>Ga0247610_10000062_pt1 | contig 171051 bp, 154 predicted proteins | sample 174DNAGHGhighgp2_FD_193483 | JGI IMG/M metagenome (GOLD analysis project Ga0247610, IMG submission 193483) | Sheep rumen microbial communities from Palmerston North, Manawatu-Wanganui, New Zealand - 1742 DNA GHGhigh gp2 | ecosystem: Host-associated > Mammals > Digestive system > Stomach >... | reverse complement strand
TTAATCTGTTAGGTGGAATAGCTGCCTATTGCTTTTTTCCGAAGAAACCATGTATCAACATTGTGAAAACCATTGACAATCAGCTCTCTTTGTTTTGAAAGCTTTCGTCGAACTCACGTTAATATAATGGTAAGCATACCCCTCAACCGTGTCGAACACTAGCACATGATGAAGCGGTGTCCTCGTACAATGGTAATAGACAAGATGATTTTCTGGCGCATTTTTCCATTCTGCAAAGTGATTGAAATCGGTACCCTCCCTAAGTTGGAAATGATCTATGGCATACTCTCTGTTACACGGTATGAGTGTGATGTCAGGCTCTATCTCTACGAATTCACAAATGTGTGCCATCAACGCTGTCTCCACCGTGGATGGGGTGGCTTTATACCTAAACCAATACTGGTAGCTAAAGCCGTTGTCGCATTTCATGCCAATACATGCGGTGTCGGCTAATTCGGGGTAGAGAGAAGAGATTTGAGCGTCTATTTCCTTCCCTCCATTGATGATTAGTTCCTTCATCTCCTTTTTTATCCTCTTGCAAGATGTATTGGTGAATAGGAGCGACCATCCCATGCAGCATAGGATCACAAGGGGGATAAGGGTGCTGGTTTTGGGGGTGCGGGGTGTCATGGTTGTTTGAATGTCTAATTGTTGGATTTTAGTATATTCTCTTTATCCATCTTTTGTTGTCTCCTATTCCCCACTGAATGTGCCATGTCCTGCCATCTGTTTTATCAAGCAGTATGAATTGATACATGTTTTTTGTGGGGTATAATTCAAAACTTCCAGATCCGTATCCATTTCCATGCGTCAGGTCTTCACTGTTGATTATCCATGTTCTTTCAACACTTTTTGAATCTAAGGTCCACTGCACTTGATATATTTGACCTGTTTTTGTGTCAAGTTCAATGAGATTGTATATGTTCTCTGTCTGATGCAATTTATATCTGTTTTTCAACGACAAATCAAGTTCTATCTGTTCCAGCCATGCCTTTACAGTGTCGATATCAACCAGGATATCTTGCAACGTGGAGTCTATATTTGTTTTTTGAACATCTATAAAAACTTTCTGTTCCGTTTTTGTGGTTTTCTGCGTTTGTGAGAATACAAATGGCAACGTTAATTGATAGTAATCCAATAAAAAATATAATTCTTTTCATGGTTTGAAAACATTTACTAAACAACGTTTCAAACGTTATGATTTTTTTAATTATGTAACCTTATGCCAAAGAAAACTTTTCCAGCAGAATCCTTTTTTGTGTTTTGCTGTTTGTCAGAATTCACATGTCAATTCACATCGGACGCGGCACGCCACGTCCGTACAGTTGGCCTATGCATGCGCCATCACAAAGGGACGCGGCATGCCACGTCCGTACACGTAGATGGTATAGATGTGATAAAAATGTTGAAAAAATAATAGGGGAAAGGTTTGCCGATAGGGGAAAAAGTTGTACTTTTGCACCCATAAAAAATATGTGGATAGATTTGACTGCTTGCAACCACTCAAAAAAATGCTAAAACGAATAATCCTCGTTGTTTTTTTGAAGTTTGTGTGCCTTATGTGATCAATTCTTATTCATTAAGTTGAATGAATTAATTTTTTAAGGTTATGAGTTATTTTTTTTCATCAGAATCTGTTTCTGAAGGTCATCCTGATAAAGTGGCTGACCAAATCTCCGATGCTATTTTGGACAATATCCTTGCACAAGATCCTAATTCTAAGGTGGCTTGCGAAACACTCGTCACTACCGGTCAGGTGGTTCTTGCAGGGGAAATCAAAACGACAGCTCACATCAACGAGCAGGATATTGCCCGTGGTGTGATTAAACGTATTGGCTATACGAAAAGCGATTATAAGTTCGATGCAGAGTCTTGTGGTATTTTTAACGCCCTTCACGGTCAGTCGCCTGATATCAACCGTGGTGTGGAACGTGAAGATCCTTATAATCAAGGTGCTGGCGACCAAGGTATGATGTTCGGTTATGCTTGTAACGAGACAGAGAGCCTTATGCCGATTGCATTGGACATGTCTCATTCTTTGCTTTACGAGTTGTCTCAGATTCGTAAGGAGGGACGTGAAATGACTTATCTTCGTCCTGATTCAAAATCTCAGGTCACAATCGAATATGGTGATGATAATAAACCGTTGAGAGTGGATACGATTGTTGTTTCAACACAACATGATGAGTTTATCGTGGATGAACAAAATCAGTTGAAAGCGGATGAAGATATGGTGGCTCAGATTCGTAAGGATGTACAGGAAATCTTGTTGCCTCGTGTGTTGAAGAAACATCCGCAGTATGTGTCTCTCTTCAAGGGTGATTATAAGTTGTTTGTCAATCCAACAGGTAAGTTTGTTCTCGGCGGACCTTGCGGAGACACGGGTCTGACAGGCCGTAAGATCATTGTAGATACATACGGAGGCAAGGGCGCTCATGGAGGTGGCGCATTCTCTGGCAAAGATCCTTCGAAGGTGGATCGCTCGGCTGCGTATGCCGCTCGTCATCTGGCAAAGAATATTGTGGCGGCTGGTATTGCCGACGAAGTGTTGGTTCAAGTAGCATACGCTATCGGTGTGGCAGAACCGATGAATTTGTTCGTGAATACGTATGGCACATCCAAAGTGAAGTTGACTGATGGTGAGATTGCTAAGAAGATAGCAGACAGCAAAATCTTTGATATGCGTCCGAAAGCAATCGAGGATCGATTGAAGCTTCGTAATCCAATCTATGAGGAGAGTGCTGCGTATGGTCACATGGGTCGTCAGCCGCAGGTGGTAACCAAACACTTTGTTGATCCAATGGGAAAGATAATCACTCGTGAGGTGGAATTGTTCACATGGGAAAAAACAGATTATGTTGAGGCATTGAAAAAGTTATTTAGCTGATTCTTCTTGTATATAAATCATACAGTAAGGGTAGGTGTTTCACTTATCCTTACTTTTTTTTGTGAGTAGTGTTGCATACCAAATAATTTCGTATCTTTGTACGATAATAAAAATAGAAATTGAATATGGTTCGTAAATTTTTATTCTTAGTAATAGCTTCTTTTGTTTGTGTGGCTTCCTATTCACAAGCAAAGGACCCTAAACAGACAAACGAGGAGGATATATTTGAATGTTTGTCTAAAAAGAACATCGGGGAAGGCAATGTTGTCATTGTACAGGATCCAAAGATGAATGTCTTAATGGATAAAAAAATTGCAGAAAACGAGGATAAACAATACATCACATTTTTAGGATATCGTGTCCAGGTCTATATGGGAAACAATCAGAAGCTTTCCAAAACGGCTGCCATGGAACGTGAGAAAAAAATTAAAGCAAAATATCCTGAACTCACCTCTTATCTCACCTTTTCTTCACCCTTCTGGAAATTACGAGTAGGGGATTTCCGCACTCATACGGATGCGTTGGTTTTTTCTAAACAGTTATTGGCTGAGTTTCCAGAGATGCAGGGAGATGTTTGTATTGTTCGTGATGAGGAAACAAGAGATATGTCATTGGAGGTGGCAAAGTGATGGAGAATGACTTGATTATTAAACCATGGGATATTGCTAAGTATCCAAGTAAAGAGATAACAGAGAAGATTGCTCCGCAGATTGCATCTATTATAGATTTGTTGGGTGAGGATGTTCACCGTGAAGGTCTATTGAAAACGCCTGAACGTGTGGCAAAAGCTATGCAGTTCATGACGTATGGCTATAAAATTGATCCTGCTGATGTGTTACGCTCAGCTGTCTTCGAAGAGGATTACCGTCAGATGGTGATAGTGAAGGATATCGATTTCTTTTCTCTCTGCGAACATCATATGTTGCCTTTCTTTGGGAAAGCTCATGTAGCCTATATACCGAATGGTAAGATTACAGGATTGAGCAAAATAGCTCGTGTGGTGGAGATCCTTTCTCGCCGTCTTCAGATACAAGAACGATTGACGACTCAGATAAAAGATTGTATTCAGAAAACCTTGGAGCCATTGGGTGTGATGGTGGTGATCGAGGCTCAACACATGTGTATGCAGATGCGTGGTGTGGAAAAAATGCATTCTGTCACGACTACATCCGATTTTACGGGTATCTTCAATACACAGAAGACAAGAGAGGAGTTCGTGAATTTGATCAAAGGAAAATAGATGTAGGGACATGTCGTGCCGCATCTATGTAGGTTTGCATATAGGGTCGTAGGGACGTGGCGTGCCGCATCTGTGTGGGATTTGCATATAGGCTTGAAAGTCCAGTACAAAATATAGCACTAGTCAATGTCCTAGGTTAAGGGTTGAGAATTAGTATCGATACGGTATAATTCTTTTATTTCGGACAATTTGCACTTACACGCTTCTCTTCCCATATCATATACCCGTTTCATTCTTTTTTTATTTTGATCGATTCTGCCGATGGGTAATTCCTCCTCTGGGTAGATGAGTAGGGTGTTGCCTAATTGCTCATGCTCACTGATATAGTCCAGTTCTTGATTGTACATGATGTGTCGGGAGGCAAGGATTTCGACAATTTGTGGATGTTTCTTCTGTGTAAACCGTATGAGGGGCATGATGGAAGGAGCTTCCTTGCGAAATCCTTTGGGTTGTGTGAGAACAACAATGTTGTGGGTATAGCCGATGGAATGAAAAAATTTCAGTGGAATGGAATCAGACATTCCTCCATCCAGCAGCCGTAGATTGTCGATGACAACAGGGCGGGAGACAATCGGGAGAGAGGCAGAAGCGCGTATCCAGTCAATGTTGGTTTCATCCAGTTCCTGCAGTCTCTTATAGACAGCCTCTCCTGTGTCAATGTTTGTGCAGACTACATAAAACTCCATAGGGTCGTCTTTGAACGCTTGGGTGTCGAACATATCTAATCGGAAAGGCATGGTATGATAGCTGAATTGAACGTTTACCCAGTTGCCAGTACAGATAAGTGAGCAGAATCCCATGTATCGAGGGTCATGACGGAACCGTGTGTTATAGCGTAAAACACGTCCTTTCTGGTTCGATTTGAAGTTGCAACCGAATGTGGCTCCGGCAGATACTCCGATGATACCGTCTGGACGGATGTTCTGTTCCATCATCTCGTCAATGACACCAGCAGAAAACATGCCTCGCATTCCGCCACCTTCTAATACTAGTCCGTTTTTCATATCTCTTTATTTGTTTCTTTTTGCATGGTTATTGTGTTGCTTATTCTCTTTATGATATAACATCCTCCGATGATGAGAGCAAAACTGAGAAGACAAAGTAGAAGGTCTTCCTTACCAAGTGTTTCGGCAATATTTTCCTCATTTTCGTCGATGAAATAGCTGCCAGTCACGATGACAGCATTGTTAAAGAAATGACAGGTCATAGGTACAAATATACTGCTGCTCCAGTAGAGTAGGTAACCAAAGATAATACCCATGAACATACGAGGGAAGAAACCATAAAACTGACAGTGAATCGCACTGAATAAAATGGCTGAGCACCAGATGGCTATATGTATGTTCTTCGTATGTTTTTGCAGTGCCTTTTGAAAGAAACCACGGAATAACAGTTCCTCTCCAATGGCTGGAATCAATGCCAACACGAGTAAGTTGAACAAGTATTCACCAAAGTTACTTACATCTAAGAACTGTTGGGTTAGGTCACCGTTCTTTTCTTCCATCTCTTTCATCCATGTTTCAAGGAATTGCCAACTCTCGGGTAACTCTATCTGTTCATTAAGTACCGTTGTGAAGTTGATGAACGGTATGGCGGCAATAACAATCAATATGGCTATGGGGTAGAAGATTGCCTTGGTTTTGTGTAAGGAGAGATAGTCTTTACATGAGTGACAGATTAGGTAACAGGCAGAGAGCGGTGCTATGCAAAAAGTTCCTGTGGCTGAAATAAGCTGATATACTTTCAAACTTATGACAGAATCTTTGATCTGGCTCATTACGAGGAGACCGATGCACATGAACAGCAGCGAACAAAAGATGATCATAAAAAAAGATACGAAAAATTTTCTCAAGGGACTGCTGTCGGCATATAAGCCTTTAATCATTAAATGTTTCATCTTGTTCTGTATAGTTAATAATGTTATTTTTTAGAATGTCTTCGATAGCGGACAAGGCAAGGTTGCTTTCAAAACCTCTGCTTATGGCAAAACGATATAGCTTGGCTTTCAAGTCGTAGGAGTTTTTCGCCTTACAACTTTTCAGTTTCTTCATCACTAAATCGGTCAGTTGTGTCTCGTAGGATTCGTCAGAAATCTGCGCCAATGCTTCATTAATATAAGCAGAAGGAATCTTGCTGAGTTTCAGTGTGTTGGCGATTTTGTTTTTCCCCCAATGCGCCAATCTGTGTTTATCCTTTGTGAAGAGAGTTGCGTATCTCCTTTCGTCAATGTATTTCTCAGCAACAAGGTGTTGAATGATGGTGGCAGAATCGTCGGCAGAAACGCCCCAGCGGGAGAGCTTCTCCATGCATGATTGTATGCACTGTTCCGATCTTGCGCAGAGCGCAGCTAGTCGGCTCAATGCTGCTTCTTTGCTGATTGCCTTCTTATTGGTCATTTCTTTCTGCATCGTATCATTCTTTCTTTACCGTTAATGTCTGTCTTTATAACCACATCATGATAGCCGTACTCTTCCAACATCTCTTTGGTTTCTTTGCCTAATAACGCATTGATTTCGAAGAATAATAGTCCCTGTTCTGTTAGATGATGAATGCCATATTCTGCTATTTTTTTATAAAAAAGCAGGGGTTCCTCATCATCGACAAATAGTGCTAAATGAGGCTCATGTTCAAGTACATTCTTGTGCATGGCGGCTTTCTCTTTCTGTAGAATATATGGAGGGTTACTGACGATGATGTCGTATGTCTGATTGGATGTCCTGGGTGATAAGATTGAGTCATGAATGAAGTGTATCGGAGCATCATTCAGTAGGGCGTTTTTTTGGGCGATGGACAATGCTTTCTCTGAGATGTCCATGGCATATATTTCGGCAGAAGACCTTTCTTTTTTCAGGGAGATGGCAATGCAACCGCTTCCTGTGCCGATGTCTAATAATGAGTGAAACGCATCTTCTTTTAATATCCAATCCACAAGTTCTTCTGTCTCGGGACGGGGAATCAGTACATCAGGAGATACGAAGAAACGATTTCCGTGAAAATAGCAGTCACCCAAGATGTATTGAATTGGTTCACCAGCCTTCAGACGGTCGATGATCTCCCTGAACCAGCTCTCCTTTTCAGGCGTCATCAGATCATCCCCTTTCATCAGTAGGGTGGTCATGTCACAATCCAATATCTTTATGAGAATATTGTAGTAGAGTGATTTAGACTCCCTTTCATCATAAAGATTATTTATCAGATTTCTGAATATGGGTAATGTGATTGTCATCGGGTTTCTTGGGGATTGTCAGTTTGATCTGTGTTGGAAAGATCGATTGTATTGTATTTATTATTTACGTTCGATAATATATAACGTTTGTAATAGGAGATGAGCAGTGTTGTGATAGGCAGGGCGATGATAAGTCCGATGATACCGAAGAGCATACTGAATATGGATAAAGAAAGCAGTATGATGGCGGCGTTGAGGCCCATAGCTTTGCTCATGATTTTAGGCACAAGGAAGAGGTCTTGAATGATTTGTACGATGATGAATACGATGAACAGGGCACCCAGAGAATAGAGTGGTGAAGTGCCTGTTTCTGCAGAGTGTACCAGCATTAGCAGAATACAAGGAGGAATACCTATGATTTGTAGGTAAGGAACAAGGTTGAGCAGTCCCACGATGATTCCCATCAGAAGACCGATAGGCATTCCGATAATAGAGAAACCGGTGGAGAACAGAATGGTGACGATGATGACCACCAGGGACTGACCTCTATAGTAATTGTTCATGCCTTTGCCCATGTCGTGAAGAAGCGTGGAGACAAAGTTTTGATATCGGTTGGGGATAAGGGATATGAAATGTTGTGTAATAGAGTTGTAATCTTTGAGGATGAAGAATAAATAGAGAAGAGAGACGAAGCCGGTCAGAATTTCACCAGCAAGGCTCCAAGAACTGCTTAGAATCTGGTAGATATGAGGGAACAACTCGTTGATGAGGTCGTCCATGCTTTCTGCGTTGAGAAGTTCAGGAATTTTGTTAGAAATCAGGAATTCCTGCAGAAAGATCTGCCAAGTGTTGTCGGGAGTGATAGATTCATCGGTGGCAAATTGCAGCACAAAATTCTTCAATTTAATGATTTCGCTGATAAGAGCAGGGGTTAAGAAGTAAAATAAAATGCCGATGAGAGCAAGAAAAAAGAGCAGAATAAAGAAAACAACGATGGTTCTGTTCTTTATTTTAAGTTTTCTTTGGGTAAAAACGACTAATGGATGTAGCAAGTAAGCAATTAGACAAGCGACAAAAAAAGGTAATAATACAGGAGATAAGTGTCTGAATAATAATACGATGGATATAAATATCAGTAAAAAAAGAAAAAGTCGTACTGTTCTATCTAAGGTAAAAGGTTTTGAAAAAGGATGAATCATATTAAATTAATTTGTTTTTAATTGTCGTAAAAAAATAATTTTGTATATCTTTACAAAGATAAAAAATTTATTATCAAAAAGAGCCAAAATGGATAACAAAGACTTAGTGCATCTTTTATTAAGGGAGATTAAGGAAATGTCTCTTTTATGTGCGTCATTGTCTGAATTGGATGAAATACCGAATGGGTTATTATGTTTATCGAGAGAGAAAGTTGATTCGATGTCGATTATTTTGGATCGATTGCAGGGAAAGAGCCAAGAGGAAAAACGAAATGTAGAAGAGAAGAGGGATGAGTGTGAGGAGAAGAAGTCAGTTGCAAAGGAGTCTGTTCCGATGAAAGATAACGTGCAGTTGACAGAGACTTTAGAGGTGAAAGAGAACCATAAAGAGGAGATAGAACAAAAAAAATGCAAAGTTGAGAGTGAAAAAGAGAATTTTGGCACGAAAATTGTAGAGAACAAAGTAGAAAAGGATTCGAAAGAAGAGATTCGGAAAGAAACGAATCAAGAGATAAAAAAAGAAATAGTAGGAGCACAAGGATCAGTTGTGAGTCCGACGAAAGAGAAGAAGTCGGAGAAAACGATTAGTACGCGTGTTCCAACAAAGAACGTATCGGCAGAGAGTCGGTTCGTTAAGTCTTTGAAATTATGTTTAGGTGATAAATTTAGATATAAGAAAGAGTTGTTTGGAGATGATATGAGTTTGTTGAATAAGACCATGGCAGAGTTGGATGCTTTATCCACGTTGGAAGAAGCGTTTGCGTATATCGAGCGTTTTGATTGGGATGAAGAGAACCCTGCAGTGGAAGATTTTCTGAATTTATTGCAAAATCGTTTTTCATGAAAGAGAATACATTTGGAAAACTGTATTTAGTACCTACACCGGTTGGAAATCTGGAGGATATGACGTTTCGGGCCATACGGATCCTGAAAGAGGTAGATTTGATATTGGCAGAAGATACGCGGACATCCAGTGTTTTGTTAAAGCATTATGAGATAGAAAACAAGTTGATGTCTCATCATAAGTTTAACGAGCATAAAACGGTAGGTAACATCGTGGAGCGATTGAAAGCTGGAGAGACGATTGCGCTTATCTCAGACGCAGGAACACCAGCCATTTCAGATCCAGGATTTCTGTTGGCAAGGGCATGTGTGGAGGCGAATGTCGAGATTGAATGTCTGCCAGGTGCAACAGCATTTGTGCCCGCATTGGTTGATTCCGGACTGCCCAATGATCGATTCTGTTTCGAAGGATTTTTACCTCAGAAGAAAGGACGTCAGACGCGTTTGCAGGAGTTAGAAAAGGAGGAGCGTAGTGTGATCATCTATGAGTCGCCTTTTCGATTGGTAAAAACACTTGGACATTTGATTGAGGTGATGGGAGAGGATCGTAAGGTTTCGGTCACCCGAGAGATTTCCAAGTTGCATGAAGAAACGGTTCGAGGGACCTTGTCGGAGGTGAAGGCTCATTTTGAGCAACATGAACCGAAGGGAGAAATAGTCATGGTGCTTGGAGGAAAAGAGAAAAAGAAAAAAAATAAATATGATGAACAGGATGAGGATGAATAAATTTAAAACGACTTTAATTAATTACTAAAATCATAAAAAAAATGAAGAAAGTTTTATTGTGTGGTGCATGTGTTGCACTAGTGATGTCTTCTTGTAATCAAAAGGAGATTGATCGTTTGACCTACCAAAGAGATTCAATTCAACAAGAAAAGAATTTGGTAGAAGAGGAAATGAATAATTATTTGGAGATGATTCAAGAAGTACAATCTAACTTCAGCACAATCAAGAGTGCAGAGTTAGGTATTATTGAAGAGACTTCTGGAGCAGAAGGTGTAAATTCTGACACTAAGGCAAAACTTCAGAAAGATTTCCAAACAATTACAGAGGCTATCCGTGCTAATCGTGAGAAGATCGCTTCATTGGATTCTGCATTGGCAAAGGCTCAAGGTAATGCTGCTTATTTCCGTGGATTGGTTAGCGGTTTGCAAAGAGATTTGAAAGCTAGCGAAGCTAACTTGAAGGAAATGAAGGCTAAATTGGATGCTAAGGATGTTCAAATCGCAAGTTTGGATAGCGCAGTATCTAATTTGAGTCGTCTTCAAGATTCTATCAATCAAGTTAATGCTCAACAATTTGCTGCAATGCAACAACAAGATGCTGAGTTGAATACAGCTTACTATTTCATTGGTAACAAGTCAACTATCAAAGAAAAAGGTTTGAGAGCTAAGTTGTTAACTTCTGCTAATATCAACACTAGCTATTTTACTAAGATAGATATCCGTGAAGTATCTGAGATCGACCTTGGTTCACCTAAGGCTATCGTGTTGACTTCTCACCCAATCAATTCTTACACAATTCAAAAGAAATCTGCTGATGATAAGAATCTTGTTTTGAAGATCACTAACTTCAGCGCATTCTGGTCAAATACTCATAAGTTGATCGTTCAAGTTAAGTAATTGATGTTACCTAATAATAAAAAAAGCCCGACTTATTGTCGGGCTTTTTTTGTTGTAATATGCTGTGAGAAAGAATAAAACGATATCTATAAAAAAACTGAAGATCGGAACCTATTTTTATAGTGGCACGGCATAACGTGCCTCTGTTAAGTTCCTCTAACTTTTTGAGATAAAACGTCTGTTGTAATCTCCATTTTGCTGAAAGCAAACCATTTTTTCCCTAAGTCTTTGAGAGATGCACCAATGTGGTAAACCTGATTGTCGATACAGAGAAATCGATCGTGCGCATTGGCGTATTCCTCTATAATGATTGGTTGGTATTGTGCATTGTGTCGATTGAGGTCGGTTCTTAACTGAGGGGTAATCTTTTTTGTATAAATAAGAGCAGAGACTTCTTTTTCCCGTTTGTCTAGCATCAATAGCACGGTGTCGTCAATATAATTGTCGAATAAAATAATGCTATTTTTTGCCATACGAACCAAATTGCAAACAAAAGAATACGCATCAAATATTTGACCATCAAAAAAGATGCCTTGCGCTGGAATTTGATTCCCAGCGTCTAACCGGTTGAAGACCTCATTTAATTTGTTGTCCGTCTCAATTTGGTGGGCTGATATAGCCAGTTGGTTTTGTTCAACAGTGGCTAATCTTTGAAACATATTGGCGTTTGATGCTATAAAACGACGCATAGCCACAAATGCGTCCATTATATGTACGCTGACTTCCGCTGCAGTTTGACTACGTAATACGGACGAAAGCATTGCAACTCCTTGTTCAGTAAATACGAATGGACATACAGTTGAATGTTTCAAATTTTGTAACCGGTCACAAATTGTGACCAGTTTATCTGTCTCTGTTACTGTTAGTTGAAATCTGAATCGTTCGGGAAAACGCTCTAAATTTCTTTTGACAGCTTGGTTCAACACTTTAGTTTCGACACCATACAATTTTGCTAAATCACGGTCAAGCATAACTTGTTGCCCTCGGATATTGAAAATCATGTTTTCAATATCAGTCGTATTGGTGGATTCTGTTTCTAAATTGGCCTTTCTTGCCAGGTCATTCTCTTTTTTCATTGTTAATCTATTTTTACAGGTTGACACTTTATGTTGTTTGCCCTATTGTAACTGTTTACAGATAGAACTTTAAAATAGGCAGATGAATTATGGTGTAAAAGGAAATGCCAAGGGTTGCCCCTAAAAGCCTTACGATAGTATATAGACGGATGGTACCCTTGGCAAATTATCTTCGTAAATAAGTTACAACTCAATGTACTCTTTGGGCTTGAAATTGTCCTCCATGCACCATACGTGAGCTTTGCCGTGTTGCATACGGAACACTTTCAGAAAGTTGAAAAAGGCTTCGTCTCCTTGTTGCGCTCTCCATGGTTGAAGGAACTTACGAGAAGGGTGGTTGACAATCTCCTCTTTTATTGCTTGATCTTCCACTAAGTCAAACTTGCCTTCTACTCGTATTTGATATTTGCCACAGGCAAAACATACTTCCGAACGAGGATCGGCTATCAACTGACGGTAGAAATCTTTCGTTACACCTGTATGAAACACAATGCCATTCTCATCGGCCTTGAACATCAATATGCCTCGGACACGTGGTTGACCATTGTCGTTGGTAGCTACGTACATCACTGGATGTTCGTTCATCAATTTAAAAAGTTCTTCTTTTGTCATATCCTTTGTTTTTTGGTTGTTATTTATAATGCTTTAATCCAAAAGCAGATGGCAGTGATCAGTGACAATGGCGTCATGATATATTTTTCTTTTTTGCTTTTGGAAATAAGGTTCATCAGTGTATTAATTGAAAGATATACAGCCATGACAATACCTATTATCTTTGTTGTCTGAGCAGAAAACCATAAGGGTAAGTAGCCACCCATTTGTAAGAGGATGACGACAAAGAATAGCTGTAGGAGCAACTGCGAGATCAAAATGATTCTTAGACGTGGAGGAAACACTTTGTACTGTCCGCCCATGGTTAATTCTCCTAGGGGTAATCCACAGATAATTAGTATAGATAAAACAATTACGATGGAAAAGGCAATTGTTCCGATAATAGCGGCCATAATATTGTTTTAATTATAGATTATTATATTGCAAAAATATAAACAAATTTCTAAAAAATCAATATGCTTCGATTTACTTTTGAATGAAATGCGTGAAAGTTGATAGCATACGTTGGAATAGTCCCGATTGTCGTATTGCTTTGTTGTTATTTTTTCTTCGTTTTATCTTTTTGTTGTGGATCTTCAATCTTTACTGTTCGTCCGTATGTATAGCTATAACGTTCACTTTCGACGATAGAGCACACCATTTGTTTTAAATCATTCATGAAGGCACTGGTTGCGTAGGTGTTTTTTTCTATCATGCGTAATTTTTTTTCCCATTGCCCTGTCAATTCTGCAGATTTGAGCAGTTCATTTTGGATGGTACCGATCAGACTGATACCTGTATCCGTTGCTTCTATGCTTTTTCCTTTTTTACGCATGTAGTTGCGTTTGTATAGGGTTTCGATGATGTTGGCGCGTGTGGACGGGCGACCAATACCATTCTCTTTCAGTAGGTCTCTTAGTTCTTCGTCATCAATCTGTTTCCCTGCTGTTTCCATGGCACGGAGCAATGTTGCTTCCGTATAGGGTTTTGGCGGTGTTGTCTCTTTTTCTGTCAAGTCTGGTGTATGCGGACCTTGTTCCCCGACGGTGAAGAGGGGAAGTGTCTTTTCGTCGTCGTCTTTTGCTTCTTCATCCTTGATGTCTTTTTCGTAAACGGTGCGCCAACCAGGAACTAATATCTGTTTGCCGTTGACTTTGAATTCAATGTCTTTAACCGTACCTAATACAGTAGTAGTGGATGTTTCGCAGACAGGATAGAAATTGGCGATGAATCGTTTTGTAATCAGATCGAATACTTTCTGTTCGTCGGCTGTCAGATTGACAGGATTTACACCTGTAGGGATGATGGCATGGTGGTCGGTCACCTTGGAGTTGTCAAATACCTTTTTGCTTTTAGGTATCTTTGTTTTCAATACAGGTTCGGTCAGAGAGGCATAGCTCTTTAATCCTTGCATGATAGGACCGATCTTAGGATAGATATCATCGCTGAGAAACGTGGTATCAACACGAGGGTAGGTGGTGACTTTCTTTTCGTAGAGAGACTGGATTAGTTTCAGCGTATCATCTGCTGAAAAACCATATTTCTTATTACATTCAACCTGAAGCGATGTTAGATCGAATAGGCGAGGAGCGAATTCTTTTCCTTCTTTAGCTGTTACATCCGTTACGGTGAACAGATCATTTCTGACCGTTTCCAAAAAATTCAGTCCCTCTTCTTTTGAGGTGAATTTTCCTTTTGTGGCAGAGAAGGTGGTATCTCGGTAAACTGTTTTTAGTTCCCAGTATTTCTCAGGCTTGAAATTGACGATTTCGAAGTGACGTTTCACCACCAGAGCGAGTGTGGGTGTTTGCACTCTACCGATGGAGAGTACCTGTTTATTATTGCCGAAACGGAGGGTGTAGAGGCGAGTTGCATTCATGCCCAACAGCCAGTCGCCAATGGCACGCATAGCTCCAGCTTCGTATAGCTTGTCGTAGTCGGATTGCGGACGAAGATTCTGGAACCCCTCTTTGAGGGCTTCTTCTGTCAAAGAGGAGGTCCACAGACGTTTGACTGGACATTTACATTCGGCTTTCTGCATTACCCAGCGTTGAATGAGTTCACCTTCCTGTCCGGCATCCCCGCAGTTGATTACTTCGTCAGCATTTTTAATCAATTCTTCTATGATATGGAACTGTTTGATTGAACCATCGTTTTCAATCAGTTTGATTCCGAAACGTTGAGGAATCAGGGGTAGGTCGGCAATCGACCATCTTTTCCAGTTAGGGTTATATTCGTGAGGTTCTTTTAGTGTACAAAGATGACCGAATACCCAAGTGACCTGGTATCCGTTGCCTTCAATGTATCCATCTCTTTTGTTTCGTGCGCCCAATAATGTAGCTATTTCTCTTGCCACACTGGGCTTCTCCGCAATGCAAACAATCATCTTTCCTAATTTTTTTTATTTTGAATGGATACAAATTTATAATTTTTTTTGTAGCGAATCAAGTGTTAACATCTAAGGTCAGCATATTACATCATTGGGAATAGAGTCTAAGGGGAGTAAACGAAGTTTAACATACATGTCGGTGCCTTCTTGCGAAATGAAAAATATTAATTGGAAGGTGTAAATCTGTGGGTTTTATCAAACTTCTCTCCATTCTCATCGACATCCGTTCCTTCACCTTTCCATGCATCGTGACATCTTGACACCATGTTGAATAGATTTTCTTTCATCGTTTGTGCACTGGCGATTGTACCTATCCCTAATCCTATAAATAATAAGATTGTACTCTTTTTTATCATCATTTGAGAGGATTTTAGCGTTTTTTACTGTGACAAATTTTTTTTTCTCTATGTTCACAAAAAATTTTTGGTTATATGGTGTATGGAAGTGTATAATTATGCAAAAAAATTACATTTTTTCATATTTATTTATTGTTGTTTAAAAAACTTTTGTTTGCCCTATAAATAGTGGGGGTGCAGTTCATTTTGCCTCTTGATTTTGTTTATTTTTGAATTGATAATAATCAAGAATTACACTTAAGCGGTATTTTATTTGTAATAATTATGTTATTTTAATAGGGTTTTATTATCTTTGGAGGGTTGTTTTTTTACAATATTTCATCATTAGCTTAACGGTTTTTGTTAATGGTGTTTTGTTGGGTTAGGAATCTGTTATAAAAACGGCTATATGGGACAAGCTGAATTGATTATTAGTCCATTGTTGGATGTTACATGTGCAATAAAGAAGTATATTTATACTCAAATTACGAATCTTGACGAGCTCCGAGATATTATAGAACAATGTCAGGTAGATGGCATTGTGGTGACTGACGGTCCGAGTGTTAATGCCTATATCGATCTTGCTGATGTAGGTTTACGTTAGTCGTCCAATAGCTATGGAAGAGATGTGTCTCTTCAGAAAGGTACAAGTTCCAAAGTTTTCATGCTTTTGGAACTTGTCATTTTTTTATCTGGTTTGAAGGTATGTATGTCAATTCTTGTTGTCCTTTATTTTGACAGCATGTTTCGGATTGAATCTTCTATATGAACCAACGTCTCTTTGGCACGCTTTAGTGTTATGGTGTCTGATTCTCCTGATGGTTTAATAGCATACGTATAGACCCATGTTCCTGTCATCATAGGACGTGTGGGTTGTTCTGTTGTTGATTCCTGAAGATCGATGGTTCCATTTAATAGGCTATCAAGGAGGACAATATCGGTCGAGTCGAAATGTTGTTTGGCGCAGGAAAAGGCCAAAGAAGTGTCTTGAAAGTCCATTCGATATAGAAGAAAAAGGAGCGAGTCGTCTTTTTCTTGAAGTGTAAATGCTATGTTTCCTCCACCTTCGCGAGTAAAGGAGATGATATCATAACGTGTAGAATCTTCTTGTGTTGGAGCCTGATAGCATTGCGGTGTTACATTCTGGGGTATCTCAGGTTGTTGTTCTGTTTTGGATTGACAGTTACTGAGAAGAACAATGGATAGGAAAAAAGGAAACCATACAAGTTTTTTCATGGGCATTGTTTTTTCTAGAAAAGAAAAAAGCCCGATAGCACATAATGTGTATCGAGCTTTTCGTTTTGTTAATTATATCATTTCGATGCTGCGTTGGATGAATTGATTCAGCGCTTCACCTTTTAGTAGATTATTGGAAAGCAATGTCAAATCGACCAGTTGTTTAACCTCTTTGCTGTTTTTAGCGAATTCGTTAAATATATCTTGCTTTTCTTTCTTGTTGGAAGATAGCTCGTCATCGATTTTCTTTATTTCGTCTTTGATTGCTTCAGCCAAGTCTGATTCATTTTTGTCACCTTTCAACTCTGTACGTTTTTTGTCCAGTTCAGCTATCTTGTTAAGAATTGGAGTTACTTTTTCGTTGCAAGCCTCATTTTCGTTCTTTAAGATACGTTGAACAAGAGGGTGGGCTGTATTGATTACCATGTTGAAAGAGTCTGGCATTTCACCATAGAAGTTCATGCCTGATTGCGTGGCAGCCATCTCTTTCATACGACGCATGAATTCATTCTGTGTGATGAATGCCGGTTGACTGTCGGCAGAAAGGTTTTCGAAAGTGACGATAAAGTTACTCTTGCTGTTATTAGGCAATAGAGAACTGAACACTTGAGTAAGAGCGTCTTGGTCGTTGGCCGACAATTCTACTTTCTTTGTTTCTTCCTTTTGAATTAATTTGTCAATCACATCAGAATCTACGCGGACAAAACGACTCTTGCCTTCGCTTTTATGTTCCAATTTGCTGATGAAGTGAACATCCAGTTGACCGTCGAGCATCAATACATCGTATCCTTTGCTTTTCGCAGCGTTGATATAGGTGTATTGTTCCTCTTTATTGGTAGCATACAGATAGATAAGATTCTTATCTTTGTCTGTCTGGTTAGCTTCGATCAATGTTTTGTATTCTTCAAGAGTGAAATATTTACCATCCACGTTTTTCAGCAGAACGAACTTCTCTGCTTTCTCTGCAAATTTCTCATCAGTCAGGAAGCCATATTCAATGAATACCTTTAGGTCGTCCCATTTCTCTTCGAAATCAGCACGTTGTTGGTTGAAGATTTCCTGTAAACGGTCTGCTACTTTCTTTGTGATATGGTTTGATATCTTCTTTACATTACTATCACTTTGCAAATAGCTTCTGGAAACGTTCAGAGGAATGTCTGGAGAATCGATTACACCATGAAGCAGTGTCAAGAATTCAGGTACGATGCCTTCAACCGAATCGGTGACGAACACCTGATTGCAGTAGAGCTGAATCTTATTTTTCTGTATTTCAATGTTGTTTTTAATCTTAGGGAAATAGAGAATACCAGTCAAGTTGAATGGGTAATCAACATTCAGATGGATGTTGAATAATGGGTCTTCAGCCATAGGGTAGAGTTCATGGTAGAAGTTTTTGTAATCATCCTCTTTTAATTCTGATGGTTTACGAGTCCATGCAGGATTTGTATTGTTGATGATGTTATCCTCTTCGGTCTCTATTTGTTTTCCATCTTTCCAGTCTTTCTTCTTGCCGAATGCAACTGGAATGGCTAAGAATTTACAATATTTATTTAGAAGTTCATTGATTTTGTACTCCTCAAGGAACTCTTTGTTTTCGTCTTCTATGTAGAGCACGATATCTGTTCCACGATCAGATTTTTCAATTTCTTCAATGGAATATTCTGGGCTACCGTCGCAGCTCCATTTAACAGCTTTGGCACCATCTCTGAATGATTTTGTGATGATTTCTACCTTTTTAGAAACCATGAATGAAGAGTAGAACCCTAATCCGAAGTGTCCGATGATAGCATTTGCATCATTTTTATATTTTTCAAGAAAATCGTTTGCTCCAGAAAAGGCTATTTGGTTGATGTATTTATCAATCTCTTCCTCGGTCATTCCGATACCACGGTCGGAGATGGTAAGAGTGCCTGCATCTTTGTCTGCTTTTATTTGGACGGTAAGATTTCCTAGTTCACCTTTAAATTCACCCACAGAAGCTAATGTCTTCAGTTTTTGTGTGGCATCTACTGCATTAGAAACTAGTTCGCGAAGAAAAATTTCGTGGTCGCTGTAAAGAAATTTTTTGATGACGGGGAAAATATTGTCTGTCGTTACCCCAATGTTACCTTTTTGCATATCTTATATGAATCTTTAGTTATACATAATATGATAGGTGTCATTCACCCGTAAAGAGTTCTTTCAAAGAATATGCCACACTCTTTTTCGTGTCAAATTGTCAGTTGTCTTGTCGTTTATTCTGACAAACTGGATGTTTGCAGAACGGATATAAGTCACATTGAGGACAATGCGGGTTTCGTGCGGTGCAGGTGTATCTTCCATGCAGTAGTAACCAATGATGAGCTTTGGACAGTAGGTTTTCGGGGATGTGTTTACGTAAAATCATCTCACTCTCGTGAGGATTTTTTGCCTTGATGGTAAGGCCAAGGCGGTTGGCTACACGAAACACATGCGTATCAACAGGCATGGCTGGTTGATGGAAAGCAACAGCACAGACTACGTTGGCTGTTTTTCTTCCGACGCCGGGCAGTGTCTGGAGTTTTTCAAAATCGTCGGGAACTGTTCCTTCGAAGTCGGTCATCAGTTTACGAGACATCTCCAAGAGGTGTTGAGCCTTGGCATTGGGGTATGAGATGCTTTTGATATAAGGGAGAATCTCATCGAAAGAACTTAGTGACATCTCCTTTGGTGTAGGGAATCTGCTAAATAAGGCAGGAGTCACCATGTTGACTCTCTTGTCGGTACATTGGGCGGATAACATGACAGCGACGATGCACTCAAACGGGTTGTTGAAGAGAAGCTCGCTTTCTGCCTCTGGACGGTTTTCTTGAAACCAATCGAGTATGGCTGTATATCGTTCTTTTTGTGTCATCTATTAAAAGAAAAAAATGTAGAGATGCACAGGCACCTCTACAGAATATATCTTATATTAGTTTTGTCGATTTATTCCACCTTCCTTTTATTAGAAAGGGAGGTCGCTAGAAGCATCTGATGGCTGAGAAGTAGCATCAAATGGATCTGGCGTCTTCATGTTGTTTGGCATGGATGAGATAGGAGCATCGATAGGTGCTTGTTGCGGTGCTTGAGCAGTCGTGTTTTGAGGACTCATCACACGCCATGCACGGATGTTGCTAAACCAACGTCCATTCCATTCTCTGGCATCAATATCTACACTGACGGTATATTCTTGACCCTCTTGAATGGCAAATTTATCAATATTTTCACCAAACACATTAAAAACCATCTTGCGGCTGTATTGAGAGCCTGGTTCGTAGTATTCAATCACATAATCTTGGGATTTCCATGGCCCTTTTGCGCTTTCTCCTTGTTGCAAAGGACAAACGACTATGATTTTACCTGTTACGTCCATTTCTTTTCTTTCTTATTTAAATTTTTACAAAGGTAAAATGTTGCTTTGGATGATGCAAAAAAACTTATTAACAAAAAATGTGAAGAATCAGACTTAACTTTCTTGCTGTCTGGTTGTTTTTTGTTTAAGTATGATGTATCTTTGCGAAGTTTTGAAAAAAAGTTTTTATGAAAAAAGTGATATTGTCTATGGCAATTACCTTTGCGGTAGGTAGTGCATGGGCGCAGCAGATGATTGAGGATTCAGTTCAGGTGGATAAACCAGTGGTTAATAATCAGCAATCACCCTCATCAATTGAATTAAATACCAAGGCAGTAAAGTTTGTTCCTTATGGTTTCATACGGAATGATTTTTATTATGATTCGCGAGAAAACTTTGAAACTGCTTCTGGACTATTTTATATCATCCCTAAGGATAAAGAATTGAATGCTTTCGGAGAAGACATCAATGAGATTACCTCTTCTCGATTTTTAAGTATTGCCACTCGTTTGGGATTAAAGGTATATGCACAAAAACCTATTCTAGGAGCTGAGTTGATGGCGCAGGTGGAAACCGATTTTGCTGGTTTCTCGACGAACACTACGATGTTTCGTATTCGTCAGGCATACATGAAAATGTCATGGAAGAAATGGGACTTAACTCTTGGTCAGACATGGCATCCGATGTTTGGTGAGGTGGTTCCAGAGATTCAGAGTTTGGCAACTGGTAGTCCGTTTCAACCCTTCAATCGTAGTCCGCAACTACGTTTGGATTGGAAATTGTCCAAAACAGTTCGTGTTTATTTAGCTGGTTTGTATCAGTTGCAATATACTTCTTGGGGACCAGAAGGCGGAAGTACCGCTTATCATAATCATGGTAAGGTGCCAGAACTCTATTTCGGCTTGGATTGGAAAAAGAATGGCTGGATAGTAGGAGCAGGTGCTGATTTGTTGCACATCCATCCGCGTGAGGTTGTTGAAGTGGAGGTGAATGCTGATTCCTCTTATCGTCATACTGTGGATGAGAAATTGACCTCTCTTTCATTGACAGCTTTCATGAAATATACAACACCTAATAAGAAGTTCTCAGTTAGAGCAAAGACTGTGTATGGAGAGAATATGTCACATCTGTTATTGTTGAGTGGATATGGTGTGTCAAGGGTTCTTCCTGATGGCTCATTTGAATATACCAATATTCGTAATTCAACTTCATGGATGAATATTGTGTATGGCGACAAATGGCAGGTAGGCTTCTTCGCAGGATTTATGAAGAATCTAGGTTCTGATGATAAACTTTATTCACCTGAGACTACTTATATCTTTGGTTATAGTAACTTAGATAAGGTATTCCGTCTTTCTCCTATGTTATGTTATAATCTAAAACGTTGGACGTTCGGTGTGGAGTATGAGATGACTTCTGCTTTTTATGGTGATTTGAATATGAATTCGGGAAAAGTGGAGAATACACATCAGGTGACGAATCATAGAGCAGTAGCTGTGATGATGTTTAATTTCTAAAAGGATACATGTTCGGCTATAGAGAAAAAATCGGTAGAGTCGAATGGTTTATGAGTAACCGTGAAGGCGGTTATAGTACGAATGCTTATCAGTCATTAAATCTTGGATTCTATTCGGGAGATGACGAGTCTTCTGTTCTGAGAAATAGAGAAGCATTGTCTCAATGTCTGGGAATAGCCTCTTCTCATTTAATTATTCCGAAGGAGGTGCATGAGACCCAATGGATGTGGGTTGATTCGATGCATACGCGTCTGTCTGTGACAGAGAGAGAACAGCTCTTTATTTGTGATGCATTGCTGACCAAGGAACCTGGCATCTGTATTGGTGTGACAACAGCTGATTGTGTTCCCATCTTGCTTTATGATGATTTGCAACGTGTAGTGGCTGCTGTTCATGCGGGATGGAAAGGTGTAGTGAAGGGAATCCTTCCAAAGGTTGTGAAGGAGATTGCTTCTCAGATGGACATCATGCCTGAGTATCTGAATATGCGTGTGAATACATGTATCTCTGCTGCTTGTTTTGAAGTAGGTGAGGAGGTTGCAAAGCTATTTGAAAAAGAGGGGTTGGATCATGATATAGTTATTCGTTCCTCCAATTATGCCAAGCCTCATATTGATTTACGTAAGGCGATCAGACAACAAGCGGAAACATGCGGTGTGAAATGTGATAAAATTATTATATCAAACGAATGTACGTATGATAACGATTGCTATTTTTCTGCCAGACGCGATGGCTTTGCGTCGGGAAGGATGGTTTCGGGTATTATGTTACATCCATAAGCCATAAAAATAGATTGTATGAAAACGAATCGGTTAATGCAAATGATAGGGTGCGTATGTGTATCGCTCATCCTTTGTTCATGTCAAGAAAAGACAGTGAAATACTATCAGATGAAAGGAGAAATCTATGGAACCTATTATTCGATTATTTATGGTGCGGAGAGCGAATGTGTGGAGATAGACAAGTTGGATAGCGTTTTTGCGTTAATAGACAACTCCCTTTCAACGTTTGTTCCGACTTCGGTTATATCTAGGGTGAATCAAAATGATTCAACGGTGGAGTTGGATGATTTTTTTGTGACTGTATTTCGTAAGGGACAATATATTTCAAAGGAGACAGATGGCGCATTTGATATGACTGTTGCTCCGTTGGTTAACTGCTGGGGCTTTGGTTTTAAGAAAAGTGAGCAGGTGACTCCGCAGATGATTGATACAATAAGACAGTATGTTGGTTATCAGAAGGTACGTTTGGTGGACAATAAGATTGTAAAAGAGAATCCTAATATCATGTTGGATGCATCAGCCATAGCAAAAGGCTTTTCGTGTGATGTGGTAGCTCATTATTTAGCCTCTTTGCAGATAAAGAATTATATGGTAGAAATTGGTGGCGAGATTGTGACCGAAGGAAAGAATTCTCATGGAGAGACTTGGAATATAGGTATCACGCAGCCTACAGAGACGAATGGTATTGAATCACCTGATTTACAGACAGTCGTATGTCTCTCTGGTGTAGGATTGGCTACATCTGGAAACTATCGTCAGTTTTATTATAAAGATGGTAAACGTTATTCGCATACGATAGATCCTCATACAGGTTTCCCTGCCGAACGCAATCTGTTAAGTGCGACGGTGATTGCTCCAGATTGTATGACGGCGGATGCATATGCAACCTCTTTTATGGTGATGGGGTTGGATGATGCGTATGCCTTTGCTTCGCAACAGAGTGACTTGGCAGCCTATTTCATATATTCAGATGATCAGGATCAGTTGCAGGTGAAATACACGGATTCATTTAGACAATATTTGAAATTTGCGGAAAACGAGTAGTGTTAGGTCATAAGAGTTAAAATAATTTTATCTTTGTAGAGGATTATTTGTTGGAAATAAAGAATGTCTGATGCGAAAGAATAAGTTATTTATCATAGTGTTCCTTCTTTCCTTGCTTTTTGTGAGTAAGGTGCAGGAGGCTTATTCAATTGAGCATTTGGGCACGATACCGCTTTCTTCTCATTTCGATTTTTATACCGTTCAGGATGGATTAGCACAGAATTCCATAAAGGATATGTATAAAGAGGAGAATGGTTTTTTATGGGTTGTTTCAAAAGATGGATTGAGTCGTTTTGATGGGTATGATTTTAAAAATTACAAGGCAAGTTCGAAAGATCTACAACGAAGTGTCAGCAATCAATTCTTATCTCTGAAACGAGATATCTGTGGTTGCTTTTGGATTGTGAATGATATAGGTCAGGTTTTGCGATTTAATCCGCGGACAGAACAGTTTTCTTTGTATCCGTCGGCCGAGGAGAATAAGGGAGATGATTATTTTTCTACGTTGAAGCTTCAACAGATCAATGCAGGGGAGTTCTGGTTAATAGGGTCGAATACAGGAGCCATCCGATTGATTGTTGATTCAGCTTCGAATGTGAGTTTATATCATTTTGTCCCACAAGCAGCGGAGGTGAATGGAAGTGTTTATTCCGTCTTTTTAGATAAAAATAATAAAAGATGGTTGTTATCTAATGTGGGGGCTTTCTATGTTCAGGAACAAGATAGTGTATTAGCCTCCGTGTCGATATCAGAGCTGAATTCATCCATCAATTGTATGGCGGAGTCTTCCAAGGAATTGCTGTTTGCCTCCTCGTCGGGTACTATATATAAATATGAAAAAGTAAAAAAAAGAGTTCTTCCAGTTTCATTACCAGCCAAACAATCAATTGTTGCTTTATATGTTTTAGATGACACGTATTGCTGTGTGTTGACGGGAAAAGCACTGTATCTGTTCCGACTATCGGATGGACTGATGATGAAGGAAGTTGCGTTTGGAAACGTATTGGATAGATATTGGCAAAATCAGCAGGGCGAGATCACATATACGTTAAAAGGAGAACGTAGTGTATATGTATTGGATGCACAGACACATATAGTAAAAAAGAATTATTTGATTGACTATGATGATCAGGTGTCGATTGTAGATACCATGGGGGTGGTATGGACTGCCAAAGAAAATTCAGGTATTGTAAAGACGGTATATTTTAATGAATCATTTCAGCATGTATCGGCTGAACTGAAAACAATGGATGTGTCGGCTCTCTTTGAAGACGATGTCAAGCAGTTATGGGTTGCATCGAAAGATGGAATGGTCTGCTTATATGATATACATAATAACCGGATTGGTTATTTGAATAAGCAGGGGGATGTACAGTCTGCTCCCACCTTCTTCGCAATGGTCTCAGCCATAAATCAGGATCGGAAGGGTAGGATCTGGATGGCATGTGAACAGTCAATTATGTATTTGACACCAACTGCTTCATCAGGTTATCATATCACGCATTGTGTGCCAGATTCTCCAGCGTATGAACCCTTGTCTTATGATTTCAGTGATATATTGGAAGATTCCAAAGGTCATATTTGGTTTGCATCACGCAATGGAGGATTACATCTTCTGTTGATGGAAGGAACGCATTGTTCATTTATTCATAAAGAAAACGTATGGAAGAATAGTTATCCGCCTACAGTGGAGCAGTCGCACACCTTGATGGAGGATCAGCATGGGAATATATGGTTGGGCTCAAGTGAAGGGTTGACAATCTTTTCATCTGAATTTGAATCGCCAGAAGAGATTCGTTTTCTTTTTTATAATACAGAGAACACGAATCTGACCAATAGTTGTATCTATGATATTTTTCAGGATCAGAAGGGAAACATCTGGTTAGCCTCTTACGGAGGAGGTTTGTTCCGCCTCTCTCATGATTTTGTATTGTTTCAAACACCAGAGTTTGAATCATACAATCGGCAGAATAATCTCTTTCCTTCGGATTTGTTGTTGGATATTCAAGAAGATGAGCATAATCATCTATGGATTTTGACAGAGGAGTCGATTGTGAAATTCAATGAACAGAATCGTTTGTTTGAGTCGTTTGGTCAGTTTCGAGGATTCCGAACAGATCATTTCTCAGGTCGAAGTCTGGTGCGCCGTTACGCCGGTAGTCTGGTGGCAGGAACGAATGATGGATTTTATACATTTCGGCCATCGGATATTGTAACGACCGACTATACACCACAGATTGTATATACTCGTTTTTTACTTTTTAATAAAGAACAAGACATCCATTCGAAGGGATCACCGATCCATCAGGATGTTAATTCATTGACAGAGATAACCTTGGAATCTAACCAGTCATTCTTCTCTGTTGGATATGCCGCATTGGATTATCGGTTTCCCGAACATATCCAATATGCATATAAATTAGAACCATTTGAAACAGAGTGGAATTATGTAGGGACGCAACGATTGGCTACCTATACGAATTTGCCGAAAGGCGAGTATCGTTTTGTGGTGAAATCGACCAATAGTGAAGGAACATGGTGTGATAATGTTCGGGAGATGAAGATAATTGTTCTCCCTTCATTTTGGGAGAGCGGATGGGCCTATCTCTTGTATGCGTTGATGGTGGTTGTCTTGTTGGTCATCTGTGCGTTCGTGTATCGCTTACGGACGAGGATGAAGATGGAACAAGAGATTTCGGATTCCAAGTTGCAATTCTTTACAGATATCTCACATGAGTTACGTACGCCACTTACCTTGATCAACGCACCGTTGGAAAATGTCTTGGAGAATGGCTCTATGGGGGAGGAGGAACGTAAACAGTTGGAAGTGGTTCGGACGAATGCCAATCGTATGTTGCGGATGATGAATCAGATATTGGATTTTCGTAAGATTCAAAGTAATAAGATGCAGTTGAAGGTGGAGAAGACGAATCTGGGACAGTTTGTCTCATCCTGTAGTTCCAATTTTTTGCGTTTGGCAGAGAATCGAAATATCCGTTTTTCCATTGATGATCAAACAAATGGTGCCACTTATTGGGTAGATAAAGATAAATTGGATACGGTGATGTTCAATCTCTTGTCCAATGCATTTAAATTCACACCAGAAGGGAATAAAGTATCTGTTTTGATTGCTGTAAAAGACGGAAAGGGTGTGATTCAAGTGGCTGATGAAGGTTGTGGAATGCCGAAGGATAAACTGTCGATTATTTTTGACCGATATACGACGTTGCAAGATTATTCACTGACTAAGCAGAGCGGAACAGGAATAGGTCTCTCGTTGGTGAAGGAAATCGTTGATATGCACAAGGCGACTATCACGGTTCAGAGTGAAGAACAGAAAGGTTCGGTATTCACCATTACGTTCCAGCCTGGAGTGAACCATTTTGATAAATCGATAGATGTTATTGTGGAAGAGTCACATGAGGAAGAAGAATCCAACTTGCAGGAGGTTGAAAACAAGATGGTGTCAGATGAGAAACAGTTGCTTTTGATTGTGGAAGACAATGATCAGATGAGGGAGTTCCTGAAAAGTGTTTTGCAGAAGCAATTTATGGTGATTGAGGCTTCGAATGGACGATTAGGTTATGAAGCAGCGTTGCGCGAGATGCCTAGTTTCATTATTACAGATATTATGATGCCTGAGATGGATGGTATCGAGATGACTCGATTGATTCGAGGCAATGAACAGGTGTCACATATTCCAATTGTTTTGCTTACAGCCAAGACAGATCTGCAAAGTAAAATTGAATGTTTGAATATCGGAGCTAACGATTATATCACCAAACCTTTCAGTATGCCTTATTTGGAGGCTAGAATTCATAATATTCTGAAAGAGAGACAACAGTGGCAGGAGAAATATCGGGCAGATTTGATGCATGTATCACCTGTAAATGTTTCGGATGAGCAGTCGGATGAGCCTTCAGATGATACATTGTTGAATGTGAAGGATGATGAATTAATGCATCAGTTTATTGAGTTGATTGAGAAAAATATGGATAATGTGTCATTCTCAGTTGAAGATGCACAGAACGCTTTGAAAGTGAGCCGTTGGCATTTGTTATCGAAGGTGAAATCATTGGTAGGATTGACTCCGATGGAGTTTATCAAGGAAACACGGTTGACACATGCAGCAAAATTAATAGAAGAGGGACAATATTCGATGACACAAGTGTCATATATGATTGGTATGACCGATTCGCGTTATTTCAGTCGATGTTTCAAGCAAAAATATGGAATGACCCCTACAGAATATAGAGATTCTAAAAAGGTATCATGAAAATTACTCGTGGTTGAATGAGTGAATTGTACAAATTAATTGATTTTTCAACAAACTAATTTGGGCAGTTCCTGCATAAATTATATATTTGCTATGTCTATATTCTATATAAAGATACGTTAATACAAGTCAAGATTTTAATATTGGTTTAGACCGTAAATTTTTTTATATAATGAAAAACACACGTATGAGTTGCAACTATGTTGTTGCATTCCTTTTTGTTTTTTTTAGTTATTTCACAGGAACAGCCGCGAATTATCTTTGTTTTACAGCAAATGAAGATTATGTTAAAATTTCATATTCATCTGCTGATGAAGAGCATAAACCTGATGTGCGTTATTCTTATGATGGGACGAATTGGATAGAATGGACCGAACCGATAAGCTTGATGCAAGATGAAAAATTATATGTAAAGGGTGATAATCCCGATGGATTTTCTTTTAGTGATAAATCATTTACTCAATTTTCTATTAGTAAATCGGCAACCGTTTCGGGTAGTGTGATGAGTTTGATTGATGGAGAGGGGGAGTCCACTGTCATACCGAATGAATATTGTTTTTATAGTCTATTTAAGGGGTGTGAAGTTACAACAGCCCCAGAATTGCCTGCAACGACATTGAAAGCCTATTGTTATGCTTCTATGTTTGAAAACTGTCATAGTTTGAAAATAGCCCCTGCATTACCTGCTACAGAGATGGAGCCTAACTGTTATAGGTTGATGTTTTGGTCTTGTTCTTTCTCAGAAGCTCCAGAATTACCTGCAAAAAAATTGGCGAAATCATGTTACTCGGGTATGTTTGGAATGTGTATGTCCTTGGAAGAAACACCTTTATTACCGGCAACCGATTTGGCTGATTCTTGTTATAGTGGAATGTTTACACTATGTTCCAGTTTAAGAAAAGTAGTCTATTTGCCAGCGGAAACATTTGCGAATGGTTGCTACAGTGAAATGTTTCAAATATGTACTAGTTTGAATTATGTAAAAGTAGGCTGTATTAGTTTAGATTATAACGGTTCAAACGGTGCAACCTCGAATTGGATGAGTTATGTGGAAGGTGTGAAGGATGGTGTATTTATCTTTCCTTGTGGTAGCGATTATGACAAGCGTGGAGCTTCGGCAGTTCCTGTGGATTTTACGATTATCAATTCTCCAGTCGTCGTTTTTCAAAATCCTGATGGAACAGTTTTGAGAGCAGACACCATCGCATGCGGAGAAACACCTAATTATGGAGATATAGATCCTGTCTTGGATGATGAACATCAGTTTGTGAAGTGGAACAAGGAATTAACGCCTCTTACGGAGCCTGATATATACTATTATATTGCAGAATATAAAAAGGTGGAAACTCCTGCTCCCGGCAACTGGTTATGTTTCGCGGCTAATGAGAATGGTTCTTATATTGGATATGAAAATAATGGGGCAAATAGTCCACACATACAGTATTCAATAGATGAAGGAATAAGCTGGTCCACGTTATCTCCTAATGAAAGAGTGACGTTGGAAAAAGAAGGTGATAGAGTTTTCATCAAAGGATCTAATCCTAAAGGGTTCTCCTTTAATGATGATGATTATACCACGTTCTATATGGGTGGAAGTGTTGCTGCCAGTGGAAGTGTGATGAGTCTGGTCGATGGAGAAGGTACTTCCACTAAGATTCCAAATTCTAATTGTTTCCGTTGCTTATTTAAAGATTGTTCCGCTCTTACAAGAGCACCAGAATTGCCAGCAACCGAGTTGACTTCATCGTGTTATTCTTTGATGTTCTCTGGTTGTTCCAATCTTCTTGATGCTCCGAAATTGCCAGCAATCGAGTTGGCTTCTTCATGCTATTATTATATGTTCAATGGGTGTGTTAGCATGAAGGAAGCACCTGCGTTGCCTGCTACGCAATTGGCTTCTGCTTGTTATTTTTGTATGTTCATTAGATGTGAAAGTTTCACAAAAGCACCTGAATTGCCTGCTACAGAATTGATGAAACATTGTTATCAGGGTATGTTCCAAGAGTGTATAAATTTGACAGAAGCGCCTGTCTTACCTGCCACACAAATGGAGCAGGACTGCTATACTGATATGTTCCATGGATGTAAAAGTTTGGTAAAAGCACCTGCATTGCCAGCTGAGGAGTTGGCTGATGGTTGTTATCATAGCATGTTCTTTGAATGTACAAGTTTGACAGAAGCACCACAATTGCCGGCGATGGAATTGAAAAAGCAATGTTATAGGAAAATGTTCTCTGGTTGTACGAGTCTGACAACGGCACCTGAGTTGCCTTCAGAATCTCTTGTAGAATCTTGTTATAATGAGATGTTTAAAGGATGTACCCAACTCAACTATATCAAAGTGGGTGTTATGTCCTTGGATAATGAGGTAGGTGCAACTGAGAATTGGGTGTCTGGGATCAATGGGAAAGGAGAGTTTGTATTCCCTTGCGGAACTAAGTACAACAAACATGGTGTGTCTGAGGTGTCTTATAATTTCACAATCATCGGCCATGCCATTGTGATTTTCCAGTATTCTGACGATGAAGAGTTGTGGCGGGATACTGTTAGTTGTGGGGTTGTTCCCGAATATAATGGACCAGCTCCAGAGGAACCTGAAGAACTTGAGTTTATAGGATGGAATAAAACATTAACGGAAATTACGAAGCCTGGAGAGTATCGCTATACGGCTCTTTATCGGCAACAAGCCCCATCGAATTGGCTTTGCTTTACAGCAGAAGAAACCAACTCTACTTTTTATTTAGATAATAATGGTGCAAATCCTAATGTTGAGTACTCTCTTGATGGAGGAAATACATGGATGCCAATGAAAGATGATGAAATTGTTATGTTATCAGAAGTGGGTGAAAAAGCCTACTTGAGAGGTAATAATCCAGATGGTTTCTCCCACGATTTATCTAGCTATAGTCAGTTTATTATGTCGGGATCAATTGCAGCAAGCGGTAGTGTGATGAGTCTGATTGATGAGCGAGGCGTCTCGAAAAATATCCCTAATGATTATTGCTTCCTTAATTTGTTTAAATATTGTCGTTCTCTTACGAAAGCGCCTGAATTACCTGCTACAACATTGAGTAGCTCATGTTATCAGGAGATGTTTGATGGTTGTTCGGAATTAACAGTAGCGCCTGAATTGCCTGCTACCCATTTGGCTAATGATTGTTACTCCGGTATGTTTGCTGCTTGTGAGAACCTTACAGCTACACCCGACTTGCCAGCTACGGAATTAGCATCTTCGTGCTATGCTTCTATGTTTGCGTATTGTAGAAATTTGACAAACGCACCTGATGTTTTGCCAGCCACTGTAATGTATGATCATTGTTATGCTTCAATGTTCTTCGAATGTGTCTCTTTGTCTAATGCACCTGAATTGCCTGCTGAAAAGTTGGCAAAATACTGTTATAATTTTATGTTCCAAGGGTGTACATCTCTTACTACGGCACCTGAATTGCCAGCTGAGACTATGGCAGACGCATGTTATCAGTGCATGTTCCAAGGATGTACTAGTTTGTCACAAGCTCCTAAGCTTATTTCTACTGAGTTGGCTCAATTATGCTATTCGAATATGTTTGGTTCATGCGTTAACTTGAAAGAGGCTCCTGAACTGCCAGCTTCAGATTTGAAGTATTCTTGCTATCTTGATATGTTTAGAGGATGTACAAGTTTGGAGAAGGCTCCGGAATTACTTGCTGACAAATTGGTGGATGGGTGCTATAACGGTATGTTCTATGGATGTGAAAATCTGAATTACATCAAGGTCGGTGTATTGAGTCTGGACATGACATCCGATATGACTTTAAGTCCTACTGAAGATTGGGTCTATGGTATAGAAGGAGAGGGTGAGTTCATCTTCCCATGTGGTAGTAAGTACAATAAACACGGGAAATCAGAGGTGCCAACAAACTTTACAATCACAGGTTCTCCAATTATTGTTTTCCAGAATCCTGATGGTCGGGAGTTGTGGCGAGACACGATTAGCTGTGATGTGATTCCTGAGTACGGGGGCGACATACCAACCATGGGTGCTGGATATGCCTTTAGAGGATGGGACAAGGAATTGACACAAATAAAGATCCCTGATGTTTATTACTATACTGCAGTATATGATGAGATTGTGGATCCTTTAGCTAATAAATGGCTCTGTTTCACGGCAGAAGAGGATGACGCAGTTGTTTGGTATAGTGTTACAGGAGAAATCAATCCAGATGTGCAGTATTCTTTAGATGAAGGAAAAACATGGAGTCCATTAACGAATAGACAGGAAATCACATTAAAAGAAGCAGGTGAAAAAGTCTATATCAAGGGATATAATCCAGAAGGTTTCAACACGGAGGATTCGTACGTACAGTTTGGAGCGAATCGAAATGTTTCCGTTTCTGGTAGTGTGATGAGTTTAATTGATGGAGTGGGAGCTGTAACAGAGATTCCGAATCCATATTGTTTTTATCGATTGTTTTACCAGAATCTGCATCTTACAGCAGCACCAGAGTTGTCGGCTACTGTTTTGACAGAAGGGTGTTATCGACAGATGTTTGCTTATTGTGAGGAATTGACAGAAGCACCTGTATTGCCAGCTGTCACGATGGCGGAACGATGCTATCAGGATATGTTTCAGCATTGTATGAAGCTTACGAAAGCTCCAACATTGCCAGCTGAAGAAATGGAAAGGGAATGTTATTATGGAATGTTCAGAGATTGTTATTCATTAGCAGAGGCTCCTGCATTGCCTGCTACGACATTGGCGGATAGCTGTTATTGCGCGATGTTTGATGGCTGTAGTAGTCTGACGAAAACCCCGGATTTGACAGCTACAGATATGGCTGTTGCGGCTTATATGTATATGTTTACCAATTGTACTAGTTTGACTGAGGTAACATCATTACCAGCCACTCATTTGGAAAGAAACTGCTATACAGGAATGTTCTCAGGATGTTCAAGTTTGGTTGAGGCACCTGCGTTGCCTGCTACAACATTAGCGGATAGTTGTTATACAGTCATGTTTGCGGGTTGTCGTAATATGAAAACACCTCCAGAATTACCTGCTAAAGATTTGGCTCGATCTTGTTATGAATATATGTTCACTGCTTGTGCTTCAATTGTTGAAGCTCCTATATTACCAGCTACTATACTGAAGCCATCTTGTTATGCTGGAATGTTCGCAGGGTGCTCGTCATTGGAAAAAGTACCTGAAATAGCTATGACCACTTTTGCAGAGCAAAGCTGTTTCATTATGTTCAATGGCTGTTACAACTTGAATTATATTAAAGTAGGGGCGAATACATTGGATAATGAGTATGACGCAACACGTAGCTGGGTGGTAGCTATAAAGAACCCAGGAGTTTTCGTTTTCCCTTGTGGTAGCAAATATGATAAACATGGAGATTCTGAAGTGCCAGTTAATTTTGAAATACAATCTTCTCCTATAGTAGTCTTCCAGAATCCAGACGGCAGGGAGCTTTATCGAGACACGATAGCATGTGACGTGATACCTGAGTATATTGGAGATGAACCAACGTATGGAGAGGGAATGGTTTTTGTTGGATGGGACAAACCTCTGACTGTTTTAACTGATCTCAATACATATTATTTTACAGCCGTGTATGAAGAAGAACAGCCAGTGTCTGGTAATTGGCTTTGTTTTACAGCAGAAAAGGCTGAATCAGAAGTGTGGTATAAAAATAATACATTTGAAGAGGGACCTGATGTACAATATTCTTTGGATGGAGGTCGCACTTGGAATCCGTTGGCACCGAACGAACATATTGTGTTGAAATCAGAAAATGATAAGGTCTATTTCAAAGGTAATAATCCTGACGGATTTTCTCGTAGTGAGGATGGTGAGGTTCTTTCTAGATCGACAACATTTAGAATGTCGGGTTCAATTGCAGCCAGTGGTAGTGTGATGAGTCTAGTTGATGGAGAAGGTACCTCTACGGTCATTCCAAATGATTTTTGTTTCGCCTCTTTGTTCGAAGGATGTCTCTCTTTAACTAAGGCACCAGAATTGCCTGCTACTACATTGACGAGAGGTTGTTATGAAGAAATGTTTAGATTCTGTGATGACCTGGTATATGCACCTGAGTTGCCAGCTCTACAAATGGCAGAGGAATGTTATGTGGCTATGTTTGCAGGGTGCGTGAAATTAACTAAGGCGCCAGCATTGCCAGCTAAAACATTGGCTACACGTTGTTATTATGGCATGTTTGCGGATTGTTATTATTTGGTAGATGTTCCAGAACTGCCAGCTACCAACTTGGCAGAGGCTTGTTATGGTTATATGTTCCGTGGATGTACGAGTTTGACTGATGCACCTGTGTTGCCAGCTACTGTGATGGCTACTTCATGTTATACTATGATGTTCAAGGATTGTTATGCTTTAGTAGAAGCTCCAGAATTACCTGCCACAACGTTGGAGGATGATTGTTATTCTAGTATGTTTTCAGATTGTTCCCATCTAGAAAAGGCTCCCGCATTGCCAGCTGAGGTTTTATCAACTTTTTGTTATGAAGAAATGTTTGCAAGATGCAAGAGACTAACTACTGCACCGGAACTGCCAGCAAAAGAATTGAAGTCTAGTTGCTACCAAAATATGTTCAATGGATGTACAAATCTGAACTACATTAAAGTAGGTGTCATGTCCTTGGATAATGATGATGAAGCTACATTAGATTGGGTGAAAGGTATCGATGGCGAAGGTGTCTTCATCTTCCCATGCGGTAGTAAGTATGACAAGCATGGCGTTTCGGAGGTTCCTGATAATTTCAAGATCATCAGTTCGCCTGTCGTTGTCTTCCAAAATCCAGACGGTGAGGAGTTGTATCGTGACACGATTGGTTGTGATGTGGTGGCTGAATACAGGGGAGAGACACCAACCTATGGTGACGGACTTGTCTTCAAAGGTTGGGATCCTGAACTGACGATACATCCTGAACCAGATACATTCTATTATACAGCAGTATATGAAGAAGAACTGACCCCTATCACGGATGTTAGCAGATGTCTCTGTTTTATGGCTGCAGAAAAGGGTTCTGAAGTGTGGTATCATAACCACGGTAATAATGCTCCTGATATACAGTATTCTGTAGATGAAGGTCGAACATGGATTCCGTTGGCGGCAGATGAACATGTAGTTTTAAATTCGGTGGATGATAAAGTATATTTTAAAGGTATTAATCCAGAAGGATTCTCACATGGAGATTCAGATTGTACTTTTTTTGAAATGTCCGGTATGATTGCAGCCAGTGGAAGTGTGATGAGTTTGTTGGATGGGGAAGGCGTTTCTAACGTTATTCCAAATGAATTTTGTTTTCATTTCTTGTTTGGCGGATGTGCATCTTTGACGAAAGCACCTGAACTTCCTGCTACTACCTTGTCAAAAGCATGTTATATGGGTATGTTTAGTCGTTGCTCGAGATTGACAGATATGCCTGAATTGCCTGCTACTACTTTGGCAGATAGTTGTTATAGTGATATGTTTTCTGAATGTTCAAAGTTGATCAAAACTACAGAATTGCCGGCAACTACTTTAACGGAAGGATGTTATGAATCGATGTTCTATAAATGTATAAGTCTGACCGATGCGCCTGAATTACCTGCGACGACTTTGGCAAAAGGATGTTATAATAGTATGTTCTGTAATTGTACAAGTTTGACGGAAGCTCCTGAATTACCAGCTACAACTTTGGCGGTCGGATGTTATAATGGAATGTTCTATGGTTGCTCAAGTTTGACGAAGGCACCAGAATTACCTGCAACGACTTTGATGGACGGATGTTATTGTGATATGTTCAATGGGTGTACGAGTTTGACGGAAGCACCTGAATTACCGGCTGCTGAATTGGTTAATGAATGCTATAATTCGATGTTCCGTGGCTGCTCTAATTTAACATACATCAAGGTGGGTGTCATGACATTGGATGGTTTTGGAGCTACATCCTATTGGGTTTATGATGTGAAGAAAGAGGGTACGTTCATCTTCCCATGCGGTAGTAAGTATGATAAGCATGGTGTTTCGGTGGTTCCTGTTAATTTCAAGATCATCAGTTCTCCTGTTGTCATCTTCCAGAATCCAGACGGAGAGGAGTTGTATCGCGACACCATCGCTTGTGATGTGGTGGCTGAATACAAAGGCGAAACACCGACCTACGGTGAAGGACTTGTCTTCAAAGGATGGGATAAGGAACTGACGGTACATCCAGACCCCGATACGTTCTATTATACGGCAGTGTATGAAGAGGGGCATGCACCGATTACGGATGTTAGCAAGTGTCTGTGCTTCACGGCAGAGGAGGCTGGATCTGAAGTGATGTGTAGCAGTTCTTCTTATAATCCAGATATTCAGTATTCTATTGATGGGGGAAGAACGTGGCATGTGTTGTCAAAAGGGGAAAAAGTACTACTTGCAAATGTGGGAGACAAGGTCTATTTCAGAGGCAACAATCCTAATGGTTTATCTAGTATGGGGGAGAATACTACTAGTTTTGGAATGAATGGTTCTATAGCAGCCAGTGGTAGTGTGATGAGTCTGATTGATGGTGTGGGCGAATCGAAAGTCATTCCGAATGATGGGTGCTTTATTGGATTGTTCCAAGGTTGTAGCTCTCTAACACAGGCTCCTGAATTGCCAGCTACAACTTTGACAAAACTTTGTTATTATAATATGTTCACAGACTGTGTCAATTTGACAAAGGCTCCTGAATTACCTGCATTGACTTTGGAAGAAAGTTGTTATTCCTTGATGTTTTGGAGGTGTACAGGTTTGACTTCGGTGTCTGAATTGCCTGCCACTACCTTGGCAGAAGAATGTTATTCATCTATGTTTAATGGATGTGCGAGTCTGACTGATATTCCAGAACTTCCAGCTACGACCTTAGCTAAAGGTTGTTATAGCAGCATGTTTTCATATTGTACAAGTTTGACACAAGCTTCGGCGTTGCCTGCCACTACCTTGGCGGAAGGTTGTTATTCTTCTATGTTTTATTATTGTAAAAGTCTGACTGATATTCCAGAACTTCCAGCTACGACCTTAGCTAAAGGTTGTTATGGCAGTATGTTTTCATATTGTACAAGTTTGACACAAGCACCTGAGTTACCTGCCACTACCTTGGCGGAAGGATGTTATCATTCTATGTTTTCAGGATGTACAAGTCTGACTACTGCACCTGAATTGCCTGCAACAGAGTTGGTGGAAGGTTGTTATGAAAGAATGTTTGAAGGATGCAGTAGTCTGAATTATATCAAAGTGGGTGTGATGAGCCTGGATAATAATTTTGAATATGGTTCAACTGATAGCTGGGTATCAGGCGTGGATGGACCAGGAGTCTTCATCTTCCCATGTGGTAGTACGTATGACAAGCACGGAGTGTCTGAGGTGCCAGATAACTTTGACATATTGAGAGGTATAGTGACAGTCATCTTCCAGAATCCAGACAGTACGGTGTTATGGAAAGAGACTATCAATTGTAATGAAGTTCCAGAATACAAAGGAGAGACACCAACCATGGGTGAGGATTATTTCTTCATCGGCTGGGATAAGGAATTGACAGCAGTGGGAGATGAGTCAGTCTATTACATCACAGCCGTGTATGAGGATCTCAACAAGTACGAATCTCTTCATCTGACCGTGGATGATGCTCTTTACCTGGTATTGCCAGGAGGAAGCGAGACCATCGGCTATGAGCTATTGGAGGGCGGAGGCTCACGCTATGAGATTTGGTACAACGGAGAGATCATCACCGAGGGTGCAGTGACGAATGACAGCACCGTACAGCTGATTTGTCCGGAGGACTTCATTCCGGGTTCTTATGCCGCTACACTGGTGATGTTTGATGAGCGGAATGGACGAGGTGCAAGTGATTTTGTCTTCCATGTGATGCTGAAAGATGATCCAACGAACAGCTACTATGTGAAGGTATGGAACGATGTGGTGATCTGTCGGAACGGAGATAATAAGTTCGTTTCTTATCAGTGGTATAAGAACCGCAAGATAGTGGAGGGAGCTACGCTTCAGTATTATAATGATGTTGAATTGCTGGATGGCGAGTATCTGATTTATGTGACCGACCAGTCAGGAAAGAGCTACTTCATCGAACCGAAACAATTTGAGAGAGTAGAAGCATCCTATTCTATTGTCGCAGAGCCATCCATTGTGAACCAGGGATCTGACTTCACGGTGGTTGTGTCGGGAGTTGAACCGGAACAACTGAAGAATGCCCGTATCGTGGTGTATCGTAATGATGGTGTGGTGGTGAATATCTTAGATGATGTGGAGACGGAGAATGAGATGCACCTTGCCGCCATAGGCGATTATGTGATTGTACTGACCGTGAACGACGGTAAGAATGCAAATTGTAAAGTATTGATAAAATAAAGATAAAATTATGAATATACGAATCAAGCGCTTAATGTGGGTTGCTGTGGCATTGTTGCCACAGCTAGTTTCAGCCCAGGACAAACTGTTTAATATCTCAGTTGGGGGAGGCATGGAGATATTGAGTTATACACCGGAAATAGGAAAACCGAAACCTGGCGGTGGTGTATTGCTCGAATGTCAGTATCAGCAGTTCTTTTTGAAGAATCTCGGGTATGCTGTTGGTGTCGGTTTATCTTATTTCTCTGCAAACTACTATATTAATGAGACGATAGAGAAACAGATTGTTGATGAGACGGATGCGGGTGTTCCTTATACGCTCCGCACTATCTTCGACGACTTCAATGAGAAGCAGCAGACTCTCCAGTTGGAAGTGCCAGTGGGGCTCTATGGACGCTTCGAGTTGAATCAGCGAACAAGTTTCATCATTGGTGCCGGTCCCAAGATAGCATTCCCGTTTATCTCTAAATATAAGTATTCGAGAGGGTCTGTGGAAACAAGAGCCTATTTTGGAGGGGATATCAATGCAGAACTATTGGAGATCCCGCAGCACGGATTACATAAACAGGATGCCAACGGTCGAAATGATATAGATAAAAATCGGTTGTTGCTCTCCATCTTCGGAGATATGATGTGGACTTATAGCATCAATAATGCATGTCTGTTGCACATGGGACTTTATTTCTCATATGGCATCACCGATATGGTGTCGAATCATGATGCCACTATGGGTATCAGTCAGAAAAGTATCCTGAACAGCAGTTTGACGGAGAAGATCGTTCCCATTTGTGTAGGAGCGAAAGTGGGTGTTTCCCTTCCATTGAAGAAGGGTGGTAGCCGATTCGCTTCGGACGGATGGTGATGACGTGATATGAAGACAAAACGAGACAAAATAAGACAAGATAAGATAAATAGATATTATTATATAATAAGGGAATATAAATTTAAAATGAAATGAAAAACACTTACAGAATAAATACATTATTGCTATGCCTTTTTCTCTTCTGCTATCAGGGACTGTCAGCTAATTATCTATGCTTCACAGCCGAGCAAGCAGGATCGAGTGTGAGGTATGTGAATGGGGTGGATAACAAGCCTAAAGTTGAGTACTCTTTTAATGGGACGGATTGGTTTGATTGGCCTGCGCAAACTACAATAACGTTGGAGAATAAAGATGATAAGGTATATGTCCGTGGAGATAATCCAGATGGGTTTTCGCATGAGACTATAAGTACAGATATATCTGAACTTAATAATATTAAATGTAGTTTTTTCCAGATGAAAGGGCTTATAGCTGCCTCAGGCAATGTGATGAGTTTAATTGATGGGGAAGGAATTACTACGACTATTCCGTGTGAAAATTGTTTCAATCGTTTGTTTTATCAATGTAGAGCTCTTACAACCCCACCAGAGTTACCTGCAACTGAACTCGCACCTGGTTGTTATAATGCTATGTTTTTTGAATGTACAGGTTTAAAGGAAACGCCAGAATTACCTGCTACAAAATTGGCCGAAAATTGTTATCTGAACATGTTTGGCTATTGCTCAAACTTGACGGTGGCTCCAGAATTACCTGCTACAACGTTAGAGAATTCATGCTATGCAAATATGCTTGCGGGAACAAGTATTACGGAGGCACCAAAGTTGCCTGCCACTGAAATGAAGAGATATTGCTATAGTAACATGTTTGCCTACTGTGAGAAATTGACGAAAGCCCCAGATTTGCCTTCAACTGTGTTGGATGGATATTGTTATTGGCAGATGTTCCTCGGATGTGTTAGTTTGATAGAGGCTCCTGAATTACCAGCAACCAACTTGGTGGAAAATTGTTATCAGGCTATGTTTAAAGGTTGTATTAACCTGAGCTATATCAAGATGGATGTCTTAACGTTGGATAATGATCTTGATGCGACAAAAAATTGGGTTGATGGTATCGATGGAGAGGGAGTCTTTATCTTCCCTTGTGGTAGTAAATATGACAAGCATGGTTTCTCTGAAGTACCTGAAAACTTCAAAATCAAGTCGTCTCCAATTGTTGTTTTTGTAAATCCGGATGAGACAGAACTTTACCGTGATACCATCGGCTGTGATGTAGTGCCTGAATATAAAGGAGAGACACCAACCTATGGTGAAGGACTTGTTTTCAAAGAATGGGACAAGGAACTTACAGTTCTTAAAGAGCCAGATGTTTATTATTTTACGGCTGTTTATGAAGAAGGAAATCCTGAGACAGGTAACTGGCTTTGTTTCACGGCTGAGACAGATGATTCAGAAGTATGGTATGAAAATGAGAACGGAAACGAGGTAAAAGTACAATATTCGCTGAATGATGGAGCAACATGGATCTCTTTATCAGAAAATGAAAAAATCGTATTAAAGAAAGGTGAAAAAGTTTATATAAAAGGTGATAATCCCAATGGTTTTTCTCGTATTGTAGGAACTGAGATTAGAACCACGTGTTTTAAAATGACTGGTTTGATTTCTGCCAGCGGTAGTGTGATGAGTTTATTGGACGGAAACGGTTCATCGACTGTTATTCCCAATGAGTCTTGTTTTATTAGTTTGTTTATGGAGTGTTCTTCTTTAACGAAAGCTCCAGAACTGCCAGCCACATCGTTAAGAGCAGATTGTTATAGTTCTATGTTTTATCATTGTACAAACTTGGTGGAACCACCGGTCTTGCCAGCTACTACGTTGGCTTTTGGTTGTTACTATGAAATGTTTAGGGAATGTAATAAATTACAGGTTGCGCCTGAACTGCCTGCCACCACGTTGGCTAAATCTTGTTATTCTGGCATGTTTGCTGATTGTATAAGTTTGATCAGTGCACCCAAATTGCCTGCCACTGAACTAGCTATTGATTGCTATTCTGGTATGTTCGCTGGTTGTCAGCATTTAACAGAGGCACCTGAACTGCCTGCCACTACGTTGGCTAAATATTGCTATCATTCTATGTTTCGTTCGTGTTCAGATTTGACGGATGCTCCTGCATTACCTGCTACTACATTAGCAACCTCATGTTATTATGCCATGTTTGATGGTTGTAGAAGCCTGACGAAAGCTCCTGAACTGCCCGCTACATCTTTGATGAAAGAATGTTATTTAGAGATGTTTATGAATTGTCCGAACTTAAATTATATCAAAGTCGGTATCATGTCTTTGGATAATGATGTTAATGCCACATTGGATTGGGTGAAAGGTATTGATGGTGAAGGCGTTTTCATCTTCCCTTGCGGTAGCAAATATGACAAACATGGAGTCGCCGAAGTGCCGGAGAACTTTACCATCATCAGTTCGCCTATCGTGGTGTTTCAAAACCCAGATGGAGAGGAACTGTATCGTGACACGATAGCATGTGATGTGGTGGCAGAATACAAAGGTGACACACCGACCTACGGAGAAGGACTTGTCTTCAAGGGTTGGGATAAGGAGCTAACGATCCATGAAATACCTGATACGTATTATTATACAGCTGTATATGAAGATGATCAGTTTCTTTCTGATAACTGGCTTTGTTTCACGGCAGAGGAGGCAAACTCCGTGGTGCAATATTTAAATGTCGGAGGCAATAATCCGAATGTAATGTACTCTATAGATGGAGGAAAAACATGGGAGTCATTGTCAGAAAATGAAGAAGTGAAGTTGGTAATGGAAGGCGATAAGGTCTATTTAAAAGGTGATAATCCAACAGGTTTTTCACAGGACGAAGATCATTATACTCATATCTGGACGACAGGCGCTGTCTCTGCATCAGGAAGTGTTATGAGCCTGATAGATGGGAAGGACGTTTCTACTGAGATACCAAATGATTACTGTTTTTATCATCTGTTTGCCAATTCACCTGCATTGGTGACAGCACCAGAATTACCTGCTACGGAATTAAAGAAATCTTGTTACGAAGGAATGTTCGAAAATTGTACTATTTTGGAAAAAGTTCCTGCATTACCTGCGACTACGTTGGAGGAGCGATGTTATAAGAATATGTTTGGACAATGTTACAAGATAAAAGAAACACCTGTATTGCCAGCTACTACATTGGCAAACGAGTGTTACTATACAATGTTTTCTTCTTGTGTGGAGGTAACAGAAGCACCTCTACTACCTGCAACCGTAATGGCTGAATCTTGTTATTACGGTATGTTTAGTGGTTGCTATGGACTGACTGAGGCTCCAGCATTGCCAGCGACTGAATTAGCATATGGTTGTTATAGAGATATGTTTTGGGATTGTTGGAATTTAGAGGTCGCTCCAGCATTACCGGCAACTGAGTTGGCGGAGTCTTGTTACATGGGTATGTTTACTGATTGTGGAAATCTGACGAAAGCACCAGCATTGCCTGCTACTGTTATGAAAGACTTATGCTATTCGAATATGTTTTCAGGATGTGAAAAATTACTTGAGGCACCTGAATTACCTGCCACTAAATTGGCAATGGATTGTTACAATTCAATGTTTCTTGGATGTGAAAATCTGACGATGGCACCAGAATTACCTGCTCAAGAACTGGCTCCTACGTGTTATATGTATATGTTCGAGGGATGTTCCAATTTGATTTATATCAAAGTGGGTGTTCTGTCTTTGGATAATAGTTTCGATGCTACAACTAACTGGGTTGCTGGTATTGATGGTTTTGGAGTCTTCGTCTTCCCATGTGGCAGCAAGTATGACAAACATGGTAGGTCGGAGGTTCCCGATAATTTCACGATTATCAGTTCTCCTGTTGTCGTATTCCAGAATCCAGATGGCGAGGAACTATATCGCGACACAATTGGTTGCGATGTGTTGCCTGTGTATAGAGGCGAGACACCAACTTATAAAGAAGGACTTGTCTTCAAAGGTTGGGATCCTGAACTGACGATACATCCAGAACCAGATACGTTCTATTATACGGCAGTGTATGAAAAGGAACTGACACCTATCAGGGATGTTAGTAGATGTCTCTGCTTCACTATTGAGGAGGCTGGCTCGTGGATATGGTATGAAAGTCCTGACGATCATATTCCGAATATGGAGTATTCCATAGATAGTGGAGTAACATGGCAACCATTTGTGAGAAGTGAAACATGGGGAGAAAATAAACTGGTATTTGACAATGTAGGTGATAAAATTTATGTTAGAGGAGTTAATCCAGATGGTTTTTCCTTTAGTAGGGAACACCCGACCCAATTCCATATTTCGGGTAAGGTCGCTGCATCTGGTAGTGTGATGAGTTTGATAGATGGAGAAGGATACTACAACGTGATTCCAAGTGAATATTGTTTCAGTTCGTTGTTCGAAGCCTGTAGTTTAACTCAAGCACCCGAATTGACAGCTACTACCTTGACGAAAGGATGTTATGATGCTATGTTTAATGGATGCACGAAATTGACTCAAGCACCAGCCTTGCCAGCCACTACCTTAGTAGAATCATGCTATCAAATGATGTTCGCTGGTTGTGAGATGTTACAAATGGCACCCGAATTGTTGAGTACCACATTGGCGGATAGTTGTTACTCCGGTATGTTTTATATTTGTGAGAGTTTGAAGACTGCACCTGCTCTTCCTGCCACTACATTGGCATCTTATTGCTATTCGTTCATGTTCGCTGGTTGTCATCGTCTGACGGAAGCACCTGAATTGCCTGCTACTGAATTGAAGACTGGTTGTTATGAGGCTATGTTCCTCGATTGCTCTCGTTTAAATTACATCAAGGTGGGTGTTATGACCTTGGACAATGATTTTGATGCCACATTGGATTGGGTGCAAGAAATAGATGGTGAGGGCGTCTTCATCTTCCCATGCGGCAGCAAGTATGATAAACATGGTATTTCGGAGGTTCCTGATCATTTCAAGATCATCAGTTCTCCTGTTGTCATCTTCCAAAATCCAGATGGCGAGGAACTATATCGCGACACAATCGGTTGCGATGTGTTGCCTGTGTATAGAGGTGAGACACCAACTTATGGCGACGGAATGGTCTTCAAAGGTTGGGACAAGGAACTGACGATACATCCAGAACCAGATACGTTCTATTATACGGCAGTGTATGAAGAGGGACAGACATCGATCACGGATGTTAGCAAGTGCCTTTGTTTTACGGCAGAAAAAGCTAATTCATATGTGTATTATCAGAACCATGGAGGAAACTCTCCAGATGTACAATACTCTATAGACGAAGGAAGAACATGGCAGTCATGGGGTGAAAATGAAGTTCTAATCTTAAAGAATGTAGGTGAAAAAATTTATGTAAGAGGTACTAATCCCGATGGTTTCTCTCACATGGCGAACTTACAAAAATCAGATGGTGAGGAAGTAGGTCAGTTTACAAATTTTAAAATGTCGGGAGAAATTGCTGCAAGTGGTAGTGTGATGAGCTTGATTGATGGGAAGGGAGAATCTTTAGTCATACCTTGTGATTACTGCTTCGCTCATTTGTTTAATAGTACAAGAAATCCTCAGCAACATGAAGATGTTATGACAACTGCGCTTACAAAGGCACCAGAGCTGCCAGCCACTACTTTGACCATGGGATGTTATTTAGATATGTTTGGAACTTGTAGTTTGTTGAAGGAAGCTCCTGTCTTGCCAGCTACGGAGTTGGCTTCTTCATGTTATGTCTCCATGTTCAATAATTGTCGTAGCTTGGAAATAGCACCAGCCTTGCCAGCTACGAAGTTGTCGAAGTACTGCTACGAAGGTATGTTCAGTAATAGTGGCATTGTAGTAGCCCCAGAGTTGCCAGCCACGGATCTGATGGATTCATGCTATTGGGGTATGTTCCGTTTATGTAAGAATATGGAATCAGCACCCGAACTGCTTGCTACAGAGTTGAAACCAGGTTGCTATGAAGGAATGTTCGCAGGTTGCAGCAACCTGAATTATATCAAGGTGGGTGTCATGACTCTGGATAATGATTTTGCAGCTACCAATGAGTGGGTTACTGGAGTGAACGGTCCTGGTACCTTCATCTTCCCATGCGGTAGCAAGTATGACAAGCATGGCGTTTCGGAGGTTCCTGATAATTTCAAGATCATCAGTTCTCCTGTTGTCATCTTCCAAAATCCAGATGGTGAGGAGTTGTATCGTGATACGATTGGTTGTGATGTGTTGCCTGAATATAAAGGAGAGACTCCAACTTACGGAGAAGAACTCGTCTTCAAAGGTTGGGATAAGGAACTGACGGTGCATCCAGAACCCGACACGTTCTATTATACGGCAGTGTATGAGGAACAAGCACCTATCACGGATGTTAGCAAGTGTCTTTGCTTTACGGCTGAGGAGGCTGGGTCTGAAGTGTCGTATCGAAGTGATGAAAAAGCAAATATTTCCATACAATATTCTATAGATGACGGTAGATCATGGCAGACATTGAAACCGAATGAAATAATAACATTTGGAAATATAGAGGATAAAGTATATCTGAAAGGCAATAATACAAATGGATTGAATGGAGACAGCGAAGGAAAATATTGGACGGGATGTCAGTTCATAATGAGTGGTGCTATTTCTGCCAGTGGCAGTGTGATGAGTTTGATTGATGGTATGGGCATATCCTCGATCATACCGAACAAGCATTGTTTCTCTTATCTGTTTGCTAATTGTACATCTCTTACGCAAGCTCCTGAACTACCGGCCACTACGTTGACGGATAGTTGCTATTTAAGCATGTTTATGGGATGCTATTCTTTGAAACAAGCCCCTGAATTACCAGCTACTACCTTGTTAAATGGTTGTTATCAGTATATGTTTGAGGGATGCCTTGAATTGACGAAGACACCTAAATTATCTGCCACTACATTGGCAAAAAATTGTTATCATGGTATGTTTTACGATTGCGAAAAACTTACACAAATTGCTGATTTGCCAGCTAAAACATTGGCTGATTACTGTTATTCTAGTATGTTTTCTAGGTGTGTTGGTCTGACACAAGCACCAGCACTGCCTGCTATGGAATTGGCAGATGGATGTTATAACGGTATGTTCTATGATTGTAATAATTTGATTGAAGCTCCACAGTTGCCAGCTACTCAATTGGCAGCGTACTGTTACTCGCAAATGTTTGAAAATTGTGCAGGTATGAAAAATGCTCCTGAATTACCTGCTTCTGAATTGACTGATGGATGTTATTCTCAAATGTTCAAGAATTGTTCCAGTTTGAATTATATAAAAGTGGGCGTCATGTCTTTGGATAATGATTTTGCAGCTACCAATGAGTGGGTTGCTGGAGTGAACGGTCCTGGTACCTTCATCTTCCCATGCGGTAGCAAGTATGATAAACATGGAGTTTCTGAGGTGCCAGAGGACTTCAAAATCATCAGTTCTCCTGTCGTTGTCTTCCAAAATCCAGACGGAGAGGAACTGTATCGTGATACGATTGGTTGTGATGTGTTGCCTGAATATAAAGGAGAGACTCCAACTTACGGAGAAGGACTCGTCTTCAAAGGTTGGGATAAGGAACTGACGGTGCATCCAGAACCTGACACCTTCTATTATACGGCAGTGTATGAAGAGGGACATGCACCGATTACGGATGTTAGTAAATGTCTATGTTTTACGGCAGAGATGCCAGTGTCTAAAGTATGGTATGAAAATTATGGAAATTTAACGCATTTGGATTCCTTATTGTTCCCTGATCTGATAGGTAAAAGACGTAAAAATAATCCTGACGTACAGTATTCAATAGATGAAGGAAGAACATGGCAGCCATTATTGGAAAATGAAAAGATAAAATTGAATAATGTTGGTGACAAGGTTTATATAAGAGGATATAATCCTGATGGATTCTCTCATAGCTGTGAATTAAACTATTTTAATATGAATGACTATGTTTTTGCTATGACAGAATCAGAAAGTACTACGTTTAAAATGTCAGGTTCAATTGCAGCCAGTGGTAGTGTGATGAGTCTAATAGATGGAGTAGGAACCACCTCGGTTATCCCTAATGATTATTGCTTTTACGGTTTATTTAAATATTGCGATGCATTAACACAAACACCGGAGTTGCCTGCCACTACGTTAACAAAAGGATGTTATGAACATATGTTTGAATTCTGTTCTGCATTGACGAAGGCATCGGAACTCCCTGCGTTGACAATGGCAGACAGTTGCTATTGGGCTATGTTTTCGGGGTGTACGAATTTGATTGCTGCACCTCAATTGCCATCTGTTGCATTGGCATGCGGTTGCTATGGTAATATGTTCGATAGATGTACAAGCTTAACAGAAGCTCCGGCATTGCCAGCAACTAATATGGCAGTACGTTGTTACAATGATATGTTTTGTGAATGTGCAAGTTTAAAAGAAGCACCCGAGTTGCCAGCGACTATATTGGCAACAGAATGTTATAGTGGAATGTTCTCACATTGTATAAGTCTTACAGCGGCACCTCAATTGCCAGCAACTAATATGGCAGTACGTTGTTACAATAATATGTTCTTACATTGTATAAGCCTTACAGAAACACCTAAATTGATAGCTACTGTATTGGATACGTCTTGTTATTCTGACATGTTCTATGGATGTTCTAGTCTGATGAATGCTCCCGAATTACCTGCGACGACTTTGTCACCGTCTTGTTATGCTGGAATGTTTGGAGAATGTACAAGTTTGACGAAAGCTCCCGAATTGCCAGCTATTACATTGAAGGAGTACTGTTATTATGGTTTGTTTAGGGAATGCTCATCGTTGACTCAAGCTCCAGAATTACCTGCCACTACCTTGGCGGAAGAATGTTATGGAGTTATGTTTAGTGGTTGTATGAGTCTGACAGAAGCACCAGAACTACCTGCAACAGAATTGGCAAATGCTTGTTATCGTTGGATGTTCTCTAAGTGTGCGAGTCTGACAACTGCACCTGAATTGCCAGCAACAGAGTTGGTCGAGGAATGTTATGATGGAATGTTCTTTGAATGTGAAAATTTGAATTATATCAAAGTAGGAGTGATGAGTCTGGATAATAATTTTGAGTATGGTGCAACAAGTGATTGGGTTTTTGGTGTGAATGGTCCAGGTGTCTTCATCTTCCCTTGCGGTAGTACATACGACAAGCACGGAGTGTCCGAGGTGCCAAATAACTTTGAGATATTAAGAGGTCCGGTGACGGTCATCTATCAGAATCCTGATAGCACAGAACTATGGAGAGAGACCATCGATTGTGGTGGTGTACCAGCATATCAGGGTGAGACTCCATCCATGGGTGATGGCTACTTCTTCCTCGGCTGGGATAAGGAATTTACTTCGGTAGAGGATGTTCCTGTATATTACATCACAGCCGTGTATGAGGATCTCAACAAATATACCACTCTTCATCTGACTGTCGATGATGATCTGTTCTTGGTGTTGCCTGGTGGCTCGGAGACCATCGGCTATGAGCTATTGGAGGGTGGAGGCTCACGCTATGAGATATGGTACAATGGAGCGATAATCACTGAAGGCACTGTGACGAATGACAGCACCGTACAGCTGATCTGTCCGGAGGATTTCACTCCAGGTGCTTATGCTGCTACATTGGTGATGTTTGATGGCCAGAATGGACGGGGAGCATGTGATTTCGTCTTCCATGTGATGTTGAAAGATGATCCTACGAACAGCTACTATGTGAAGGTATGGAACGATGTGGTGATCTGTCGGAATGGAGATAATAAGTTCGTTTCCTATCAGTGGTATAAGAACCGCAAGATAGTGGAGGGAGCTACGCTTCAGTATTATAGTGATGTTGAATTGCTGGATGGCGAGTATCTGATTTATGTGACCGACCAGTCAGGAAAGAGCTACTTCATCGAACCGAAACAATTTGAGAGAGTAGAAGCATCCTATTCTATTGTCGCAGAGCCATCCATTGTGAACCAGGGATCTGACTTCACGGTGGTTGTGTCGGGAGTTGAACCGGAACAACTGAAGAATGCCCGTATCGTGGTGTATCGTAATGATGGTGTGGTGGTGAATATCTTAGATGATGTGGAGACGGAGAATGAGATGCACCTTGCCGCCATAGGCGATTATGTGATTGTACTGACCGTGAACGACGGTAAGAATGCAAATTGTAAAGTATTGATAAAATAAAGATAATAAATTGGTAATAAAATAGCAATGCGTATGTATATTTGCAAAAAAAAATAGGTGCCATGAGAAGTATTCTTGTTATATTTTTATCTTTTGTGGTGTTTTTGGGTTATTCCTCGCCACCCGCTAATTTAAGTGGGTGGAGTATTGTATTTGAAGATGAGTTTGATGGCACATCGTTGGATAAATCCAAATGGAATCCTACCTACAACTGGGGACATACCCATAATCATCAGGCATATTGTGTGGAAGAAAATGTCTCTGTTTCGAATGGTTTGTTGCACATCAAAGGAGAGGCAAGAAGACATCCGAATGCGCCAGCAACTTGTTCAAGTGGAGGTAACACTTATTCGTTAGATTATACTTCAGGAGCAATTGATACAAAAGGAAAGTTCGAAATACAATATGGTTATATAGAAGGAAGGTTTAAGATGCCTAAACAATTAGGTACGTGGCCTGCTTTCTGGATGCTTCAAGATGGCTGGCCTCCAGAAATAGATATATTTGAAGTTCCTCATGAACGGAATGTAAATCACTATTATTTCCATTATACAAAGACAGATTGGTATGCATCTCATGGATCGGCATGGGATCATGAAACCTCATTCGGAGGAACCCATTCAGGACCTGATAAGTCTGCCGATTTCCATAATTATGGGTTGGAGTGGAATAGTGAGTACATGAATTTTTATTTCGATGATAAACTAGTGGCAAGTTATAATCGTCCGACAGAGATTAGTCAGGCGAAAGCTATGTATATCATTGTGAATCTTGCCATTGGTGGTTGGGCAATATCGGGTGATCGTCCTATTCAGGTTACGACAGACAATCCAGCTTATTTGGAGTGTGACTGGATACGGGTGTGGAAAAAGAATCCAGCCATTGATTTGCCTTCTGGGAAAGTCCGTTTTTATTCATTAGATGAGCATCAATGTATGCAGGCGGATGAATACGATATAAAGTTGGGCGATTGTTCATCTGCTTCTTCATTAGCGACAATAACAGAAACTGGAAGTGCTTACCTGATTAGTTTCGGAGACAGAGTGCTCGAAATCCCAAATGAATCAAAATCTAAAGATGCTGCGGTTGGATTATGGGAGTGGAACGGTAAGCCTCATCAACAGGTGGCTCTTCAGAGAGAAAAAGGCTATTCGGATTTCGTGGTGAGCATGAAATTCGTACATAGTGGTTATTCTATTCTTACTGAGAATGGAGATGTGATACAGAGTACTCCGCAAAACAACTCTCTTTCTTCTTTATGGAGAATAGGTGAAGAGGGAGAAGATCCTACATTTTTGCAAAAGATAGATAGTCAGTCCGATTTATCGTTCTATTATTCAAATGGATTTCTCTATTTTAATTCTACGAATAAGCAAAAAGGTATGTTTACAATCTTAGACATGCGAGGTGTCTGCTGTAAGATGGATACAATATCGTATGAAGGAATTGATATTTCATCGTTTGTTTCAACTGGCATCTATATTTTGATAGTAACCACAGAAAAAGGAACTAAAAGTTACAGACTGGTTGTGGACTAAAGAAAATACTTTATTTTTGCAAAAAAAATAAAAGAGTAGAATGAGTGTATATGATATAGTATCCTTTGTCGGATTCTTGGTGTTGATTGTCTCACTGCTGGCATTAGACCTATGTGTGTTTCATAAAGAAGATCATGTGATTTCCTTTAAAGAATCCTTACGATGGACTCTTTTTTGGATTCTTATCTCGTGTATATTTGGTGGTGTGATTTATTTCTTTGGTGAGTATATTCATGGTGTGAATAGTATGGAGCGCCTGATAGAGGTCAATGCTCGGCACGGACATGGGATGACGATTGATCCGCTGTTGAGTTTGGAAGAAAACATCCATAACTATAGGCAGGTTTTAACGTTGGAGTATTTCACGGGTTATTTAATTGAGAAATCATTATCCTTGGATAATATCTTTGTGATGATTATGATCTTTATGGGCTTTGGCATAGATCAGAAATATTATCATAGAGTCTTGTTTTGGGGAATCTTGGGGGCTATCATCATGCGATTCATCTTTATCTTTTTAAGTGCAGCCCTGATTCAACGGTTTGCATGGATATTGGCTATTTTCGGAGTCGTTTTGGTTGTGTCGGGTATAAAGATGATTTTTGCAAAGGAAGAAGAGGAAAAGATAGATACGGAGAATCATCCTGTAGTGAAGTTCTTTTCTAAACATTTTCGTTTGTTGAGAGAGTATAAAGGACATAGTTTTTTTGTGATGCATGAAGGGAAAATCTATGCAACCTCATTATTCCTTGTTTTATTGGTAATAGAGTTCTCAGATATTATTTTTGCTGTTGATTCTATACCTGCTATATTTTCGGTGACGCAGGATCCGTATGTTGTATTCTTTTCAAATATTTTCGCCATATTGGGGTTACGGTCTCTTTTCTTTATGTTAAGTTCAATCATGAATCTTTTCAGATATTTGAAGACGGGCGTGAGCTTTTTGTTGATATTTATAGGTGTTAAGATGTTGTTACATACGTTTTTACATATTGAAATAGAAACAGGAATATCGTTGTGTGTTATTCTTGGAATTTTGACAGTAAGTATCTTGGCATCGATATTGATTACAAAAAAAGAAAATGCATAAAACAAGGAGTATATGATAATTAATGATAGAGAATTCAAAGAGTTTGTTTCGGTTGAGCAATTAAAACTGGCGGTTGCGGAGCTGGCAAAAAAAGTGATGACCGATTATGAAGATAAAGATCCGTATTATCTGGTGATGATGAATGGCGCATTTGTATTTGCGGCAGATTTTCTTCGTCATATTTCACATCCCGTCAACATGGCATGTGTGAAATATACGTCGTATGAAGGAATGCATTCGACTGGGAAGGTGACGGCTGTGTTGCCCATTCCTGAGACAGTGAAGGACCGTGATGTCATTCTATTAGAAGATATGATAGATTCAGGAACTACCATGAAGGCTTTTTTGGAAGAAATTAAAAAATTCCATCCTAAGTCGGTCGCTGTTGTCAGTATGTTTTGCAAACCAGAATGTTTCAAGAAGCAGTTTGAGATTGATTACGTAGGGATGAATCTTCCTAATAAATTTGTTGTCGGGTATGGATTGGATTATGATGGATGTGGCAGAAATTTATCCGCATTGTATTATACGGAGTGATGCATTACATAGGTTCAATCTGGAAATGAGAAGATATTAATTTTCGTAGATTCAATAAAAAATAGTACTTTTGCGCATCATTAGAATGAGAAATTAGTATTGTATATTTAAATTTATAAAAATGAAAAACGTAGTTATTTTCGGTGCTCCAGGTTCAGGTAAGGGAACTCAGAGTGAGAATATTATCAAAAAGTATGGTTTCAAGCACTTTTCAACAGGTGATATCTTGAGAAAGCAGATTGCTGATCAAACTGAATTAGGTAAAACAGCAAAGAAGTTTATCGACGAAGGTAAATTGGTGACTGATGAGTTAATCATCAATATGATGGATGCTGAGTTGGATAGCGTGAAAGATGCTGCTGGTGTTATCTTTGATGGTTTTCCTCGTACCTACGCTCAAGCTGAGGCATTGAAGACATTGTTGAACAAACGTGGAACAGATGTTTCTGTTATGTTGAACATTCAGGTAGATGAAGAAGAGTTGATCAAACGTTTGTTGGAAAGAGGTAAAACGTCTGGACGTTCTGATGATAACTTGGAAACTATCAAAAAACGTCTTGATACATATAACAGAGATACTACTCCTGTAATTGATTTCTACAAAAAAGAAGGTACTTGCGTAGATATCAAGGGCGTTGGTTCAATCGAAGAAATCTTTGTTGCTATCTCTGAAGCTATAGATGCTGCAAAGTAATCATAGGAACTACTTGTAATTTGAAATATGGGGGGAATGAAAATTATTCGTTCCCCTTTTCCTTTGAATACATAGGAGAAAGACTATTTTTTTTATATCGTGAATAGTGAATTTATTTGTTTGATAAATAAACGGTAGAGTATAAAGATACGGGAAACCATGTATATTAGATAGAAGGAATTCGATTGAATTTTGTGTTTATGAATTATTAGTTATTTTTGTAGTCATAATAATAAAAATATATCGTATGAAGCATTTACACTATTTTTTATGTATAGGACTTGTGGCAACAGTGTTGTCATGTTCCAAAGACGATGATGATGAGGACAAAACAATACCTGTTACTCCCAATAATGTTCAGAATGACTCCACTCAGAATCAAAATAACGCTACGAATGCTGATTTTGAGTATCATGGAGCAGAACTTTATACCCTTGAATCATTTAAGTATGGTCGATTCGAAGCGAGAATGAAAATGGCATACGCACCAGGCTGTATTAGCTCGATGTTCCTTTATTATAATGACTCCTATATGGGAAATGGTAAGATTTGGAACGAGATTGATATTGAAGTGATAGGAAAGTATCCTTCTTCTTTTCAATCGAATATCATCACAGGAGAATCGTTATCTAAGGTGACATCAGAAAAGATGCATGAGTTGTCTTCTCCTGTTGATAGTGAATATCATGTTTATACAATAGAGTGGACACCTGATCATGTCGTTTGGTTGCTTGATGGAACAGAAATGAGGACTACATTAGTTACCAATGATATGAAGAAGCAAGTGGAAAGTTTGGTTGAGTCTCAAAGTCTTCGATTTAACCTTTGGGCAAGCTCCAGTGTAGGTTGGGTCGGACAATTCGATCAGAAAAATATTCCAATAGCGCAATATATTGATTACGTTAAAGTGTATGATTATGATACAGAAACAGGAACGTTTACAGAACGTTGGACAGATGATTTTGACTCGTATAACGCATCTCGTTGGTCCAAAGGAAATTGGGAAATGGAACTCGTTACTGAAAAAACAAGTAATGTTGTGGTGGAAGATGGAAATATCGTATTAAAATTGACCAAGAAAGAAAAAGCGAAATAAGAGCGCAAGCTAAGAACAGATAAGTTTAATCGCCTACGTTTGGTATCTTTTGAATTACTCAAATGTAGGCGATTAATAATATTGAAGTTAATCTTATTTGTCCTTATTTGCTGACGAATTTTTTCCCTTCATCTCTGCATATCAATTGAATGGCCCATTTGCCAGAATGAACAGAAGGTGGAATGCCACCACCAGGGAACAACCATTGTCCGGCTAAGTAAAAATGATCTAGATTAGGTATCTTTTGGTCTAATTGATCCACCACATTCTTTGGAGAAGGAATGAATCCTTCATAAGACCCTTTCCATGCGCCTGTGTAGCGAATCGTTGTTTTAGGAGTGGCAACGTCGCACACCTCAACAAATTCAGTACTTCCTGGATAATGCTTTTCAAGAATTTTTAAAGCATCCTCTTCAATTTTTTTCTTTTCTTCTTTATACTCTTCATCAGTCATTTTCTCCCAGAGCTGGAACGGACTATCGTATCGGATGATGATACATGACTTTCCTTCAGGTGCCATTGTGGGATCGAAATTGTAGTTGAGTATTCTGTAATTGTGAGCAAGTGTCGTGCTTCCTATTTTTTCTCCCTCCGCCAAAATGACTTGTATGTTGAAATCTGTCTTTAAATCTTTGTCTATACCAAAAGAGACTTGTACCATCGAGGTGAATAACTTCCAGCTGGCATATACTTTGTCCAGTTTAGAAGAACGGTATTTCCCTTTGAGAAGATTGTAAAGAGTGGTATGACCATCTGCCGCACTGACAACGTAATCAGCATCTATGATGGTTCCGTCTGACAATCTAACCCCTTTGGCAACATTGTTTTCTATAATGATTTCCTCAACATTTTTTTTGAAGAGAAATTTACCGCCAAGTGATTCATAACGTTTCTGCATTCTTTCGGCAACACCTAAAGAACCTCCGATGGGATAGCCAGCATTTTTTCTAAAGTACCAACCCATGATTAGTAGAAAGGCGTATGCGGAATAATTTCCTTCACCGTAGATGTTGAGAATCTTTTTTTCCAGTTCTGGACTTTTTATTTTTAAAGATTTTATGTATTCCGTATATGTTTGCCCTTTATGAAGAGCGGCCATACATAATGAAGGAAAACATTTGAAGAATGCTATGAAATAGTGTAGGGGGGTACGAAAGGCAGGAGCGATGTCGAACGGACGAAGATGAGAGGCCCATCGAATATCACGACAAAGTCGGCTGATGGCTTTCCAGTCTTTTCGGGAAATAGATAATAGATATTTTTCCCATTTCCAGAGATTGGTATAGATGATTAGATCTGTACCATCTTTTGCCACGTTTCTATTGTGAATCTCGGCATTGATGATTTCTGTAGAGTCGTCTATGATGCCTGTTTCACACATTGTGTCATGAAAAGCACCCTCTTTTGTGCCCACCAACCATTGAATGCTGTAGTCGAATCGATATTTCTTTCGAAACCATGCAGTACAGATTCCTCCGGCGATGCTGTGTCTCTCAATGATTTGAGAATCAAATCCGTTGAGTTGAGCATAGATGCCCACAGACATTCCTGAAACTCCACCTCCAATAACAATGATTTTTTTTTTGTTTCCCATTATAGGTATTGTTTTTATCTCTGATACAGTTTTATATCAGAGTTTGCAAATTTAGAAACAAAACGCAAAAAAAACAACAAAAAGAGTAGCGAATGAAAAAGATTAGATGTAATATGTTGATGTGATGCTATCTTTTCTTTTTACATTTAGCACATGTACCTTTTACAATATAGCATATTTCATCTACTTCAAAGTCTTTGGGGAGGTTGACAAAGGGAACAGAAATCGTCTTGATACAATACGTTTTCTTGCAATGCGTGCAAGAAATATGGACATGGTGCTGGTGACTTGTTCCGTCGGTACAATCACATATACAATATTTTATAGAGCCACTTCCGTCATCTATCTCATGGAGCATCTCTTTCTCCTTGAATAACATGATAGTTCGGAATAATGAAGACTTATCAATGGTATAAAGACGCTCTTCTAGATCAGACAAAGAAAAGGCATAATCAAAATGGTGCATCTCTTTCCATACTAAAAGACGTACAGCCGTACAACGAATCTTCTTTGCTATAAAAATATCTTCTTCACTCATCTCAATACCTTAAAAATTATAAGACAAAGATAAAATGAAAAACGATAATCATACTCTAATTACAAATGATTATTTTTTAGAAAGATTACCTACTAATTATGATGATGTTAAAATTACAGATGAATTTGAATCGAACGAAGAGGATGTCTGGGTTGTTTAAAACTAAAAGAAAAATAGTCTTGGAAAAAATAAGGATAGACGGAAATTTGTATTAATTTTGCAAAAGTTTTAAAACGACAAAGGAATTTTAATCATAAATAATCAATGGACAGTCAACATCCTTTTTCAGTTTTTGCCGGTTCTAATACAAAGTATTTGGCAGAAGAAATATGCAACTGTTTGGGTTGCGAATTAGGTAAAATAAATCTGCAAAAGTTCGCAGATGGGGAATTCGGAGTGTCTTACGAAGAATCCGTTCGTGGTCATTATGTATTTTTGGTACAATCTACGGTTCCTACTGCAGATAATTTGATGGAGTTGCTTTTGATGATTGATGCAGCTAAGCGTGCTTCTGCATATAAGATCATAGCAGTTATCCCTTATTTCGGTTGGGCACGTCAAGATCGTAAGGATAAACCACGTGTGGCTATTGGTGCCAAGTTAGTGGCAGATATGTTGACAACAGCAGGAATTGATCGTTTGATTACTATGGATTTGCATGCGGATCAGATTCAAGGATTCTTTAATGTTCCTGTAGATCATTTGTATGCTTCAACTGTATTCTTACCTTATATTCAATCTATGAATTTGGAGAATTTGGTTATTGCCTCTCCTGATGTCGGTGGTTCCAAAAGAGCAAATTCTTATTCTAAATACTTGGGTTGCCCTATGGTACTTTGCCATAAGAGCCGTGAAAAAGCTAATGTTGTAAGCGAAATGACAATCATCGGTGATGTGAAAGGTAAAAACGTCGTGATTTTGGATGATATGGTTGATACAGCTGGTACCTTGACTAAGGCTGCTGGCCTTATGTCGAACGCAGGTGCTCTCTCCGTTCGTGCGGTCGTTTCTCATGCAGTGATGTCCGATCCTGCTAGTACCCGTGTGGATGAATCTAGCTTGGAAGAAATTATCTTCACCAACTCAATTCCTTTCCACAAGAACTGTAAGAAAGCTCACATTCTTTCTGTGGCTCCGTTGTTTGCTGATACTATTCAACGTGTGATGGACAATCGTTCTATTAGCGAAAATTATTTGACTAAATAAGAATAATTACAGAAGACTGGAAATAGGAACATCCTGTTTCCAGCCTTTTTTTATATAGATAGTTCATGTTCTCGGTCTTAGTCTCTTCTCATCCTTTGTGGAAATATGTGTTCAAACCTGCGGATTTGTCTCCTCAGGGAGAAGGGAAGAGCCTTGTCGATAATTGGATTACTAAGCAAAATCAAGAACATTTCGATTTAGAAGAGTGGCAAAAGGAAATTGTATCACTCTATGAGACGACGAGTGAGTCGTACATTATGAAACGATTGGTCAGAGATAAGTTGTCGGTGGCTGAGTTCCAAAAGAAATTTGGTTCCTCATTTCCTAATTATGAACTGATTATTCAAACGGTCGAACGTGCTAATTATAAGATTGCTCGGTTGCTGGTACAACACCAAGTGCCTGTCTTCTTCAAAAATAAAAAATATTTTGAAATCTATCTTTCGGATAAGGTGGAGCTCCCTTTAGGGTTTGATGAGTCTCTCCCTTCGTTCGTGTTGGAAAGTGGAACTCTTCATTATTCATTGAAAATTAAATCTCAAGAGAAAATAACAACGGTCCCATTCTTAACTGATACGAAAGAAGTTGCTGTTTTGTGTAACGAACCTTGCTGTATGGTGATTCGGAGTCGGTTATATCTTTTTGAAAAAACAAATTATAAAAAAATTGCCACTTTCTTCATGAAACGCACGATCGATGTGCCTTCGCAGAGTGTTGCTACGTATATGCAATCCTTTGTTAAGAAAACGATTGCGACAGAAGATGTGGTGGTGCAGGGATTCGCTTTGAACCGACGAAACTATACGATTCAACCTGTTCTTTCGTTGGAAGAGGATTTGAATGGCATTGTGGCACTGAAACTCACTTTCGAATATGGCGATCAAAAAGTCGAAATGGATTGCCAAAGTGAACGGTTGGTGAAACTACACGATGAAAATTCTTACTCCTTTGATTTGTTGGTAAGAGATTTAATTAAAGAAAAAGAATATACGGATACATTGTTGAAATTAGGTCTGAAACTAATAAATAGGTTTTATTATGTCGATAATAAGAAACAGGAAGAGAAACTGTCTATCATTGATTTCTTGATCCATTATCGAACAAATCTTTCAGAATATAAAATCGAACAGAATATAAAGGAATCTTCTTATATCTTGGAGCCTGTGACGTATGAGATCGAGTTGGATGACTCTCATGTTGATTGGTTTGAGTTGAAAGGGATGGTGCGTGTTGGTGATATTGAGATTCCTTTTGCTTGTGTACGCAATCATATTATAGATGGTTGCCGAGAATATCGTTTGCCTGACGGACGAATTGTCATTCTGCCAGAAGAGTTGTTCACAAAATATTCAGAATTGATGCGAATGACTGAAAAAGGGGATAATCTTCGAATCCGTCGTTCGTTAATTGGCATGATGGAGGACACCTTTTCGAATGTTAAGAACATTCGTCTGCGGATGGGTGAATTGGAAAAAGTGCCAGATTCTTTGCGAGCTACTTTGCGTCCTTATCAGGAGATTGGATACTCATGGTTGGTGAAGTTATACAATCTGAACTATGGAGGTTGCTTGGCCGATGATATGGGATTGGGAAAGACGCTTCAATTTTTGTCGTTCCTTTTGTATGTTTATCCAGTAGTAAAAAAGGAAGAGAAAAAGAGTCGGTGGATTTATGAGACAAGTGAGCCGTCACTGTTTGACCAACCCGTGGAAGAACCTGTTGCACAAACGACAGTGACAAAAGCTCCCACGTTGGTTATTATGCCTACCTCATTGGTGTTCAACTGGATCCATGAAAAAAATAAGTTTGCCCCTTCATTGTCACACTATGTTTATGTCGGAGAAAAACGTATCAGATCATCGCAGATAGGAAAGGTGTTCGGCCATTATAATTTGATTTTTACTACCTATGGAATGATTCGAAATGATATAGAGTATCTGAAAAATTGTGAGTTCGAATGTGTCATTATGGATGAAAGCCAAAATCTGAAAAATGCATCCTCCTTAATCTATAAGGCTGTGATTCAATTGAAAGCCAACCATTTCTATTGTATGACGGGTACACCGATAGAGAACGGCATGATGGATCTTTGGACACAGATGAATATTATAAATAGAGATGTGTTAGGATCGCAGACCTATTTCCATCGTTTTTTCCAGCAGCCGATCATAAAAGAAAAAAACGAAGAACGAGATGCCTTGCTTCGTCAGATTATTAAGCCGTTTATCTTACGTCGTAAGAAAAAAGACGTGATTAAAGAGTTGCCTGATAAGTTTATTATGGAGGTTTATTGTGAGATGAGTGAAGAACACAGGAGAATTTATGAATCATACAAGTCGGCTATACGAAATAAAATTATGGACGATATATTTTCGTATGGGAAACCGCAAAAAATGACGTTGGCTTTGTCGTCGTTGACACTGATGCGTCAGATGGCAAATCAAGTATCCTTAATAGAGGAGGATAAGAATATCGCATCAACAAAAGTGGAGGAGATTATGATGCGATTAGAAAATTTGAAAGAAGAGGGACACAAGGTATTGGTTTTCTCAAATTTTGTGAAGTTCCTTGAAGTGATAGAGAAGAAGATTCAAGAGCGGAACTATTCGTATTCTAAGATTACAGGTAGTGTAAAGCGGAGAGATATTGAGGTGGAGAAGTTTCAGAATGATCCGGACACATTTTGTTTTTTGATATCATTGAAAGCAGGAGGAGTAGGATTAAATCTAACGGCGGCAGACTATGTGTTTTTGATTGACCCATGGTGGAATCCTGCAGCCGAACAGCAGGCAGAAGATAGAGCCTACCGAATTGGTCAGATGAACAATGTGATGGTGTATCGTTTTATCATGAAGGATACAATAGAAGAAAAAGTCTTGCAGTTGCAGAATAAAAAACGGACATTAGCCGATTCGTTTATCAATCAAAATAATCCGTTTGATTCATTTGATAAATCTGATTGGGAAGATTTGTTTAAATAAAAGATTTGTGTTATCTTTGCACCGCTTTTTAGAATTTTTTAGAAAGTGTGATGGGAAATTAAGCCATTACGAAAAGTAAAACAATGTAAAACTTAATTTTGAGTAACACAAAATGAAGACTTTTGAATTAAAAGGAAGCCTCAGAAGTAATGAGGATTTAGGAAGAAAAGCCACTAAGGCAATCAGAGCTAACGAAATGATTCCATGCGTATTGTATGGAGGAAAAGATGAAAATGTGAATTTTCAGGTAAATGTGGCTGATGTACGTAAGTTAATCTACACACCAGAGATTTTCTTGGTAGAGCTTACTATCGACGGAAAGAAATATAAAGCTATCTTGAAAGATTTGCAATTTCACCCAGTAAAGGATAATGTATTGCATATCGATTTCTTGAAAGTATTTGAAGATAAGGATATCGTTATTGAAGTACCTTTGAAGGTTGAAGGATTGGCAGAAGGTGTACGTATGGGAGGTAAGTTGTCTCAAGAAATGCGTAAGTTGAGAGTAAAAGGAAACTACAAAGATATTCCAGAGTTCTTGACAGTTAATGTAGAGAAATTAGGTCTAGGAAAGTCTATTCAAGTTGGAGCTCTTTCATTTGATAAGTTGACTCTATTGAATGCTTTGAACAATGTTGTTGTATGTGTTAAGGCAACAAGAGCATCTAAAAACGCTTAATAATTGATATGAAATATTTGATTGTGGGCTTGGGAAATATTGGTGATGAATATACCAATACCCGACACAACATAGGATTCAAAGTGTTGGACGCCTTAGCTAAGGCGTCCAACCTTGTTTTTGACAATAATACTCGGTATGGTGCGACTGTGGCAGGAAGAGTGAAAAATGCAGAACTTCTTCTTCTGAAGCCTTCCACTTATATGAATGCTAGTGGCGATGCTGTGCGTTATTGGATGAATAAAGAGAAAATACCTGTAGAAAATGTTTTGATTGTAGTTGATGATTTATCTCTTCCGTTAGGTTCGTTGAGGCTGAAAGGGAATGGAGGTGCGGGTGGACATAATGGGCTTAAGAGCATAGAAGCCCAGATAGGAACGCAAAATTATGCTCGAATCCGTTTCGGTATAGGTAATGACTTTCCGAGGGGTGCTCAAGTGGAATATGTGTTAGGTGAATGGTCGGATGATGAGACAAAAATTTTGGAGGCTCGGATCCCTATTGCAGTGGAGATGGTTAAAAGTTTTTGTTTGGCAGGTATCCAGAATACGATGAACCAATTTAATAATAAATAATTTTTAGTTTACTCTGAATTATTGAAAGATGGCAGATAAAAAAGTACGTGTGCGTTTTGCACCAAGTCCAACGGGTCCGCTTCACATTGGTGGAGTAAGAACATGTTTATACAATTATCTTTTTGCCAAAAAGAATGGCGGTGATCTTTTGTTGAGAATTGAAGATACGGATTCTCAGAGATTTGTCCCTGGTGCGGAAGACTATATCATAGAGGCTTTCAAGTGGCTTGGCATTCAGTTTGATGAAGGCGTAGGTGTAGGTGGTGAGAATGGTCCATACAGACAGAGTGAACGTCGTGAAATCTATAAAAAATATGTGCAACAGTTGTTGAATGCTGGTTATGCATATTATGCATTTGATACACCTGCTGAACTGGAGGCAAAACGTCAGGAGATTCCTAATTTCCAATATGATTCACATACACGTATGTCGGGTGTTAATTCCTTGACACTTTCGGCTGAAGAGGTGAAAAGACGTATTGAGGCAGGAGAAAAATATGTCGTTCGTGTGAAGATACAACCTGATGAGGATATTGAAGTGGATGATATGGTGCGTGGAAAGGTGGTTATTAATTCGAATATTTTAGATGATAAAGTGTTGTATAAGGCAGCGGATGAATTGCCTACATATCACTTGGCTAATATTGTGGATGATCATTTGATGGGCATTACGCATGTAATCCGTGGGGAAGAGTGGTTGCCTTCTGCACCTCTGCATGTTCTTTTATATCGCTATTTTGGTTGGGCTGATACAATGCCTCAATTTGCTCACCTTCCGTTGTTGTTGAAACCAGAAGGAAATGGAAAACTTAGTAAGCGTGATGGAGATCGCCTAGGTTTCCCTGTCTTCCCATTGGAATGGCATGACCCAGTATCGGGTGCAATTTCATCAGGTTATAGAGAATCGGGTTATCAGCCAGAGGCAGTTGTTAATTTCCTTGCTTTATTGGGATGGAATCCTGGTACGGATCAGGAACTATTCTCTATGAAGGAACTGATAGATTTATTCTCAATCGATAGAGTAAGTAAATCAGGTGCTCGCTTCAATTATGAAAAGGGTATCTGGTTCAATCATGAATATTTAATTAGGAAGTCTGATGAAGAGGTGGCAAAATTATTTGAACCAATCTTGAAAGAGAAAGGATATGAATGTGAATTATCTCGTCTCTCTTATATTGTTTCGTTGGTTAAGGAACGTATAAACTTCCCTAAGGATTTGTGGGAGCAGACAAGCTTTTTCTTTGAAGCTCCAACAGCGTATGACGAGAAGTCATTAAAGAAACGCTGGAAAGAGGAGAGCCCTAAATGCCTGACAGAACTGATTGATGTATTGAAGGGCATAGCTGATTTTTCTAAAGTGGAAGAAAATGAAAAGTTGGTCTTGGATTGGGTCGCTTCTAAAGGTTATAATTTGGGTACGGTGATGAATTCGTTCCGTATCACGTTGGTGGGTGCGGCTAAAGGCCCTCATATCTTTAATATCATAGATGTATTAGGTAAGGATGAAACGTTGGCTCGTGTAGAACGTGCTTTGACTGTAATAAAATGAAACTATTGTATGATTTAGGCATCCTGCTCTATTCTTTTGGAGCATGGATCGCTTCTTTTTTTGATGAGAAAGCGAAAAAATTTGTAGAGGGGAGAAAAGATGTTTTTGATCTCCTGACAAAGAAAATGGATCCGAATGCTCAATATGTTTGGATTCATGCTGCTTCATTGGGCGAATTTGAACAAGGAAGGCCTATCATTGAGAAACTTCGCATAACTAATTCGGAATATAAAATCCTACTTACGTTTTTTTCTCCTTCAGGTTATGAAGTGAGAAAGAATTATGAGGGTGCCGATGTGGTTTGTTATTTGCCAATGGATACCTCTTGGAATGTCAAACGATTCTTGTCTATCGTACATCCATCATACGCCATATTTATTAAATATGAGTTCTGGATGAATTATCTCTCTTACTTGAAAAAGAATGGTGTTCCAACGTATATCGTGTCTGCAATTTTCCGTAAATCGCAAGTCTTCTTTCAATGGTATGGACGATGGTATTGCACTATTCTAAAAAACTTTACACATTTATTTGTGCAGAATCAGGATTCGAAGGATTTATTGGCGTCTGTTGGAATTCATAACGTATCGCTTGCTGGTGATACCCGATTTGATCGGGTAGCTGATATCGCAGCCAAATCGAAGCAGTTGCCTATTATAGAGTCGTTTGTCGGTGACTCGAAAGTGTTTATTGCAGGAAGTTCATGGCCCAAGGATGAGGATATTTTGATTCCGTATATCAATGAACATCCAGAGATAAAGTTTATCATTGCCCCTCATGAGATTCATTCAGAACATATCAATTCTATCACGGAGAAGTTGAAACGCCCGTATGTTCTTTATACGACGACGAATGAAGAGGAGGCAAAATCTGCAGAGTGTATTATAATCAATTGCTTCGGACTATTATCATCCATTTATAGATATGGTCAGGTTGCTTATATTGGCGGCGGATTTGGGGTGGGGATTCATAATATTCTAGAAGCATCTGTTTATGGAATACCCGTGTTGTTTGGTCCGAATTATCATAAGTTTAAAGAGGCTGTTGATATGATAGAACAAGGGGGTGCTTATTCTATCTCGAATGCAACAGAATTTGCAAGGTTGATGGATGATTTTTACGATTCTTCCTCTGTGTTATATGAGAAGACCGCACAGATGGCAGCAATCTATTCGAAGGAGAATCGTGGTGCTACGGAGAGAATCGTGAAAAAGATTTTCGGAGGAAAAGAGAATTAAGTAGAATAAATCAATGGATGAAAATTCGCTCTATGAGTTTCATAGATTGATGAATAGGAATGAAGGAAGGGTAGGTTGAGGTTGTAAACAGACGGAACTCTTCAAAATCCAATCTCTTTTCCTGCCAAATTTGTATAGAGTTGAAATGCGTATTTATCCTTTCCAAAAATAGGCTGAACCTCATTGAGATTCAGCCTTTATTGTTAGACAGATTATCTTTAAAAAGATAGCTCCGTCATACGATCGAGTTTATCTTACATATTTTTCACCACTACGATTTTGAATGTCATAGGATCAAGCACTGGACCTGGCGTTACAGCATCCAGATCTTCGATGACAAAGGTAACAGTACCTGGTTCATATTCGAAGCGAATGTTTTCTCCTACAGCTGTGCTTCCTTCATCTGTTTGATATACGTAAGGATAAACGTAAGGAAGAGTATTCCAAGAACTTAAATTCTCCTCTTGGTTGTAAGTGTTCCACATATAACCTAAAACGGCCCCATTTTTCATGACTGCATCAGTGATGTCTCTGTTGTCAACAATCACATAGAGGTACGGTCTTTCTCCGTTGTCGTCCAATTGCCATTCATTCGGCTGAATCGTATATTCCAGTGTATATACCTGTGCACCTTGATAGTACTCTTCGGTAACATATTCTTTGTGACAACTCGTGTTTAATGCTAGTAATGAAACCAGCATAGATAACAATAAAAAGTTCTTCTTCATATTTATATACATTTAAAGTTTATATTGATTCAACTATTTCTTTCGCAAAGTCGGATAGAGTGGTGTCTCTTGCCCCCATGATTAAGACGATGTCTCCTTCTTTTGCATTTTTCTGTAAATATGGAATGAGATCTTTCCTGTCGGGAAAGTAAACAATCTGTTCACTATATTTTTGAATCTCTTTTACAACATCTGCTGTGGTTACCTCTCTGGTAACTGTGCCGCCTGCGTAATAGACATCCGAAAGAATGAATAAATCATCGGGACGAAGTGATGCCATCACCTCTTGTTCCAATTCTTTGTGCATGAATTTAAGCGGGCCGAAGCCGTGTGGCTGAAACCATGCTAAGACTCGCGATCCAGCGGTTTGACAAGCTTTGATGGCACATACAACTTCTGCTGGATTATGAGCAAAATCATCAATCACTGTCACTCCTTTGGTTTGCCCTGCTACTTGTGTGCGTCGATAGATGCCTTTGTAACTACGTAGTGCTTCAGCACATTTTTCTATGCTCACACCTACAGCATGACAGCAAGCTATGGACGCTAAGGCATTCTCCATGTTATGTTTCCCTATAACAGGTAACGTGACAGGTGTTCCGTTGCACTCGAAAGAAATAGAAAATCCTTTCTGTTGAAACTTGGAACCGTTGAATCCACAATCTGTTTCTACCCCAAAATCATTCGCCTTGTTTATGGATAGAGTTTTACTTTTTGGGTGACTCTGATTGACAATAAACGTTTTTGTCGTATGACTTCGGAAAGTCTTGAATAGATCGGTCAATTCATCATATTCCTTGTGATCTCTGTCCATGTTGAGCAATATAGCTATTTCTGAGGTGTAGTTGACAATAGAACCATCCGATTCGTCTGCCTCAATAACTAGCCAATCGCTTTTACCAACCCATGCATTTCCAGGTAATCCTTTTTCTTGTAGAGTGGTCAGTCCAGCACCACTCATAATAGAAGGAGACACATTGTTTTGATCCAAAATGTGAAATATCATGGCCGTCGTGGTTGATTTTCCTGATGTTCCACCTACCGCAATTGTTCGTTTGGTTCTAGAAATAGAAGCCAATAATTCCGATCGCTTGATGATTGGAATGTTCAGTTGCTTGGCTTTCTGGTACTCTACATTGCTCTCTTCTATGGCAGTCGAGACAACGAGCACATCCACATCGGACGTGAGTCCAGAGGCATCTTGAAAATAACACTGTATGCCTTGTTTCTCAAATTGTTCTTGAATAAGCATTTTTCCTTCCGGCTTGAAGATCCTGTCACTGCCGGATACCTTTTTGCCGATTCCTCTTAGGTATTGTGCAATTGCACTCATGCCTGTTCCTGCAATGCCTACAAAGAAGAAATGCTGATGTTCCTGAAAATTGTATGAGTTATTCATAGACAATTAGTTACAACGTAATGAAGAATTGTTTAACGTCTGTCGTAGATATCGTGAGTAATGACTGTATTGGTCACCACACGCAATTGTTCAATTTGTTCGTCGGTTACGCCCATTGATTTTAAGAAATCTACATAATCATCGGTAAAGCTCTCGCTGTTATCCGTAATCATGGTGGCATCTATAACTAGGTGAAGTTGATTGTCTTTAATGTAGAAGGTTTGTTTGTTGATAACATATTTCAATTTCTTCTTCATCTCAGCCATAGCTTCTTCGATGAGTTCTCTCTCCATTTCATCCAACTCACCATATATGCTTGCGTCATAGCTGTGCCAGATGATGAATTCAGTAAGATCAGCATTTGTCTCAAGGGTTATATCCTTGTCGCCTACAGTCGTGATGATGGATATTTCATTGCCGGAGATGGAGTATTTATTTGTGTAATCTCCTGATGAATAGGTACCATCAGCATGAAAAGAAACGGTGTCACATCCCGATATAGAAACGCTTTGTTGTTGTGCAGCCTTTATGTCAATAGGTTGGCTAACGCCATTGTATGTATAAAAGGAAGATGGAGATAGAACCCATGTTCCGATTATATCATTTGGATCAATACTTCCACCAGGCTCAGTTTCTGGGTCTGATTGTTGTGTGTTGTTCTGGTCATCATCATCATCTCCACAAGAAACGAATGACAGAACTGCGCAGCATAAAATTGCTTTGAAAAATAGACTAAACTTCTTCTTCATGATGATTAAATTTAATTGGATTACTAGTATTGTCTTTTTTGTTAATTAGTGGCAAAATTAGTGTGCACAAGAAACCGCCCACGCAATTGATGATGATTTCAATTAAGTGAGATAACAATGAAAATGTCAATGCCTGAGTTTCTTTGATGCCGTATATCATGAGTGCTCTTGACGTCATGAACTCGTATGCGCCAATACCTCCTTGTACGGGGGCTAACATACCTAATGAGCCAAACACATACGTGATCAATCCAACTTCCATGGACAGGTCGGATGTGAAATCGAACAGCCAGAAACTGAAATAGAGCATTAGATAGTAGATAAAAAATATACTGACTGAATAGAGTAAGAATAACGGTTTGTTTTTAATCTTTGTAAATGATTTTAAACCGTTCCATATTCCGATACTGATCTCTTTTATTTTATGTGCAAAACTTAGGTTGGCGATCTTTTTCCGAAACAGAAAACATAAAAGGACAATGAGTAGGAGAGAACACCATAAAATCGGATGGTTAATCATCTTGTAAATTGAATCCATCACATGGATGGAGTTCAGTACGTCTTCGAAAATGTCAAACTCAGCAATTACAGTAAAAAAGACAATGAGTAAGGTGATAATTAGATCAAAAGCCCGTTCTGTGATGACGGTTCCGATTAGCTCGCTCATCGGAATATCCTCATATTTCTTTATGATGCCACAACGCGCTATTTCTCCAGCACGAGGAAATATATGGTTGATGAAATAACCGAACATAACTGCGCAGAACGTGTTCTTGTTTTTTGGACAGTGGGCAACCGGTTCTATCAACATGTTCCATCTTAGTGCACGAATCCAATTACTAAGAATGCATAATCCGATGGGTAGAATGATATATCCCCATTGGGTTGTATTAAGAATTGATTTCATCTCCTTTATATCGATCTGTCTATATACTAAATAGAACACCAGAACCCCTAAGACTAAAGAAACCAATAGTTGTATAATGTCTTTCTTAGATTTTTTTTCCATGCGATTCCATATGATTCGTGCAAAGATATAATATTAGAATGACAAAATCCTTGAATATTGTAGAAAAGTACGATGTTGAATGCTTAAATAGTGTTCCTGTTTTGATTAAATATTAAAAAGGGTGTCCGTTTAGAACACCCTTTGGAGTATTGAGTATGATTTCAGAATTAATTATTCTCTGGTCTTAGCTTTCTAACAACTGCACCAGCACGCCACATCTCACTGTCACGAAGAGCTGCTAATTCTTTCTCCAATCCTTCACGGTAATTAGGTTTTGAATTAGAGTCAATAGAGATTTGAGCTTCTTGTCCTGTGATAACAGAGTGATACAATTTTTGCATTACTGGCTTAATTGCATCGTGGAAAGGCCCCATCCAGTCTAACGCACCTCTTTGTGCTGTAGTTGAACAGTTGGCATACATCCAGTCCATACCATTTTCACCGAATAATGGGCCAAGAGACTGCGTTAGCTCCTCAACAGTTTCGTTGAAGGCCTCTGATGGAGAGTGTCCATTCTCACGTAATACCTCGTATTGAGCCAATAGTAATCCTTGAATAGCACCCATCAAAGAACCACGTTCGCCAGTTAAATCTGATGTAGCCTCTTTGGTGAATGTTGTCTCAAATAGATAACCAGAACCCACACCGATTCCTAGTGCGATTACTTTTTCCCATGCATGACCCGTAGCATCTTGATAAATGGCATAAGAGGAATTCAAACCACGACCTTGAACAAACATACGACGAAGAGAGGTTCCAGAACCCTTAGGCGCAATCATGATTACATCTACATCTTTTGGCGGAACGATTCCTGTACGGTCATTCCATGTGATTGCGAATCCGTGAGAAAAATATAATGTTTTACCCGGAGTTAGATGTTTCTTGATTAATGGCCAGCACTCTATTTGCGCAGCATCAGAAAGTAATAATTGAATGATTGTAGCTCTCTTACAAGCTTCTTCTATACTAAATAATGTTTCTCCAGGCACCCATCCATCGGCAACTGCTTTGTCAAAGGTCTTACCTTCTCTTTGTCCCACAATGACATTGAAGCCATTGTCACGGAGATTCATGGATTGACCAGGACCTTGAACGCCATAGCCAATAACTGCTATTGTTTCGTTCTTTAACACTTCACGCGCTTTTTCTAAAGGAAATTCTTCACGAGTAACAACGTTTTCGATTACTCCTCCAAAATTCATTTCTGCCATAATGATATCAATTTCTGCATTTAACTTAAATTGGTGCAAAGTTATTGTTTTTTCAATAATTTTAAGAAGTTTGTCTCTTTTTTTTGTGTAAGTTTGTCATCTGATAAATTGTACTTATAAAATATATTATGAATAAGCTTTTTTTGAGTGCGATGGCACTCTTTTGTACTACTTCTATGTTTTCTCAGAGCCTAGAACCTATAGAGATGGATCCAGCTCTTCGTTATGGTATCTTGGACAATGGTTTAACGTATTATATCCGTCACAACGATGTGGTACCTGATCGTGCCGACTTCTATATTGTTCAGAATGTAGGAGCTATTTTGGAAGAGGATAATCAAAATGGATTGGCTCATTTCTTGGAACATATGGCTTTTAATGGAACGAAAAATTTTCCTGGAAAATTGATTATTGATTATTTGGAAACCGTTGGTGTTCAATTCGGGAATAATATAAATGCTTATACTTCGTTGGATGAGACGGTCTATAATCTAAAATCGGTACCAACCATCCGCGAGTCAATTGTCGATTCGGCTCTCTTGGTTCTTCATGATTGGTCTGGATTCATCTCCTTGGAAGGGGAGGAGATTGATAAGGAACGTGGTGTAATCAGAGAAGAATGGCGCACGCGAATGAATGCCAATCGTCGCCTATGGAAAGCTTCTTTACCTATAATTTATCCGAATTCTCAATATGCTAAACGTGATGTGATAGGTGATACTGCTATCATTAATAATTTTGCGTATGATACATTAAGAGCTTACTATCATCGTTGGTATAGACCTGACCTGCAGTCTATTATTATTGTGGGGGATGTGGATGTTAATAAGGTGGAAAGCCGTGTGAAAGAGATGTGGAAAGATATTCCTAAAAGAGTCAACCCTGCCGTTCGTCAGACCTATCCTGTCTATCCTAATGACAAACCGTTGGTGGCTATCTTGACGGATGATGAGGCGAAGAACTGTCGTGTGCAAATTCAATATAGGCATTCGCCTATGCCTGATCGTATAAAAGCTAGTATGACTGGCTATATGATGCAACTGACTTATTCGTTGATTGAAAATATGGTTAGTGATCGTTTGGATGAATTGGCTACTAAGGCGGATGCTCCTTTTGCCGCAGGATATGTTGGCTATGGTGAGGAGGTGCGACCTGTGGATGTCTTTTCGTTGATCGCTATTCCTTCTGAGGGGAAAGAGGAGGTTGCTTTTGCAGCTTTGTTGGAAGAGGCTGAGAAAATGAAACGTTATGGCTTCACTCAATCTGAGTTGGACCGTGCTAAACTGAATCTGTTGAGTTTCTACGAAAAAGCATACAATGAACGGAATAAGACAAAGAATGATGCGTATGTAAAAGAGTATATTGATAATTTCTTGAACTTCTCGCCAGTCCCTGGTATCGAGTGGGAGTATAAAAATTCAAAGGAACTATTGTCTATTCTCTCCTTAGATATGGTGAATGAGGTGGCTGCTAAGTTTGTGACGGATAAAAATCAGGTGGTGACGATGACGGGTCCAAAAAAAGAGACCGTGAAATTTCCTTCGGAGAATCGTGTGCTTCAGATGTTGACAGATATAAAAACAGCGGATGTTCAACCTTATCAGGAGAAAGTGATTGACACAAATCTGATCGAGGATAAATTAAAAGCACAGAAAGTAAAATCGGTTGATTATAATCCTGTTATCGATGGTGTGACGGAATGGGTGTTGGGGAACGGCTTGCGTGTAATCCTTCGACCTACTCAGTTGAAAGAGGATGAGATATTGGTTTATGGTTTTAGTTATGGAGGAACATCTCAGGTGCCTAATTTGAATGATCTGTATTCTGCTAGTTTATGCTCTTCTATTGCATCAAGTAATGGTATGGGTAAATATTCTCAAACGGATTTGGGCAAGGCATTGGCGGGCAAACGTGTGAGCCTTCGTCCTACGGTGGGTACGTATGAAGAGTCATTCTCAGGGAACTCTAACGTGAAAGATTTTGAGACCTTGTTGCAACTGATATATCTTACATTTAAAGGAACAAGAAAAGATGATGAGAGTTATGAGGCTCTGATGAATCAGTACAGAGCTGTTTTGGCTAATGCAGACAAGGATCCTTCTCGTGCATTCTCAGATTCTGTTCGTAATGTGGTGAATAATTATCATCCGAGAAGTTTTTCAATGACGTTAGATCGTTTGAAAAATGTATCACAAGATCGTGCCTTGGAAATTTTTGATGCTCGTTTCGAGGATCCGAAAGATTTCACCATCTATTTCGTTGGAAATCTTAATCTAGAATCGGTGAAACCTTTGGTGGAGAAATACTTAGGTGGTATTCCAAAACAGAAAAAGATGAAGGTGGAGAACTGGATTGACTTAGGCATACGAAATCCAAAGGGCGTGGTTTCTAATCGGTTTGAACGTGAGATGCAGGTGAATAAAACCTCTAATTTTGTTTTATTCACAGGCGATATGGATTATACGCTTAAAAATAAACTTACATTACAGCTGATTGCTGATATTTTGGATATTCGCTACTTGGAGTCTATGCGTGAGAATGAAGGGGGTACTTATGGTGTGAGTGTCCGTTCTTCTTTGTCTTATATTCCAGTGAAGAAGGGATCTTTGCAGATGACGTTTGATACAGATCCTAAATTAGAGGATCGATTGTTACAGTTGATCCATGAAGGAATTGACACGTTGATAATCAAAGGTCCTTTGGATAAGGATTTCAATAAGGTGAAAGAAAATTTACGGAATAAATTTGTAGAGAACCAGAAAGAAAACAGATGGGTCTTGAATGCACTTGTCACTTATTACAAGGAGTCGTTGGATCTGCAAAAAGAGTATTTGCCCACCTTGGATGCTATCTCGAAAGAGGATATCCAAACGATGCTCAAAGAACTGATGAGTCAAGGAAATGAAATTAAGGTGATTATGGCAGCTAAACAATAGGTGTACTCTTAATTATAAGGAAAGTCCCCCGAAGGTTTATCCAGAAACTTTCGGGGGACTTTTTTTATCCTTCTTGCTATAATAGGTTTAAGGTCTGTCGGTACTTGTTTGTAATTCAGCTAATAAATCTTCCGCTTTTTGAAGACTATCTAATTTGCCTACATCAATGAGCTTTAAATCGTTATTGAGAACGCCACCAATCTTTATTTTATCTGCGCTTCCAATATAAAAGTCCATAATAGGAAATTTGATGGGATACGTCTCCATGTAATGAAAGATCTCTGGCGAAAGAATATGAATACCTGAGAAAGCTCTTTTTCGAAGTTTTTCTATTTCAATGGGGAGAAAAGGAGATTTTATTTCTCCCGTCTGTGTGTTGATCCATCCTTTCAGTCGGTCATTGTCATCGAATAAGAGGTATCGGCTTGTCTCTCGTTCTTTCACTAGGAGAGTTGCAATGTTGTCACTGTTTTTATGATCGTCATATAATGCGCGGAGGTTGGCGTTGGACAGAATATCCACATTGTGGATCAGAAAGGGCTGTCCATCGTCAAAAAAATGTGCAGCTTTCTTTATGCCTCCACCTGTGTCGAGCAGCATGTCGCGTTCGTCTGATATCTCAATGTGAAGTCCGAAATTCTTTTTTTCTTTTAGGAAATCAAGGATTTTGTCGGCATGATGATGAACATTGATGATTTGTTCCTCAAAGCCTTCTTCCGCTAGTTTGGTGATGACATGCTCTAAGAGTGTCTTTCCTCCAACGGGAACGAGTGCCTTGGGGATTGTGTCGGTGATAGGTTTTAGCCGAGTTCCTAAACCGGCGGCAAATATCATGGCTTTCATACGCTTCTTTTATTTATTGTTTTTTCTCGTTCTCATCCTTTTGCTTAGGTTGTAGGATTGAGTTGTATCTTGTTTTATCCTTTAATATGTTGATGGCTTCTTGTTTCGCTTTGTCAAATTTTAGAGCTTCTGCAATGGAGCCTTTCTGATAGTATAGTTGTTTCATTATTTCGATGCTGATGAGTTGAGAAATCTCCTCTTCGAATAGTTTCAAATCTTGGTCCAGATTGTGAGATAACTTTTTTTCAAGGGCTTCAAATTCATTCTTTGAATAATCCAAGTATCCTTCAGTCTTGGCTAATTCTTTAAGACTCTTCAACGTCTCTTCTGTTTTCAGTACGTAGGAGAAGTTTTGTTTTTTTGCATACGCTTTGAAATCATCGTATTCAGTGAACTTAAACTCCTTTGGAGGGATTATTTTCGGATGTTTTGCGATGTAATTCACTGCATAGTTGAAGATGATATTCTCGGTGTAGAGATAGTAGCTGATGGTGGATAACGTTTGTGCCTCGATCGTGATATCAGGGGTGATACCTCCACCGTCACGGACGATTCTTCCGTGTTTCGTTTTGAATTCGGTCGTGAGACTATCCGGTATTCTCTTGACTGAACCATCTTCATCTTTTTCTGCATAGTTGATGGCTTGAACACACCGTCCGCTTGGAATGTAGTATTTAGAGATGGTTACTTTTATCTTTCCACCAAATGGCAAATTGCGGGTCGTTTGAACCAATCCTTTTCCATAAGTACGTTCTCCCACGATGACGGCTCTATCAAGATCTTGTAAAGCACCAGAGAACACCTCAGAGGCAGATGCAGAGTTGTGGTTGACCAGCATAACAATAGGAATCTCCTTGTCAATCGGTTGCTTGACAGCTTTACATACTTCGTCCAGTTCCTTTATCTTACTTTTGGTATATACAATTGTTTCCTGATTCTCTATGAAGTAGTTGACGATTTCTGTGGCTTGATCTAATAATCCGCCAGGATTGTTGCGTAAGTCGATGATAAGAGAATTGATATTCTTTTTCTCTTTCAAATCAAGAAAAGCCTGTTTGAAGTTGGCTGCTGATTTTTCTGTGAATTGTGAGAAACGAATATATCCTATGCCAGCTTCCAGGGTGTCGCAGTATTCAATATTGGGCAGGGTGATTTTCTCTCGTTGGATAGTCACCTTGCGTTTTTTCTCTGTAATAGGGTTTTCGATTATGAGTTTTATTTCAGAGCCACTCTTTCCTCGGAGCATGTCACTGATGAATGATACAGATTTCCCTTTGGCTTGTTTACCGTTGATTTCAACAATTCGATCGCCACATTTTATGCCTCCCTTATCGGCCGGACATCCTTCGTAGATATCCGTAAAGCAGATATAATCACCAATCTTGCCGATTGAGGCACCGACACCAGCATACTCTCCTGTCATCATGAACTTGAAATCCTCTTCCTTCTCTTCTGGAATATAGATTGTGTAGGGGTCGAGTTCATCCAACATGGCATCGATACCCGTGTTGATAATCTTTTTGGTATTAAAGGTATCAACATAATAGAGATCCAATTCCTTATATAAGAGATTGAAGATGTCTAGGTTTCTTGATATGGTTTCGTAATGATTATCTATAGAATCATTAGCTGATATTGCTCGCATGGGCAGTGTGATGAGACATGCAAGAAAGAATATGGTTACAAATTTTTTGTTCATGGGCGTTTAATGATTAGCTAATATTTTTTATTGTTTCCCCACAAAGATTTCATTCTTTCTGTTAGCTTATTTTCTGCAGGGTTATCCTGTGGAAGCCAGAATTGTGTCTTTGAAATCTTTTTAGGTAAATATTCTTGAATTACAAAATGTCCTGGATAGTCATGAGAATACTTATATTCTTTTCCGTAGTCGAGATTCTCCATGAGTTTGGTAGGCGCATTGCGTAGGTGAAGCGGAACAGAGAGATTGCCTGTTTCCTTGACATTCCTTAGCGCAGCGTCGATGGAGAGATAGGCTGAATTACTTTTCGGACTTGTGGCTAGATAGATGGTTGTCTCGGCTAATACAATTCTACCTTCCGGCCATCCGATTTTGTGGATAGTGTCAAAGCATGCGTTGGCAAGCAGTAGTGCGTTAGGATTGGCCAATCCGATGTCTTCTGCTGCAGAGATAACTAATCTGCGGGCAATGAACTTAGGATCTTCACCACCATCTACCATTCGAGCCAACCAATAGATTGCACCGTCAGGATCACTTCCACGGATTGATTTGATGAATGCAGAGATGATATCATAATGCATCTCTCCGTTTTTGTCGTACGCATTAGGATTCTCTTGAAGTCGATTCGTTACTTTCTCATTCGTGAAATGTATCTCGTCACTATTCTCTTCTGCATTTATGACTAATTCGATGATGTTTAATAACTTGCGAGCATCTCCGCTGGCGAAACGAATCAGCGCATCGGTCTCATCAAAAAAGATTTTCTTCTCTTTCAGTATCTTATCCTCTTTGATGACTCTTTGAGCCAGTTCTAGTAAGTCAGCGTCTTCCTGATATTTCAATACAAATACTTGACATCTGGATAGGAGGGGCGTGATGACCTCAAACGAAGGATTTTCGGTGGTTGCACCAATGAGCACGATGATGCCTTGTTCAACGGCTCCGAGCAGAGAGTCCTGTTGAGCTTTAGAGAAGCGATGAATCTCGTCGATAAACAGAATAGGAGGCTCTGGATTGAAGAGCCTTGCACCTTTTGCCTTTTCTATTACTTCTCGAACTTCTTTCACACCAGAACTGATTGCACTGAGTGTATAAAAAGCACGATTTAGTTTTTTTGCGATTATGCCAGCCAATGTCGTTTTTCCAACACCTGGAGGACCCCATAAGATGAATGAGGATATTCTGCCGGATTCAATCATCTTGCGGAGAATCGCATTGTCTCCGACCAAATGTTTTTGTCCGACATAATCGTCCAATGTTTTTGGGCGAACACGTTCTGCTAGGGGTTGTATTAAATTGGCGTCCATTTATCGTTATTAGAAACAAACATCCTATAATGATACAAATTTAGATAAATGAGATGATATTATCAAATAAAAAGCAATTCTGCATGGTGTCAGAATTGCTTTTCTTATGCGTATTTTTGAAAAAATCAGATGATGCCCAACTTTTTGCCCACTTTGCCGATTTTCTCTAATGCTGTTTGTACTTGTGCTTCCGTGTGGGTAGCCATCAGCGAGAAGCGAATCAAGGTGTCATTAGATGGCACAGCCGGACTAACAACTGGGTTGACAAAGATTCCTTCTTCAAATAATAACTTGGTCATGAGGAATGTCTTCTCATTATCTCTGATGAAGAGCGGAATGATTGGCGTTTCTGTATGTCCAATCTCGAAACCTAATTGTCTGAATCCGTCAAGTGATATTTTTGTCATCTTCCACAAATTCTCCATTCGCTCAGGCTCATTTTGCATAATCTCCAATGCGGCTAAGACAGAAGCGGTAGCAGCTGGTGTGATGCTGGCACTGAAAATATATGGACGAGTGGAATGTCTCAACCAATTGATGATGCTTTCGTCTGCTGCAATGAATCCACCAATAGAAGCTAGTGATTTACTGAATGTTCCCATGATAAGATCCACATCTTTTGTAAGACCGAAGTGGTCGCAGATGCCTCTTCCTTGTTTTCCGAAAACACCTAAGCTGTGTGCCTCATCCACGTAAATGCTGGCATTGTATTTCTTGCTTAATTCGACAATCTTATCCAGCTTTGCCACATCGCCTTCCATGCTGAATACACCGTCAACTACGATCAGTTTGATTTTGTCGGGCTCACATGCTTGCAACTTCTTTTCCAAAGAGTCCATATCGTTATGCTTGAATTTTAAGCATTTAGAAAAACTTAATTGCTTTCCTGTCATAATGGACGCATGATCTAACTCATCAAATATTATATAATCTTCGCGACCGGTAAGGTTGGAAATGACTCCCATATTTGCGTTAAACCCAGCTGAAAAGATGAGTGCATCATCTTTTCCTACAAATTTGGCTAATTTGTTCTCTAACTCAATATGAATATCTAATGTTCCATTTAAAAATCTGGAACCGGCACAACCTGAGCCGTATTTTTTTGTGGCTTCTATAGCAGCCTCTTTAATCTTGGGATGATTGGTAAGTCCTAAATAACTATTTGAACCAAACATCAGAACCTTTTTGCCATTAATCGTTACTTCAGTGTCCTGATCACTTTCAATTACACGGAAATAGGGATATACACCTTTTGCTTTCACCTTCTGTGGCTCTGTGTATTTGGCAAGTTTTTCTTGTAATAGACCCATTTTATAAATTCTAAAAATTTGCGCAAATTTACTAAAATTTTAAGATAGAAGTTGTTTTTCTCCATTATTATTTTAGTTTTTTGAATTTGATTTGTGTTTATTTGTTTGTTAAATGCCTTTGTTCTCTGAATTTCATGATTTTATCGGGAACGGGCGCTTCAAATGTGACAATTTTGTTTGTGACGGGATGTCGGAGTGTGATTCTGGTGGCATGTAGCCCGATCCGACCAATCGGGGAGACGTTCCCTCCATATTTTTTGTCTCCAACAATTGGGTGCCCGATGGATTGCAGATGGACTCTGATCTGGTTCTTCCTGCCCGTTCGAAGATTTACTTCTAATAGGGTATGATTTTGAAAGGTCTTGACAATCTTATAATCGGTGAATGATTCCATTCCGCCATTATCATAATCGAATGAATACACATTCTTGGATTTGGGTTCTTCTTTCAACCATGAGTGAATGGTGCCGCTTTCCGCTTGAACAACTCCTTCCACAAGGGCATAGTATATCTTTTCCAATACAATATCATGCCAATTTTCTTGAAGTTTCTTTTGTGTCTCCTTGTCCTTCGCAAAAATCAGTACACCAGAGGTCTCCCTGTCAAGACGATGAACAATGTACAGATGATTGTTCATGTCCTGCTGTTTCAAGTGATTCATGATAATACGAAAGGCTGTGGTGTCTTCCTGCTTGTCGGTTGCAGTAGTTAAAAGACCTTCGGATTTGTTGACAACGATGATGTAATTGTCTTCGTATAGGATGGATAGCTTAGCGCTTTGTAGTGCCTTCCTTTTGACAAAATCGATTTCTACTTTATCTCCCTCCGTTAATGGATAATCATATTGTGTAATAATCTTGTCGTTTACGGATATCTGCTTTTTGCTTAATAAGCTCTTGACAGCAGTCTTACTCATACCACCCATCTTGGATAGTACAAATTCAAACAGCTTGTTGTCTCCTTTGACGATGAAGGATGTTTTCCGATCTCTTTGCTCTTTATGAGGTGTGAAATTTTGTCTCATGTGATCTCTTTTTCTCTACGGGGGTGCAAAGTTAGAATTTTTAATGTTTTTATTGCGATGTTTAGCTAATATATTTATCTTTGTCGTATAAAATCTATTGTTGTGTTAAACTTATTGAAAAAATTTATGGCTGCTCATAATGATTTAGGCATGTTAGGAGAGGAAAAGTCTGTCGAGTACTTGCAATCTCAAGGTTATGTGATTAAACAACGGAATTGGCGTTTCGGACGATATGAGATAGATATTGTTGCGGAAACAGCTGATTATCTTGTGATAGTGGAGGTGAAAGCCCGAAAGGATGGTACTTTTTCTTCTCCAACAGATCGTATCGATAAGGTGAAGATCCGTAATTTAGTATATGCGGCGAATGCTTATATACGCAGATTCAATGTCACAAAACCGACTCGGTTTGATGTGATTTCCATGACGCTTGATTCGTCAGGAAACACTGTGTCCTTTCAGCATTTAGAAGATGCTTTTCTGCCGTTTGTTAATATGTAGGTTTGGAACGATACGGGAGACTATAGTCAGCCTCTTTTCTTTTTGAAGAAGGTGGTGATGAGTTCAGCGCATTCTTCTCCTAATACGTCGCTTTGGACGGTGCATTTCGGATGAAGAGCATTAGGTGCCAATAGGGAGAACCCTCGTTTTTCATCTTTGGCGCCATAGACCACTTTGCTGATTTGTGCCCATCCAATAGCGCCTGCACACATGACACATGGTTCCACTGTGACGTATAACGTACAGTCTGTGAGGTATTTGGCACCCAGATGGTTGGCTGCCATGGTGATAGCTTGCATCTCTGCATGAGCGGTCACGTCGGTTAATGTCTCTGTCAGATTGTGTGCACGGGCAATGATTCTGTCTTTGCAAACGATGACGGCACCGATGGGGACTTCATCTTCAGATAGTGCCTTCTTAGCTTCGGTTAAGGCTTGTTTCATGTAATATTCGTCAGTCATCGCATCTCCTCCTTAGAAAATAGAGTAGGGGCGTTGGCTTCCAACTTTTCCCAGACTGTTCGAATAATGGTGTCGCGAAGAAATTTTGATTTGTTCTTGATCTTGTATTCTTTGAAAAAACGTTCAACCACCCTGAACTCTTTTTCGTTCAGGGTGATTGATAAACGTCTATTTCTGACCAACCGTTCTGCAACCGTTGGTTTTAAGCTCATTTTTTTTGTTTTCTTAGTTGGCATAAGAAACTAATCATTTTATTTGAAGTGCTTCTTCGTTCTTTTTTGCAAATGCGCTTTCAAGGTTTTGCAATTCTGTCTCAGCAGCTTTAACGGCAGCTTGTGCTTTTGTTAGTTTATCTTTTGCCTTGTTGATGTTCTCAACTTCTTTTTGATGTGCATCCCGGATCTTAGCTAGCTCTTCGTCTGATGTGATTCGGTTAGCTTGTTTGAAGTGACCGTTGAACTCAGGTTCAGTGCTGGAAGCAATACGAACAATGCCTTGCTTTTGATCTGCATAGAAAAACATGAATGAGAGTCCATCAGCAGCTACACTTTGTACAACACCCATGCTTCCGAGTTCCTTTTTGTTTTGAGGATTGACGAAGAATACGATGTCTCCCGCTTGCATTTTAGCAGGCTTAGAAATTGTCTTTCCTATTTTGCTTAGCTTTTGCATGTCAGCAGGAACATCCAATCCCAATTGTTTGAACATGAACACTGCCAATCCTGGATTGTCATAAGCGTCTTCTCCGCTTGCTCCAACAGAAAATGGTTTGTTGTTTTGTTGAAGCATTGTGGCCATTGCCTCACCTATGGTTTTACTCTTAGCATTTAACACATCCATTCTCGTTCCTGCGAATACTGTTGATCCTGCAAGAACAGCCATTGCTAACGTTAATCTAATTTTCATTTTACCTTTCCCTTTAAATTAAATTCTACGTGTGGAAATTATCTTTCCGTTAATTCGGTGCAAAAATAGTGAAAGTCTATGTATTTTTACTATTGTGTTGAAAAAAAGATAATTATTAACATATCTTTTTGAAAATCTATTTCGAAAATGATGAGGGAAAATGATTCGTTTTCTTTTGATAAAGATAAGGATTTTGTAAATTTGCAAGAATTTTTGTAGAAACAGATATAAAATATTTAATTGGATGGAACACAAATTGTTAGTGTATAATACGTTGAGTCGTTGTAAGGAATTGTTCGTGCCGTTGAAGTCTCCTTATGTAGGTATGTATGTGTGCGGACCTACAGTATATGGGGATGGTCACTTAGGTCATGCTCGTCCTGCAATTACGTTTGATGTTTTGTTTCGTTACTTATCTCATCTAGGATATAAGGTTCGTTATGTGAGAAATATCACGGATGTGGGACATTTGGAACATGATGCGGATGAAGGAGAGGATAAGATTGCAAAGAAGGCTCGTTTGGAACAGAAGGAACCAATGGAGGTGGTGCAATATTATCTGAATAGATACCATAAGGCGATGGAGGCGTTGAATGTGCTTCCTCCAAGTATTGAACCTCATGCTTCTGGACATATTATTGAACAGATTGATTTTGTGAAAAAAATCTTGGAAGCTGGTTATGCGTATGAGAGTCAGGGGTCTATCTATTTTGATGTTCGTAAGTATAATAAAACGCATCACTATGGTAAACTTTCGGGACGTAATATCGATGATCTTCTTGCTACGACGCGTGAGTTAGATGGTCAGGAGGAAAAACAGTGCTCTCTGGATTTTGCTTTGTGGAAAAAAGCTCAGCCTGAACATATCATGAGATGGCCTTCTCCTTGGAGCGACGGCTTCCCAGGATGGCACATGGAGTGCTCTGCTATGGGTACGAAATATTTGGGTGAAGAGTTCGATATTCATGGTGGTGGAATGGATTTGGTTTTCCCTCATCATGAGTGTGAAATCGCTCAATCTACGGCTGCATTGGGCCATGAAACCGTACATTATTGGTTGCATAATAATATGATCACCATCAACGGAAAGAAGATGGGTAAATCATTGGGTAACTTCATCACATTGGATGAATTCTTCACGGGAAGTCATCCAATGCTGGAACAAGCTTATTCTCCTATGACTATCCGTTTCTTTATCTTACAGGCTCATTATCGTAGTACTGTCGATTTCAGTAATGAAGCTCTTCAGGCTTCTGAAAAAGGCTTGAATAAATTGGTCGATGCTTATGCTCGCTTGCAACGGATTATACCTTCGGCTACTTCAACAGTGGAAGTGGCTGGTCTTCGTGAGAAATGTGAGGAGGCAATGAATGATGATTTGAATACGCCAATCGTTATTTCTCACTTCTTCGAGGCTGCTAAGGCAATCAATACGGTGACGGATGGTAAGGGCTCTATTTCAACTGCTGATCTGGAAGAACTGAAGTCCGTATTCAAAACCTATCTGATCGATATCTTAGGCCTTCGCTTGGAGTCCGATACAAATAATCAGAATGATGCCTATAAAGGTGCTGTGGATCTGTTGTTGGAAATTCGTAAACAGGCTAAGGCAAATAAGGATTGGGCAACGAGTGATAAGATTCGTAATGAATTAACCGCACTCGGATTTAATATTAAAGACACAAAAGATGGTTATGAGTGGTCTTTATAATCTTTCTGTATAAATTTTATTCAAGGAAGCGATTGAGCAGTCGGTCGCTTCCTTGATTTTAATCATCCATACTTACGTCCTGTGTTCAATTGGTTCTCAAATATTTACAATAAGTTGATGTTTGTTTATGATTCAGCTATGCGATGGGCCTTGTGTATCCCATTCGTAAAGGTGAATAAAGAAAACTATTTGCGGAAACTATTTGCAAAAAAATTGACACCAGAACAGATGGAATTGGTCTTGAGTGAACGCCCATTGTCTGTTCTTTCGATGGAGGAGGTGAAAAAGATAGCTCACCGTGAGGTGTGCATTCATGCGTTCTTGGTGACAGTTCTCTCGTTTGTCGCTGCTTTGCCTCAGTCAGGCTGGCTGATGTATCTATGCATTATCTTTGACTTTATTCAGTTCCAATTGATAGTTTTTTTGATTCTTCAAAAGCTTCTTTATTTGTATGGGTGTCATAACTTGTCTTCTTCGGATGAGGGGTTAGGAAATTCAGCCAACTGGATGCTCTTATTGATCTCAACAATCATGATTGGAAAACATCAGATGATGCGTATGGCAAAGTCTGCGGCGGGAATTGCTGTTAAACAGGCAATTCAACGTTTTGCGGTTCGTATGATGACCAAACTGATGATCTATAATGTATTGAAACAGATTGCTAAATGGTTTGGAATCGTCCTGACAAAGGATATGGTGATGAGTGCGATGAATATGTTGGTTCCTTTGACCTGCGCACTTATCTCTGGCTTGATCTCTTTGTGGTTGTTCTTGCCAATGACGAATCGACTGGAACGTCATCTCACACATGTGGCTGAGGTGGGAAAGGATCCTGTCGATTGCATGATGGAGGAGATGTGATCATCTTCTCATGGGGTGGTTAACTGATTTATTTGTTTACACGTTTTTAATTCTAAATTCAATATGTCTCTTAAATATAAAATCTTAGTGCTTGACATTGATGGGACACTTACTAATTCAAAGAAAGAGATCCCTCCTCGTACGAAATCGGCTATCATAAAGGCGCAGGAAAAAGGTGTGATTGTGGCACTGGCTTCTGGAAGACCTTCACAGGGTATCACTTATGTGGCAAACGAACTTGAACTGGATCGTTTTGGCGGCTATGTTCTTTCGTTTAACGGGGGTGTGATTACAAATTATCAAACCAAAGAGGTGATTTTTGAGAAGGTGTTGCCTGATGGTGTGATTCCAGTTCTATATGATGAGGCTAAAAAAGCGGGTGTTGCTATCGTATCATATTTGGATGATGCGATTGTGACGGAGACGCCAGAAGCAAAGTATATTGACTATGAGGCTTTCCTCAACCACATGAAGGTGGTTAAGGTGGATGATTTTGTGGATACACTTCGCTCGCCTGTTACCAAGTGCTTAATGGTTGGTGATCCTGAAATTTTGGTGAAAGAGGAGGAACGATTGAAGAAAAAACTAGGAGATCGGTTGAATGTATTTCGATCAGAACCTTTCTTCTTGGAAATCATGCCTCAGAATATTGATAAGGCTTACTCTTTGAATAAGTTATTGAAACATCTGAAGATGACGAGAGAAGAGATGATTGCTTGTGGGGATGGCTTTAATGATCGTTCTATGATTGAATTTGCCGGATTGGGTGTTGCTATGTGTAATGCACAACCAGAGGTGAAGGCGGTTGCTGACCTTGTAACTCTCACCAATGATGAGGAGGGTGTAGCGCTAGTCGTTGAGGATTATATGCTGAAAGAGGAGGCATAATGTCTGCCTCTTTCAACTTACCATAGAACCCACCTAAAGTATTTCACTGTATTTATCATGGGAGGATTCCATTCGGATGTGCCATTCGGATGGGTATAGGTTGTTGCATCGATTGCCGATGTTTTTTCCAAAGCCTAAAGAAGCTCCTTTGAAACTGAATAGTACAAAGCCTTTCTCTACGCCGTCCAGCGTGAGATTCACTTTTTTTAGATATTGAATGGCTTCCTCCCACGAACAGTTATATGTGCTGAATTCGTCTGCATTCAGAAGCCAGGAAAGAGCTAATGTTGTGTCGGGTACCATGTCTTTCCCCTTTACGGTTCCTAAGGTGAGTCCGTTGTGTATGACATGTAAGTTTTGTTTGAGAAACAGAATTGTGTCTGCCCAGTCTGACGGATAGACGACCACTTTGTCCTTCTCCATCAGATAGATGTTGTCTGTGGCAGTCAGCCAGTTTTTGCAACTTTCGACGATGGCTTTTGTTGCCAACGGCATCTGTTTCGGCGATTTGATTCGAATAGTTTCTTCGTCTGCTGTTTTTTGTAAGATGGCAAGATAAAATCCTTCTCCTTTGGTCTTGTGTGGAAAGAAATGATAACCTATGCCAGAGGATGATATATTCCACTTTTCATCTGTTTGAATCTCCAAAATGTTAGCTCCTAGATGGTTGGCTATCCATTGTACATTCTTTTCGTCTTCTTCTGCATTGTAGGTGCAGGTGCTATAGATGAGTAATCCTCCTTCTTTAAGGGCAGGGAAGACATCCGCAACGATTCGTTTCTGACGTTCACTGCATAGCTTCACGTTGTCGATCGACCAATCTTCAATGGCTTTGTCATCTTTGCGAAACATTCCTTCACCGGAGCATGGCGCATCAATCAGTATTAGATCAAATAATCCATCCAGTTGTCCGAGTTCTTTGGGATCGTTGTTGGTTATTGTGACGTTCGGTACGCCCCATTTTGTAATGTTTTCATCAAGAACACCTATTCGTGATTTCATCACTTCGTTGCACACTAACCATCCTTTCCCGTTAAGTAATGTGGACAGTAATGTTGATTTGCCTCCTGGCGCTGCACAGAGATCTAAAAATAGGGGTTCGGAACTGTCTAACTTATCCCAATGTTGCAGAATAGCTTGTTCGACGAACATGGAAGAGGCTTCTTGTGCATAGTAACATCCGGCATGAAACAGTGGATCCATGGTGAAGATAGGACGCTCGGATAAGTAGTAACCGTTACGGCTCCAAGGAACCTGCTCAAGATCAGAACAGGAGGTGTTTATTTTATGCGGATTTGTACGGATGCTGGTGATCCGTTCTTCTTGAATGGCTTGTAGAAAGTTGTTGTATTCCTCTTCTCCCAAAAGAGAGATCATCTGTTGTACAAAGTCGGATGGCAGTTGAAGCATGATTCAATGTATTAAGGTGAGTTTATAAATTCACCATTTAAATAATAGTTAGTTTGAATTGTGGGTTGATAAACATTTTAAAGAACCCTCCTTAACGTATTCGGTTGCAAAGGTATTGATAATAATTTTTTTGCGCAAATAGCTCTCTCTTGCTTTGTGATGAAAAACTCCTGCCGAATTAAACTTTTTATATCAATCTAAATTTGCTAATTTTGCATAGTAGGGTTGTTGCAACCTTGCTGATTCTTCAATTAAAATGAATTAAACAGATATGATGTACGATAAGTTTATTGGGATTATTCCTGCACGATATGCTTCTACGCGTTTCCCAGGAAAACCGTTGCAGTTGATTGGGGGCAAAAGTATGATTCAACGTGTCTATGAGCAGGTGTCGAAAGTGTTGCCTACGGTATATGTTGCTACGGATGATCAACGGATCTATGATGTGGTGGTTGCTTTCGGTGGCAAGGTGGTCATGACATCGGACAAGCATAAGAGTGGTACAGATCGTTGCTATGAAGCCTATCAGAAAGTGGGAGAGGGTAAATCTGTGGTGGTGAATATCCAAGGGGATGAGCCTTTTATCCAATTGTCTCAGATTGAAACGGTATGTAAATGTTTCGATGATCCTTCAACAGAGTTGGCAACGTTGGTGAAGCCGTTTAAACCGTCTGATGGTACGCAGGCTTTGTTCAATCCTAATTCACCTAAGGTGCTGTTGAATAAGAAGGGGGAGGCCATCTATTTCAGTCGAAATGTTATCCCTTATTTGAGAGGTATCGATCAGTCTGAATGGATTCATCAGCATACGTATTACAAACATATTGGGTTATATGCTTATCGGGGTGATGTGTTGAAAACGATTACTCAGCTGCCTCAGTCTTCACTGGAGTTGGCCGAGTCGTTGGAACAATTGCGTTGGATTGAGAATGGATACAAGATCAAGGTGGGACTCACTGAGGTGGAAACCATTGGAATCGATACGCCGGAAGATTTAAAAGCGGCTGAAGAGTTCTTGAAGAAAATCCCAAAGTGAGTTCTGTGAACATATCATTTAAACATTAGTTAGCATGAATTTGGGTTGCTACTCATAGAACCCACCTAAATAAAGTACGTCGATGATACAAATTCCAGTGATACATCCTATCGAAGAGTATGTCTTCCCTAAAATGGAGAAGTGTATGCTCTCAAATGAAACGCCTTATTATGTCATTCCTTATGGACCGGAAGAGATGGTCCGTGTGGATTGTGTGATTGAGGCTGGAACGTTGCAACAGGCTAAGTTCTTCGTTGCGTCTTTCACTCATAGATTGCAGCGGGAGGGTACGCTTCATCATTCTTCTAAGGAAATTGCAGAGTTGCTGGATTTCTATGGCGCTTCGTTCCTCTCTAGTACGATGGAGTGTCATACGGTCTTTACGCTTCTTACCTTGCCTAAACACTTGTCGGTGTTGTTGCCATTGTTTCGTGAAATACTTTTTGAACCTACTTTCCCGAAGGATGAATTCGAATTGTTGAGGAAGTCGGAGAAACAGAGTTTCGAACTGAACGAAAGCAAGGTGACAACTATGGCTCACAGGGGATTGAAACGTTGTATCTATGGTGCGGAAGGTACATTGGGTAAGGCTCCTCAATGTGCTGATTATGATCGAATTGATTTGGATGATATTCGAAATTTCTATGCTACCTATTGTTCCATTGATTATTGTACGTTCTTCCTCTCGGGAAATGCGTCACCGACTGTTCGAAAAGAATTGGATGCGTGTTTCGGACAGTTAAAGAGAAATAAAGAGGCTCGCTTGCCATTGACCCCTTACGTAGAGTATCCAAGTGCGGATCGTAAGTTGTATATTGAGAAGGCGAATAGTGTGCAGTCTGCTGTGTTTGTAGGAAAGAGATTGTTCCCTCTTTCTCACCCTGATTTCCATAAGGTGTCTATTCTGAATACTGTGCTGGGTGGCTATTTCGGAAGCCGATTGATGACTAATATTCGAGAGGAAAAAGGCTATACCTACGGCATAAATTCAGCTTTGCGCCGTAGCTCAAAAGGTGTATTGGCTGTTGTGGCGACCCAAACAGCTACTCAATATGTACAACCATTACTGATTGAACTCTATAAGGAGATGGACCGATTGTGTGAAGAACTCATTTCTGAGGAGGAACTGAACACAGTGAAAAACTATCTGCTGGGAGATATGCTTCGTTCTGTCGATGGCTCATTCTCTATTGTTGATGCTTATATCGGACTGACATTGGAACATGAAGAAGTCAGTGATTTCTATGGTGATAAACTGAAGACCATCCAGACCATCACAAGTCAGGACTTACTGGCTGTGGCTCAGCAATACTTCCGTAAAGAAGAGTATTATGAGGTGATTGCAGGAAAGAGAGAGTGATGCTTCGTGTGTTATATTATTTCTAGTTTAGCATACTTGAGCAGGATTTTTTTCTCTCCTATGTTCTCAAACTGAATGGTGAGTTTGTAGTCACTATTCATTGTTTCGATGGCTGTGATGACACCTATACCGAAGCGTTCGTGTTTTACATTCGTTCCTGTTTTTAAATCGCCTGCACAATCCACAGTATTGCTGGAGGTGGAGGTCGGCGCTGCTTGAATCTTCTTCAGATTGGTTGGCTTTGTTATGGATTGTGAAGCATCTCGGTCATAGGCGTTGCCTGCGAAGTGGGAGGCGTCCCTTGACGAAGTATAGCTAGGACGGTTTTGACTATTGAATCCGAACTGATTGTTGGATCCATAGTGAGAGAATCCATTTTGACGAAATTTTTGGAAGTCGAAATCCGTGTTGTCAACCGAATTGGATAGTTTGAAATCGTTTGGTAAATCAAGATACTGAGCATCGATATCAGACAAGAATCGGCTAGGGGAGGTGTACATCGTTCGTCCGTTGCGGAATCGACTTTTTGCATAGGTGATGAAACAGTTTTCTTCTGCACGGGTGATGGCAACATAGAATAATCTACGTTCCTCTTCGATACCTGCATCTGAGTCGAGGTTCATATCCGAAGGGAACAGTTCCTCTTCCAGTCCCACAACAATGATGTTTTTAAATTCCAATCCCTTGGCGGCATGAACGGTCATCAATGTTACTTTATGGATATCATCCTCTTTGTCAGTGTCTTGGTCTGTCAGAAGAGAGACAGATTGCAGATAGTCTGAGATGGTGCTTAGTTCGATACCATCTTCTTCTTTCCTGGACTCGCAGAACTCATGTATGCCGGAGAGTAGCTCTTCCATCAGTTTCATGTTGTCTTTTCCTTCTTCGGAGGTGTCTCTGCTCAGATCTTCCATGATACCACACTCTTTGATGATGCAGTCGGTTAGTGTGTAGGCATCGGTGGTGGCAGCGTCTTCGTTGAACTTGTTGATTTTGTCACGGAAGGCAGTGAGCTTTTTGATGGCTGTTGCACCTAAATCAAGATTATACCCTACAGGGTCTGATATCACCTCCCAGTAAGAAATCTCTTGTTGGTTGGACACCTCTTTTATCTTCTCAAGGGTGGTATCCCCGATTCCTTTTCGAGGATATTTGATCGTCCGTTTAAATGCTTCTTCATCATTTGAGTTGATGACGAGACGAAGATAGGTGAGGATATCTTTAACAATCTTACGTTGATAGAATGACTTGCCACCATGTATCTTATATGGAATGGATCGTTTTCTAAGTGCTTCCTCTAAAAGACGAGATTGAGCATTGGTTCGATATAGAATAGCAACGTCTTCATAATCATAGTCTTTGCTGAGTTGTCTGACGACGTTCCCCACGATGTTGCTTTCCTCTTGATCTGAGAAAGAACTGAACACTTTGATTTTATTTCCTGCTGCTTTCTCGGAGAAGATATGTTTTTTTATTTGTCCTTTATTCTTTGAGATTAGGCTGTTGGCAGCCTCCACGATGTTGGAGGTGGAACGGTAGTTCTGCTCTAACTTGAAAAGTTTATATTCAGGATACGCATCTTTGAAACGAAGAATGTTCTCAATGTTTGCCCCGCGGAAAGAGTATATGCTTTGAGCATCATCACCTACCACGCATAGCTTATGGTGCGTATCCACAATCTTTTTCACGATCAGATGCTGAGAAAAGTTTGTGTCCTGATACTCATCCACCAATACAAATTGAAACAATTGTTGATATTTGCTTAGGATGTCGGGATAGTCTCTGAACAATACATTTGTATATAGTAGGATATCGTCGAAATCCATGGCATTGGCTCGGTGACATTGATTCATGTAGATTTTGTATATCTCTTTGAACCGAGGTATGTTTTGACGACGGTCAGACTCATGCAGATCACCCCTTTTGTCATAGGTATTGGGGGTGATTAAATCGTTCTTCAGTTTAGAAATACGGGAATAGATCTTTTTGACAGAATAATCCTTGTCGTTGAGACCTAAATCCTTTATGATAGCCTTGATTTTGCTTTTACTATCATCCGTATCATAGATAGTATAATCCTTTGTAAAACCTAATGGTGCACCATCGACACGGAGAATACGAGCGAAGATGGAGTGGAATGTTCCCATCCAAAGTTGTTTAGCCGTGTGTTCGCCAGTAAGGGTGGCAATACGGTTTTTCATTTCGTTGGCCGCCTTGTTGGTGAAGGTTATTGCTAAGATGTTATAAGGATGATAGCCTTGTTGAAGAAGAGCTGCTATTTTATAGGTAAGAACACGAGTCTTTCCGGATCCTGCACCCGCAACGACAAGAGAGGGTCCGTCATTGTACAATACGGCTTCCTTCTGACTATCATTCAGTTGTTTGAGTATTTCTTCCATAATCTAAAAATGTGTTGCAAATTTACTTGATTATTTGGTATAAAACAATAATGGGAGAGGTTATCACAGCATAAAAATGGAAAGAAAGAATAGGGGAGAAAGGATGATGACAATTTTAACAAATTATTTGCAAGTTACATGGATGTTCCTTTATTTTGCGTGAATGTTGAGCGTAAATTTGTAATAACATAAAGGATAAAAAGAAATTTCAATGAAAAATAAGACTGTAAGAATTGTTATTTGGGTGGTTTTCATTTTGTGTTGTATGGCATCTGGAGCATATTTCTCTATGACACCCTATCTATGGGGAGAACGAGATGGTAGTGGTATTTTGTTGTGGTTCTTCACGGTAATCCCTTTTTTGATTTTACTTTTCTCTGTGATGATTTTTGCCATGATTACGGATCAGAATGAGAGTATTTCTTTTAAGCCTTATGCAGTTGTTTTTGTAGGCTCATTAGGTGTTTTCTTGTTGAATTGGTTGTTCCCATATTTTTTTACGGGATTTCCTTATTTTAGTCAATTGCATACACCTGCATGGATGTGGATTTTGTATGTCGCATTACCATTTGCCTATGGAGGAGTTTCCTATGTTCTGTTTAAATAGATAGGTAGTCCGAAAAATGGTAATAAACTTAAATAAAAGAGCAATGGGAGAGATGCAGAAAACAATGTCGAAGAGTCTTAAAACCATAAGTTTGATATTCTTTTTTGTGTTTTATATGGTTACTCCACATTAGCCTCTATTGTACCCTATATGTCAGGAGGAGGAGATGGAGGTTTAGGTTTTTTCATTTGGCTTTTTGCTGTTTGGATATTCGCGTTTTTAATGCTTCTTGTGTATTTCAGCGCTGTTGTTTTGGCAAAAAAAATAAAACCGTATTTGTTTGGTGTCGTCATCTTTATTGGTTCTGCAATCGTTTTCTTGCTCAATTATTTGATTCTAGGAGGAATGGAATGGTCTCATTTTAAGAACTTATATAATGCTTCGACATGGATGTTGTGGGCGTATGCGTTTTTACCATTTATTTATGGTGGTCTCTCCTATATCTTGTCTAAGAATTTTAAGTAAAATTATATTCGTTTGATAAATAAGTAGTTAAATAAAATAGCGAATTTTTGCATATATTTTTGCGGAGAAAAATTTGTGGATAACGAAAAATATTATACCTTTGCACCGCATTTGAGAGCAATACTCAATGATGCCCAGATGGCGGAATCGGTAGACGCGCTGGTCTCAAACACCAGTGGATTCACTTCCATCCCGGTTCGACCCCGGGTCTGGGTACAAGAGCTTCGGAAATTATTTCGGAGCTTTTTTTATGTCAGATTTGAGGCAAAGGAGAATATGTTAGATAAAAAAATGGTGTCGATACCCTTCGACACCATTTCTGCTTCAGTAAAGATTGTTTTTTAATTCTTCTTAATCACGAATTTCCCATTTTCATCCATCTCCCAGATTTTAAAGGCAACGTTTTTGTGCTCTGCTGGTTTATTATCCACCCATTGGTTGAGTGTGCTTAATGTGTTGCTATTGATGGCGGTTCCACGCTCATCCGTTAGGCTGGGATTGGCGTTAGCATCGTAGAAGATGTTTTTAGTGTTTAATATACCGGTCCAGCTACCGAATGGGGTTTTGTCATGAATGCCTCCGATTGCTGCGTGAGTGTCTTCATTTCCGCGTACAATACCAAAGTTCACACAATTCTCCATATATGCATTGTCTGGATTGTCATAACTGAATTGTAATTCTGTGTAGTATCCTCTGTCCATACTGCCTGCAAGACCACCAATGTCGCTTGTTCCCGTTATTGTTCCGTAATTGACATTGTTGTAAAATTTTCCAGCAAGCAATCCTGTGATTCCGCCTGCGACAGATTGGGCGTTTATCTCTCCGTAGTTCTCCAAGTTGAACAGAATCGCCTTCGTTCCGCACATACCGCTGATTCCTCCTACATAATTAGTACATTCGATATTGCCATAATTCTTGCAAGACATTATATATCCCATCGCTACTCCTGCAATTCCTCCAATACAATCATTTCCATTTATGTTGGCGCTGTTCTCACATCCAGAGATGGCATTGTGTGTAGCACCTGCAATTCCTCCGATTCGTTCTTTCGCTACAATCATTCCAGATACAGTGCAGGTCGTAATGGTTCCGTCGTTCTCTCCTGCGATTCCTCCAACACTATGTATGTTTGGCGTTTCGATGGATAGATCCTTTAAACTGACTCCTGTTACGGCTCCGTCATTTCCTACGTATGAAAATAAACCTAACGGATGTGCAAAATACATTAAATCCTCTTCGGTTAATTCAAACTCATTTTTGATATGTTCCTCGGTGATAGTCAATCCCGTGATGACATGTTTGTTTCCTTTGAAATAACCCTCATATCTTTTATCATAATCGGATGCTATTGGCGTCCACAGCTTTCCTGTTAGATCGATGTCTGCTACCAACTCTGCATCCAATTTCGTCTCTCCGTTCTTTACTCTTTCTGCAAAATTAAATAGTTCGTCTGCTGTAGAAATGGATACTATGTCTTTTGCCTCGTTCTTGTCACCCTCGTCTTCTATAATATTTTCTGAACAAGAAAATGGTGCCAATGTGCATAGTGATAGGATGAAAAATTTTTGAATTGTTTTGCGTATCATATATATTTTTTGTTTGTATGGTTCTGAATCTCTCCCTTCACAATAATCGGCAGAACCATTTTGACCAATTGATTGTGATTGTTATCATAGGACAAAATTAAGAATCTGTTGGGTTGTTGCCAAATAGATTCGTCTATTGTTTTGTGTCTGTCGATATGAAAAAAGTGGAACGAAAGAGTGGGGAATTTAATCATACAACTCAATTTTAATGCAATTTTATATCCTAAAAAATGGTAACTTTCTCCCCAATTTAGATACAGACTTTTTGCTTTGAAACTAATACTTTTGTTCTTAGGATTTAAAAATTATAAAATTATAAGATGAAAAGATTTGTATTTATCAGCGCATGCATGGCTCTATTGGCTGGCTGCTCTCAACAAAAGCAAGAAATAACAATGGATAATCAGAAGCAAAAATTGTCTCTCACGCAGGAATGGGATAAGGTTTTCCCTTTAAGTGACAAGGTGAATCATTCTAAAATCACGTTTCACAACCGCTACGGCATAACGTTGGCTGCTGATTTGTACGTGCCTAAAAATGCCGAAGGGAAAATGGCGGCAATCGCTGTCTCTGGTCCGTTCGGAGCTGTAAAGGAACAGACAAGCGGACTCTATGCGCAGCACATGGCGGAGCGTGGATTCCTCACCCTTGCGTTCGACCCTTCGTTTACGGGTGAATCGGGTGGCGAACCTCGCCGTATGGCTTCGCCCGATATCAACACGGAGGATTTCTTGGCGGCCGTCGATTATCTCTCAACTCGTGAAGATGTTGATGCTGAACGCATTGGAATCATAGGTGTTTGTGGCTGGGGCGGTATGGCAGTGAACGCCGCTGCTATCGACCCAAGAATCAAAGCAACCGTGGCTTCTACCATGTATGACATGAGCAAGGTGAATGCGGAGGGTTATTTCGCAAGTGAAAACACGCCGGAGCAACGTATGGAAAAACGTAAGACTATTGCCATGCAACGTACAGAGGATTATCGCACAGGTGGTTACAAGCGTGTCGGCGGCGTAATCGACCCTCTTCCCGACGATGCGCCGTGGTTCGTGAAGGATTACTATGATTATTACAAAACGCCACGTGGCTACCATAAACGTAGTGGCAATTCCAACGACGGATGGAACGTAATCGGTTGCCAATCCTTCCTGAACCAACCTCTTCTTTGTTATGCGAACGAAATCAGCACACCTGTGCTTTTGATTCACGGCGAAAAGGCTCACAGCCGCTACTTCAGCGAATATGCCTTCGAGAAAATGACGGGTAAACAATGCGATGGCAAGAGCGTGAAAGAGGGCAATAAGGAAATCATGATTATTCCCGATGCTGTCCATACCGATCTCTACGATGACAAAAACGGAAAGATACCATACGATAAAATCGAGACGTTTTTCAAAGAGAATTTGAAATGAAACGGATGGATAGGAACGTTCGTTTTAGTCGCCTATCTAAAGCAACCTTTGTCTCTCGTTTGTAACTCAATAATTTTCAATATGAAATCCTTATTATATAGCTTGTTGACATGAACTTCTCTCATTAGGTGAAGTTCATGTCCTATTCTTTCTGCATTAGAATCTGTTTCAGTGTGGCTTGTGTTCATTAATCGGCTAAAGTCACAAGGAATTCGTTATATTTTTTAGATTGTCTAATATGGTATTTTTGTAATGATATTGAATTTGTATTGAACTTTTTTTATGATGAATGTTGGGGTATATAGGGGATTTGAAACAAAAATCGCATTCAAAGAACAAAAAATCATATTTTTTAGCTGTTTCTCCATTTTAATTTTGTGACAGGAAAACATAAAATTAAAACTGTCATGAAGAATATTATTAGGATTTTTATCATCTGCACCTTGTTTGCTTCAGTTACTATAGAGAATGTTTTTTCTGTAGAAACATTGAAGGTGGATCTGTCGGATAGTATACGTCCGGCTACCCATTGTGCTTCAGGTGCATTGTATGGAATAACGGCTGATTTGCCTAGAGATATAACAGGTTTAGTGGCTTCTTTAAAAGGAAATGTGTATGTGCAACCTGCCATTAGCGGTAATGGACATCAACAGCCCATAGGAGATGCCTTTGATGTGGCAAAAAGATTGCAAGGCACTACGGGAAAGGTTCAGATTCGATTAGCTGATATCTTGCCTGGTTGGCCTTACCGTTGGCCAGGATGGGATTCTTGGAAAAATAGTGTGACACAAATCATTCAAAAGAAATTAAACTCAGGATATTTCAATTTTGACGGCTATGAGATTTGGAATGAACCATATGGCACATGGCAAAACTCAAATGGAGACTTCCATTCTTCTTTGTGGAAACCTACGTATGAACTGATTAGAAGAATAGATCCGAACGCTAAAATCATTGGTCCCTCTTTTGCCTATTATAATTCTTCAAGAATGGAAACATTCCTGAAATATTGCAAGGAGAATAATTGTGAACCTGACGTGATTTGTTGGCATCAATGGGGTAGTGGAGGCTTCATCGGAGCAGTCGAGAACCTTCGCTCGTTGGAGAAAAAGTATGGTATGAAAGAGCATCCCTTGTCTATCAATGAATATTCATCGGAGACGCACACCTACGAGGGATGTCCTGGTGTCTCTGTCCCATTTATAGCCAAGTTTGAACGCAATAAGGTGGAGAGTGCCATGATTTCGTGGTGGTTCACCAGTTTGCCGGGTCGCTTAGGTAGCTTGCTTACTGCCAACAATGAGAAAGGTGGCGGATGGTGGCTATACAAATGGTATGGAGACATGACGGGTTACATGGCAAGGGTGACCCCTCCGAATGATAAGAGTGATAAGGTGGATGGCTTCGCTGCGGTGGATAAAAAGAACAATTATGCTTCCGTTGTTTTAGGTGGTAATTCAGTGGGGGATGTGAATGTTGTCTTTTCCAAACTACCTGCTTTCATGGGTGGAAAGATCCATGTTAAAATCGAGAGGGTGACATGGAAAGATAAAGACACCCCTGTAGCATCTACCGATTTAATTTCGGAGACGGATGTTGTACTGAATGGGAACACCTTAACTATACCAGTGAAAATTGAAAGTCAGTTTTATGCATATCGGATCTATATGATGCCTTTGAATGTTCCTCAGACCCCATATAGAGGAGAACCTTTCCTTGTCCCAGGTATTGTTGAGGCTGAGGATTATGATGTGGCAGGTCAGGGTTTTTCTTATATGGATAATGAGTCGGAGAACAGGGGAGGAGAGTATCGCAAGGATGGCGTGGACATTGTGCAGGGAGGAACTGGTTATGCCATTGGTTATACGGAAAAGGGTGAGTGGCTGGAATATACCATTCAGGTATCTGCCACAGATGAATATACAATCACTGCAAATGTGTCTAATTCTTCAGAGTTGGAAGGATTCCGTTTGTTTTTGGATGGTAAGGAATTGACCGATGAGTATCAAATTCCTCAAGTAAGTGATGCTTGGCGTGAGTATGAGGAGGTGTCCATTGCTACGGCTCAATTAGAAGAGGGCGTTCATGAACTGAAAATAGAGATTGTGGGTAGTTATGTGAATATTGATTGGTTGCGGTTTGAAAAAGTGAATTCGACAGATTTGAAATTAGTTTATGAAGAGGATGAGAACGATAAGGAGTATCGATACTACGATTTGAATGGAAAAATGTTGAAATCAGATGAAATATACGAAGGGAAACATTATGTGGTCATCAAACAAAGTAAGACAAAAGGGACTATAGTTAAAATAAAATGAAATGTTTTTGTAGATAATAATAATTGTTTTATTTGATGTAGTGATGAGGAGATGCCAATGTTAGGGTGTCTCCTCTTTCTTTAGAATGACCTCTCGTTATGATGAAATATAAATCATGAGGACTGTTGTTTATCTTAAGAATCCTCGATTGTTAACAACAAGTATTATTCCATGATTTTGGTAATTCTTCCCGAAATTCAGTTAACGGGGAAAATCATGTTTATGGTTATATTTGCACTATTAAAATAAAACAAAAATGAGATATTGGTCTGAGTTATAAAAACGAAAAATCAGAGGACTCATAAAAAAAGAATGGACGGAGATAAATAATAGTCAATAAATATTTGTATATTTAAAACAAATTAAAAAAATTATACAGCAAAAAACATGAAGGTATTATTAATTAACGGCAGTGCCCGCAAAAACGGCAATACGTTCCTCTCCTTGAACGAAATGGCTAAATCATTGGAGAAACAAGGCATAGAAACGGAAATCGTTCAGATTGGCACAAAACCTGTCAGAGGGTGCATCGCATGTGCACAATGCCAAACAAAGCAATTGGGAAGATGCGTATTCGACGATGATATTTGCAATCGTGTAGTGGAAAAGATGGAAGGCGCAGATGCCCTTGTAGTAGGTTCTCCCGTCTATTACGGACAACCGAATGGGTCAGTGCTTTCTCTTATCCAAAGGATGTTTTTCTCGGCAGGTGAAAAGGTGCAGAACAAACCGGCGGCGGCTGTCTGTGTGTGTCGTCGAGGGGGTGCAACGGCTGCGTTCCAGACGCTGAATATGCCTTTCCAGATGATGAACATGCCCGTTGTGAGTTCGCAATATTGGAACATTGTTTACGGGCGAGAAGAGGGTCAGGCTTCTCTCGATACGGAGGGTATGCAAACTATGCGTACGCTAGCCAACAACATGGCATTCCTGCTCAAACAGATTCATGCCAATGGAACGCCCCTCTATCCTGAACGGGAAGAATGGAAACCTATGCATTTTATTAGATAATAACGATAAAAAAGATAAAGTGAAAATGAAGAAAATAGTTTTATTCATCACCGCATTTATTGCAGTTGCATTAAGTGCATGTTCTCAAAGTAATAACAATAAACAAAATTCTAATCAAATGGAAAACAAAACGTTAGTGGCTTATTTTTCGGCTTCGGGTGTAACGAAAAAGGTGGCTCAGGAACTTGCGGGAGTGGCAAATGCCGATCTCCACGAAATCAAACCCGAAAAGATTTATACCAGTGCAGATCTCGATTGGCACGACAAGAACTCACGCTCCTCTGTGGAGATGGCCGACAAGAATTCTCGTCCTGCCATCACGGATAAACTTGCCAACATGTCCGACTATCAGACAATTTACGTGGGTTTCCCTATCTGGTGGTACACTGCTCCTACAATCATCAACACCTTCTTCGAAAGCTATGATTTCAAAGGCAAAACCGTCTATTTGTTTGCTACAAGTGGCGGAAGTACCATCGACAAGGCTGTTCGTGACTTGAAAGCGGCTTATCCTGATATCAATATCAAAAATGGACGATTGCTCAACTCCGCAAGTAAGCAAGAGTTGCAGAACTTCGTGAAAGAACAATGATTCCTTGTGCGTTTTTCAATCCAATAATAATTGATTATGAACGAGATACATTTCGATTCGGTGCAACAGTTTAACGACTACTACGGATTTGAGACCCTACATCCGCTTGTGAGTGTGGTGCGCTACGATAAGCAACTGCCTATCGATGAATGTTTGGTTCACTACGGCTTGTATGCGCTCTTCTTAAAGGAAAATAAAGGCTGTAAACTCTCGTATGGCCGCACGAAATATGACTTCGACGAGATGACTGTCACCTCATTCGCTCCCGGACAAACAATCCATATCGAGCCGAATCCCGAAGTCCCGAATCCCAAATGGACAGGCTTGCTCTTCCATCCTGATTTTCTGGCTCGGACACAGCTCGGACGTCAGATTTCCCGTTATGAGTTCTTCTCTTATTCAAGCAATGAGGCGTTGCATCTTTCCTCTGGCGAAATGGAGATTTTCCGTGGTGTCCTGACGATGATTCAGCAGGAACTGCAACACGCTATCGACAAGCATAGTCGTGAACTGATCGTTTCCAACATCGAACTCTTGCTCAACTATTGTCTGCGTTTCTACGACCGTCAATTCATCACCCGAGAGGAAATCAACCATGTGACCGTGCAGAAATTCGAATCACTGCTGAACGATTACATCGACAATCAGGCCGAAACCAAAGGTATTCCAACCGTGGCTTATTTCGCTGAAAAATGTAATCTCACCCCAGGCTATTTTGGCGAATTGGTGAAAGTGGAAAGTGGCAAGACCGCGCAGGATTTCATTGCCGACCACATAGTCAGCCGTGCCAAGGAGTTGCTCAACAGCCAGACGCTCAGCATCGCTCAGGTCAGCAATAGACTGGGATTCGGCTATCCGCAGCACTTTGTCCGTTTCTTCAAACGCAAAACCGGCAAAACACCTTCCGAATACAGGGCGGCATAAAGTTAAATTGTTATGAAACAGATTCTATTACTTTTACTTGTGGCACTTTTCTCTTCCTGTTCAAAGGAGAGTGACGTCCTTGCGGAGCCTGCTTCCCGCACCTTGATTGTTTACTATAGCTACACGGGCAACGTACAAGCCATTGTTGATGAGTCATTGAAACTGACAGGGGCCGATGTGGTGGAAATTCAACCAACAGAGGAAGGCCTGAAATACGAGGCTGACAACTATGCTCTTGGCAGCGCACTGATTGGTGCCATACGGGCAAATCCGGACGATGCGGGGAGTTATCCCGAAATCAAATCTGTTGACATCGACTTCAGCCAATATGACAACATTATAGTGGCTACTCCGCTTTGGTGGAGCAATATGGCGGCTCCTATGCAGACCTTCCTTTTCCATAACGGAGGGAAAATGGCGGGGAAGAATATCGCACTGATTGTCTCAAGTGCGAGCAGTGGCATTTCATCGGTCGTGGACGATGCTCACAGACTGATCCCCGATGGAAATTTTTCTGACGAAGCTCTATGGATAAACAACAGTAACCGAAATAACATGCCTTCTTTGCTCGGCAACTGGATCAAGACACTTAATTTCTCAAACACTATGGCACAAAAACTTTTCATCACGGTTGGTAACGCTACAATCACCGCCACGATGGTTGATAATGTTGCCACGCAAACTCTCATTGCCGCACTGAAGGAATCGCCCATCACATACGAGGCCTCCGATTATGGCGATTTTGAGAAGGTGGGACCGCTCGGTCGCTCTCTGCCGACTGCAAACGAGCAAACTACCACGCAGGCTGGCGACATCGTGCTTTACAACGGCAATCAGATAGTGATTTTCTATGGTTCAAACTCATGGAGCTACACCCGTATAGGTAAAATCGACGACATCAGTCAGGAGGAACTGAAATCCGTGTTGGGGGATGGAAATTGCACCATCACATTATCGTTGTCAAAGGATTTTTCGACAGGGGTTCAAAAGGTTCATGGAGATGCCGATAATGCCATGAAAAGCTCCCTCTCTCCGATGTACGATTTGCAAGGACATGAAATCACTGCTCCGACGAATGGTCAGGTTTATATCCAGGATGGGAGAAAATGGTTGATTCAAGAATGAACGATTCGGAAAACTACAGTTCAAGTTTGTAATAGACACATTCCGCATCACGGTAAAACTCGGTGGCTCCCCAGCGTTGCCAATACTGGTGGGTTTTGAGGCGGTGAAGCACGGGGATGAAAACGAAGTCGTAGCGAGACCTCAACTCGGGCATTATGGAATTGAGCATGTCGTAGTTCAGATGTGTTCCACGGTAGGGCTCGGCTACGATGAACGAGAAAACCGCCGTGTAGCGACGTGCGTTAAGGCTGGCAAGTAAATCGGGAGCCTCGATGGCTATTTGTGATGATTCTTCCTCTATTCGGTAGTCGCTCATGTTCAGCAGACCGACCACCTTCCCGTCGGTGTCCACGGCTTTCACGCTCAACGACCAGTTGAAATGTAGGTCGCGCACCCACGTCTCCACCTCATGACGGTCGAACCCGTATTGATGGACCATCCAGTCAACCGTCAGTGGCGCATCATCGGCGGTCATCCGCTGTAAGACATACGCTTTGTTAATCTTTACTGAGTTGTAGGTCAGCAGTGTTTCGGGATGATAGGACAATTTGGATTGCCGAAGCCCAGGAATACCCATGTCCTCTTCACGATTCAGGTAGATGTATTGTTCGGGCAGATGTTCGGCGAATTGCTGGTTGATGATGGAGAAGGCACCCTCCACATGGCGGTCGGCTTTCTCCACGCAGATGTCGAAGGTGTCGGTCGTCACGGCGGCGCCATAGGTGAATGCCACCATTCGTCCTTCGACAAAAATGCTTCCGCCCATCATTCCCAACGCCTCCCAGTTGGCAAAGACATTCTCCATCACCTGCCGTTCGGCGTCGATGGTCACGCTATCATCCGTTTTCTCCTCCTGCCATACTGCCATGAGTCGGCGGCAATCATCGAAAAGGTCTGGTGTGAGCGGGCGATAGATGAAGTCGGGATGTTCCGCTCGGAAGCGGTTGACGTGATTCCGTTTGGCGTTGAGCTTTTTCCCATGAAGCGATGCAAGATCGGTTCGGAGATAAATATAGTCGTATTGATCACGACACGGTTCAATTTTAACGGTGTATGCGGGATGGGGATGGATGGCTTGCAGCTGCGAATCCTCCAGACCGATTATCATTAGATTGCCACCGCTGTCTTCGAACAGCGCCGTCAGCAGTTCCGGTTGCAAATCACCCGCCAAGCAGACCATATAGGCCCGTTTGCCCTCGAAGGAGAAGCGTAGCACCACAGCCTCCTTGCATACGCAGACCTCGGTGTGGAACCAAAATTGCCAGCCCACAAGGTTGGCAAACGTGTAGTTGCAATTACGTCGCCCCACCTTGAGCGACACGGACTGCACAGCCTTGCGGTCGGAAATGGTCAACGGATGAAATGTCAGCATTGTCTCTTCTATCACTATTCAAATCTATCAATCATCGTTGTTTGTCGGGTTCTCCTTAAGCATTTTGATTGCCTTGTCGAAGTCGCTTTCCAGCATCCGCATTTCTCTCTCACGGTATATTTCAAACTCACGTTCCGCCTTTTCTATCGCATCCTGGTGCGAAATTGTTCCGTTGCCTTCCAGAATGTTTTTCCGAAGACGTAGGATTTGGTCGTCGAGTGCCGCGATCCAGTCGGCCATGGTCATGGGGTTCTGCTCCAAAGCTTGAAACTCCGCATAGTCGAGGAATTGGGAGGTGAGCAGGTTTAGCCGTTGCAGTTCCAATTCCGTCAAGTAGTTCTTGGCGATCTTCACGTCGTCGCGGGTCACGTAGTTGCCCTTGAAGTTGGTCATGCCGACGAAAGGCTTTTCGTTATCCACCCGCTCATAAATCAACTCCGCAGCCGTATGTTCATGTACGGCATAGTGCATCTTATTCTGCACGGTGGAGAAGAACTGTTTCGTCATGGAGGAGCGTGGATCGTAGTCGGTGGATGTGGCGTAGATGTCCGTCACTTGTTGGTAGAAATTGCGCTCGCTGCTGCGGATGTCGCGGATGCGTTGCAGCAACTCTTTGAAGTAGCGGTTTCCTCCCTGCTTCAGTCGCTCATCATCCAGGGTGAATCCTTTTTGGATATACTCGTGCAACCGTTGTGTCGCCCACCGACGGAACCGCACCGCCACAGGTGATTGCACGCGGTAGCCAAGGGCAATGATCATATCGAGATTGTAGTGGTCGATGTTGCGTTTAACCTGCCGGGTACCTTCCTGCCGAACTAATAAGAATTTCTTATAAGTTCGATTGACATCCAATTCCGCATCTTTGTATATGCCTGAAATATGCATAGATATATTCTCCTGAGTGGTATCGTATATCATAGCCAATTGAGCTTGAGTCAGCCACACATCCTCGTCGGCGAAGCGCACATTGACGCTTATGCGGCCTTCATCGTCTTTGTAGAGTATTAGTTTATTTGTTTTGTCCATTGTCTTTTCTGATAGTTTGATTTTATGCAACCGATGATGCGGAATCGGGTGCGTTCTCCCAAGTGGTTAGACCCATGTGCTCCTTGTTGGCATCGGCACGGCTGACGATCAGTTCGGCGGCGGTGTGTCCATGTATGGCGTAGTGTAGTTTGTTCTGTACTTTCGCGAAGAACTGGCGTGTGGTCGGTGCGTCCTTGTTGTAGTCGATAGCAGTGGCGTAGAGGTCGGTCACTTTCTGGTACAGTCGGCGCTCGCTCATACGTATCTCGCGGATTTCCGACAAAAGATGCTCGAAATAATCCACTGTGAGGAAGGTGCCGTTCTCCATACGTTTCTTGTCCAGCACATAGCCACGGATGGCGAACTGATGGAGCACGGCTGTGGCCCATTGACGGAACTGTGTGGCACGGGTCGAGTTCACTCTGTAACCCACAGAGATGACGGCATCTAAATTGTAGAATTTTGTCTGATAGCTTTTACCATCATTAGCAGTGTGTGCAAAATTTGCACATACTGAATACAACTGTAATTCACCTGAATCGAAAATATTTTTCAGATGTTTGGTGATTACAGTTCTGTCAATTTCAAAGAGAGCCGCCATAGCTTTCTGTGTACACCATATAGTCTCATTGGCATACAGCACTTCCACCCCGTTAGCTTGGCTCTGAGACTGAAAGATCAGGAACTCGGCGGTGCTGTTGCGGATGGACAACGTTTTTTCATGCACGGGTGCATCTTCTGCAAACTGCCACTCACAGCCACAGGCTTGGCAACGATACCTGTTTCCGACGGACTGTACCTCGTGAGATTGGCATTTAGGACAGGTCATGTTGATTGATTTCATACGTATTATCTTGTAATTTAATTTTCCAAAGTTACGAAAATTTTGGGAGATGGGGAAGAAACTCGGCAGGCATAAATCATACTTTATTTTGTTCTTTATGAAGGAATTCGCAATAGTTGTTGTAAATTGTGCAATCGAGAATTGCACAATTTCTGAAAGTTGAAGGTGAGAAATTTTGTATCGTAAAAAAACGTCAAGGTTGTCGAAAATTTAATGTAAGCAATGGACAAATGGTCTTCTCCGTTTTTTATAGGCTTAGGCTTGAATGACGAAATCCAGCAATTGTTCGCCAGTTTTGAAAATGGGTACAGAAATCTCTTCCGTTTTTTTGTACATTAAAAAAATGGCAATGTTGACGGATTTTTAATGTAAACTTGTGTAAGTGTATAAAAAATCACTATTTTTGTATCGTAAAAAAACGTCAAGGTTGTCAAAAATTTAATGTAAACAATGGAGATAAAAAGAGATAGGTATCTACAACAACTGATAGAAAGTCGCCGAAATGGTTTTGTCAAGGTGGTGACTGGGATTCGCAGATGTGGCAAGTCATATCTACTGAATGTTTTATTCTATAACTATTTGATAGAAAGTGGCGTGGCGGAAGATCATATTATCAGGGTCGATCTTGAGGATCGCATGAACAAGGATTTGAGAGATCCTGATTTGATGCTCCACTACGTCCATGACAGAATTAAGGACAAAGATTTATACTATATCATTATCGATGAGGTACAGATGATGGGTGAGTTTGTGGATGTATTGAATAGCTTTCGTCACATAGAAAATTTAGATACGTATGTAACTGGAAGCAATTCTCATTTTTTGTCATCAGACATTCCGACCGAGTTTAGAGGTCGAGGAGAAACGATTCATGTGAATCCTCTGTCATTCTCGGAATTTTATTCGACTAAAGGAGGCGATAAGCAAGACGCATGGCGCGAGTATTACACTTATGGTGGCTTGCCTCTTATTCAGTCTTTTGATACAGAACAAAAGAAAATAAGTTATCTGAAAAATTTGTTCGAGACAGTTTATCTGGCAGATATTGTTGAAAGGCATAAAATCAAGAATGATGATGAACTGCGTGAATTGGTACTCATTATGGCATCATCTATAGGGACTCCGTGTAATCCCACTAAATTGTCAAATACTTTCAAGAGTGTCAAGAGAGTGAATGTCGGAAGTCAAACCATATCCAATTATCTTAACTATTTGTCAGAATCATACTTGTTAAAAAGGGCGATACGCTACGATATAAAGGGGAAAAAGTATATTAACACGCTTTCTAAATACTATTTCTCGGATATTGGCTTGAGAAATGCCATTTTGGATATGCGCCAGCAAGAGGAAACGCATATTATGGAGAACGTCATTTATAATGAACTGATAAACCGTGGTTACAGTGTAGATGTCGGTATGGTAGAAATAAGAAAGCCCGATAAAGATGGAAAATGGACACGAACTCAACTTGAAGTGGATTTTATTGCTAATCTCGGAAGCAAAAAATATTATGTGCAGTCGGCTTTGTCAATCCCTGATAGGGAGAAGGAGATACAAGAATCTCGCTCGCTGACAAGTATTGGGGATTCCTTTAAAAAGATTATTGTTGTCAAAGATCATATCATGCCTCGTCGTAATGAGGAGGGTATTCTTACAATAGGTCTTTTTGATTTTTTGCTTAATGCGGATAGCTTAGATTTTTAGTCGTCTTTGTGTAAATGCATGCTGATGCTAACTTGTCATAATTACAGACAGGTTGAGTGGAGAGGGTAATTTAAGCATCCTTATCTACGAACGATTCTCTAATGATTTCACCCTCGTATACATAGATAGGAGTTCCTTCCTGGAGTTTCATTTCCGTGTTAGACTTGAACTCCTGACGTTTTCTATCCAATGTGGCTTTGACATTTACTTACTATGTTCTGCATGGTCTGGATTTGTCTATTATATAGGAAAGTTCGGGAGTCTAGGCTAATCTTCTGTAACAATCAGGGATTTGAGATTCTCGAAGTTTGTGTCAATAAATGAATAATCAATCATTCCTGATGTGTCAATCTTTATAATTTGTTCTGATACCTTATGGTGGAAGCGGAGGTGGAAAGCTAATCGGATATCATCAGAATGAGTTTCGTCAGGTGTGAACTCTTTTGCTTCGCTACCTTTGATAGTACGGATTTTTGTGATTTCATACACATTGCGTATTCCTTTCCCTAAAAAAGAATGAAAAAATGTACGGGGGGGGTCCATGCCTGTCTGATTGTTGTGTACCCAAAATGATCTTTTCGGGTACATATGTTATTCTTTGTGTACCCAAAACTGCCTTTTCGGGTACATATGTTTCTTTTATTAAAGCATCAACCTCTGCGTATTCTGCAACCACAGTAGCTCCAGAAGAGTGGTGGATGCGGTGATGGGGTATCCCCCGACCGGTGTCCGCATCGTATCCTTTCGTGTAATAACTCACGGCAATGACCACATCGAGGTTTTACATCATAATTTCACCCGATCATTTGTCCGAAGGTGACAAAAATAGAATTTTATAATTGCTCAGAATCACCTAAAAAGTCTTCGTAACTTACATCTGTATTAGAAAAAGATATGCGGTAAAGGGCTTCTCCTTCTCCTGTGTTTTTATGAAGATTTTCAATGCAAATACTATCAAACCCAAGGCGGTTCAAATCGTCGATAGTTACCAATTCGAATTCTTTTTTGTGTAGTATTTTCCTTAGTAACCACTCTCCTAAATCTTTATTCGGATTAGACATTAAGGATTTCCCGTTGTCTTGACAAATTTTTGCGTTAAGAATGGATTTGTCAGGCATTTCCAAAGCAAATGGTGTATCCCTTTTTGGAAAGAAATCAGGATAATTCTTGTGTATGGCAATTGGCACTGGCACATAAACCTCTAATGGATTTCGTTTGCGTCCGCCTGCATTAAATTGATTAAGACCAGATTTCTCTGGAATATATTTAATTCCTTTTTTGAGCGAGTAGAGTGGTAGTATAACATAGTCAACACCTTTAATTCTTGGCTTTGCTTCTTTTATTACCTCGTTCTTCGTCATGAAAAAAGATTCGAGCAAAGCAAGTGGATCTTCTATGATATCAACTTTAACATCTTTGCAAATACTTGGAACATAGAATCGTTTCATAAGAACACTTTTGCTCTTATTGAAGGAGAATTCATTTCTCTCATCTTCAAATTTGCAGGAGGTTTCATCATCTGAAATAAGATGAATGTGTTCCAAATCAACTTCTTCGTATGGCGTGTTAAATATTCTAAGTAATCCATCAGTTCTTCCAACAATGTGATATTGAGTTTCAGCCACGCCATACTGGTCATTTGCAAAGCGCATTCTGTCGTTTCGGTATTGCCCAAGTTGTTTTGCTAAATCAATACCATGTAACCCATTCAGTGTTCTTTTGAGTCTGTTAAATTCCGCTATCTTTTCTACAGATTGATCGTTCTTTAAGATGAATGTTTTAATTCCTATGCCAACTGTAGAAAATCTTGCATCATATGCAGTACAGGAACGAGCATCGTTATATGCTTTGTAATAACGACAAAATAGATTTTCTGTTAATCGATAATCCAAGTATGGTATATCACTTTCAGAAAACAATCGACTTAGTTGAGCCATTAGCTTCAACATGTCAAAATATTTTTCGTATGAAGTCCAGCTATTTAGGAACTCTTCAAGATTATTGATGTTATTTGTTTGCATACTTTTTGGATAAGTGGTACAACTACTGAATTTCCAGCCTGCTTGTATTTGGCTGAATCTGCAATAGTTGTGGGAAATATGAACTCTTGTGGATACCCCTGGAAGTTCAAACACTCCCTCGGTGATAATTTGCGTATCCCATTGTCTGTCAGTATTATTGGCACATTATGACCTCCTGTTCCCATGTTAGCAGTTAATGTTGGGCAAACTTTGCTTTTGTTCTCTCTCACATATTGCCTTCTCCATTGGTATACAGTTTCTTTGGAAACCACACCAGCCCGTAAGTCTGCAATATGTCCCATGCTATCTCCATAAAACAACTTTTTGTCTAGATTGCTATAATCTATACAGTCATGTATAGTCTTTTTTAGGGGTTCTTTCTCAGGGAACGCAAATTTATCGTAGCTGGTAATTTTCTCCTTGTTAAAGCAAACAATAAAAATACGCTCTCTGTTTTGGGGAACATTTGCATACTCCATCGCATTCATTACTTTGTGAAATACGATATACCCTAGTCCTTCAAGTGTATTTTTTATTGTAGAAAATGTCTTGCCCTTGTCATGTGTATATAAATTTTTCACATTCTCAAGAAAAACAGCTTTGGGACGCTTTCGTTTAATTATTTCCGCAACATCAAAGAACAATGTTCCTCTAGTGTCTTCAAATCCTTTTTGATAACCTGCAATAGAAAAAGCTTGACATGGGAATCCTGCGCAAAGCACATCAAAATCATTGGGGACATATTTTTTTGTCGATTCTTTGGTGATATCTCCAAATGGTATTTCTCCGTAATTTGCCAGATATGTTTTTTGTGCTTGTACATCCCATTCGGATGAATAAACGCATTTGCCCCCAAGGTTCTGCATGGCGATTCTGAACCCACCAATTCCTGCGAACAGATCTATAAATGTGAATTTGGGATTCTCTGGTGCGGGGAAAGGTACAGAAAACATTTCAGGAAATAAACCATATGGAGCTATAGGCTCATTTACAATGCTATTATCTTCACTATCTCTCTGCTCATTCAATAACCGCAAAGCGTCTTTTTCAAAAGGAAGCCCGTATTTGCTATTTTTGTTTTGAAGATAATGCGTAATAATTGCAGAATCGTCATTCGTTGTTATTTGTATATGATTTACCATTGAATTCCATCTTTACTTATGAAGCATGCAAATTTTTCTCTTTGCAAATTTATGTATTTTTCTTTGCAAATTGAAAAACAGTCATCACTTGTAATCGTACTTAGATGTTTTTTAATTGATGATTAATACCTCAACAGCCAAGTACTCTGCTATGACAAATTTCACTTTGGTGTTATCTGGAGAAATACAATACCTATATCGTCCTTCTTGTGTTAATACCCAATCGTAATAAAAAAAAGATTTGTCTATCCCTACATACACATATAGATGCCCATTTTTTGCCAAGTTATTGCTTCCAATTTCAGGTGCGACATCTCCAAAATATGGTTTTTCAAATTCTTCTAATGAGGTCTGGGACATGGTTCCTAATAGCCACATATTAACCTTGTAATCAGAATCCCAATTGATATAATTATTCTCTTGTGCTAAATGACCAAATGCCAATTTGTACATAACGAGTTCAAATCGTTTCCTTTCCCAATCCCAAACTACTATATCAGCAAACGTGCGAAACTGGTCTTTTATTCTTTTCAGTAATTTGTCGGAGTGAAGTAATGTTTCCCTAGTTTTCTTTCTCTTTATCATGTCAGGATTGGTTGTTTTTTCTTTCATGCAATCTATGAAACAAGAAACATACTCTTCATCAGAAGAAAACCTATGATTACATTCCTTACAACATTGTACAGCTATCAAATTATTCGGATATGGCTTATCCAAAAAGCACTTTGACGGGACGTGATCCAGAGTGTCTGCTGGATTCCCACAATATACACATATGTTTTCTAATCGCCAGTCCATTTATACATCCTGTATTTATGTCATAAATTATGCATGTTATTTTATTGTTTCGTTTTCCCAACCAATCTAATCCATTCCGAATTATCAATACCTACTCTTGATAATTGAGATGCATAAGCAGAAACAATATGTTGAGCAAACATATCCTTTAGTTCTGCAACCCAAATATATTGTTTGTTCTCTATGTCTGTAAAAACATATTGATCATCTTGTGGCTTTGCTAATATTTGTACATCTGTCTCTATAGGTTTAAATTTATGTAATTCAATAGCGTATGATTTGTTATCTACAATCAAGTGCTTGTTTTCTTCAACAACTACAGCTTCACCCTTTCCTTTTTGTTGTAAAGGAAGAAATAAAAAAGACCTTTCTTCTTCATTGCTAATTCTCACAGAATCGCAACGTTGTTGAATACATATTAAGAATTTATTTCCATCTTTTGATTTAATGATTGTTCCTGTCGTAAGTTGATGATTCTTTGGTGATGAGAACAAATTGCTATGTTGAACTAATTTTGCCCATTTGTAATTTGAAGTATCTGCATTTTCAGAGCAAAACAACTTTGTTGTTTCTGTTTTATACAAATCTGCCGTATATTGATTTACTTTTTCCTTCTTTTCTTGAATGCTAAAAGATGTGTTGAATTTTTCTTCAAAATCAGCGGAAGACTTCAACAAACACTTTAATTTTTCTGCATTTATATCGATGTTTTTGCCGTTAATGATAGTATTGCAATCTTTTATTTTTTCATTAATCCATGCTTCAATCCAACTATCAAAATCAATATCACTATTTTCAATCAAATTCGCCACCGCTGTGCCAAAAATTTTGGGCAATATAGAAATGGCATCGTTACAATCAGGAATTGAAACATAATGCCCTAAAAATGCAGGATCAATATCCTTTGAAAAAACACCTAACATATTTGACGTATTGCGTCTAATTGCTGTTATAGCTGACAATGCGAAATTTGGCAATAACCCTCCAACAAAATTTGAAAATTCTTCGGATATGAAATCAGGAAGATTCTCATATTTCACTATTTTGTTTTTTAATTCAGGATTATGTTTGAACTGATTGTCGTCTATATATTTGGCACGAATAAGGATAGTGATATTTGAAGAAAATATGCGACAATCAACATGTTCAAATTTATCCTTCAAGGTGATTCCTGAATAAAGTTCTTCAGCAATTCCTTTCAGATCCGTTTCTCCTGTATAGACAATGATTAGTTTAAGTTTCTTGTTTCCAGCCTCTTCAATAATATTATTGATTAGTTTCGTTGTGTAAATCCCACGAGGTTCATCTGAGTCAGCATCCTTTTCGGCATCCTCTATTGGTCGTTCGTTTTCTAAATCCAAATACCAATCCAATACAACAACATCCGATTTTGCGAACAAAGAAGAGCAGTTCTTTAAATCCTCTTCAGTGGATGGAGCAAAAACGGTGCATAACTTCCCTTTTTGTGCAAAAACAGATGATATTTTAGATGCATCGAAAGCATTAGCTTTTTGTCTGTCTTTTGATGGATAAGCATTGTCATCAACAAAAAGTATATTTTGTATGAAACGATCGACTACGTCTCTTGTAATATCTTTGAAAGTTCGTGCCATAAATTATTATTTCTTAAAGATTTTAAATGTTACTGTGGAATTTTCTCGTGGTTCATCAAGAATTAATGAATAGCCTTCTGCTTCCAAAACTTCACGGCTTATACTCAAGCCCATTCCCCGTCCATTGATTTTTCTTGTAAAATGCATCTCAAAAATTCGTTCTTTATCTTGTGGCTTAATAGCCAATCCATTATTGGAAATATATATTCCCGAATCATCTGCATGAAGACGAATGATTTTTTCTGGCACATCACTTTGTTTTAACCAATAAATAGCATTGTCAATAATATTCACAAATACTGGGTAAAAAGTTGATCTGAACCCATTGATTTTTTTGTTTGCAAATCCATTTGTGTGCTTAAATGCTATTTGATGTCTCTCCATCCTTGCTTTGAACAAATCAATTAAAAAAACCTTGATATCCAATAAAGATATATCCTCCCTTCTTCTATTTAATCTTCGGTTTAAAGGAGTAAACAGATTTAAATAACCATCTAAATGTTCGAAGTTTATTTTAATGTTCTTATAAACTTTCTCTAAATTCTCATTAACATCGGACCATGCTTTCAAATCATTGATGCTGTGTCTTATAGAATTGATAGTTCCATTGAACTCATGATGCACAATGCCTACAGCTAACCCAAGCTGGCTTAATTCCACATCTGTTTGTAATCTTTCACGTAAAACTTCCAATTCTTCCGATGTGGCTTCTGCTATTTGATCGTTTGTAATAATCTGACCATCATCACCCTTTTCCACATAAAAACTTTCAAATTGCCTGATGATTCGATCCATAACATCTGTGTTTCGCTGGCTTATTGTATCAATCTGATTCTCCATCGACATTCTTTCTGTTACAAGATCAAAGTCGTCTTTAGTTGAAAGCAATTTGAATTGGTCTTTAACTTCTCGTATTTGATTGTCCAAGTCCAAAATCAAGTCGTTCGTTAAATCTTTGATTTTCTTGGAAACACTTAGGACAACATCATTTGTTTCATCTTTTTTCTGTTTGTTTGTGGAAAGTGCTTCCTTGGAAATCAAATCCACAGCTTGTTCCAGACGTTTTCTTTTATTAACCTCTAATTCCAGCCTCTCGGTGAATTCATTCACCAAACTGTCAATTTGTTCAAAATGTGGTTTGAATACACTTTCATCCAATAATTTGAACTCGTTCAAATATGACTCATAATCCACTCTCATTGCTTTTGTCATCGCAAAGCCTTTGGGAGGATTGACAGAGACTTTTTTTCGATACTCTGTAAGCAATTGTCTCGCCGTCATCTCTGAATCAATAAGTTTCTGACTCGCGCTGTCAGGATTCTTCATATAAATCAAAGATGAAAGTTCATTCCTGAATTGATTGATAATGCCATCACAATCCTGCTCAAACTTATGTTCTGTAAGATCAGAGAAAAAGCGATCTAAGTCTTTTGCAAATTTGTCTTTTCTCCCTTTTGCAAGTTTGTCTCTTCGTTCTAAGGCTCGATAATATGAGTTTATTTCTTCTTTGCGGGCAACCCAGAATTCAGATTGAGGCGTAGTTCCTTTTTCATTAAAGAAATCTGCTGCAAGCTGAACGAAAAAGTTTTTCAATATTGACTGCAACTGCCTATATGCTTTGTTCTCAATGAAACCTTCTCGTCCTGCTTTTTCTATTAAGTTGCTGTTTTTTCCATCAGCAATTTCGATGGCACCAAACATTCTGCGGTATGAAAAGAAATATGTAGATGCTCTTTTTGTCCTATTTTTTTCGATTTCAAGAAAATCATAATCTTGATTGCCATAGGGCAGTATCCGAATATTATTACGATAAATATAAAGGCCACCGTATTTGTCGCTCTTACGACGAATTATTCCATAATTCTCAATGTCAACTATGGAACTCTTCAGTTCTCCTTGTAAATACGCAAGATTTATAGAAAAGGGTCCACATTCAGTTTCTCTATAGTGATTGTCGCGCCAATTAATAACGTGATTATAAGTCTTTTCTCCATAAATCATAACAGTTCCTTTAAACTGTCCAAATTCATCAAATCTACCTGAAAAATGATGGTCTGCAATTTTAAATTCCTCAGGGGTAAAGAATTGTTTTTCTTCTAACAGACTTACAAATGTCCCATCATCATGCCTATAATCTCGAAATGCAATATTTATTGTGGGGGCAGGATGATTTGGGGTCATCGTATTATGAAATCCCATCAACATCTTTTCCATTTTTGTTGCTTCGCTTGAATCCCCCTCTCCTTCAATGTCGGGAATTAAAGAATCACTTACTGGTGAGACAAAAAAATGTGTGCCACCTGTTTGCAAAGAAGTTGTTCCACCAATTATAGAATATACGACAGCAATATCAGAATTAAACGATTTTATTAGTTGTTCTATGCGTGAATAATCCTCTTTGTAAATGTTGCCTTTTTCAGCAAGTTCTTTCAAAGAGTTAATACATTCATCTTTCAATGATATAATTTCTTCTTTGGTTGGAATGTTATCAAACTCTTTTACAGGTATAACAATATCATCGATATTTAATCCTGTTAATTCAAAAATATCCCAACAAATAAACGCTGCAACTATTTTACTGGATGATTCGTATTTGGCTTTAGTTAAAATAAGAACCTGATTACCTATAGAGGCAATTGCTAATCTTCCAATACCTTTTTCACCCATAATTGGTCTCAACGGTTTTGACGGATCTGTTGGAGGTGGTGTGCTACTACTTCCTACAACTTTACTATCTGTTCCTAATGTTAACCAACGATCTAAAAAATCTTTTTTAGACATGCCCGTTCCGTCATCTCTAAGGACAAGCATATTATCCTTGCGCAAAAAATCAATATCAAAATGATCAGCATATGCATCATGAGCATTTTTTATAAGCTCATTAATTGCGGTAGGAATACCTGCTATTTGCTGTCGTCCTAATAAATCGAGAGCTCTAGCTCTAGTTTTAAATTGCGCCATAGTTAACTGTTTTGTTGGATTGTTTCACCTAATCTTCTCGCATATTCGCAAGGAACAGCATTCCCGATAATTCGTGCTGCACCAGCGATACTATTGGTTTTGAAAACGTAGTCTTTCGGGAAGGATTGCAGTGTGGCACCTTCACGAATAGAAATCGCCCGATCTTCTTCTGGATGTGCGAAACGTCCATTGGACACGCTGAAAAACTTGGTCGTTATAGTTGGCGAAGGCCTGTCCCACCACATTCGTCCGTAGTTGTCTTTAAAGATATTGTCTTTCCCTTCATAACAAGCTAGTTGTAGTTCTGCCTGTTTAGCCCAACTCAATCTGTTCCCTCCATTATGAGGTGTTAATGCCATACGTTTCAAACTGGCAGCACTTAACCCTGCAACTGTATGTTGAAAATCGGAGGTGTCTTTGTGTCCGGCCGTTATCCTTCCAAAACCATTTTTTTCGCCTAAAACATCTGCAACAGTATAAATTTTTTCAGATTTTTTAGGTAAGGAAATCTTGACGTCATCCAAACGGGTTGCAATAAGAGAAAAACGGCGACGACTTTGGGGTACACCATATTGGCTCATGTCAATAATTTCCTCTGTATGTCTATACCCAAGGGTTTCTATCTTTTTCAAGAATTTGGGCAATATAGTTTCTTTGTTTGTTACAATTCCTGGAACATTTTCGACTAGTATGTATCCTGGTCTATAATATTCTATAAATCTGGCAAAGTTCATCAACAAGTCTTTTGATAGTTCTGCCTTGGAATGGTCAGTGTTGATGATACTATAATATTGGCATGGACTGCATCCCACCATTATTAGGTGGTCATCGTTTTTCTGAACTCCAAAATTTTTCTCGAAATAATTGCTGTGTAGCCTTTTTACGTCTTTTTGTATAAAAACACTGCCAGGATTGTTGAATTCGTAAGTTTCTTTGGCATTATTGTCAAAGTCAACACCTGCAATTACATCAATCCCTGCTTGCCTTAACCCACACGTCATTCCTCCTCCTCCGCAGAAGAAATCTATAGCTTTATATGTTATGCCGTCTTTGCTCATTTAATAACGTTCAATTATGTAGATTACTTTTTGCCATGATTTTATTTGCGCATTTAACACCCAATTTTCTCTCGAATAGTTAGCATTCACCATGATCTGTTAGGGCATTTCGCTATATCACGACATAATTTCACACCCCTCCAAAATTACACAAAAAAATTGACAGATAGAAACAAAGTAGAAATGAAACTGAGAACTAATTTCGTATAGCCCGAAAACAAGGCGTGGGTGAGGCCTGTGGAGATGGAATTATTTGGGAGGTGGGTGGATGGAATTTGTTGGTTTTATGTGGGGCAATAGGGGGAAAAGAAGGCATAACCTATTCCTTAAACGTTAGTTGATTCAATTTTACTTCTATTTCCTCTATGGTAGGAATAGTTCCTTCCACTTTTTCCGGGTAGAATTTTTCCAAATCGTACTCAGATATTCCTATTGGTTGCGTGCTTGATTCCAAGGCATATTGAGCTTGTACACGGTCTTTCTCTTTACAGATGAGCAACCCGATGGTGGGGTTGTCACGTCCTTCTTTCCTTCTCCACTATTTTTTGCCACAACTTGTGGCGAAATTGCATTGTATTGATTATAAAGAAGATAAAAATCTTTGCAATAGTAAATGCTACGTTCGGAAAGTCCCGACAACTCTGGGTTTTCTTGCCTGAGATCCGCAGAAATTGTTTTAATAACCTTCTTGCCCCATCGCTCTTCAATGTGCATTTCCACAATATCCTTGCCAAGTTCCCAATAGAACCGTAGCATTTCCTCGTTCACCTTTACTGCGGCTTTAATCTGGCTACGACGGTAACGATTACTTAAGTCTTTTATCCATTGGATATATTCTTGATCTACTATGTTAATTGAGTTGAACATGTTCATTAGTTCCTAATTGTCAAACAAAAACAAAGCGTCAGTAACGCCTTTTAGTATGTAGCGCCGCCTGCATCAATCAAGATACATGCGACAGATGCAAAGATAAAATTTTTTGAGAGATTTTGGGGGTGGGGAGGGTGGAATTTTTCAGACCATTTGTCCGAAGCTGTCCTAAATTTTCGGATAACGTCGGACAAAAGGTCCTCTATAATGCACCGTTTTTGGAGGTATCGATTCTGTATGATTTAATCTTTATTCTTCAGCAAATTTTTCTCTTCGGATGCCAATCGTCTCTCCACTTTTTTCACATCTTCGGCTGGAGGAAGATTCTCGGGTACGATGCCACGTTCAATGAGTATCTTGCGGACGGCTGAGTTGTTGTCTACATGCTCTTGAGTGATGTTCCTTTCCCCTTGCAGGTTCTTTGCCTGCACGTTGACGCTGGTCATTTCGGAGGCGAAGTCTTTCGCCTTGATGCTGATGGTGGGCAGAAAGTCGGCAAGAGGACGTTTCTCTGGTATCCCCATCTTCTTCTTCAACATATTGGTGCTTAGGTGGAAAAGCGCCTGGCCTCCCTTGGATCGGATGATGGCGAATGTCTGGTCGTTTACGCCTCGTTCGTAAAGTATGCCTGACAACTTCTTCTCCGTCTCTTGCAACTTAGTTCGGGCTTGCACACGTTCAATCTCCATTAGCCGCTGTTCCACCAGCTCCGCACGACGGGTCTGTACTGCAAAATAGGTCTGGGCAAAGGCTATCTGCGTCTTACGGGGGTCTCCGTTCTGCGCAATCAGGTAACAGGCGTAACGGGTCAGCATAATGTCGTCCACCTCTCGTTGCGCACCTTTCGCTAGGTTTATCATTTTCCTGACGTCAGGAAAATGATCTGATATTGACTGCCCCGCATTCTGACAGGCTTCTTTTGCCTTGTCAATCACATTGGTAAAATTCCAGATAAATTTCCCGCGAGGGCAAGCCGCATACGTCACTACCCATATAAAGCTACGCTTTTTAGTGTGGCTTTTGTTGTTCTACCACCTTTTTCACCCTGGCATAGCCTGAAACACTTTGTGGAACAAATCGCTCATTGAGCATACAAATATGGTGTGAGGTTGCTTCCAAGCCAATGGCTCTTCAATACACTCCTCATGTAGTGTCACATTAAATCCGTTGACGTATTTCTCAAGCCCCATGGCATTCAATCGCCTTGTCATCACTTCCGCATAACAGTGGGCGCAACCTTGCGAAATCTTGGTGCATCCAGTGATGGGGTTCCACGTCTTGTCGGTCCATTCTATTTTGGTGGTTTTTGTTGCCATAACTTACTTGTTGATTATTTCGTGAGAGTTTTTTTATCGGTCCTATCAGTCTTATCAGTCCTATCAGTTTTATTCGACCTATCCGTCCTATTATGTCCTATTCATACTTTCTCTCATCCTCTAATACCCCCTATGCTTCCTCCGTGCATTTGACATGCGTTCCCTCAATCCTCCTTGCTCCATAAAATCCTTCTCCAACCTGCGTATTTGGTTGTCTAGTAAATAATTACACTGGTGAATCAGACAGATGATGATGTTGGCACAAACCACTCCATTGCGAGTCTCAAAAAACTCACGATAGGTTTCGTACGAATTATCAGGTCTATGTACTAACCTTCTGACATACAATGCCTCTCGACTATCTTTCGTCCAAAGCTCCCCTTGGTGATTTCGAATGTAGTCCCTATAATCTTCCAACAATTCCTCTAGACTTGCTCGGGCCACGTTGGTGAGCTTAATCTCTGTTTCCTTTGACGTGCCGGATGCCATCGACCCCTCGATGATATTCTGCTTGCCCGACCGTGCGGCCTGCACCATCTGATCCACCGTGCGGTCACGCTTTCCTAGAAACCGTCTACAAAATAATACTGTCGCATCATATATTATGACCGACGCTTTATACGATCGTAATTCTTTATAATTACCATGTGTTGGAATAAAGCTAGATTCTGCCATAGCTGTATTGTATTTTTGTTATAGATAGATGTTTTTTAATGCCATAATTAATTTACAAACAGTGCCACTCCGTGCTCCGTAAACATATACTTAGATTCTGCATTTTAACAATACATGCTTCTTTTCCCATATCTCTAATTATATAGTTGTCAGTTAGCAAACACTGTGGCAGTATATTTTGTTGCCATCACAATAAATCTGTAATAGCGATACAAAGATACAGAAAAATTTCAGAACCCCCATAATTAAATATACCTTTGAAAGAAATTATGATAGTGATATGAAGTCAGATAGTTTTGTAAAACAAATTTTTATTTTGGTTTCGTTCTTGATACCTTTCTCTTTCGTTTGTGCTCAGGAGAATGTGAGTCGCATTGAGACCTTCGAGGATTCCTTGATGGATGAAACCTTGTTGCCGCAGGTTGTCGTAACTGATAGCGTGAAATCTGCGAAGATGATTATAATGAAGATGATTGAAAATAACAAAAAAAATATCGGTAGTATAAAGAGTTATCAAGCATCAGAAGTTCGTCGGTATAGTCAAAACATCAACGAAGTACCTAAAAAATGGAAAAGAATTGTCAAGATTGCCTTGTTGTTCTCGAGATATCGAAAGTTGGTGAATCTTTTCTTCGACCATCCAACGCTTTCTGCCCAAGTGTCACAAGAATTAACCTATAATGGGAAAAAGGAAATAGGATTGAACGCTAAACTGGATAGCTGCAATGTGCCATTGACTCAGAAGGAAATAAAGACGTTGTTACCTGATGAAGAGGATACAAAAGTTCTTGGCTTATTTGAATTTGATGGTAAAAAAGTAAAAAAACAAGTAGAAGAGATGCAGTGGTCGTTGATTTCTACTATTCAACAAGATGATGTTCCTATATACGTATGTCGAGGAATGAAACAACAGAAGGGATACACCATGAAGATAGATCTGTGGATAACAGGTGACAGTTGGTCGTTGATAAAAATAGATTCGAAAACACTGAAAGTTGACTTTGAGAAAGTCGCAGATAAAATATATTTACCTCGAAAAATGTCATTTAAAGTAAGCACGTTACAATTGAAGGAGGAGGTGAGACAAACGGCAGAGACAATCGGTGATGATGATTTGTTGCGAAAGGTCGAAAATATGCCAGATATATGGATAAATATGGATGTGAAGTATGTATGGAAAAGTGTGTCTCACACTTAAAAAAATTTGTTTTAAGTCGCCTCATCTTAGGTTAATAATATGTTTTTTCTTACTTTTGCACCTTGGTTTATTTTGAATAATAAAAAGAAAACATTATATGTTAACAGTAGAAAAAATTGGAGGAACCTCCATGTCGCAGTTCAAGGATGTCTTGAACAACATTATCATCGGTAAGAGAAGTGGGGCAGAGATGTATAACCGTATTTTCGTGGTGTCTGCCTACAATAATGTGACAAACTGGTTGTTGGAACACAAGAAAACAGGTGCACCTGGTATTTATGTGAAGTTTTTGAATGATGACAATTACGAGGCTGCTCTGGATGAGCTTTGTCAGAAACTGATCGCTCTCAACCGTGATTATGAAGAGATCAAGTTGGATCAGAAGGTGGCCGATGAGTTTATCATCAACCGTATAGAAAAGGCAAAGAGCTTCTTGCGTTCTATGCATAATGTTTTGGCTTCTGGCTATGTCGATCGTAAAGATCTCTATCTGGCGGCTCGCGAGATTTTGTCCTCCATAGGTGAGGCTCACTCTGCTTTCAATTCTGTAAATATCATAAAGAATAATGGTATCAATGCTAAGTTCATTGACCTTTGTGGTTTTGACGATTCTGAGGCGTTGACCATCGACCAACGTATCCATAAAGCATTTGAGGGAATCGATTTCTCCAAGACTTTGTGTGTGGCAACGGGTTACACCAAGGGTACTGAAGGTATCATGCGTGCTTTCGACCGTGGCTATTCTGAGGTGACATTCTCAAAGATCGCTGTCGAGGTGAAGGCGGATGAGGCTGTTATCCATAAAGAGTTCCACTTGTCTTCTGCCGATCCTAAGTTGGTGGGCAAGGAGAATTCCATCATCGTGGGTAACACCAATTTCATGGTGGCTGATCAGTTGGCCGATGTAGGTATGGAGGCTATCCACCCTAAGGCATCTAAGCCGTTGGAGTTGGCTGGAATCAATATCCGTATCAAAAACACCTTCGAACCAGAGCACCCTGGTACGTTGATCTCTAAGAACTATGTAGCGGAGAAATCACGTATCGAGATTGTGTCTGGTACAGACAAGGTATTGGCAGTTGAGGTGCACGACCCTATGATGGTAGGTGAAGTAGGTTTCGATCTTCGTATCATGCAAGTGTTTGAAAAACATGATGTTAGTTATATCTTGAAATCCACCAATGCCAATAGTATCACGATGGTGATTTGGGACAAACCTAAATCTAAAGGTTTGATTGAAGAGTTGTCGGAGAAGTTCTATCAGGTGACAGTCAAAGATGTGGCTATCGTTTGTTGCATGGGTACCAACATAGCTCACCCAGGCTTCTTGTATAAGGCAGCCAAGGCGTTGTGTGACAATAATATCAATATTGAATGTTTTGCACAGTCATTGCGTCAGGTGAATATGCAGTTTGTTATTGATCGAAAGGATTATTCAGCTGCGATTGTTGCCTTGAACAATGCACTTTGTGTAACAAAATAAACCGAGTGGCGTATGATTGACTATGCACAAGTGCCCACACCCGCCTATGTGGTGGATGAGGTTCGCCTTAGACGCAATCTTTCCCTGATTAAATCGGTGAAGGAGAGGGCAGGAGTGGAGATTATACTTGCTTTCAAGGCGTTTGCTTTGTGGAAGGTTTTCCCCATTGTTCGTGAGTATATCCCTTATTCAACGGCAAGTTCCCTTTCTGAGGCTTGTCTTGCGGTCGAGGAGATGGGTAACTTGGCGCATACCTACTCGCCGGCATATACCGAGGAGGAGTTCCCCAAGATAGCACAGTGCAGTAGTCACATCACCTTTAATTCATTGACACAGTTTTCTCGTTTCTATCTGGAGACCAAGAAGGTTTCGCATCCCATTTCGTGTGGATTGCGTGTTAATCCTGAGTTTTCGGATGTGGAGACTGATTTATATAATCCCTGTGCACCTGGTTCGCGATTGGGTGTCGTGGTTGATCTGTTGGGCGATCAATTGCCCGAAGGCATTGAAGGACTTCATTTCCACACGTTATGTGAATCGACATCGTATGATTTAGAGCGTACGTTGGTAGTGGTGGAGGAGAAGTTCTCTAAATTTTTCAAGCAGATCAAGTGGATTAATTTTGGCGGTGGACATTTGATGACGCGGGCAGACTATGATGTAGAGCATCTGATTAAGGTGCTGACGGCTTTCCGTTCGCGTTATCCATGGTTGCAGGTGATATTGGAGCCAGGCAGTGCCTTTGCATGGCAGACGGGAGAGTTGGTGTCTAAGGTGGTTGACATTGTTGAAAATCACGGAATAAAGACAGCCATTTTGAATGTCTCTTTTGCATGTCACATGCCCGATTGTTTGGAGATGCCATATAAGCCAGCTATCTTAACTGCGGTGGAGGGTGGTGCCTACACCTACAGAATGGGAGGCAACAGTTGCTTGTCGGGCGATTTCTACGGCGATTGGAGTTTTGACCATGAGTTGCAGATAGGCGAAAAAATCGTCTTGATGGATATGATTCACTATACGACAGTGAAGACAACGATGTTCAATGGAATTTCACACCCAGCATTGTATTTGTGGACAAAGGAAGATAAATTGGTGAAATTGAGAGAGTTCGGTTATGAAGATTATAAAAGCCGAATGTCATAATGATATAAAAGACAAAAAGTATGATAATTTTATGCTAAAATTATCATACTAAATTTTGTCGGAATCAAATTTTGTTATACCTTTGCAACGCAAATGAGAAATAATCGTGCAGACGTGCAGATTAAACTTGTTGAAGAAGTTTGATGAGAGGTGTTGAAAGGTCTTATTGAACTGAAAATTTAAAATGCGAAAATAGCTCAGTTGGTAGAGCACAACCTTGCCACAAGAAATAAAAAAAGTTTTCCAACCTTGGCAAGGAAATGAGTGAAGCTGGTGAGTGGAGCGCAAGTGAAATTTTGCGAAAATAGCTCAGTTGGTAGAGCACAACCTTGCCAAGGTTGGGGTCGCGGGTTCGAGTCCCGTTTTTCGCTCTCCTCTGAAATTGACAGTTGAGGCTGTCAATTTTTTTTGCCCAGGTGGTGGAATTGGTAGACACGCTACTTTGAGGGGGTAGTGCCGGTTTCGGCGTGTGAGTTCGAATCTCATCTTGGGCACAAGTGATATGAATTTTGTGGTTTTGTTAATTAGTAGGGAAAAAATGAAAAGACTTTATTTATTATTGGGGGTTTCTATTCTATTATCCATTTTTTATTCATGTAAAAAAGATGATGATGGGACGACGTATGATGTCAGACCTGAAGATATCGTGGATGAAAACCATGTTAAGGTAAATGATGTGTATGGAATTACCGTAGTGTGTCCAAAGGGAGAGTGGACGAATAATTATCAAGATACACTAAAAACGGCGGCACGATATGCAGAGTTCATTCATTCCAATATTGCATTGTCTTTAATACAAGATACAGCGAGAATCAATCAAGAGATAGCTTACCCTACCTTTGTGAATCTGATGCGTTTTTATTATCGTCCGATCTCTAATGATGATGCAGTTGATTTTATGAATAGGTATCGTACAACGGCCTATGAGGATTTGTTGACTGCTGATTTTAATGATGTGACTGAGATGCGTGATACAACGATCAATGGATATGCTGGAAAGTATTTTAAAGCTACCCTCGGAGGCTCTCGTTCCAGCTACACAGGAAACCGAGAAGTGTATCTGTTCTATTACAATGGTACAGCTTACGGGGTGGTTGTAAATGTGTTGGATGAATTTGCATCGGAGCAGAGTTATGCTAAATGCAATGAGATCGTAAGTACATTGAGTCTTAAGTAATCCATACGATAGAAAATAGAAAGCGGGCAATGATTGTTCGCTTTTTTTTGTTTATGTATGATTGATTAGGGTGATAATCGTTTGTATATAAACAGGGGCGGATAAGTGATTATTCGCCCCTGTGAAATTGTATTACAGACAAATGCTTGTCGGTTATTTGACTAATTTGTTGGTTGCTGTATCTGGAAATACGACTGAAGGTTTAAAACATTTAGCCTCTTCGTAATCCATTATAGCAAAGGCCATGATGATGATGACATCACCTGGAGAAGCTTTTCTGGCAGCAGCACCGTTCAGACAAATGATACCTGAGCCTCTTTCTCCTTTGATAGCGTATGTCTCCAATCGTTCACCATTGTTATTGTTGACGATGAAAACCTTTTCATATTGTACAATATTAGCCGCTTCCATCAGCTCTTCGTCGATGGTGACGCTACCGATATAATTCAAATCCGCTTGAGTAACGGTAACTCGGTGGATTTTAGATTTTAGGATCTGTATCTGCATGATTTATTTTTTGTATTGAATATTGTCTATTAATCTAACTTCTCCGCAATATACTGTGATACAGCCAGTGATGTGAGCTGAGTCGGACCAGTTTTTAATGCTTTGAAGCGTAAAAGAATCAACAATTTCATAATACTCAACGTTCAGGATAGGGTCTTCGTTAATTTTTTGTACAACCCAGTTTTTGACCTCCTCTACGCTTTTTGTTTTCATGAGATCCAAACTCTCAAATAGAGCTTTGGAGATTTTTACAGCCGTTTTTTTCTCCTGAGCAGAAAGTCTGGCATTTCGGCTACTAAGAGCCAAACCACTCTCTTCGCGAACGATAGGACAGCCGACAATCTGAATAGGAAGATTGAGTTGTTTCACCATTTCGCGGATGATGGCCAATTGTTGAAAATCCTTTTCTCCGAAGTATGCCTTTTGTGGTTTTACGATGTCGAAGAATCGGCTGACCACTTGTGCAACTCCATTAAAATGTCCTGGACGAGAAGGCCCTTCCATGACCTGGTCGAGAGGAGCAAAGTTGAAAGTTCTTTTGTCAGGCTTTGGATACACTTGCTTAACAGATGGAGTGAACGCAATAGTGCAGTTGGCACTACGGAGAAGTTTGATGTCCGCATCTATTGTACGAGGATATTTTTCAAGGTCTGTCAGATTATTGAACTGTGTAGGGTTAACGAAAACGCTGACAACACAGATGTCATTTTCGGCTACACATTTTTTCACTAAAGAGAGGTGGCCATTGTGTAATGCACCCATGGTAGGGACGAATCCGATGGTTTTGCCCTCTTTACGATACTTTTCCAACGCATTGGAAAGACCTAAGACTGTTTTGTAAACCTTCATAACGTAATAAATGTATTTATCTTAAAATTTAGTTCGTAGTAAAATATTCTGCAAAGGAAACAATTATATTTGATAGTCAAAAGCAGAAAAAAGAAAAAAAATGAAAATTTGGCATTTTCCTTCAATTTTATTACTTTTGTAAAGTAAATTTGAATTAGATGAATTGAATGGATACAGTAAAAATTTTATACATTTCGCAAGAAATAACACCTTATTTGCCTGAGAGCGAAGTGGCAAATATGAGTAGGTATATGCCACAAGCAATACAGGAGAGGGGACGAGAGATACGCACATTCATGCCACGTTTTGGATGTGTCAACGAGCGCAGAAATCAGTTGCATGAAGTGATTAGATTGTCGGGTATGAATCTGATCATTGATGATACCGACCATCCGTTGATTATTAAGGTTGCATCCATTCCATCTGCAAGAATGCAGGTTTATTTTATTGATAATGATGATTTGTTCCATCGTAAATTCACAGTGGCAGATGAGAACGGGGTAGAGTTTGACGACAATGAAGACCGTACGATATTTTTTGTGCGTGGTGTGTTGGAAACCGTGAAAAAACTACGTTGGTCACCAGATATTATTCATTGTCATGGCTGGATGACGGCTCTTACACCGCTTTATATTAAAAAAGCATTTAATACAGATCCATTCTTCAAAAAATCAAAAGTCGTTTATTCTGTTTATGGTGATGATTTCAATACTCCGTTCAGTAGCTCCTTCTCAAAGAAGTTGAAACTGGAGGGCATCACTGACGATGATTTGACTTTAATTCAAGATAAAGAAGTATCATTCGAGGATTTGACAAAATTTGCGTTACAATATTCCGATGGTGCAATTATTGCTTCGGATAAGGTTAAGCCTAGTTTGAAAGATTACATAATGAATGGCAAGGGATTGTATATGCCAACACCTGATTCGGAAAATTATGTGGATGCCTATAATGAGTTTTATGACAAAATATTAGGAATCTAATGTGTTGAAACATCTTCATTTTTATTTATTCTAAAATATGATAAGAATCATAAAATATTTTTTTGTTTTGGTTGCACTTTCTGCAATTGGAAGTTGTAAGGACGATGATGAGAGTGTCGGATTGTTAGTTCAGCCAGAGGAGGATGTGCTGCAGACCTATTCGAATAAAGTAGATGTGTCGTCGGCATCTATTCTTTCTGATTCGGTATTAAGCAGATATGATTATTTCTTGTTAGGTAGATACAGGGATACGAAGTTTGGTGAAACAACTGCTGAATATGTTTCTCAGTTGGATGGACGTATCGGTGGTATAAATATTCCTGATGTTAATGTGGTTGAGCCAAACTCGGCATCGTCTGGTATTCTTAATACATTGCTGACAGATGTCGATCCGCTGTATGGTAATATACTGGCTATCACAGAACCCAAAGATGTGGTAGTGGATTCTACTGTGTTTTATATTTCTTATTCTGATTATTTCTTTGGCGATTCATTGGCACTTCAGGCTTTGTCTGTTTATGAGTTGACAGGTGATTTAAAAGATCAGAAGTATCTGACGAATGCTCAATTGTCTGATTTCTGTGATAAGAGTAAGAAATTGGGTCAGGTATCGTACCAGATTCAGAATAAGAGAAAGATCATTGTTCCGTTGGATAATGAAGTGGGAGAGAGATTGGTCAAAGCTTACCAGGAAGGCATCTCTTCGCAAGATGAGTTTAATAAAATCTTTAAAGGTGTCTATGTGAGTCATTCGTTTAATCAGGGAACCGTTATGATGGTGACAGTCTCGGGTGTGCAGGTCTATTATCATTATGATGCAAAGATAGCAACGACATATAATGGAAGAGATACTGTTGTGATGGGGTCTAAGGTGAAGACGAGTGATGGAACATTAGTCAATCCGTTGGTGAGCAGTTTCTTCTTGTCAACCAATAAGTCTGTTAAACGTGTTAACATGATTCGACAGGATAACTTGGAGGATATGTTGCCGACCCTTAATACGAGTGATTATTCGTATGCCTATACACCAGCTGGTTTTTATACTTCCGTTTCCATTCCTTTTAATACAGTAGTGGATTCGATAAGGAATTATGCACAAGATACATCAAAGGTGATGTTCAATTCAGCTAAATTGATTATTCATCGACGTGAATTGGATTGGAAGAGCAGCCTCAAAACGAATGCTTATTTGATGTTGATTGAAAAGAGTAAGGTGATAGACTTCTTTTACAAGAATGAACAGCCAGACGGACTTTCTTCGTTTGTGGCAAAGATCGATACAGTTCGAAACACCTATACGTTTAACATTACAGCTCCGCTTCAGAATAAGTTGAGAGGTAATTCTCGAACCTTCGGCGATGATTTGGTTTTAGTTCCTGTGGCACTTACGGTAGAGAATGGAGTTTACTTCTATCGTCAACAGTTGTGGTTGACCGCTACGCAGTTATTCAGTTCTGCTGCTCAGGTGGATTCCTTGCGTCCTCGTCTGGATCTTGTATATACGGTTCGTCGTTAATATCATAAGTGTATTAGTAAAAAGATAGCAGCCATCGTCGCTCACGCGGGGATGGCTGCTTTTTTTGAATTAATCACATAAAACGAATTGAAATTTAATTATTTTGTCTTTGTTTTTGTAAAGTCTTGTTTGATTTTAGAGTTTTTAGTTAGTTTTAATTTTTTATTTCTCCTTTTTGTATATATAGTACAATATTCGTGCCAAACTTTGTTAAAATTGACAGCTGAACCAACTAAAATCATTCAAATAACGAATAGAATGATTCTAAAAAATAATAAATTTATCGTAAAAGTCTGATATTTTTATACTTAATAAATGTCTAAACAGATAAAATTTTTTTAGAAAAAAAATCGTGAGGGCAAAAAAAAACTCAATATATTCGTTTGAATTTATTGAGGCTAGAGTCGGATTTTAAAAAACCGTCGTCGTTGTGTGATTCTATTCATTTTAGTTGCGTATTTAAGAGGTTTTTCACTTCATGGAAATCACTTCCATGTACACTTTTGCTGCAAAAGAAACAGCGATAACTGAAGAAATTAATACTACTATCATAATGTTCATTATTTAAAGGTTAAACACCAGGATAACTAATTTTTTTTATCGTTGACAATTACTTGTTCATTCCGTTTACTACCATTAAAACTTTAGCTACGAATGAAACTGCAATTACCGAAGAAAATAATGTTATTATCATAAGCCTATCATTTAATTGGTTAGTACTCTGTTTTGTGAAATTGTTTATCACTTTTTCACAATGCAAATATATACATAAATTTTATAATAACAAATAAATATACACTTAATTTAGTTAAATTTTGTTAAAACTATATTGATATGCATAGTTTATGTATAAATATTGTATAAATATGTGCATAATTATGTATATAAATATACATCTGTACGTTGTAATTGTGTATGTTTTTTATTATATATTTGTCATTATTAATATTAGCTATAAAATTTAAGGAGGAAATTGTTATGGGAAAATTTTTTAAAGGTGCCTTGTTTGGCGCAGCTGCGGCATTGCTAGGTAATTATTTATTAAATACAAAAGAGGGAAAGGAAAAGTGTCAGAAACTGAAAGATGAGGTGGAGAAGCTGAAAAATGATTTGAAAGAGAAATTTAATGAAAACAACGGCTGTGCGGAGACAGTTGGCAAAAAGGATGCAGATTGTTGCACGGATGTTTGTGAAAACAGATCAAGTGAATCAGACACGGAGATAAAGTCAGACAATGAGGAATCAAAAGAGGAATTGATATGATACAGCATTTGAAAAGAAGTGTAGTGGAAGGAAAAGAGGATGTCTCTGAACTTTTATCATTAGAACTATACAAAGCAAAGCTAAAAGCGGCAGAGGGTTTCTCAGAGGTATCTGTCAAAGCATTGGTTTTGTTTATCAGCTTCCTCTTAATAGGATTTGTTCTATTCTTCTTTGGCATGGGGCTTGCCTTCTTGTTGAATGAATTAATAGATTTTCCAGGTATTGGATTCCTATTAATGGGTATGCTCTTTGTTATTGCATTGTTCCTTTTTAAGATATTTAAAAAGAAATGGGTGGAGAGACCTATTATAAAGATGTATATGAAGTTGTTATTTCCCCAAAAGGAAAAGAATTGATTTATGAGAAGAGAGATTAATGAATTGGAGGATTTCAAATTAGCCCTTCAAGAGGTAGATTCAAGAATTGAACTATCCAAGAAAAAGATTCAGTTTGATGTGAACGCTGTGAAAATGCAGATGTCAACAGCTAACTTAATAGGTTCCTTTTGTGAAAGAGTCGGTGATAAAGTCACTCTTTCCATGCTTGATTTAATAGGACGTTTTCTGGATTTCAATCTGAAGCGTAAGTGACCTATTATCTATTTAATCCTGAAAATGACATGGCTCTTGCATTGGGCCAGAAGCATTATAATCCTCCGAAGAACATTGTACGTTTTTCGGAGGATCTGTCATTGTTGCCTTTGTGGTATGCTAAGGAGGATGATTGTGTGTTGATCAGGCAGGATGTACCTGACAATTGGTTGCAAGTAGAACGTGAACAGTTGCAAATAGGTGTGTCTTGGCTTCCGTTGGATCAATATTGGCGGAAATCTGATGTCGCAGATCTTCTGTCCCCATGGGGTTGGAATTACTCTATATATAATGAATGGAGAAAGAAAGGGAAGTCGAAACAATGGATGGATTGTGAGATGATTCGAAATCTTTCCGGCCGTAATTGGGTGTGCGAAGTGTTGGCGATACCCTATATAAAGGAGATGGTTCTGCCTGCCGATTTTGTGTATCCGCAGATTTTAAAAAGTTATGAATCGGTCAGCTCGTTTGTGCTTCAGCAACAAGATGCTGTTTTGAAAACTCCTTGGTCGAGTAGTGGCAAGGGATTGTATTGGACTGATGGAACACTCACTCCATCGTTGAAACATTGGGTGATGAACGTATTGCAACAGCAAGGTTTTGTGATGGGGGAGAAGAAATGTGATAAAGTATTGGACTTTGCCATGGAGTTTACGTGTGAGAAACATAGTTGTTCGTTTCTCGGATACTCTTTTTTTATCACGGAGAATGGTAAGTACAAGGGAAACTGGTTGGAGTCGGATGATACGATGGAACAATATTTAGAGACCTATGTTGATCGTTGTCGGTTAGTTGAAGTACAGCATTTGTTACAGCAGTTTTTTACGCAACATGTAGTCGGTTATTATCAAGGCTGTCTTGGGGTGGATATGATGATTATTCAGCAGGAGGGAGTCTATTATCTTCATCCATGCGTAGAGATTAATCTGAGAATGAATATGGGAGTTGTTGCACATTCGATTTATGAAAAATACATTTATAAAAGGAGTCATGGCCGGTTTTATGTAACATCGTATGCTACGCACGATGAGTTAGTCGCCTTTCATGCGCAAATGATAGAAGCGAATCCTCTTATCTTTGAAGACGGAACGGTAAAAAGTGGCTATATGAATTTAACGTATATAGGAGAGCAAACGATGTCGATGGCATACATTATGGTAGAGGGTTGATTCTTAATGACTTCATTTCTAAATCATTAAAAAATTTGATTTAAATTTTGTTTTGTAAAAAAGTCCTTTTAAATTTGCCTGAATTGTAAAATGATAAGATTTAAATTAAATATAATACCATGTATTACACAAAACAATTAAAGGTATTATTGTGCTTTTTTTCTATGTTTGTTTCGTTTATGGGGAATGCGGCGAACTCTTTAGTTATAAAAGTCAATAATGCAGAAAAAAGCGAGGTGGTCTTTGCTTTGAAAGAATTACCTCAATATTGGGTTGAAGGGAATATGTTAAAGTTACAATCTTCGACCACAAGTGCTGAATTCCCTTTATCATCGGTTGTGAAAGCGTACTTTGGTGATGTGTTGACAGATGTAGTTGAGACGTCTTCTGCTGAGGTGTATTGTTTTCCTAATCCGACGACAGAGGGAGTGTATATCTCTCATGTGACAGATGCTGAAATGATTTCATTGACAGATGCTACTGGAAAAGTTTTGCCATTTTCTGTAACGAATGTTAGTGATTATTATTATCTGGACCTTTCGGCTCTGCCTACAGGAATTTACTATTTGAATATTAACCGGCAAACATTTAAAATCCTAAAGAAATGAAACGATTCTTATTTTTATCATGCGTGTGTGTGATGTCTGTAAGTGTAGTTGCTCAAGGTTATGTTCAGATAAATTATACAGATGGTACATCACGGCAGTATCCATTAGATATAGTGGATTCTTTACAAGATGATCTTTCGACTAATAAAATAAAGATGACACTTCCTGCTTCTGAAAAAATCACTCCGACGAGTGTTATTCAGGAGTCTTTGGTGCAGTTGAGCAAAGCAGATGTGAAACAGAGCTTTAATCAGCTGTTGAGTGTCTCATTTGATCAGGCTCAGAATATCGGTAAACTTCAGAATGATGTCTCAGTGAAGATGAACGGTCGTTCTTCTGTCTCGTTGGTTCTTCCTTATGTGACAGATTTCACAAGGTTGAAAGTTAAGCTTGAAACAACTGGTTCATACGTCTATTTGAATGGTACGAAATATGATGAAAACACATCGTACGACTTCTCAAATCCTGTTAAAGTTCAGGTGGTGGCTTTCAATGGTGATATTTGTAGTTATCAACTTAAGGTGACAAATTCTTCTTTGCCGATTCTCTCAGTTGATGGATCTTCTACGATTACAGATAAATGGACAGAAAAGAATATTACAATATCCTCTAATAGTGGATCTGTTATATTTGCAAAAACAACAGGAAAGGTAAAAGGTAAAGGTTCTCATTTCAAAAATGGTTTGAAGAACTCTTATAATTTGAAGTTTGAAGAGAAACAATCAATTCTAGATTTTGCGAGTGCGAAACGTTGGGTGTTGCTCTCTTCTCAGTTTGATCCTTCCTTATTACGTATTCCTGTAGGGTTTGATTTGGCTCGTCAGCTATTCACCTTTGATTGGGTGCCTTCTGTTGAACCTGTGGAGTTGATGGTTGATGGACAGTATATGGGAACCTATTTCTTGATGGAGCAGATTCGTGTCTGCAAGGGAAGGGTAGAAGATGGATATATCATTTCGGCAGAGAGTGAAGTGAGTGTTGACGATGATGCGTTTACTACCTCGTTATCACAGACGAGATGGGTGGTGAAAGACCCTGAGTCAGGATTTGCAGGTGCACCTTTGATTCGTACCAAACAGAAATTGGACTTGTTGGAGTCCAATTTGAAAAAGAATGTGTCTGTTTCAGAAAATCTTGCTGATCTGAAGAGTTTTGCTGATTGGTTCGTGTTCCAGGAATGGTTGAAAAATAGTGATATGCTGAATTCGGATGATTACATGACGGTTCGTTCGAATGGTATCTTAGCAATGGGACCTATTGATGAACAAAGTAAATCCTTTGGTTCAGACGATGAGTTTGATGTGAGTGGATGGGTGTCTAAGGACTATGCTTTTGTTTCATGGTTGTTGAATAATAAGACATTCCGTCAATATGTGTCGGACCGACTAGATTATTTAACTAATCATCAGGAAGATATTCTTTCGATTGTAGAAAAAAGATATGCCGCTATCATTGATGGTGCATCAGGAAATGAAGTGACATGGCATTCGTTAAATGCAGAACAAGTGGATGTAGAAACGGTTACCTCCGAATTGGAGAAAAGAAAACTTCAAATGGTGGAATGGTTGGTGAATCGTTTACAGTGGATGAAACAAAATTTTTAATCATTAGAACGTAGAAATCATGAAAAGAACAAATATTAATAAATTATTGTTGTGTGTGGCTTCTCTGTTCTTTGCGAATATAGCCATATCACAGAATCAGGTTACTTTGCCTCAGACATATGGGGGAGAGACGTTGAATATAAATCAAATCGATACAATCAAGATAGGTACAGAGACTAATAAGGTAGTTATCTCAGATAGGATTGAATCAATACAAGAGATCCTTTTCATTCAAGATGCAGTTGATTTAGCAAAAGCAGATGTGACAACTGCAGGGAATCAGTTGACGAAGGTCTGGCTTTCTCCTGAATCCAATCCAAATATTATTTACTCTACAGTAGAGGGAACTAAATCAGGCAGTGCTTTTTCGGTCTTTGTTCCTTACCTTGTCTCATTTTCTCAATTGAAATTATCATTTGAGGCTACCGGACGTGTATATTGTAACGGTGTACAACAGAGAAGTGGATCGACTCATGTTGATCTCTCGTCTCCTCAGGAATATAAAGTTGTGGATGCGCAAGGTAATATTGCAACTTATACTATTCATGTTTATAATTCTGGATTGCCTGTCCTCTTTATTAAATCGGAAGAACCTCTTTCAACAAATTGGATAGCTAATAATACTATGGATATATATTATTCAGATGATGCTGTCAATTATTTAGGTAGAGATGTTGAATTGAAATATAAAGGTAGTAAATACTCCCTTTCTTCGAAACGTTCCTATGGTGTGAAATTGGATAAAAAGGCTCCGTTGTTGGAAATGTCAACAGGGAAAAGATGGTCTGTCTATTCTAATGTAGATGATGCTTCTTTAGTCCGTACAGAGTATGCCTTTGCGATAGCTAAAGCATTTGTGCAAAATGCATGGATTCCGAAGACACAACCAGTTGAAGTGGTGGAAAATAATCAGCACAAAGGATTGTATTTGTTGACAGAAGATGCTCGTTTGTCTGAAGAACGTGTGAATGCTAAGGCCTTGTTGGAATGGACTGATAGTTATGAGGAAGATAATGAATATTTTAAATCTTCTAAGTATGGTATAATCTTTAAATTAGAAGATAGTGATGGCATGTCTGTCGAAGAGGCAAAGAACTATATAGATGAGTTTGAAAGTGCATTGGCACAAGGAAATGCATCGAAGAAGATTGATATGAATAGTTTTGTTGAATGGTTCCTTTTAAATGAATTGTTTAAAAATAAAGATGCAAAAAAATCATCAATGTTGTCTATCGCTTCTGATGGAAAGATCAGTATGGTCTTCTCGGAATCTCAAGAGGATGCTATAGGCAATGAAGGTGAATCAGTAGAAGGATGGGCAATTCGAAATAGTCATCCATGGATTGAGAAACTGTTCGAGGATCAAACCTTTGTTGCAGCGGTCAACTCTCATTTGTTTGAGTTGGATCGCAGTGCGAGAACAGATGCATTGCTCTCTTCGATAAAACAGCAGATTGCCCTTTCATTTGAAGGTAATGCACAGTTATATGGATTGAATCATAAATTAGAGGATGAAGCGTCTGCTATCACTCAATGGATAGAGAAGAGACTTAAATGGCTTTCTGAAAAGATTGCAATAGCGTATGAACTATCTAAAGTGGGTCAGAACGATCAGAATAAAATTCTTTCATTCGAGATTAAGAAAAATGCTAATTCTCAAGCATTGTTAAATGATTATAAGGCTACGATTGTAGGAGATAGCATTAAAATCTTTGTTCCTTATTTGGCTCATTTTGATCTGAAACCTGAGTTTTCAGTATCTTCAGGAGCAAAAGTATATGTAGATGATGAACTTCAGACCAGTGGTTCTTCTGAGGTGAATTTTGTAAAACCAGTTAAATATAAGGTTCTGTCATCGAATGGAACAGCTCGTGTGTATGTGGTTTCGATCTATAATTCTGGTATTAATGTATTGTATATCAACACACCTAATAATCGTTCTATTAATAGCAAGGAAACATGGATTGATGGTACGAAGATGGTGGCTTATAGATGTGACGGAACGGTTGACTTTGATTCGTCGAACGATAATGTACAAGTGAAAGGCCGTGGTAATTCAACTTGGAGTATAGATGGAAAAAAACCGTATGCAGTAAAATTGAATAAGAAGAGCCGTGTATTTGGTATGGCTGAACACAAACGTTGGGCGTTGTTGGCTAACTATTATGATGTAACCTTCTTTAGAAATGAATTTTCTAATTATCTATCCAAGAGTTTTACAGATGCAGATTGGGCACCAAGTGGTGTGTTTGTCGAGTTGGTGTTGAATAACAAACACTGTGGTAACTACTATTTCTGTGAGCAGGTGAAAATTCATGAAAACCGTATTCCTGGAGAGTATCTTGTAGAAGCTGATTTAAAAGAAGGAAGGGGACAGTTCCAAGGCGAAAAGAGTGGTAATTATTTCAATGTGAAGGATCCTGATGTGGCTGATAATAGTACAGAACTTCAGTATGTAAAAGGTAAAATTAATGATTTTGAAAAGGCATTGTATGATACTACATATAATGGACAGGTGAATTCATCTAGTTGGACGAAAGTAAAACAACTGATTGATTTGCAGAGTTTTGTTGATTGGTATATTATCAAAGAGTTGAGTAAGGATTATGATGGTAATATGTACACAAGTTGTTATTGTCATATCATGAAGGATGGATTGATTAAGATGGGACCTATTTGGGACTTTGACCTCGCATGGGGTGGAAATCCATTTGAGACAATGTTTGGTGGTGGTGGTATGTTCGGCTGGGGAGGCGGCGGAGGAAATGATTACGCATGGTATAATCAGCCGGAAGGATATTACATAGGTGCAAGACAGCAAAGTGCTGGCATGGGAGGCGGATGGACATGGAATCCTGGCGGTCAACAACAAAATAATGGAGGAAAAGGTCCAACAAACTGGTTCATGATTTTCTTCAAACAAAAAGAGTTTAGAGATTTGGTCGCCATCCGTGTTAATACAATGATAGAGCATTTGGATGAGATAAAAGCCTATATAGATCAAAATACACGTTATTTGTCACTTTCAGCGGAATCTAATATGGCTTGTACAGCTTATTATTCGGATAATAAAAACATGTCTTATGCAGAACGAATGAATATTATCAAGGAATTTACAGAGAATCGATTGAAATGGATTGCTGATGATTTGAAAAGAAGATAATTAGATGAAAATTCGTTTAACTGTTTAAAAAAAAATCATGAAAAAAGAAACATCAGAGTTGACTTTACATCTTCTCTGATGTTTTTGTTCCGTTTAGGAATTCATTATAAACCATATTATATATTATATCATGAAACACTTATTTATTGGTCTTGCACTTTCCGTGTGCACAAGCATTGCTGCACAAAATTGGAATGGCTATCAGACGCAGAATTCTTTAAAAGATTATGTATCCAAGAAAGATATTAGTTATGTTGCTGATGGGAAAGTGTATCATAAGTTAGATATATATTATCCTAAGGAAGAAAAGGAGTCTTATCCTGTGATTATTCATATTTATGGAAGTGCTTGGTTGATGAATGATTACAAAGGTTCTGCTGATTTGGGTACGATGGGGGAGACATCTCTGAAAAATGGTTACATTTTTGTGACGCCTAATCATCGTTCGTGTAATGATGCTGTTTTCCCTGCTCAATTGAATGATATAAAGGCTGTTGTTCGTTATCTGCGAGGAAATGCGGAAAGCCTAAAAATTGATACTTCTTTTATTGGTATCTCTGGATTTTCTTCGGGTGGACATCTTGCTTCGTTGATGGGAACTACCCGTAATGAGAAAGTAGGGACAAAAGGGAATGTCACCTTTGATTTGGAAGGAAACTTAGGTGATTATTTAGAGTATAGTAGTAGTGTTGATGCAGTTTGTAATTGGTCGGGACCTATCTGCTTAACAAAAGAGGACGGGTGTGGTCTGATTATGAATTCGAATGGTTCATACGAAGCAAGTGAGATGGGTTGTGAAGCGAGAGGAAATGAGGATAAATATGCTTTAGCTACTGCCATTTCGTATATAGATCCTAGTGACCCTCCATTTTTGATTGTTCATGGTTCTAAAGATAATATTGTTCCTCAATGTCAAGGCGAACGTTTTAATCAGGCATTACAAGATGGAAGTGTTGAAAGTGAGTTTGTGGGAACATCGGGAGATCATAAGGTGGATGCCAATTCGATGGATAAGATGGTGCGTTTCTTTAATGAGGCAAGAGAGAAAAAAGCACAGAATAAAGATCTTACTCGTACGGAAGAATTGAAAGACAAGACGTATGATATATATGAAAATTCTGGTGTCGTTTATATCCCTATAGAGGAGAATATTTACTATCAAATACTGGATGTGTCAGGAAAAATAGTTCAGAAAGGAATTGCATCGGATGGACAGATTGATGTTAAAAGACTTCGAAAAGGCCTTTATTACATTAGTTTTGTACATGAGGACAATATGATGATTAAGGATATCCTTTTGAAAGAAAAGAAATGATTAAGATTAGTATATGTTCTGTTAATTAGAAAAAATGAGAACAAGATATAGTTAATAATTAGTTAGTTATAAGAACAATGGGGAAGTTGAGAGGATGTATCGAATAGGTACATCCTCTTTTATATGACAAAAAAAAGGTGTGTCATTTCTAACACACCTTAAAATATGATCTTAAAAAAGATTATTTAGCGAACTCTACAATGTGAGATATTTTGTCGCCATCCAACCAGTAACCAACGAATTTGTTGTTCAATGCTTTCTTAATTTCATCGTTCAAAGCAGAAGTGGCGATTGTACCATTCTCCAAAGTGATGATTTCAGCATCGTCTGCGATTGCTAGTTTCAACAAATCGCCAGCAGCTTCGCCGTTAGCATCCAAGTTCTTCAAGTTCAATTCCCAAACACCGTTTTCGTTTTGACGAAGACCGAATGATTTAGCTTGGATTTTGTTTTCCTCTAAGAAATTTGTAACAGTTTGAGCAACTTCAGTGGCAGTTTGAGCAGTCTCATCTACAGTTGTTTGAACTGTTTCGTTTGGAGTTGTGTTTTCCTCTGCTTTTTTCTTGCCACAGCTAGCTAAGATAGCCAAGCAACCTAATAAAAGAATAATCTTTTTCATTTTGTTTTAGATTTAAATGATTTTATAATAAGTTAATTAGATTCTGATTAAATTACGAATACTGTATCTACTGCACCTTTGGCAATTTTTTGATTAGATACTAAAGAAGCTGAAACCAATTTTGTTGTTCCTGCTTTTAATGCGAACAATACTTTTTTAGGATCCTCTTCTGCAGCAGCCATTTTGATTTCCTTGTAGTTGTTGTCAATGTAAGAAGCTGCAGCATCGCCTAGCTCGATCACGTCGCCATCTACTTGGATTGTAGCAGCACCTGGTTTTACTTCCAATACGTTAACTTCTCCTGTTTTTCCAAGGTGATTGAAACGAATCAAATCAGAATCGCTTAGCTTAGCCAAGTCAAGTTCTTTTGAACCTTTTGCAAAAGAAGTTGCTAATGCGCCAGATTTGATGGTTGCATTGGTAGATTCTGATGGGGCAATTAGGTTGGTTGATTTTGCAGCCAAAAGTAACAATACTTCAGCTGGTTTCTCTTCAGCTTTTGCTCTATTGATTGGTTCCAAATTAGTGTTCAAATAAGAACAACCAGCATCAGACAAATTGACTTGTTTGCCGTCAATTTCAAATGTTACATTACCTGCTGCAATTTTGCCCGCAACTGCTTTGATAGCTCCTGAATATACGTCATTGTTAATAGCAACAATGTCGTTAGCTCCTAAATTTGCTAAATTTATTGAATTTGCCATTTTAGTTAAAAATTTTTGTATTAAGTTAATAATTAATTTGCGCTACGAATGTATGATTTAATTTTGAAAAATCCTAATTTATTTGCGTCCTTTTTGTTTATATTTCTATTTTTAAATATTAGGTGATTATGTGTTATCTTTGTGATGTAAGACAATGATAAAGTGCTTTTTGTCAATGAAATATTGTTGTATATTTGTGTGACTTAAATCATGTAAAAATTATGATACCTTCAAAAGAAAATATTCAAATGTAATATATGTATGAAGGTGAGACGTATGTTGTTAGGTCTATAAGAAGTCACAATCATAGGTTGACTCAATCCGAAGCCATTTTGTTTGGCAAGTTAGATCGATAGTAGGTGTCATTTGTTGGAAATGTATTATCTTTGTAAGGATAGTAATATGATAGGTATGAAATTATGAGTAAACAAGACTATAAATTACAGAATGAGCAGTACTTTGAGAAACTTCGTTCGTCTGACGATGTCAAGGAATTGAGAGGTGGTGTATTGTATAAGGTTATTGAGGAAGGAACGGGCAAGGGCGAGGTGAATCCTCGTAGTGTTGTGACTTGCCATTACAAAGGTTCTTTAATCAATGGAAGGGTATTTGATAATTCGTATGAGCGTAAATGTCCGGAAGCCTTTCGTGTGAATAGTTTGATCAGTGGTTTTCAGATTGCATTGGTAAACATGCACATAGGAGATCATTGGTTGGTATATATTCCTGCAGACAAAGGATATGGTGCAATGAAGGCGGGTGATATTCCTGCTTATTCCACGTTGATATTTGAAATTGAACTGATATCGGTCTGCTGATTCTTCTATTTTTTTGAAGTTTAAATGGTCTTTGTTTTTATGCACATCTTTTTTAAAATTTAATTTATAATCTTTCATATTATAAACTTTTTTCTATTTTTGTATCATAAATCATTATAGGTATGAGACATAAGATACACTTTCTTTCTTTGATAGTTGTTCTCGTATTGGGAGCCTGTCAGTTTAATAAAAATACGAATCCTCAGCAGCCTGGAGAAGATACAATCGCTATTGTGATAGATGATGAACGAAATGCAGATCTATGGGCTTATCTTTATACTCATGAGTTTGTGTCGGACTCACTGACTTTGAATTTTTCAGGGGACAAAGGGTATGTGAATGATGTTCGTATTGTTGATGCTTTGTCTGTCTCGGATAATGACGATCAAGCAGCAGCTCTGGTCGGTGTTAATCCACATGATGGTAAGGTAATAAAATTGGCTGTGATCAGAGATGGAATAAATAATGCAGTGGTGGACTTAACGGATCAAAACCATGTGGTTTTCTATCTTGAAAAGGAGCAGGAATAAGTTTCGCATTTAGATTGAATTGCGATTTACTATAGAGGATTGGTTGTCAATCCTTTTTTTTTGTTGGATGGGTAATCTTGGTTATTCTTATGCTGATTTCGTATAGCAGATAGATAGGGAGTGAGACGATGCTGAGTGTGAAGATGTCGGATGTAGGTGTGATGATTGCTGCAATAATCAGTACGGCCACAATGGCATGACGTCTGAATTGACTGAGAAACTCGCTGTTGATTAATCCAATCTTTGCCAATAGCCATGCGATAATAGGCATTTCAAATAGAATCCCCATCATTGTACATAGCATGAAAAAAGTGTCTATGTAGGAGTCTAAATTGATGACATTGCTAATCTCCTGACTTACTTGATAGGTTCCTAAGAAACGAAATGTCAAAGGAAAGATAAGAAAATAGGATAACAATGCACCGAGGAGGAAGAGTGTGTAGCCACAGATGATAACGATTCGGGTGTATTTCTTTTCGCTCTTATATAAGGCTGGCGATACAAAAGTAAATAAAGAGTATAGAAGATAGGGTAGTGTTATGATGAAACTGGCTGCTATAGTGACTTTAACATGAAGTAGAAATTGGTTGGCTAATTGTGTATTGATCAAATCGACATGAAGATCTTCCAGTACGTTGATTCCGATAAAGGTGGCAATCTGATTGAATATGCTGTAGGTGATGAAAGAGCTCTCTTTTGGTGCCAATACGATTGAAAACAATGCGTCTTTGAATATAAAGAGGATCATTGCTACGGCAATAATTGCCAGTAAAATATGAATGATGCATTTACGTAACTCATCCAAATGATTCCAAAAGGTGAGATCCTTTTCTGCCATATTGAAGCGTGCTGATGTTAGGCTTCTTTTTGTTCGTTGTTCTCCTTGTTGTCTTCTGTGGTATCGGTACTTTTATTGTTCATGCCGTCTTTGAAGCTTTTTATGCCTTTTCCAAGACCGTTCATGAGTTCAGGAATCTTTTTTCCACCAAATAAAAGGAGGACAACCAAAGCGATGACTAAAATTTCGGAAAATCCGATGTTTCCAAAAAGTAGAATGGTGTGAAGTGTATTCATGTTATTGTATTTAGGAAAGAAGTAAAGAATGGAGGAATCCACTCTTTACTTCTTTTGTGTGTTTATTTAAGTTTTAAATAGTCGCATACGTCTGCGTAAACAGTCTCTGCATTGAATCCGAATTTCTCATCCAATACATTGTATGGTGCAGAATAACCGAAGTGGTCTAATCCATGTGTATAGCCATTGGCACCCACTAGATCTCTAACGGTTAAACTTAATCCAGCCGTCATTCCATAGATTGGAAGATTTGTTGGAAGAACGGACTCTTGGTACTCCTTTGATTGCGCACGGAATAATCCTTCGGAAGGAGCAGAAACGATTCTGATTTTTAGATTTTTCTTTTCCTCTAAAAGCTTAGCTCCTTCGAACAATGTATAAACCTCAGAACCGCTTGCTACCATGATGATATCTGGTGTTCCTTGACAATCTTTTACAATGTAAGCACCTTTTTCCGCACCCAGTGCTTGTTGATAAGGATCGCCTTGACAAGGCACGTTGTTTACGTTCTGGCGAGACAAGATTAGTCCAGTTGGAGAGTCTGTATTCTCCATGGCCATTTTCCATGCAACAGTTGTTTCGTGAACATCAGCAGGACGAAGAACAAGCATGCTGTTTTTGCCTTTATGATTCTTGACATGTTCTAGCAAACGAACTTGAGCTTCTTGTTCGATTGGTTGATGGGTCGGACCATCTTCTCCTACACGGAATGCATCGTGAGTCCAGATATATTTTACAGGTACGCGCATTAGTGCAGACATTCTATATGCTGGTTTCATGTAATCTGAGAATGCAAAGAATGTTCCACAAGCCGCAAATAAACCACCATGAAGTGCGATACCATTCATGATACATGCCATGGTTAGTTCTGATACACCTGCATTCAGGAATGCACCTGTGAAATCACCGTTTGTCAATGGGTGTGTTTTCTTTAAGAAACCATCTGTTTTGTCAGAATTGGAAAGATCAGCAGATGCAACAATCATATTCTCTACTTTTTCTGCCAAGACAGATAAAACAGTAGCAGATCCTACTCTTGTAGCTTGGTTTGCTTTTTGTTCAATTTTTGAGTAATCGATTTCTGGAGCCTTTCCGCTGAAGAATTGTTCTAGTTTTTTTGCTAACTCAGGGTTCTTCTTTGCCCATTCAGCTTGTTCTTGTTTCTTTTTTGCTGTGATAGCCAACAACTCTTTCTTCCTGTTAGCATATAATTCTTTTACTTCAGGGAAGATAACAAAAGGATCGTCAGGGTTTCCTCCTAGATTTGTTATCGTTTTAGGAATTGAAACGCCTGCTTTTGATAAAGGTTGTCCGTGGGTGGATACTTTAGATTCCATGGAAGAACCATCCTCAGCAAGACAACCGATACCCATTGTTGTTTTTCCTATGATTAATGTAGGTCGTTTGCTCTCTTTGTTGGCAGCATCCAACGCATCATATATCTCTTTTGCATTGTTTCCATTGATTGTGATGACATTCCAATTCCATGCCTTATATTTCATCTCGATATCTTCAGAGTCAACCTCATCTACTCTTGTTGAAAGTTGGATGTTGTTGGCGTCATAGAACATGATTAGGTTGTGTAGTCCTAAGTGACCAGCAATACGTCCTACACCTTGAGATATCTCCTCCTGAATACTTCCGTCTGATACGAAAGTGTATATCTTGTGACTCATCCATTCACCAAAACGAGCACATAAGAAACGTTCTGCAATTGCTGCACCTACAGCCATGGCATGTCCTTGACCGAGCGGACCAGAGGTGTTCTCTACACCTAATTCTATATTGTTTTCAGGATGACCTGGCGTGCGACTTTGCCATTGACGAAAATCTTTAATGTCGTCCATTGTTAATTTCTCACTAAGTAATAGTGCGGAATATAGCATTGGAGACATATGTCCTGGATCCAAGAAGAATCTGTCTCGGTTAATCCATTTATAATCAGATGGATCATACGTTAAGAACTGAGAATAAAGGACATTGATGAAGTCTGCGCCTCCCATAGCACCACCTGGATGCCCTGATTTGGCTTTTTCAACCATAGCAGCTGTTAGTATGCGGATGTTGTCAGCTGCTCGATTTAGGGTTTTGATGTCAACCATTGTTTTTTGTTTTTATAAATGGAAAAAATAACTTATCGTATATCTAAATCCCCACTTGCCTGCCTCTTTGTCTCCGAACCCGGGAGAGTAAGATTGGTGGATTATATTATTGTTGGAATTTTGATCTTTGATATGAAGAAGGGTTTTGAACATTACTTCAAATCCCAGACAGAAGTTTTTTACAATTGGTGTCTTTACTCCTCCGACTATTTCACCCCATTGTGCCGTGGTGTGTCCATCAGCACTGAATGAATGGTCGTTCCCATTATCCCAATAGTTATTGTTGATGGGGTAATTCTCTATGGTATAATGAAATCCTGGAGATATTCCGTAGTTAATTCCTAGATAAGCGATGGGACTGTTCTGTTTATCGTAGTTCTTTTTCCAGATGTTGTATAGCGCACCTATTTTGAAATACGTTCCATTTATTTTGTATTGGTTGTTTGTGGCTGGAATAGGGTAGGAGTATTCGCTTGATGCATCAAACCAATCATATCCAACCAATATCGTAGGGTATAGCTTATGCCATAAATCTATCTGAATGTCTGCATTCAATCCCATCCGGTTGGAGTTGAAGAGATGTAGAATAGGATGAAGTATGTCTATATCTACGTACATGCCATAGAATGTCTTATCTGAATTCTCCTCATTCTTCTCTTTCGCTTCTGCTGTTGAGACCATACCCAACAGAAGCAAGAAACTAATAGTTCTCCAAGTATAGTTGAATATGCTTCTCATAACTCTGATTGTTAATTTGTTGGGCGTGAATCATAACATTAGCTATTCTGTTATGAATGAACCTGGCTTGTTTTATTGTGTAGGTATTCATGCATCCGCACTCTGCGGAGATGAATTCCAATGCTCTTTCGTAGCTGATTTTCAATGTGTCGAATGTAGGTTTTCTGAAGACATAGATGGAATCTACTTTGCCAACGAAGGTCAGTTGATCTTCAAAATCTCCGAATTCATAGATTACATCATTTATGATTCTTTTCACAGGATATTCTTTCCCGTTTGCGATGAGCTTGTTTTCGCTGTTTAATACGAATAGTTCCAGAGGTGACTCAGCATGTGTCAGTGCTACAGCATAAAGACATTCGTCATTTAGTGCATCTAGTGATAGATTCACGGCAAATTGTCCGCTTGCATTAATGATAGAATCTGTTCCTACACCTTGGAAGGTAAGCCCGATTGGAATAGCCTGCTTAGCTGTATCTGTTTCAGAATAAAAGGCGATGTTTATCGGAGTGTAAAGAGGTTCATTGCAGTGGTCGTTCACACAATTATGGAAGAGGAAACACATGGATAGAATGGCAAAAGTCATTCTGTAGATTCTGTTTTTTTTAGTATTTCCTGATAAACGATTCACTTTAATAATCTTTTATAGATATAAAACGATGTCTTCTGTGTTTTTTCTGTTTTTCTCTTTTGCTATCGATTGTTGGTCTGGATATCCGATAGGAAGAATGACCATTGGTTCTATTCCTTCCGGTAGTTGCATCAGTTTTTTGCAAAGGACAGCATCGAAATTGCAAACCCAGCAAGATCCAAGACCTTGCTCCGCCGCAGCTAAAGCAATGTGTTCTGTTGCTATGGCAATGTCTATGTCGCAATGATCTTTATTATCTGATGCACGTTTCCATGAAGCAAGATGATTTCCACAGACTACGACGTAGAGTGGAGCTGTTTTGAACCAATCGCGATCGTAGCAAGATTGTATGTCCTTTTTCGCTTCTTCACTTTGAAGAACTAAAAAAGACCAAGGTTGTAAATTGACTGCAGAAGGTGCCATCCGAGCAACTTCTAATAGATAGTCCACTTTCTCTTTTTCAATCTCTTTGTTAGAAAAGAGGCGGACTGAATATCTTTGTTTTGCCAGTTCTAATAGATTCATAAGCATTAATAGAAGGATTTAACTTCTTTTTTTAGAATCTCAAGCGCCATATCAACAGGTGTTGTCTCAATGGAACCATATCTCTCTATGATGATTTTAGCTAACTCGATAGCGGGCAATTCATCTGGAATGTCACTTGCGCATGTGTTGATAAGTTGAATAATGCTTTCTTTCGCATTTTTTGTGACAGCCCATACATCATTGCTTACATATATTTGCTGTGTCACGTTATGTTCAAATTCTTCACGGACAGTAGCCAATAATGCGATGTGAAGGTCTTTCACCTTCATAGAATTATTTTGTACCCGAAGGATCATAGAGTCTGGCTGAATGCGTTCCAAAAAAAGAGCCAATCGCTCGTATGCGGTTAGTCGAATCGGATTCAGATTTTTGGCAGTTTCCTTTTTTAATTCATAATAACGATTCCTCTCTTGGTTGTTCAACAAGTCTTTTAATATATAATAGGCCGCTAAAAGGACTAAAACGCCAGGAATTGTCAGTTTCGCTAATTCTAATAAAAATGTAGCCATATTGTATAAAGAATGAATTTATTATAGGTTAATCTTTTTTTCTATTTTGTAATCATTTCTCTCCGATGAGTTGCGAGCTACCATTTCTCCGATAAATCCAGAAAGGAATAGTTGCGTACCTATAACCATTAGGGTAAGAGAAATGTGGAAATAAGGGCTATCGGTAACCAATGGCGCTGGTGTCCCATTGATTATGCAGGATAATTTATTCCATCCTACAATACAGATGGCAATGAAGCCGATGATGAACATCAATGAACCGACAACGCCAAAGAAATGCATTGGTTTCTTCCCGAATGTTGATAGGAACCATAGCGATAATAAATCGAGGTATCCGTTGACGAATCGGTTGATACCAAATTTAGAATCTCCATATTTGCGAGCTTGATGGATCACTACTTTTTCACCAATCTTCTCAAATCCGGCATTCTTTGCTAGATATGGAATGTATCGGTGCATCTCTCCATAGACTTCGATGCTTTTTATAACATCTTTCTTGTAAGCTTTTAATCCGCAGTTGAAATCGTGCAATTTGATACCCGAAATTAAACGTGTTGTTGCATTGAACAGTTTGGAAGGAAGGTTCTTTGTGAGTTTGGAGTCATAACGTTTCTTTTTCCAACCTGATACTAAATCATATTTTTCTTCCATGATCATCTTGTATAGCTCAGGAATCTCGTCAGGACTATCTTGTAAATCTGCATCCATTGTGATGACAACGTCTCCTTCTGCTGCTTCAAAACCACAATATAATGCAGCTGATTTACCATAGTTTCGCCTGAATTTAATGCCTTTGACTTCAGGGTTCTTTTTATTCAAGTCTTCTATGACATCCCACGAATGATCTGTGCTGCCATCATTGACGAAAATCACCTCGTATGAGTAGTGGTGCTCATCCATTACTCTCTTAATCCATGCAAATAGCTCGGGAAGAGACTCTTCTTCATTATATAAAGGTACAATGACAGTTAAATCCATGTTGTAAATATTTATGATGATTGTTTGATGTTCGAGTGAATATTTTTCTTCCTGAAAAGAAATGATGTGAATAAACAGACGAATAACCCGATAAGGGTATATTCCCATAATATAGACATCGTGAAATCTTTTGCAGTAGATTTGTTTAACGCTTCTATTGCTTGGGAATCAGTAATGTTTGCTTCCTTCATTGTCTCAATTGTGTTGGCGATGATTGCTGACATCACATCAGGATTGAGTGTGAAATAACAAAATGATACCACTGCAATGATCATGGCGGCAAAAAAGAACATTCGTATGCCGTATGAATATGCTTTCCCAAAACTTATTTCATCGTTTAAAACGTCTCTTTGGTATAATCGTGTGAAGTACGATATGCAAAAGATAGTCACAAAGATTGAGATGATTGATATTACCTTGTGAATGATAGATTGATCAATGGGTATAGACCAGTCTAGAATGTTTAATAAGGATATGGCCACCCCTAGAAAAAATCCAGAGCGCATTGTGTGAGATAGTATGTTTTCCTTATTACCTTCCATTCTTAAATACAAATTGTTTGCAAAGGTACTTTTTTTTATGCTAAGAAAGGACTTATTGTTGAAAAAAACAGATGTAAAAATGAAAAAAACAGTTAAAAAGTCCTTTTCACTTTGTGTGACGGAATAATTCTTTTACGAAACAAAATTCTTAATTTTTGACCATAATTTTTTGCACAGAAGATATTCTAATGCCGTAGCTAAAGTAGATAATACCAAAGCGATGAGAGATTTGATGACGAAGAGATAGTTGTCATTGTGTATCTGCCAATATATTTTTTTTATATATTTTGAAGCCCTAACAAAATCCTTTTGTTGCACATCCACGGGTAATTCGTCAAGAGATGAAACCTCGATGATATTCGTGGCATTGTCTTGTTTGTTGATGAGTAGATATGAACTAACTGTTGCCATAACAAGATACTGGTCGTATTCGGCTATTGAATCGATGGAATAATAACAGTTATTATTTTTATATTCTTCATAGAAGTTGTCAATTGAAGAAAACTCTCCATATGGGGTAGTCACTTTGATTGTTGGATCATCATAAAATAAATTGTAATCAATGCCGAACCAACTCTCAATTGTACTGACGCTTAAAAAGTAGATAATCGTGAAATTATAGATAAACAAAGGTGTAATGATAGCATTTCGTATGGTGTGTTTAGACTTCTTTTTAATGGAAATTCCATAGGCTAATAACGTACCTAACACAAGGGGTGAAATCACTAATATAGTACTTCCGTCAGGTCCGAACATGGTCATTATAAGTAATTTGAAGAGGGCAAAGATAATTCCACCTGTTAGAATTAAAGTGATTGCGAAAAAAATAATACTTTTTAAAAGTCGTTTGCTGTCACTATCCTTCTTTTTATAAAAACGGATCGCACCTTTTACTATTATTCTGATGGGAATAATAAGTAATAGAATAAGAAGAGTATCTATAATAGCATAAAAAGCATATCTATGGGATGACAATATACGGCTAATGTATACCGCTAATATAGACCATGGCACCAGTACCAAAATTGTAGCCAATAGCGCTCGCAACGAATATTTGAGAATTCCTTTAAGCATTTAATAGTCCTAACATAAATAATATGGCATCCATCAATCTGGTTTTATGTCCTTGGTTTCGTCGTATTCCTAGTGTAAAGAAGGTCGTAAGTATTTACAGCAACTGGCTGCGAATATGCAAATATATATCAGGAAAACGTCTTGAAAAATAATCAGGCAATTGTTCGCACATCAGCTGTGTTTCTCCATCCTCTATTTGGAGAAGATTTGTATATACCTCGTTATTTACAGAATTATCCACGAAAAGAATCCTATCAAAAAAAGAGTGGTAAAGATTCAAATTTTTGTATCCCTCCTTCCATTTCAAATCTATAGTTTCGTTGTCAACAAAATGTCCATGGAACTCTGATCTGACAAGGACTCTCTCCCTTGCGATTTCTTGATTGTCTAAACAAAAGAAAATCATGTTTAACGTATAACCCTGCTCTTTATAGATTTTTGGCCAATGCAAGGGAAAAGTGTCAAAATTCGTTTCATAACAAAAATCCAGTTTATGGTTCAATGATTCTTTTACTTGCTCCTCGAACAATTGCGTAGTCATATTCCTCGCCATCTCGTCTCTAAACTCACACTCTTGCAAAGAAGAATATATATGCAGATAAACTTTGTCATAGTCAAAAGAGACAAGACCCTCTCTCAGGAAAGAAGAAGCAAACGTGGACTTTCCCGACCCGTTACAGCCAGCTATTACAGTAAGTGTCGGCATTAATACCCTTTGATTTTTTTGTTAGAGAGTCGGTTCTCCCGTTTTCTTATGGCATAAAGTTCATTACGAGGGATCACTATGCTGTTAAGTATTTCCTTCGCTTTACTCATCTGAAGAGCAATAGGCACTCCGGTGATGATTCTATCCTTGGCATTTGTTGTCATATACTACGTTTTTCATTGTCAATCTTCTAAACACAAAAATAATCACATCACATCAAAACACCAACCTGTAACTAAAAAATATTCTCTAAGTTCCAATCAAAGCAAAAATATTTATTTTACCTGTAATATGGTCCTTTTCATGAGCCTCTCCTAATCTTTGACCATATTTTTTTGAACAGGAAATATTCCACTACCGTAACCAGAGCCGATAACACCAGAGCGATCCAAGCCATCACAACTACCTGTATGTCCCACCACAAGAAACGTATCAGCAGGGAATCTAGAGATAAACTCGGCCATCTCGTCAAACTGTACCGAATCTTGAGGTGACATGATCTCAATATTATAATAACTCCACTCGAATTTCACCGAGGAAGAATCCTCCTTCATAAGTTCTTCTTGTGCTATAGCCACCTGAAAAGTGGTGATGGCAAATAAGCCGATTAAAACTTTCTTCCAGAGATTCATAACTAACTTTCCTCAAGAAATTTTACTCCTCTTCCTCCAAATATTCCTTCAATTGCTGATACTCCTCCAACAAATCCCACAGTCCATCTTCACTGAGCACACCACGCTTGAGGTCGGCTGGTAGTTTACCCTTTTCATCGGCTTCGAAATCAGTACGCCATTGGGTTTTGTAGTAGTTGTCTAATTCGTCGATGGTGGGTTGTAAAGCGGAAAAGTCATCGATCGCTTGTCTCAATCGCTGAATCACCTCATTGCTTTGGTCAAAGAGGTTTTCCATCTGTTCGATACGTTCTTTCTGTGTCATATCTGTGAATGTTTGAGATATAAAGATATAACGTGCGTTCTATAAATTCATTGTTTATGCAAAATTAATACAATTACACCATAACGGACGCGGCACGCCACGTCCCTACATAAAAAAACGATAGTCAACTAAATCCACCTTTTTTAACCTAGATTTGGTTGGCTATCGGTATGTTTTTGTATTAATAGCCAACTAAATCTATACTTTTTAAGTTCGATTTGGTTGGCTATCGGATATTTTGACGGAATAAGTCGTCGGCAATGATTTGGTTCTGAACATCACCGGCATATTCGTTGTTAACCAAACCTTCTGTTGTTATCATAACCATGAACACAGCCTTTTTAGTCTCCGTCTTTGACTGAAAGATGGCGACTTTTTGACGTAGCTCATCAGCATACTTCTTTTTTATTTCGTACTTGCCTTGTGAGAATTTTATTTCACAGAGGTTGATGACTCCGTCGGCACGGTCGATTAGCAGATCTATCTGCGTACCTGTTTCATTGCCGTTTTTAGGACGGTAGAGCCATGAATAGACACTGCTGATGACGCCCGTTATTCCCAATGCATTTTTTATTTGGTCGATATGTTGTAAACAGACACGCTCAAATGCCAGTCCGCACCATGCATTGTAAGTACCTCCGCCTATGGAGCGAGACCAGAATTGCGGGTCTTTTGTCGAATTGTCTTCTACGAATCGGAAATAGAACAACGTGAAATTATCGAATAACTGATAAAGAGTGTCTTTTTTTGCTTTTCCGATGGGAGTATATGTGCGGATGAAACCGCATAGTTCGAGCTCTTTCAGTATTTTCGAAAGTGTTCCGCCATGATCTTGATTGATGGCTGTGGCGATTTCTCCGCGTGTCATTCCGGCCTTTTTCTTTCCCAATGCTCTGACAATCTGAATATAGGGTTCTTTGTTTCTAAAGAGTGATGAATAAAGAGCGTCGAATTCGTTTCTGAGACTTGAATTTTCATCAAAGAATAGGGCATCGATGTTTTGAGCCCAACTAAGGCCACGTCTGAGGAGACTCCAGTAGTAGGGTACACCCCCCAGAATCATATATGTCTGTAACACTTGCATACGGGTCATTTTCAGTCCGCAAGCAGATGAGAACAGTTCGCATTCGTGCAAACTAAAAGGTTTCAGAAAGATTTGGCGAGTAAGACGGTTGTGTAGTCCGCCATAATTATTTACTATTTTGCTGACAATCCAAGAGGAGGCGCTTCCGCAGATAATGAGTATGATGTCGCGACGCATGGTTGCCCATCCGTTCCAGAAATGTTCGAGGGCAGATACGAAGTCTGATTTAGGAGTATCCATCCAGGGCATTTCATCAATAAAGACGATTTTTTTCTCAGCGGAGACACTTTGTAGGAAACTGCCAAGTGCATCGAAGGCTTCAAACCAGTCTTTTAGTTTGGGGCATTTAGACATACCGGCGGCGACAAGAGATTTTTCGAATACGGAGAGTTGACGGTTTCTGTCGCCGTTCTGCACACCTGTATGTTGAAAAGCAAAGTCGTAGTTGAAAGTCTCTCTAACCAGATATGTTTTGCCCACACGTCTTCTTCCGTAGATAGCTACGAATTCAGACTTGTCACTCTTGAGGGTTTCCAAGAGTAAGGTTTGTTCCAATTCACGTCCTACCAGCATAATAAATGAGTTTTATTATGCCACAAATATAATATTCATTTTTCTGATAACCAACTAAATCTACTATTTTTAACCTAGATTTGGTTGGCTATCGGTATGTTTTTGTACGGATAGCCAACTAAATCTATTGTTTTTAGGTGCGATTTGGTTGGGAATTTAAACGGAAATAGTCGGACTTCCGTTGACTATTGCGATATATTTAGGATGGTTGTTTAACACCGAACAGCTGTTGGTGTCACCCATTATCAATAGGTCATTTGTAAAAAGGGTCTCATTGAGGTGTAAAAAGTCAATCATTTCCTCTACATACTTCCCATGAGTCCAAACAGCCAGCATTTTGTGTTGATTATCCATCTCAAAGAAAGCATATCCCAACATATGCAGTGGATTTCCATACTTACATTTGATACGACGTAACCAGTGTCCTTTAGGTGAAAATATTCCGATGCCTTTCATCGAATAGTCAGGTGTGCCCACATGAAAGCCTTTTTGAAATAAATCTTTATACTCCCGACTGTTGTAGAAGTCAGGGTTCTCACATTCTTGCACCATGAATAGGTTGGCATCTGGATATGCGTTGAATAACTCTTTAAACTTCTTTCGGAAGCCTCCATTACAGTTCCAACTTACTATTTTCATATTGCCAATTATTTACTTAAGGACTTATCTACAAATATATTACCTTATTTTGAAAGAATCAATTTCTAGGTGATTTAGTTGTATTATCATCGTTGCTTTGGCATGAGTATTCGTGCGGTGCATCCATAGTAAGGAATTAAAGAAAACAAAGGGAGAGAGCCATGACTCGGACTTTCTCCCTATTTTATAAAAATATGACATCAGAGGTTCGTCATTTGAAATTGACGATACTTTCTTCAACTGGCAGCAGTTTCCTACATTCATTTAAACAGGATGGAGTTCAATATTTCATCAACATACTCAGTTGAGTCTCCACCATCATAGGATGACAACACACACGATTTGCCTGTTTCATTGTCGAACAAGAGATAGAATCTCCAGTACCATACACTCTCTTATAAAGACCTTCAGACAAAAAATTCCCGTCTATAATCGTACTGATATCGTTCCAAAAGTCTTTGCTTTACATAAATGATTACATATTATTCCACAAATATAACCCTTTCTTAAGAAACAAAGTTGCCACTCTTTATACCACGAGAACTTGCAGACAAGAGGTTTAAGATATACCTTTGTTGTATCAAAAGGAGGCAAAAAGTTTTGACTATACTTGAAATCTTTTTGATATACTTAAACGATAATAGACATAAAATGAACATACTGATTATCAATGGAAGTCCGCGCAAGAAGGGACTTATATCACAGATGCTGCGCATCATGCAGGAAGAGGCTCAGTCGAACAATATGACGGTGGAGACGGTCAACATCATGGACCTCGAGATGAAACCCTGCATTGGCTGCATGGTCTGCCGAACCAAGGAGAAATGCGTGCTGCCTGAGGATGACACGCTGAAGGTGCTGGAGAAACTGCGTTGGGCGGACACCATCATCATGGGTGCGCCGTGCTACTGGGGCAATATCCCCGGACAGATGAAGGTGCTGTTTGACCGCCTGGTCTATGGCATGATGCGAGACACGCCCCGTTTCCCCGAACCCCTGATGAAAGGGAAGAAATGCATCCTCGTCAGCACCTGTACCACCCCCTGGCCGTTTAATATCTGGTTCAAGCAATCACGAGGCGCCATCCGTGCCATGCGTGAGATATGCCGCTATGCTGGATTTAAAATTGTCAAGGAGATTGAACGGGGAGGTACAGTGATGAAGTCCCAACTGACGGACAAGGACAGACAGAAGTGCATTAAGGCGATTGATAAGGTGAAGTGAAGATTCCTGTAATGGTTAAGCTTACAAGGAATGTACAATCAAGAAAAATTTTATTCGACAACACCTTTATCTCAATAAAAATGATAAGCCAACACACTTTTATCACGATAAAAATGTAATTCGACAACACTTTTATCAAGATAAAAATGTCACTCGACAACACTTTTATTGAGATAAATTTTGTTGGTTTGAATTAAAAATCTATTTTATCGCTATGAATCAAATAGTTACAAAAATTCAGAACGTGCCATTGTATGGGTTAAGTACGTATCTGCAGACGAGGGGAGAGGTGACAAATAATGGAGAGTGAAAAAACTTATCTCCTCCTTTCCCAATGTGATACTTGTCACAAGCCCATGATAGAGGGTTACTGCATAGATGATGGAGCGGAGCATTACTGTTCTGACCAATGCCTTCACGAACAAATGACAGATGAAGAGTTTCAAGAGATGAGTGGGGAAGATGGTACTTCCTATATCTCTAATTGGTATGAGGATTCGATGACGTATAAAAGTTTCTGAAACGTTTTTTTACAACTCTCGATTATTTCAGCAACCGATTTATTTGCTTCTCCGTAGCATTTGGCAATAGGTGTTTCAGGTGATTGAACATCCGCTGGTACGACTCTTCAGGTGTCCGTTGGTAGCGGCAGGCGGAACGACCCAGCAACTGCTCGGGTGTGGTGAGCAACGACCAACCAAAACCATACTCATTGCCATGCTTGTCGGTGGGATAGACAAAATCCTCGGTGATGATGTAACAAGCCATCTGCAACCGGGTGACATAGGCGTCGAACTTACTTCGCATCTTCGGTCCAGTAAAGCCACAAGCTGCCCGCAACTCACGGGTGATCAGACTCCCATGCTCCTGAAGTGTCAGCACGATCGTCTCCTCGATGCTTCCAGGCTCCAGCCGAGGAGTCTGACTGCGACGCCAGTTGTAGAAGTCCGGCCACCATTCGAGGCTGAGGAATCCAGCCTTGCCAGCGAAGAACTTGCCATAAACGCAGTCGCTCTCCGTGATGACCGTACCCTTCCATGTCCACAAGGGCCACTCCCAACTTCCATCGTCAAACTGCACGTAACGGCAATCCTCATCCATCATCCCTTCGGCGCAAAACCCCGGTATGCCACTCTCCAGCAAGGGGAGGAACCCAATCTGTTGGATGCACTCCATCAGTTCCGGACAAGAGTGAATCATGCCAAGTTCACCCTGAGAACCATTTTTCTCGTAATAGTTTTTGAAGAAGTCAGTCATGTTTTCCATAAGCACGAATCAAATCAGCGAAATAAATTGTATGTAAAGATATGGTAAAAAAAGAAGAATGGAAGGACTTCCCCCCTTAAAATTAAATGCGAGTGTGGTATATCCGTAAACCATGCCCCAAAACTTGTGAAACTATCTTCTGAGATATAACTTTGCATTAAGATGCGAAACGCCTTAAATCAACCGTTAAACCGAGATGAAACTGACAGAAGAACAAATAGCAGAGACCAACAGTGAGTTATCAGCGCAGGCGGTATATCGCGAGCTGAAGCAATCGAATGATTTCATCGGCTTCGCTCGGTGTTTTATCTTCAGCACGGAGCGCCATGTGGCACGCAATGCCCTCTGGGTGCTCACCAAGGCGACGGATGCGGAGCTGGCGCAGTTGCAGGAAATGTTCCACGAGTTGACCGCCCTCGCTATGCAGACGGGCGAATCCGCAGTAAGGCGACTCTCCCTGAACATCGTGTTGCGCCTCAAGATGGAGGAGGAGGATCTTCGGACCGACTTCCTCGACTTTTGCCTGGAACACATGATGGACGTTCGGGAGCTCCCTGGTATCCAGTCCCTCTGCCTGAAACTGGCCTTCCGCATGTGCCAATTCTACCCCGAACTGATGGGAGAACTAAAACGCACCCTGGAAGCAATGGAGATGGACTACTATACACCTGCCATCAAATGTGTTAGGAATAAGATATTAAGTGGGAAAATGAAGTGAATATGAAACAGGAAATCAACCCTCAAGAAACCAACCGGGCGTATGCCTTCGAGATGTGGATGAAGTCACCCATGCCAATGGTGACACTCACTAAGACCTTCGACGTGACCCGTCTCCTCAAGCAAAGCAAGAGGGGAGGGTGGAAGTTCACCATGCTTCTATGCTGGTGCATCGGTAAGGCGGCCAGTCGCATCAAAGAGTTTCGGATGCTGCCCGAAGGTGATAAGCTGTACCGATACGACCAACTTGCCATCGACGTGATCGTGAACAACCGTGCAGGAGGCATCAATTCCTGCAGCATACCCTACACGGATGATTTGCAGCAGTTCAATGCGGAGTATCTATCACGGACGCAGAGGGTGAGCGCATCCTGCGAGAGCATCACCATAGAGGATGCCATGGTGATTGGCACCTCTGCCATGGTGGAGACGGAGCTCGACAGTATTGTCAACCAGTATAGCGGAGTCTTCAACAACCCGATGGTGATGTGGGGGAAATACCGCAAAGGATGGTTCAAGACCACATTACCCATCTCGTTCCAGTTCCATCACACGCAGATGGATGGTGGGGATGCTGCACGGTTTCTGGAGGAGTTGCAACGGTGTATTAATGGGGGAGGGAGATAGGCTGAGATACGATTGAATTAATATGCACAACAATTCTGTTCTTTTCAGTAAAATATTGACGACAATTTCTATCTTTGCAATAAGGAATAAAATGTCATGTTTAAATAATCATGGCTATATTCTACAAGTCCCCACCTTTTTGAAGGAAACGAGTGCGACATCCTCGTCTCAATCAAGAGAGTCAAGGACACATTTAGTTGATGTTTGAAAAAATCTAAAAGTTAGGCAGAAATGAAAAAAGAAAAAATTGACCATGATGAATCTAGAAAGGGATTCAAACCTGAGGAAAAGGGTGTTTTCTTCCCTGTTGCCATATCTGATGCAGAATTGCCAGCGTGGTATGGAGAGTTCTTTAATTCCATTAAGGCTGAGATTTCCAATTCTCGTCGTAAAGTGATGGTTAGTGCCAATTCTCAGATGATGATGATGTACTACCGAATTGGCAAAAACATATTGCAACAGCAAGCATCCGAAGGATGGGGTGCCAAAATCATAGACAAACTTTCGGCGGATATTAAAACTGCATATCCCGAGTTGAAAGGGTTCTCTCCCCGTAATCTGAAATATATGCGTAAATTTGCTGAAATTTGGTCTGATGAGGAAATTGTGCAACGCACCGTTGCACAATTATCGTGGCGGCACAACATTTGTCTGATGGAAAAGATAAAAGAACCGAACAGACGTCTTTTATATGCAGCGGCGTCTTTGAAATACGGTTGGAGTCATAATATTTTGGATTTACAACAGCAGGCATACACATTAGAGAGAGAAGGCAAACTCCCGAACAATTTCGATGCGACGTTGCCTGACATTGATTCGGATATGATGCGATATCTTTTCAAAGACCCTTTTTTGTTAGATTTCACTGGTGCTGACGCCAATAGCAGGGAAAAAGATATTGAAGACGCTCTGTCTTCCCATGTCGAGAAATTCTTACTTGAACTTGGTCAAGGATTTTCGTATGTTGGCAGGCAGATTCATTTGGAACTAGGCGGAGAAGATTTTTACATTGACATGCTTTTTTATCATCTTAAATTACGTTGCTTTGTTGTGGTTGAGTTAAAGGCTGTTGACTTTGAACTGGGCATGATGGGGCAATTAGTGATGTATCAAAACATTGTTGATGTTGTACTAAAACATCCTTCCGACACTCCAACAATCGGTCTGCTACTTGTAAAAAGTAAAAAAGAGATTATTGTCAGATATTCATTGGATTCGGTAAATAAACCTATTGGAGTTGCTTCGTGGGAAACAGGATTAAATACCGAAATGACCGACAAATGGAAATCTGCATTGCCGACAATCGAAGAAATTGAATGTGAATTAAAAAAACAGGAATAACTTTAAAACAAATTATGAGCCAATACAATTCACATAGATCAAGCAGCGTAAAAATTTTAATTTTAAACCATTGTCAGAGCAGGTCATCGGAAGAGAAAAAAGTAAAAAGTCATGAACATACTAATCCTATCAGGAAGTCCACGGAAGGGTGGCAATACAGATCAATTGGTAGAGGCATTCATCAGGGGTGCGTCGCCACGGCACACGGTGGAGGTAGTCTCCGTCCACGACCACAAGGTGGCGCCCTGCATGGGTTGCAACGCCTGTTTCAAGAGCGAAGAGCACGTCTGTGTGCAGAAAGACGAGATGATAGATATCTACAACAAAATGAAGCAGGCGGATATGCTGGTGATCGCCTCACCCGTCTATTTCTACGGGTTAAGTGCGCAGTTGAAGGCGATCATCGACCGTTGTCACAATCCGATTAGGGGCACCTTCAACATCAAGAAGATGGCGCTCCTTTTGGTAGGTGCTGCTACGCTTCCCGAGCTCTTCGATAGCATTCTTGCACAGTATCAGCTTTGTCTCAACTTTTTCCACTTAGAGGATGCGGGACGCATTTTGGTGCGGGGCGTGAAGGAGAAGGGGGACATCACCTCGACTGACGCATTGCGGCGGGCTTATGCGTTGGGGGTGGAATTGTAAATCCATGATGATGTCATATTATTCAATGGATTGTCAATCCTTGCATATTCCATAAAAGGGCCAGGACATCACACGATCATCCGCCGACCCCTTGTCATGCACTCTGATGGTTGCAGAATCCATTACCGCATAATCAAACGGATAATCATCGCTGGAAAAATATATCGTGTCGTGGGAGATGCGATACGTGCCTTTTCTGTCAAAGATTCCGAAGCATACGGCTCGTTCCACAAAACTGCTATCCTCCCGTAAGTATAGTGTGTTACCACATCCGCCAGCCGCTTCATGAAACGCCTTCAGTTTGATGGGTGCCCCCACATTGGGGAACCTGACGATCCCCATCGGGAAAGCGATGATTAGGCAGAGAGAAACGCCCATCACCACACATTCAATCAGATTTTGTTTCGAGCGATCCGTCCCTTTTATCAATCGATAAACTTTTTTAATCAAACGGACGAGTAGGACAAAGAAACAGACAAGCAACAGTAGATAAACAACAACAAGGAACACACACACTTTTCCCTCCCAAAGGAACTGCGTGTTTACTGCCAGAAGAAGCAGAATGGTGAATATGAGGGTTTTTGATGGTTTCATACTATTGCCATTTTAGTCATTGTTCACTTCACCCACCCATACTGCACAATCGTATGGATCTCCCCATTCTTGATAGCTCCCTTGCGTATTGTAGCCTCTTTTTCGTAACCGTTCTTTTCCAGCACCCTTGCAGAGGCGATGTCGGGGGCGAAGGCATGGGCAGTGATACGTTGGATGTCGAGCAATTCGAAGGCCAGATGGGTGATTTGCGCCACTGCCTGCGTCATGATGCCTTGCGACCAATGATCCGTCAGTAGCATATAGCCCAACTCGCCGTCTATGCGGTAAACATCCTCTCTACATTCCACCGAGATGCTGCCCACCACCTGTCCGTTCACCACCACGGCACGAAACAGACCGGTCTTACACTCTGCTTCAGTCACCTTATTTATCCACCATTCTGCATCGGAATCGGTGTAAGGAGAGGGCAAACGGTCGGAGAGGTATTGCCTGTCAACAGTGTTGCACAATACCTTCAGACTCTCTTTGTCGGACATGGTCCATTTTCGAAGTTGTATATTCATATTGCTTATAATTAATCATTTATACCATGCCAATAATCCTCTTTGCTACATCATCTGGATGGTCAACCAATAGTTGTCCGTGATTCATCCCAGGGAAGACCTCAACGTGCGTATCAGGATGGATTTCGCACAGATGCTTTGCTTGTGGTTTCGCCACGAAAGCTTCTTTGGTGCCATACCAGAAATGGATATCTGCCCCATGGATCGAATCCAACTTATGGGTATAGACATCCTTGTAGCCGTCGCGCACCGATTTGCCCTTTCCATAAGGCCATACTTTCTTGCACTCGTCCAACAACACATCGAAATAGTGTGAATGGAAGATGAACTTCCAGAAACCTGTGCAGTGATAGCAGGTCCATACATTGAAACTCTGGTAATACCGAAGGGGATCCACGCACCACTTGGGAAGAGGCAACAATGGCGCCGCATCCATGATGGCATGATCGATCATTATCTCATTCCGTTCCATGATTCGGGACAGGATCTTTCCACCCAAGGAGAGACCGTAGGCAACGTCCAGATGTCCGTCCAAGTTCTCTCGAACATGCCGAGCCGCCTGCATGGCTTGGTCATCGACAGAGGTGTATTGAGAAGTCTGTCCCAACAGGAATCCGTCGATTCCCACTGCGACGATGTGGAAGTCGTCCTTCAACAAATCTATCAGTGGCAAGAATATCTCATGAGAGACTCCCAATCCGTGGATCAGTAGCAGACTTCGTTTCTCTTTATTTCCGTATGTGTGGAATAGCATAAAACTAGAATTAAATTATATCATATCGAATACAAATCTATACAAATCACATCATTTTATATTATATCGCATATAAAAAATATATAACCATGTAATTTTACATCCGATAGAATATATTTTTCTTAGAATTACTTACTCATATACGAAATGAAAATATGATTATAACTTGCCATAACTCGAAAAAATATCGAGTTGTGGATTGATAATAATTTTTATAAGTTGCCATAACTCGAAAAAATAGTGAGTTGTGGATGGGTAATAATGAATTATTATTTATATTTGTGCAATAAAAAAATAGCAATATGGGTAGTATCGTTGGCAGAAATAAAGAAATAGAAAGTTTGGAAACACTTTATAAATCAAAGCGTTCTGAGTTTGTTATAGTGTATGGACGGCGACGTATTGGTAAAACGTTTCTGATAAACTCTCTGTTTGAAAAGCGAATGACATTTGCGTACACGGGTGCTCGGAATCAATCTCAGAAGATTCAGCTACAACATTTTGCTGAGCAATTGAAACTATATTCAAAGTCAAGTTATGCACCAGAACTGAAAAATTGGGAAGAGGCTTTTAGTCAGCTGAAAGAGTTGATTATTTCGCTTCCTACGACAAAACGCAAAGTGATATTTTTTGATGAGATGCCGTGGATTGATACTCCCAAGAGTAGTTTTGTGGCTGCATTAGAATATTTTTGGAATGCTTGGGCGGCTCAGCGAAACGACATTCTATTTATTGCTTGTGGTTCGGCGACATCGTGGATGGTCGATAAACTTATAGAAAACAAAGGTGGACTGCATAATCGCATAACCGCACAAATCTACTTACGTCCTTTTTCTCTTTGTGAGTGCGAACAGATGCTTGCGACAAATAAATGTGTATGGGACAGATACACCATTTTACAATGTTATATGATTTTGGGTGGTGTACCTTTCTATTTGAGTCTTTTAAATCCAAAAGAAAGTCTTGCTCAAAATATTGATCGTCTCTTTTTTGAGAAAAATGCTGTGATGGGCAATGAGTTTAACGAGCTTTTCAATGCGCTTTTCAATCGAGCGGACAAGTATATTGAGGTTGTTTCGGCTCTTGCCAAAAAACGAGAAGGATTGCAACGGTCCGAAATTATTGAAGAGACATCGTTGTCGGGTGGGGGACTATCAAAAATTCTTGACAACCTTGAGCGTTGCGATTTCATAACAACCTATTCGAAATTCAAGAAAGCTACAAGAGATTCATTTTACAGAATATCAGATAATTATCTACTTTTTTATTTTAAATTTATACGAGGAAACAATTCAAAGGATAGTCATTATTGGACGAACAATCTAACAACATCGGCAGTGATTGCATGGCAAGGTTTTAGTTTCGAGACGGTGTGTCTTCAACATCTCTCACAGATCAAAAAGAAGCTTGGAATCAGTGGAATAGCTACAAATTCAAGTTCGTGGCGAAAAAAGGGCGACTCTGATTCTCAAGGCACTCAAATAGACTTGCTTATTGATCGAGCCGACCGAGTCATTACTATTTGCGAAATGAAGTTTTCTCAAGTGCCCTATTCCATTTCAAAGAATTACGAGAATAATCTCCGTATGAAGATGGCATGTTTTATCGAAGAGACTAAAACACGTAAAACTCTTTCACTGACAATGGTCACAACGTATGGTGTACTACAAGGCATTCATTCGGGAATCGTTAATAATGAGGTTGTTATGGACGATTTGTTTGAAGATTAGTAGGGTAATCAATTAAACATTGATAATAAATAGATTGTCCATAACTCGAAAAAATATCGAGTTGTGGACGGATAATAATTTTTATAACTTGCCATAACTTGAAAAAATATTGAGTTGTGGATGGGTAATAATTTTATAATCACTCTTGTTTTACAACCCGAATCGCCCCTGCACTATGAATCCGTACGATAGGATTCGCATCGTTTTCGGCCAGCCATTGCAAGCGCTCCAAATAGGGTTTGACCATCATCGGGCGACGTTTGCCCATCACACGGAACATCTCCGGAGCCTCCATTCGCACCTTGTCATCGTTGTCGTTCAACAAGTTGGCGAACAGGGGCATGTGTGTCTCGTATGGGTCGGGCGTATTGGTGGCGATGTTCTCCGATGCCCAGATGAAACTCAGGCGGACTTGAGGGACACCATCCGAAGCTAGACCAAATATCTTTTCCCAATGAGGTTGTACGAGTTCAAAGCGAGCCCGTCCGATTCTACCCAACGCATTCAACGCCCGTTCACGAAAGAGCTCATTGTCCGCATCCATGAACGAAGCAATCTTGCCGACGTATGGTGCAATCGTCTCCGGATATTGCAGTCCCATCTCCCCCAAGAGCCAAAGCGCCTTGGCTGTAATCTTAGGCGATTGTTTTTCAAGCAGTGACCCGACATAGGGGATGCCTTCCTGCCAAACGGTTTTATCCTTGGTCAGGGCTGTCAGTTTGCTGTACAGGGCTTTCTCGGAAGAGCTATTGGGGGTGTTTGTGGGGTTCATAACAAAATTATCGGTTGGAATAACTGTCTTCTACAATTTGGTTCAACAAATTTAAGAAATTGGGGGCAAAAAAGGGCATAATTTGGGGAAGAGTGCAAAAAAGTTTTTTCCACTTTTTCTTCCTTTCAACGCAAAAAAATAGAATGGAAAAAATCTTGCATTTAGAATATAATTCTAATTAAAAATTATATATAAAATATTATAAATCAATATAATAACTATTCAAAAAGTTTTAACGGGAAATTTTTGGTTTAGTCGATCGGATGGTTTATTTTCGTACTCGAAAGTTGAATGATATTAGATAAAACAGTCTTGTTCGTTTAAACTCGTAATATTATAACAAATTACAATAACCAATTAAATTTAACAAACATGGAGAACTTAATTAAAATTTTAGAAAAATTTGAAAAGAATAGAGAGGAATGGAAGAACAACAAGAAAAAAAACTGGGAAGAAAATGCTGTTGCAGAGTGTTTTAAACCTTGTGCGGAGGAAATCCTGTGCAATGGCTATTTCCTTGTAAATAACAAATATATAATTGACCTTGGAGCAATTGAATTGTATTATCACGAAGAAGAAGGTGATATCAAGGATTATATTATGTACCACATCAATGACAACCCAAAGAATAAGTCTAAGGTTAAAATCAAGGAGAATGGGGTTTTGCCATACTTCAAAATGGGACGTTTCCATTTTCATCAATCTGGAATCGATGTGACATTTGAGAACGGGGAAGAAGGGAAAAAATATCGAGCTGCATTTCTTATTCGTTCATATAGGGTTTTGGAAGCAGATAATGGCAAGTATCCAGAAAACGATGACACGAAATATGATCCGCACTCAACACATATTTTTGACGACATGTTTTACGGAGGTGTTTCTTTAGGCGAATCAATGGAAAATGAAATAAAATGGGTGCCTTTTAAAAAGAGAGAAAAAAATGATATAGAACTTATTGCAAGAGTGAATGTTCCCATTATGTATATGACTGATGGTGGCAAAATAGAGAAAAAAGAATCTGTAGATTCCAAATCCGAAGGAGAAACCTTTAAATCAGGGGAGAAAACATATGTAAAAGACACAAGGGAATGGCAATTTAAACTCAAAAATATTTCAGAAGAAAAATAATATGATCACCGCCCCCCAAACCACCACCGCATACTTCTCCAATCTTCTCCCCAAGAGGTGTCCTACGCTCTATCAGAGCCTTGATACTATCCTGAGGGAGAAGCAAGTGGAGTATCACCTCTTGCCCAACACACGGGACATCTGGTGCCGCGACTACATGCCTATTCAGACAGATGAGAAACGGTTCGTGTTTTATAAATACAACCCAAACTACTTGCGAAAGCCTCATCTAAAGCGAATGATTACGGATGTGACGCAGATAGGAGAGGTGGATTGTCTGCGACAAAGTGAAGCGGTAAACTTAGACTTGGTGGTCGATGGAGGCAATGTGGTGAAGTGTGGCGACAAAATCGTGATGACAGAGAAGGTCTTTTTCGAGAACAGGGATAAATCGAGAGATGAAGTTAGACGATTACTCGAAGAGGCTTTCCTTTGCGACATAGTTTTCTTGCCATGGGATAAGGTTGAGACATACGGACACAGCGACGGCATTATCCACTATGCGGGAGGCAACCGTGTGCTAATGACCAACTATTCGGATACCGATGCAGACATGGCTCGTAAGTTCACAAAGATTTTGGACAAACATTTTGAAGTCATTCATCTGGAATACAACGTGAAACGTAAGCACAGACGCAGTTGGGCGTATATCAATTATCTGCAGATTGGCAATCTGGTACTTGTCCCTCAATTAGGCATTTCCGAAGACGAACAGGCGTTGCGACAGATAGCCCAAGCACTACCGCAATGCGAAGTGATCGGCATAGAGGCATTGGAGGCTGTACGAAAAGGCGGTGCGCTCAACTGCATATCGTGGAATGTGAAGGGGTAGGTTTATTTTTGTGCCGAACTATTTTCCTTTATCCATCATCAGTATCTCCAACATCTCAGCAGGAGTGACAACAATCGGCTTTTTGGGAAAATGTTTTATATTACCCGTTACAAGATAAGCATCGTCTTTCGATATAGCCACCTCGTAGAAAACCATATCCTTTGCGTCGGGGAAGAATTCATTACTGCAAACACGCTCTGCTCTAACACCTTGTTCGTAAAACAGTCCGATGAGTTGCTTGACTAAATCCTTCGAAAAATTGAATTTAGAACGACTTAAAACATCAATATACTCCTCAAGAATTTCGTCGTTATAGAGAGGCACAATCCAACCTTTTTCGATTGCCTCAATCACTTTAATGGTTGCCGATTGTGCGTTATGAGTGAGCAACGCAGAAACAATCACATTTGTATCAATCACAGCATGTATCATGGAGCAACTGTTTTTGCATTCTTTTCCAATCGAGTCAATCGAATCTCTTCGTTAATCTCATCAAGCGTCATTTCAGGAAGACCTTGTTTTTGAGCTTCCTCCCGTAGTTTCCAAAACGCTTCCCAACCTTTGCTACGTGTTTCCTCTATTGGCGCAGCTTCCACCTCAAATGGTATCTTGCGCTTACGTACAACAGCATTGGCGAAGATGTTCATCGCAGTATTGGCGCTCATGCCAAATTGCGCACAAAGTTCGTCAAATTTTGCTTTCAACTCCGAGTCCAGACGGATGGTCATAGATACTTGTGCCATAATATTTCGTTTTATTATTTAATGCAAATATATATTATTTTACGGCAATATGACTGAATTTAATGTTAAATTAAAAACATTTCGAAAGAAAAATACTATTTACGTTAGGCTTTCAACCATTCCCATAATATTTTATATCTTTGTTACACGAACATTTAATCCCCCAATATATGAATTTAGAATCATCTCATTCACCTCGTCAAACCCTCATTCAATCCCTCTCGCAGATCCACACCACCCCCATGGGTGTTGAGAGGATAAAGAGAAATCTACGCTTGTCGGAGGGGGATGTGGTGGCATATTGCAAGGAGAAAATCGCTTCCCCGAATTGTGAAATCACCAAGCGGGGGAAGAACTACTATTGCAAAATAGATGATATCATCATTACGGTCAACTCGTTCAGTTTCACCATCATAACGGCTCACATAAACAAACAGGCATGAGAGTATTAATCGTTCCAATGGCTGCCATGGCACCGACGGCTGGTCCGTCATATCGAACTCGGTGCATCGCAAGAGAAATGCAAAAGGAGGGTCTGGTGGTTGCCACCTGCCAAGCACAAGATGTTAACTATAAGCAGATTGAAGGCATTGAGAATTATTACCTCACAGTACCTTCTCCTATGGGTATGCCCTCGTTCGTCGGCACTCATATATTCCCTATCGTCCAAAAGCTGGGCGTAAATCGTTCTAGGAGCATCGATAGCTTCGATGAGGTGCTCCACCTGACGGGAAACACCGACTACGCCTACCTCAAGCAGAGCGTGGAGGATATCAGGAAAGCCATCAAGGCGTTTCGGCCCGACATCGTCTATTCCGAGTTCAACATCTCTGCCATGCTGGCGGCAAAGCTGGAGCATGTGACCTTGTATATTTCCGCCAGTTACCCGACACAACACCAATACAGTCATAACCCGAAATATGCTAAGGGCTTAAACAAACTGCTTCGTGAATATGGATTGCCTCCATTAACCTCGTGCCTCGAATTGTTTGATTTCGCGGAGAAGAAATTCATACCGAGCTGCAAAGAGTTGGAGCCGATGGAGGACCCGAAAGTCTCGTTCTGTGGCACGTTCAAGAGCAATGTCACGGCTGCATCTACCGTTCGCGACAAGGTACTCGTTTACATGGGCAATGGAACCATCTCACAGCGGAAGATGGTGAAGGAGGTCTCCCGCGCATTCGAAAATACTGAATACCGGGTCTATATCGCAGGACAAGGCTTAAAGGAACAAACCATCAACAACATACACATCGCACCGTTCTTCAACTTCGACGCATACTTGTCGGAGTCTGTGTTGTTCATCAACCACGGAGGACAAAACAGCATTGCGGACGGGTTGGTCTATGGTGTCCCGCTCCTCATTTGCGCAGGGAAGGTGTTCGAGCGGAAGTACAATGCACAGAGCATTGTGAAAGCGGGAGCAGGAGAGGAGTTGACTGTTGCGGAGTTCACCTCGGAGGAGATTAAACGTGTGGCTTTACAGATTATCAACAACACTGAATATCAGAGAAATGCGTGTAGGATAGGGCAAGAACTGTGTTCGCTGGGAGGAGTGTCGGTGATTACTTCGAGCATACGTCAGTAGTATTTAATACTTTATCTCCTGATAGTTGACACCATCATGCGAGACCTTTATCGTCTGCTCATCTATCAGCTGGATATCCTCATATATTGCGCCACTATATTGACGTCCAAATTGTCTCGCATAGCCGAACTTTCCGTTGAGTGAGTAGAGATGGAATCCTTTTTTGTAGATTTCAAACGTGTCTGACAAAAACACTCCAAGTACTTCATTCTTTCTGTTTATATACATGTTTTTGGTTTTGCCTTGCTCTTTTTTAAAGACAATCGCTATCCCGTTTTCATCAAAAAGTTGATAAAAAAACGAATACATAAAAGGGATTACTACGTTATTATTGATGTTGATAATGCCATATTTGCTCCCTTTTTGGGCAACAGCGGTGCCGTTTTCGTCAAAATAGCCAAGATCTTTGTATTCGAAAGGAATAATGACCTTCTTATGAATGTCAATGCAGCCGTATCTAATATGTTTACAATGGAGAACTCCAGATTTCCGTAAGCGGATATCCTCTTCTGGCATTGGAATGTTCTTAGAAACATATATTCGTCCCTCATTATCACATGAATTAAAACAATAGTCATCATCCTCTTCTAACAATATGTTTTTCAAGTCAATGGAGTATATTGCGGATTTGCAAGACCTGCCTATTAGAAGAATAAAATGATTAAAACTAAATTGAAGCTTATAAATGCGTTTGGAATTGATATAGCGGTGCATATATCTGTCGATAATGTTGTAACCATCATTTACTTCATATATCCAGAACATAGTAGCTTCGTCATTTATGGGTTTGCAATTGTTTGGTGAGAATTGTGCATATATTTCTTGAGGAGAATATTCCTTTTGTAAAATCTGTTTTGCACCAGGGAAACGGATAAGTGCATTCTTTTCTTCGATGGCTCGCTTTATTTCTCCATAATCATATCCTAAATAAGGCTCGTTAGGTTTGTTCCGACTATACAGAGTTCCATCCTCGCTGAAGAACAGAGGATTGTCTTTGCTGACTTCAATATATGGCAAGCATGTTGAAGGAGAGTCCACATTGGTCTCGTAGAAAAAATCCTTTCCTATTTCACGCATGGTTGATGGAAAACTGATAAATTCTATATGATAGAATACACTCCATCCGATTGATTCAACACCTTCTGGAAGTGTTAATTTAGTTATAAAATTGCCGTCAAAAGCTTGATCACCTATTTTTTTCACAGATGAAGGTATGTCGATTTCCGACAATGAATTGTAGAAAAAACATTGTGATGGAATCTCTTTTAGTCTATTGGACAGTTTGACAGTTCCCAAATCGCAGAGTTCAAAGGATCCTTCCCCTAAGCATTCAACTGAATCAGGCAATATGATTTTTGAAAGATTTGCACAAAAATAAAATGCGGCGGTTCCGATTTCCTTTAATCCATTCGGTAGCGTTATGGATTTTATTCTATTGCCATAGAAGGCGAAATGCCCGATTATTTCAACACTATCAGGAATGGAAACGTTGTCTTTATCAAAACTATTCACGAGCACTTTCTTGTCAACAGAAAGAACCAATCCATCTTCAAGGATGAAAAGAGAGGCAAACTCCTTGTTCAACAGCAGTTTTTCTATCAACATAGGCTCGTCGTCACTTCCAATGTCATAGAAACGGTCTTCCAATTTCTCTATTGATACGTTGACAGAGAAATTGCTGATGTCAATTTGCCACACATCAGGCTGAGTAATCATGTTTTCATATTTTGGGAAATCTTTCGGTTCTATTTCTCCTTCCAAAACAATCTTTTTCTTTTCCATCGTATTTTGTCTTATAGTTAACGTGATAAAGATAAAAAAACACTTTCAGAGAAGTACAACATTCTTAAAAATATTTACCCAATCTGTTTTGTTTGTTTTCAACTCTATTCAGTCGTTGATACTCACCGATATTTTGTATCTTTGTTCTTATGAAGATTAAACCAACGTAATCTCGAAAAAGAATAAAAAGCATGTCTTTTAGCAGAAAATCATTATATTTACATCAAAAATAAAAACGGATGGAAACAATATTTGATTTTAAGGTTTTAAATAATAAAGGAGAGGAAGTGAATTTGTCACAATACAAAGGTTCGCTCCTTATGATTGTAAATACGGCGAGTAAATGTGGGTTCACTCCACAGTACGATGGATTGCAGACGTTGTATGAGAAATACAAAGAGCGTGGACTGGTAATCCTCGGTTTCCCATGTGATCAGTTCAAACATCAGGAGCCAGGTGATGATGCTGAGATAGCACAGTTTTGTAAAATCAACTTCGGCGTAACCTTTCCATTGATGAAGAAAGTTGATGTTTTCGGTGCTAATGCTAGTCCTGTCTTTACATATCTTACTTCTCAGGTTCCTACAGAAGAAGTGCATGGGTTGAAAGATAAGGCGATGATGAAACTGGTGGAAAAATTGGCAGATGGACGTAAGGAGGGAGATGTGCGATGGAACTTCACCAAGTTCCTTATCTCGCGCGATGGCTCTGTCATCAAACGATACGCTCCTGTCACCAAACCAGAGGAGATAGAAAAGGATATTGAGGCTATGTTATAAAGAATCAGTTGTTTTATTCCTTATGATACTTTATTTTTCAGGTTCGGGTAACAGCCTTGCTATTGCACAACAGTTGGCAGAGAAACTGGATGAGCGAACAATGTCGCTCTATGATGCACTTGATGCTGATCTGCTGGATGAAAAACGTATTGGATTGGTTTATCCCACTTATTGGTTGGATGCACCGATGGCAGTAAAACAACTTGTGGCACAACTGACATTGCCGAAAAAAGCCTATACATTCATTGTCATCACTTGTGGTGCTTTGACTAACAATGCGATATGGTCTGTTCGTAAATTGCTCAAACAGAAAGATGTACGGGTCTCTTATTCTCATAAGATCCGTGTTCCCGACAGTAGTGCGCTTGCGTTCGGTCGGAATCCTAATGCACAAGCATGGAAATTTAATAAGTATGCTTCTCGTATTGATTTGATAGCCAATGAGATACTTGAAGAAAAACAGCGGTTGCATTTTAGTGGATTTGATCCGTTTGGATGGATTTTGAATACTTCAGTAGTATTCCGAAAGGTGAGTCGGTGTACATTGCCAGAAGTGAATCTGGATAAGTGTGTGGGATGTGGAATTTGTACAAAGGTCTGTCCGCAAGTAAATATCCAGCTTTGCACGGGAAAAGCTTTTATGGGCGATCGGTGTACCATGTGTTTATCATGTGTCCATTTTTGTCCGCATCAGGCCGTCGAGATGGCAGGGAAACCTACGTTAGTCGAACGGCAATATCATCATCCATCTATTGTGATGAATGATTTGATTCGAAGACGATTTTACAATCAAGATTAAAAAATACTAAAAAGATATGCCAACTACAAAATCTTATGCAGAGTTCATTCTTGAGCAACTCTCAGGATTGTCAGAGGTTACATCCCGACAAATGATGGGTGAATACATTCTTTATTACCGTGATAAAGTTATCGGAGGAATATATGATAATCGTTTTTTGGTGAAACCAGTGAAATCAGCACGGGAAAAAATGCCGGAGGCTTCTATGCAGTTACCTTACGAAGGGGCTAAGGAGATGCTTTTGGTGGATAATGTTGATAATCGTGATTTCCTTGCGGAGTTGGTTACGTCCATGTATGATGAGTTACCGGAGGTGAAGAAAAAGAAGAAATCGTAACTGTCTTTTGAAGAAGAAGAGGGTTGACTTACCATTATAATTAATAAGTGAGTATATGAGAATAGAGGTGAAGGAGACGAATCCTTATGTGATGGGGATCATCTTTTTGATTTTAGGATTAGTATCGCTCGTTGCAATGTCTGTTGTCATCTACAATGGAGTTGGAAGTGATGATTTTTTTATGTGAATGAAACCGTGGGAGGTGTGACAAAAAGAGCCTATCTCTGGGTATTGTTATATTGCTATTGACATTTTGGGGACTGGCTACTGCGGCATTCATTTTCGTAGGTGTGAAATTTTTACGTTCTAGAATGAAGAAGGCATTGGAAGATGAATAGTTTTCAAGGAATATCGAAAAAGCGTGAGTTATTACAAAGAGATATCACTAAATCGACGAAAGAAACGTCGAATTCTGTTCAACAAATGGAAAAAACGGAACAAGAAGGGCTAGATACAGAGGAAAGAATAAATAAGACGGTTGAGCAATGTTTTGTAAACCAGTTGTTTCGTGATGAAATGGGGAAAAATTCAAATAAAAATACAGAAAACGATTGGCATTTTAAAAAAAAGATGTACCTTTGCATCGGGTAAGTCCTATACGACCAGCTCCCTTCTAATCCCCCAGGGCTTGACCGCAGCAAGGGTACGTCGGTTGTAGCGGTGCGATGTAGATCGCTTACCTACTTGCCTCTTTAGCTCAGTTGGCCAGAGCACGTGATTTGTAATCTCGGGGTCGTTGGTTCGAATCCGACAAGAGGCTCAAAAGGGAGGTCAGTGAAACTGACTTCCTTTTTTTTATGATAATACCTATTTGCTTATGGTTGAAGAATTCACATCAGAGACTGATACGATTCATGATATGAAAGCTAATAGTATGCCAGAAGGTATGGAAATATCGTAATAAGGAATGTTCCATAAGGGATGAGAAAAACAGAAAACAAGCAAATAGTTTGCAAAACTCGCAATTTATTCTAAAGTTTGTGATGGATTGTTGGCATACGGATATGATAAATGGCAAGAATAGCCGACAACCCTATAAAAGTCAATATAAAGCAACTGCAGTATGGATAAAACGACAACAAAGAACATCACGTGCCATCTCTATCGTTGGCTATTTTTCCTCGCCTTCATGGTATTACCCGCATTGGCGAACGCATTTGAAAAGGGAGAGTATATCTACACGGTGACAGACTCCGTGAGACACACAGTCTCCTTGAAAGCAAAACAACCCCGAAATATAACTGGGAATGTTAGTATTCCAGCTAAAGTAGAATACGATGGGGTGGAATATAAGGTCACAGCCCTCGATGAATATGCGTTTAATTATTCTGAAGAGCTTATTTCTGTTACTATCCCCAACACTGTCACCTATATTGGAAATAATGCATTCTATTTTTGTAGAAAGCTGACATCCGTCACTATCCCTAACTCCGTCGTTACCATAGATAGTTATGCTTTTTCAATTTGCAGTAGCTTGCAGTCGCTTACCATTCCCAACTCTGTTACCACGATTGGTGCTTGGGCATTTGAGAGCTGTAAACAACTGACATCTGTCATCATTCCTAACTCTGTCACTTCCCTTGGAAACCATGCGTTTACAAATTGTACTGGACTGACCTCTGTCACTATTTCCAACACCGTCACTATTCTTAACCGCACATTCGTGGATTGTACTGGACTGACATCCGTCACTATTCCCAATTCCGTCACTTCTATGAATGGAACGTTTAGTGGTTGTACGGGACTGTCCTCTGTGGTCATCCCTAATTCCGTCACTTCTATGGATGGAACATTTGAAGGGTGTACGAAACTGACTAGCATTACCATTCCCAACTCCGTCACCTCTATCCAAATGGCGTTTAAAGATTGTACGGGGTTGACCTCTGTTAGTATCCCCAATTCTGTAACTAATATTAACAACGCGTTTCGAGGCTGTACAGAACTGACTAACGTTACCATTCCCAATTCTGTCACCTCTATGACGTATGCTTTTTGTGACTGTGCAAAACTGACTAACGTTACTATTCCTAACTC
>Ga0247610_10000061_pt1 | contig 171411 bp, 210 predicted proteins | sample 174DNAGHGhighgp2_FD_193483 | JGI IMG/M metagenome (GOLD analysis project Ga0247610, IMG submission 193483) | Sheep rumen microbial communities from Palmerston North, Manawatu-Wanganui, New Zealand - 1742 DNA GHGhigh gp2 | ecosystem: Host-associated > Mammals > Digestive system > Stomach >... | reverse complement strand
AATTTACCCAAAAGGAATTTCTAGAAAAGGTACATATATTTCAATAATGTTGATGATTTGATTAAATACATAAAGGTTTATGAAACTAGAACGGATTATAAAAAAAGTGTATGAACCTATTCGTACTGGTGGATGGGAAGTGCGGTTCATACTTCCACAAGACATTGAAGAACAAATAGCTGCTAGACGCAACACATATTTTGAAACCGTAGAATATGTTTGAAGAATATTGGGGAAGTTAAAAAACTTTCCCATTTTTTTTGTTTTTTTAATTTTTTTTATATATCTTTGCACTGAAACTTAACAATTTTTATATTATGTGGAAGTGGAGAGAATACAAGGGAGAACATTTTAGAAAGTTTGCTTTAAGGTTGAAAAAAGAACACCTTTGGCATAGATTCATCGTCCTTGAGTATTATTTCAGATTTTATACTAATCCAAACAACACAACAAAAATGTTAATTGAGTTTTACAAGAACGAGAATGGTGATTGTTATATTCCAAAGGAACATTTGGCGTATGACCAATGCAGAGGTACATATTTCGATGGAACTAATTATGATATTAAATTAAGTGAATTTTGTAAACATTATAAAATATAGGGAATTATTATGACAAACGAGCAAAAAGAAAAAAATTTAGAGATTTTTATCAAGAAATTGAATCAACTTGATATTGATACATCTTCATTAATTGATAAGTATGGTTCATTACTTAAGGATGGAACATTCACCAATTCAAACGAATTTGGTAATGCTTATGAGGGTTCTTTAATTGAGGTTGTGTTGAAGGTATTAACACCATATGCTGTGAGACTGAATGAGTTGTTACCAGAGGAGCAAAGGGTTGATAAGTCTACATTGGTTAAGATATGTTTATTGCATCAGATAGCAAAAGCTGTTAGAATGGTTGCAAATGATAACCAATGGGAGATTGAGAAAAGGGGATTGATTTTCAAGTATAAAGAGGATTTGCCTTCAATCAGAACTGGTCTTCATTCCGTGTCAATGTGTTTTGAATGTGGCATACCTCTTACAACTGAGGAAATCGAGGTTATGACGATTAATGATAGGGACTTGTCAGATGACCAAGCGAGATGGCATGCAAGTGTTATGGCAACATTGGTAAGGCAAGCCAATGAATTAACTTATATTCAAATAAACAAGAAAAAATGAATGAAGTACAAGTATTAATGTGGTTTTGCAAAGAGCAGAAAATAGTTCATTTACTTTTTAAAATATATCATGAAACACACCCTTGTCGTAGTGAATATAAACAGTGGGAGGGTGTTATAACAAAATATATATCGTTTGAGGAATATATTTCTGATATAATAAAGAATCAAGGATTTTCGAATCTATTATATGCCATTTTACAAAACTATAAAATCCACATAAGAAGAAATACAGCTAATTTTGAAGAATATTACCCAAAGGCTGAAGAACTAGATAGAAAGTTCTATCCTATAATTAGAAAATGGGATTATTTCGTTAAACATAATATATTCCTTAGAGAAGATTCTCTTAAAGTAGGAGATATAATTGAGTTTAATGATTGGGGTGAGAAACGAGAAGTAAGGATTGGTAGTATCGATATTGGTTCTGCTACTGTATCTGGAACTAGAACTGACAATGAAAGTTTACATCATAGTTTCATATCGTTTAAAAATATTGAATATTATAAGGATAAGAAATTAGAATACTTTATTAAAAGAAATAGGAGGTTATATAATGGGACTAATAGATAAGAGAATATATTACACATATAATGATGTCACGATTGTGCCGACTGTCGTAAGTGACATTAAACATCGTTCAGAATGTATCCCTTGGGATGATGAAGGAAAATTACCATTATTTACAGCACCAATGAATACAGTTGTTGATAAGAATACCTTCGATTTATATGAGGCAAATAAAATCCATGCAATATTACCTAGAACAGAATCATTGGAAGATAGAATCAAGTATTCAACAAATGGAAAGTGGGCTGCATACTCTTTAAAGGAGTTCTCAGACGTTTTCTGTGATGAAGGTAATAAATTGCCCACCGAACATAAATTAAAGGCTCTGATAGACGTTGCAAACGGTCATATGAGAATTATATTCAACCTTGCAGACAAGGCTAAAAAAATATACGGAGATGATTTACTTTTAATGGGCGGAAACATTGCCAACCCAAAGACATATGAGGAATATGCAAGGCACGGATTTTGGGGCGTTAGGTGTGGAATTGGTGGGGGTTGTGGCTGCATAACGTCTTCAAATTTGGGTATACATTATCCAATCGCTTCTTTGTTAACAGAAATATATCGAATAAAAAAAGAAATAGTTGACGATTATAAGAATCTTCCTTATATTATTGCAGATGGTGGCATAAGAAATTATTCTGATATTATTAAGGCTGTTGGAATATTAGGTGCGGACTATGTTATGATAGGAAGCGTATTTGCTAAAATGTTTGAATCAGCGTCACAAAAAGTATATGGTACAATGCTTGGTATTGATATTAATTCTTTCAGAGATTTACATTATAATGGAAACTATGTTGGATGGGAAGGAACATATAAAGGAAAAAAATACCACATTGGGCCAGTTTATGCCACTTTTTATGGTATGGCTTCTAGGGAAGGACAAATTGCTATGAATGGAGCGAAGACAAAAACTAGTGAAGGTGTCAAGAAATCGCTTGAGGTAGAATATACAATGGAAGGATGGACAAGGAATTTTACCGATTATCTTCGTTCAGCAATGAGTTATACTAATTGTCACAATATAAAAGAATTTAATCCAGATAATGTTGATGGCATTATAATTTCACAAGAAGCACAAAAATCAATTAATAAGTAACACTTTTTGCTTGTTGCTGATACTTATATAATATGATAATAAAACATTATAAGTATGAAAAAGCGAACTCAAGAAGAATTTGAAAAATTAATAGTTAATATTTTTGGTAAAGAATATATTTGTAACGAGACTAAATATCTTAACAATGAAACTCCTGTTATTTTAATGTGCCCAAAACATGGCTTGTTTAAAAGAATTCCAACTCAATTATTAAAAGGTAAGGGATGTCAAAAGTGCTCATATGAAAAACTTAGTAAAGAACGTACAAAATGGAGTAAAGATGAAGCTATTAAAATCTCTAAAAAATATCCAAACAGACGTTCCTTTAAGAAAGGCGATTATAGTGCATATAAATTATGCTTAAAAAACGATTTATTTAAAGATATGCCTTGGATGTGTCCTAAAGATAAATGGAACAAAAACAATAGTGTTTATTCATATGTCGATGAAGAGAATATGGTAGCATATGTAGGTTTAACTGTTAATAAAAAAGAAAGACATTGGGCACACAAGCACAAATCAAGTAGTAGTGTGTATAAATATTTCAATAAAATTAATAAAGAAATTCCAGAACCAATTTATTTAGAAGATAATTTATCAAAAAAAGATGCTCAAATTAAGGAAGATGAATGGAAAAATAAATATATCGAAATGGGATATACAATGTTAAACATAAAAAAAACAGGACTTGGAGTTGGCTCAATTGGTGGGAATGTTAAAAAGTGGACTAAAAATAAAGTATTTGAAGAAAGTAAAAAATATTCTTCACGCATTGAATTTAAGAAAAAAAAATCTAGTGCTTATAATGTTGCATTAAAAAATAAATGGTTAGATGAAATGACATGGTTAATTCCGTTATATTTAAAAAGCAAAAACATCACTAAAGAAGATGTTTTTAAAAAATCTAAAGAATATAAATATAAATCACATTTCAGAAAGTATGCAAATACACATTTTAAAATTGCTGAAAAAAATGATTGGCTAAAAGAAATGATTTGGTTCGTAAAACCAAAAAGAGATTATGCAATAAATGCAGTAAATAAGTGATAAAAATGCTAGTAAGTGTTGTTTTCTTACTAGCATTTATTATTTTTTAAAGAAAAGTATTATTATGGATAAAAATATTGCGGTTGTAATCTCTTCTAAGAAAACAACAGAAGAAAACAAAGATTTTATAGAGCATATTAAAGAGACTTGTGGATGTGATACTCACGTATACTTGATTCATAATCCAAATGGAGTGTCAATTTCAAAGATTTATGCTGATATGATAGATAGTCAAGAAGTTGATAGCGATGTTATTGTGTTTATACACGATGACATAGAATTCCTTAGAAAAGGTTGGGGGGCAGAAGTTCTTAGATTATTCAATACCCACGAAGATTATGGCATAATTGGCGTTGCTGGTTCTGCACAATTCGATGAGAATGGCGCTTGGTGGAATTATGAGAAAAAATTTGGACAAGTATTGCATAGAGCAGAAGGTAAATCATGGCTTACAGCATTCTCTCCACTTTTGGATAAGGATTTACAAGAAGTGGTAATTATTGATGGACTTTTTATGGCAGTACACAAGAAAAGAATATCTGAAAATTTTAGCAGAGAACTTTCTGGGTTTGATATGTATGATGTATATTTCAATCTTGCAAATTGGCTTGCAAAGAAGTGTAAGATTGGAGTTACAACCAATATACGTCTTGCACATAATTCAGTTGGCAAGTTGAAGGACAGTTGGTACACAAATAGAGAAATAATTAATGAAAAATTTGGAAAATATTTTCCAATTGACATTTTGAAATAATTTGGCATAGTTTTTGCATATGAAGAAATTAAGTAAAATGACTCTTACCCAGTTAACTTCACTATATGAAATTGTTAGTGAAATTTGTAGGGATTATTCTAGAATGACAGATGGATATGTATTGGCTACTGGTGATAATGTTCTTGACCCATTAGCTGCGATACCACAAGAGTTTAGGGGTACTATTGAGGAAAGACAACATTATTTTAGTATTAAGGATAGAATAATGAATGAAATAAAGAAAAAATTAATGACAGAAATAGATTATGAATAAGTTAAAGAAATATCTCCTTAATTTATGGTATGGTTTACCATTTGGTCTAAAGGCTGCTGGAGATGAAATAATGGGTTTTAACAGTGAAGGTGGCAATGGAACTGAAGTGTCTCAAGAGGTAAATGACCAGAGAGTTGGAAAACATTTATTGAAAGGAGAAGTCACCCAAGAAGTTGAAGAATTGAGATATAGAACATATAAGGTTGAAAATGAATCAAAGAATTACAGCTATTTGGGAAATGGAATCGCAATAAAAGAAGATAATTCAGATAAGAAAACATCGAAGACAAAGTTTAAGTTTACGCAAGATAATGAAAATATATGTGAAACGGTATTACAAACTTTGAATCAAGTTGGTAAATATGGTGCTGAAAGATATAGATTTGAGATAGAATATAATTCATTTGTCAGATTTAAGGTTGAGAAGTTTGCTACCAAGATTGATGTTGATATTAATGAAGAAAGTGGAAAAATTCAAACCACATTGCATTTCAGTACAGAGCCAAATCCTTATGAAGAATCTTCAATGCCATTTATAAATGAGCTTAAGAAATTGTTGGGAGATAACAGTGAATATTTTATTTCAAGGCATGAAATAGCATCATCAATAAAGAATATTGCGTTTACTACATATAAGGCATATAATGAGGATGATTTTGTTAATTATTGTTTTATAAACGGAGGAAAATTTAAGTCATTTAGACAAGAAGGATATGAATATCTCTTAACACTAGAATGGAATGAATATATGAGAGTACCATTGGATTTGGAGGCAAAGTATTATTCAAAGTCTATGGCTGAGAAATATGAAAGGAAAGAGAGAAAGGATGTAGATGTGTCAATGGTTCAAGCTGAGAGGAAGAGATATTGTTCAGTTTGTGGCAAGGAGATGTCAGTATATGATGCAGATATTCAAGAAGCAGATGGTCATGAAATAATTTGCACAGAATGTTTGCAAAAAGCATTGAAAAATCAGAAATAATCATTATTTTTTAATAAAAGAGAAATATGTTAACAATAGGTATTGAATTAAATCACGTTGTAAGAAATATCAACAGACAAATATTAAGATATTATGCAAAGGAATTTGACCCATCAATGGATTGGGAAGAACTTGATGACCAAGTTGATGTCTTTGAAAAATATTGCAAGTTTAAGAGCAAGTATGAAAAAAATAATTTCTTATATGTTGATTATCCTTTCGAATGCTTTGGTGCGGCAAATACAGCAGAAAGTAAGTTAGCAACAAAGATTACTGGATGGCTTGCTGACATCACAAATATTGAAGATGAAGATATTAGAATTATATTCTATAGTCTTGATGAAGATGCATTAACAATACAATCTAGTTATTTCTTCTTAAGTAAGATTGGGGCAAGGGTAAGAAAGGTAATATTTCCAAAGAGTCTTGAAGAAGTTTGGAATGAGTGTGATGTTGTAATCACTGCAAGGAATGAGTTCTTTGAAAAAGAAACACCAGAGGGGAAGAAGGTTGTATTGATTAATCGTCAGTTTAATAAGGAAAATAAGGATAAGGCATTTTTAAACTATAATAATTTAAGTGATATTATTGCAGATAATAATTTTTTTGAAAAAGTTAAAGGATAATGAATAGCGTACCGTATATTTTTGATATTAATAAGATAACAGAGTTCGTCTTTGGTAATCCAAATGATAAGACAAATGAGGTTGAGATTACAGAACATTACATCTATGATAAGGAATCTAAGTCAATGATGCCTAATACTAGAGAGGTAAAGGAAGTAAAGGTTAATGATTACACTGGGCAAAACACAATTCGTTATGATATGGTGAAGATGTTTATCGACATTTTAGATTCAATTGAAGACGAAAAAATTATGACAATGGGACAAAATATCACGTTGAACACAATGAAAGCATATGAACTAATTAAAGATGTAAATGAAGAATAAACATGAGCGAAAAAGATTTAAAGGTAATAGAAAATATCCAAAAGGAAATTTCAAAAATTGATAAGAAGGAAAATAAGATTAATTTCTTTGTAATTGATACTAAGGGAGTTAGTTCTGGCTCATTGGAGTATATCTACAACCTTGCTCTTATCTTGAAGAAAGAAGGTTATGATGTTAATATGCTTCATACTGAAGACGAATTTGTCGGTGTTGGAGCTTGGCTTGGAGAAGAATACGCGAATCTACCGCATTTCAATGTTAATAAGGGAGAAATTGGTACTTCTCCATCAGATTTGCTGTTTATCCCAGAGATTTTCTCTCAAGTCATGAATCAAACAAAGAATCTTCCTTGTAAGAGGGTTGCAATCCTTCAGAACTATGATTATGTTGTTGAACAAATGCCTTATGCAGCACAGTGGGGTGATTTCGGTATTATGGAAGGTATTACCAATTCTGATTATCAAGCAGCAGAACTTAATGAGGCTTTTCCATATGTTAAACTTAAGAAGGTTAGACCTTATATCTCAAAGATATTTGGAAACACAAATGCCCCAAAGAAAATGGTTGTTAACGTAATCTCAAAAGACCAAAGCGATATTAAGAAAATTGTAAAGGCTTTCTATTGGAAATATCCATTTTTTAGATGGGTGTCATTTAAGGAGCTTAGAAATTTATCCAAAGAAGAGTTCGCAAAGGAACTTAGGGAAAATGCAATCACAATTGTCGTTGATGAGACTGCAAGCTTTATGTATTCTGCAATTGAGGCAATGAAGAGCGGAAGTATCACAATGGTTAAAGTTCCTACAACTACCGTAGATTGGGCTAGCGATGAAAACGGAGAATTACCTAACTGTTGCGTATGGTTTAACGACTATGATACCTTGCATAAGCAGATTGCTAGTGTTGTTCGTTCTTGGATTACTGATAAAGTTCCTACAATTCTTGCAGAAGAGGCTAAGAAAGTGTATGAACCAATGACTGAGGAAAATACAAAGGCTGATATCTTGAAATATGTGACAGAACTTCTTGATAAGAGAAAGAAGGAAATGGAAGACCTTGTGTTGCAAATAAAAAATAAAAAAGAAGAGGAATAAGGTATGAGAGAATTTATCAAAGCGCAGAAAAGCTTCATAGAATTGGATAGAAGAATATGCTTTCATACATATAATGAACTTAAAAAAAGTGATGCTGGACGCAGACGGCTTCAAAGTTATGAGGAAAAATGGCAGAAATTGGGGTTCATAGAAGGGCTAAATGATATTAAACGAAAAGAATGTTCATTCGCCTATGAACAAATGGCAGTATACATCTTGTCTAAAGATGAGGATGAAAAAGAGTTTACTGAAAATGATTTGTCGTTTGAAACAATTGTATTCCCTATGATAAGAAGGGTATGCACCAAATTGGATGAAGGTGTATACAATTTCAAGGATTTCTTGAAGTATTGCGGTGAAGATTATGTAAATGTTTATGAAATCTTGGATAAAATTAATAAGTTCAATCCAGTTAAAGATGAAAATGGTAATTTTATTCCTTGGGAAGATAGAAAATTTCACATTGACAATGAGGCAGAAGCAGTATTTATTGCGTGCAAAGCCATTGAAGAACTTTTTAAGGATGAAAATGCAGATTTCAAGAAATTGATAGATGAAAGTCTAGAAGAATTTTATGCAATTGCAAATAAGAATAAAGAAAAAAACAAAGAAAGGGAATAAGAGATATGAAGGACTTGGTAGTGATAATACCAATGCATGAATTTGGTAAGGATAATATAGAGTTATTGAATAAGGCTGTAGAGAGCATTCCAGAGGGCGTGAAAGCCATTCTTTCAGTTAAGAAGGGTGTTGATGGCAGAACGCTTAAGGGGGTGTCTGAGAGACTTACAGTGCTTGCTGAGAGTGATGGCGATTCATTTGCAGAATTAGTGAATACTGCTGCAAACAACATTGAGGAGAAGTGGTTTTCAATTCTTGAGTTCGATGATACTTATACTCCAATTTGGCTAGACAATGCAAAGAAGTATATTGAGTTCATGCCAGATATGAGTGTGTTTATGTTCCTTGAGGATATTACTGATTTTAATAATGGTAAATATATTGGTTTTGGCAATGCAGAGGCATGGGCAAGTTCTTTTTCAAATGAGATTGGATATATTGACAATGATTGTCTTCAGAATTATTTTGATTTCTATCTAACTGGTTCTATCTTCAATACCGCAGATTGGCGTGAGGTTGGTGGATTGAAACCTTCAATTAAGATTACATTCTGGTATGAATGGCTTCTTCGCTTAACAAATAAGAGTAAGAAGGTATTTGTAATTCCAAAGGTATGCTATAATCATACACTTGGCAGAAGTGGTTCTCTTGTTGAAATCTATAAGGAAACTGTAGATAAGGAAGAGTCACAGTGGCTTTTCGACCTCGCCAAGAGAGAATACTTCTTCAAGGAAGATAGAAATAAGACATACGAAGATTATAAGAAAAATCTAGAGGAAAAAGCTGAAGATTAAAAAAATCAAAGGCACTAATTTGATGGTTAGTGCCTTTTTGTTTGAAACATCAAAAACCAAACACAGAGATTTCTCAATTGAGAAATGTGAAAGAAAGTACATTTTCAATGTAGATTTTTGGATTTGACGTGATATTTAGTATTAAATATAAAACTAATTAGGACATATTTCCTAAATATAAATATCTTTAATCTAAGAAAATGATTGAAAATAGTGGAATTACTGAAACAGTTGAACAAGCCCCAGTTAAGAAAAAGAGGGGCAGAAAACCATCCAAGGAAAGAAAGGGCTATTTTTATGAGCGAGAAGAGCAAGCGGTAGTCGATTACCTATCTACTGATGATGCTTATAAGAAAAATAAGATATACAATGAGATACTTAGACCCGCATTTACAAAGATGATAGAGAGCATCATCAGACGTTATTCACTTTATCCACCATCTGAGGAGTTTGTTGAGACGTTTGATGACACGATGTCATTTCTTATGACAAAGTTATCTTGTTTTGACCCTACGACTAATTACAAGGCGTATTCATATTGTGGTACAATTTGCAAGAATTATTTGATTTATAAGATTAATCAGTTTGCTAAGAATCAGAAGAGGAATGAGTCATATGACAATCCTTCGAATGATATGCAGAACACGTTTGATAATAATTTAAGTTTTTCATACAGTGATGATGACCCAAGGAAAACTTTCCTTTCTGAGTTAACTGGTAATACCGTTGAAAATATCAAGCGAATATTGGCTGATAAGGAGAAACTTAAGCTCAATGAGAATGAGATTAAGGTTGGAAGTGCTTTATTGACCCTTATGACCAATTGGGATGACATATTTGCCCAAATGGGAAGCAATAAATTCAATAAGAGTTCTATTTTATTGTTCTTGAAAGAAACCACCAATATGAACACAAAGGAAATTCGTGATTCTTTAAAGATATATAAGAAAAGATATTATGAAGTTAAATGGAAAATTATAAATGAATAATATTTATGTTAAAGTAAAGAATTTATGGGAAAATTAAAGATAGAATTGAATGATATGCAGAGCTTGAAAGACCTCTTACAAGAGGCATATAGAATTAGTGACGAACAGATGATTCAAGCTCAGAATGAGATAAACAAATTGTCAGTTGCATCTCAGTTGGAAAATGAGCCTATGGAGGCTCGAACAAAGTATGCAAAGGCAATTAATGATTATCTTGGAATGAAGGATAAGGCAATATCTAAGAAGTTGGATATTGCAAAGATTTTGGCAGATGTATTGAAGTCAAATGGTGATGTAAAGGATGCATTTGAGAATGGAAGTAATATGAAGAATATGGATTTTAACTTTGATGACATCAAGAAGATGGTGGATGAATCATATCAAGGAAAAGAGAAAACTAAGACTATTGAACTTAAGAAGTAATGGCTAGTGCAAAGCAACAACAACAAGATACTATAGCAAATGTGAATGCTGCGAAGGCAATAGATAAGGTGTTAACCGTATTAACATTATTATCTACATCTCCATCGCTGTCACTTGGTATGGCAATAAACCCAATGGAATTCATATTGCAGTTATTAAAGGAAATTGGTATTACTTATGAAGAACTCGTAGATTTTCTTACAAATTTTCTCACCGTATACACGGCTTCTTTAGAAATTGCAGTTAAAGCCATTTTGCTAACCAATCTTAAGACAATGGTAAGTTGTTCAATAGACCCAAGAATACCAGATAAGTATAGAAAACAACACAAAGTACCAAACAATACTAACACATCCCAAGAATATGGAATTGACATTAGTTTGGAAACAATTGATTTCTTTAATAAATTGACTATAAGTCCATTATCTGATGAAGGTAAGAATATGTATTTTGGGTTAAGTGGGGTGACTGATGTATATAAGTTCGCTAGGGCAGATGATTTCGATGCTTTTCTTTGGTTTGTAATGCATAAGGGACATTTCCCAAACTCATCTCAAATTAGTGACATGAGTACATTTACTGACCCAATTCATGGTGGAGGAGCAACTAATGTAAGTGGAAACTCTTTATTAGAAAAAGTTGAGATGTTTTATAATGGAGACCTTAAATCTAATATACTTCAAGGAAATACTTTTACATATACTGGTTCACCTCACATTATTTCAATGTGTATTGATAGTCAGTATGATAAAAGTAATGAGATTATGAAAAATACGTTAGTTCCAGTATCAGATGATTGGAATTCAGTTAATTGGTATATAAGAAGAGCAAATCAATTAACAAAGAATTTACTTTGGACAAGTGGAGCATCTAGAGACTATAACAAGGAAATAGGTATTTGTAACTTACAATTCTTAGACCAAGCTACTAGTAGTGATGAACCAATAACTGGTCTTGTTAATAACAAATTCCGCTTTACGATTTTACCAAAGCCATTGATGCACATTCCAAACATCAATGAAGGAGAACCACCTTGGAGATTTAAGAAATTATTATTCAATTCAAAGGGTGAATATGACCCCAATGGTAAGTATACATTGGCAGATATTAGTGATAGCCCAAATTTAGAATATTTAGGTGGAAAAGTTACTATTGATAAGAAAAGTGGTGAAGTTACAGTGTCAGATAAAAATGAGGTTGTAAAAAACTTGATGGAATGCTACAAGGGGCTTACTGTTTATGAGTTCAATTATGACTATGTAATGGGAATGAAGCTTTTTGACCCAAAAACAATTGTCACAAACCTATTTGATTCATTGAAGAATATGAGATTAGGATTGAATGTTGGACTAAGTGTAGAACATCAAGAAGCAACTGATACCATTCGTGAAATATTGAAAAACATCATTAATTCTGATGATTCTACAGTAGAAGATTGCTTCTTCACTTTCAGTAATGAAAAGTATGACGCATTATTAAGAAATACAGCAGAAAAAAAGGCTAAAAGGCGAGACTTTAAATCAGTTATAGATATTTTAAATGAATATGATGATGCAGTAGATGTTAATGGCCAGATAGATGTCTTGAAACGAACCATCACTCAAGCTGCTGTAAGTGTTACAGAAGGTGTCGAAGGTGGTGATGAGGTTAATGTACAATTTAGTTTTGTAACTGACTTAATCGAACAGCTAACATTAGCGATAGTTAAATCAGTTTTAAGTCCTAAAGTGTTAATGCTTCTTGAGGTTAATGAAACCATTATGGGTGGTAAACGCCAGAAGATAACGTTTGAAGATTTACTTATAGCTGTTAGAAGTATCATCATTTCAATCATTAGGGAAATAAGAGATTTAATACTTCAAGAGTTAACCAAGTTATTGCTTAAGCACTTAGCCCCTATTGTAGCAACCCTTCAATCTGCAATTGTAAGAGAGCAGCTTGAGAATTATACTGAAGCAATTAATGACATTATACGAAATTGTCCTAGCATATGGTGGAGTTTTGGAGGTGATGATTTAGAAACAAAACTTGATACTGTCGATTATGCTGACATAGAATCTAGTAAAAATAACGGTGTGGATACACCAACTAAAAACTGTTAACATATGGGCATAGCAGAGATTTGTCAAACAATAAACAATTATTTCAGTAGAATAAGACCGCCATTTCCACAATTGAACAAAATCTTATTAGTGTGTTCTATGATACGTAGACCAGGACTTTCAGTTATTCAATCTGTGGCAAATATAACAAGGGATTTGAATAAACTTGGAATACCTACTGGGGCAATGCCAGATGGAAGTCCTAATCTTACTTTAGCATTTGCATTTGCTAGTACTAAAGAAATTTATAGGGGAATTAAAATGGATATGATAATACAAGGAGGAACTGTTCCAGGAACTGGTGTTGTTTCTGTTACTGGGGCAAATGGTGGAGGACCTTTTACAGCATTTGGGACACTAGTACAATCTCCAACAGTATTAAATAAAGCAGACTAATCATGAATAGAAATGTAGATTTTAGTAAAATGTCAAACTCAGAGATTAATCTTAAGATTATGGGTTATGACAATGAATATAAGGTTAAGAAGGATAAAATAATTGAGTTGGTACATGAATTGGAAGACTTGGATTATTTGTATAATAAGGCAACTAGCGAGTTAAATAAGAGAGGGGTTTTGAGTGATGAGTAATTTTTCTATTAACATAGGAATTGTTAGGGAAGTTGAAAATACTTATTCTAAAGATGGATATGATGGACTTAGAATACGTGCAGAACTAGAAGGGAAAGACAGAGCAAGAGATATAAATGATATACCTTGGGCATTTCCTTTGCTACCAAAAGTATTCCAAAGTATTCCTAAAGTTGGAGAAGGTGTGTTTATTTTCATGGAAGAAGATAAAGGTGGAGATAAACATTCTTCACAAAGATATTTTTTAGGCCCAATTATATCCCAACCACAATATTTTACAGATTGTTCAAAGGAAAAGTCAACGTCATTATTCCAAATACGTCAGCACAAGCCAATTGAAAAAATTTCAAATGTAGATGATACTAGGGGGTCATTTCCAAAATCTGAAGATGTTGCAGTTATTGGTAGGGGAAGAGAAGATATTACCTTAAAATATGACAACACAACAAAGACTAGTGAAGTTGACCTCAGGGCTGGTATTCGTGGAGAAGCTACAAATTCTAGTAATCCAAATATGATTGGAAATATTATATTTAATGACCAAGACCCAGCTTATATACAATTGAAATATAAACAAGGTTTAGCAACGCACGAAAAGAACCAAGCAAATTCTATCGTTAATATTGTGGCAAACAGAATTAACATTATGAGTAACAAGGACAATGAGATTGCCCACAACTTAAATGATAAAAATACTTTGGTTGCTGAATCTAAAATGGATGAGATTATGGATAAATTACATCCAGTCCCAAAGGGTGATAAATTAGTTACTTTACTTAAACTTATTAAGGGGGCAATTATGCATCACGTTCATCCTTGGGCTGGTATGGAACAATGTGGTGATTGGAGTGGCTACATTAAAGAATTAGAAGGATATGACATTGATTCAATCCTTTCAGATTATGTAAAAATATCTTAAGTTATGTATACACCAAAATACGGAAATCCTAATCTAGGCAAGAATGTACAATTAATTGGGGAAGTTAATTGGGGTTCAGAACCTTATTTAATTAAGATTGGAGATAATACCACCATTTCATTTGATTGTGCGTTTGTGACGCACGATGCATCGACAAGGGTAATAAGAAACTTGCCAGATGGGGATAAAGAAACAGTAATTTATGCGCCAATAGTCATTGGAAAGAATTGTTTCATAGGATGTAGAACGGTTATACTTCCAGGGGTTACAATTGGAGATAACTGTATAATTGGAGCTGGAAGTATTGTTAACAGAAATATACCTTCAAACACTGTTGCAGTAGGAACTCCTTGTAAACCAATTTGTACATTAGAGGCATATAGAAATAAACATAAAGATGATTTTATGTATATTGTATCAAAACCATTTGAAGAAAAGAAAAAGATACTTTTAGATAAATTTAAAGCGAGACTCAACTGAAGAATCTCGCTTTTTTATTTTTAAGCCTCTAAAGGTGATTCAAGCCCTAAATTCATGTTTGGGTTTATTTCAACTGAATCATTATTTTCCATATCATTTTGCATGAATTCCTCAATGACTTCTTTTAAAATATTCTTTGTATTCATTTTATTTTCAACCATTCTATAGTTTGCTGGGTTATTTATTAATTTCATAATTGCCTCTTCGCTTGTTTTAGGGAATCTTTCCTTTAAAGCATTAAGTAATGAATAATATACATCAGCATCATGTTCAAATCTTCCATTACTTGTTTGTATGCTAAATATTCTCTTAGGCTGTTTTGACTGCTGCTTAGGTTGAACTTGTTGCGCAGCATTTCTTTTAACTCCAATAGTTTCACCACTAGTTTCTGGCAACATTTCTTTCAGTTCATCAATCCAAGGTTTTCCTTCAAGACTCCAATATCTCCAAGTCCTCATGTTTTTCTCATATCCTTTTGAGAATAAGAATTCTATTACATTTGCATCATTTGATGTTACAACGTTATTACCTCTTCCTTCTTCGCTTGTCGAAATCATATTAATTAGATTTGGGCTTGAAGTTATTGTAAGTTTAACTTGTCCTTGTTTAGTGAACACAAATATTGCAGTAACTGATGCTTTTCTATTTGAAAGTCTTTTTTCTCTCTTGGCTTTCATTTCAGCACTAAGCTCAAGTTCTGACATTTGTTCTGCTGAAGCCAATCTTTGTATTGTAAACATTCCATTTGACCTACTTGACACAACATATCCAATATCTTTGAATTCCCTACCATGTCCTTGTCTTGGACAATAACCATTCATATATGTGTAATAGTGGCACATTTCATGTACTAGTGTAGCTAAGAATCCATGTTCAGTACCAGTATAATTACCATTTAATTCAATAGCTGGACTACACATAGTAGTGAAATTATCTTTATTAACAAATATTTTTGTACCCCAATTACTAATTTTAAACATTCTTCTACTGTATCTATCAACACGAATACCACGACTAGTTATCTTGAACCACCCCAATGTACCACCTTCACTGCCCTTGCCAGTAGTAAAGACCTTGAAGTTACATTCCCCAAGTTCACCTCTAAATAATTGGTCATTCATTTCAGCATATTTAGCTGTCATCCATTCTACTGTTGGCTTAAATGTTTTATCCATAACTTATATAAATATTACATCAATCCCAATTATCAAGTATTTTTGTAATTAATGGGTTTCTAACAATGTCTTCTCTTCCAAATTCAGTTACACTAACCTCTTCCATATCTCCAATGTGGTCAATTGCATATGAGAGTCCACTTTCTGATTTTTTTATTACAATATCTCTACGATTCGTTTGTAAAATATCACCAGTAATTATCATCTTACTATTTTCACCCAATCTAGTTAAAATTAATCGCATATTAGGGGCAGTATATTGTTCTGCTTCATTTACAAGTATTAAAGCGTCATCAAATGTTTTTCCCAATGCAAAATTAATAAATTCATATTTAATATATCCATTATTAACCAATGATTGTGCAATCATAAATGAATCCATATTACCACTATTTTTCAAAATTTTTGCAACGGTTTGTTCATCACATTCGAGATAAGGCCTAATTTTGGTATCTAAATCCCCCTTTAGATAACCAAGGTTCAAATCCAATCCACCAGCTGGCGCTGTAGGTATCATCATTATGATGCTTGAGTAGTTACCTTCTTTTAACTCTTTTAACGCATATGCTAGAGACATGTAAGACTTTCCTGTTCCAGGAGAACCAATACCAAAACAAATTTGTTTTTTCTTATCTTTTAATTGTTTTAAGAACTGTTTTTGAGTTTCTGTTTTACATTTAATATCTAATTTATAACCTAGTGTTTTAAGTTTCGTACATAACCCTTCTGATGTAAGATAGTTGAGAGCGCTGTCTCCTTTCATCTTTTGTTCAATGAATTCTTTTTCAAGTTCATCTAAACCTTGTAAATTTTTTTTCTTACCCATAAAATTGATTTTAAGAAAAAAGCGCATTAGTCCATGAAAGAACTAGTGCGCTTTTGATTATGTTTTAAATAAATTGTTCATGTTTTTTCTTTAATATAAATATCTTCTTTAAGCATATTTGTTGTTCAAATCATCAACAATATCGAATGAAAGAACATCATGATGGACAATCATATCCATTCCGTATTTAATCCTAATATCTACAAAATATCTTTGTGGTATGAGTATATTAGTATCAATAATATAGAAATTTTCTGAGAATGTCTTATTGATTTTATCCCATTCGATAACATCAATTTCTCTAGTACCATCCTTAACATATAATCTTATGTCCATATTATCAACTAATTGGGTTGTATTAACTGTATAGTTTGGTTTTGCTGATATGATTAACTTTCTAATATCTGAACGTTTAATCTGTTCACGTTGTTGAATACCAGATATGGATGGGGTAAACCTTACATTGGTAGCACTAAGTGAATTTCCTATGTTGAAGAAGTTAGGGGTTGATTTAAGGGTAAAATCAAGCTCTACAGCATCCAATTCTACTCCTTGGTAGACTATACCATCCCATGTGTCATAAAGCATTGTATCAGCCTCAAAATCGTTTTTAGAGAGTGTTAATTCAATATAGTATACCCCTTTACTTTGTCTAACAGTCTCGATATTGTCAAATACCACTTCATCATCAGAATTTGTAATGGTTACTATTGGGTTTTTGTCCAAGTCATCCATCATGTCACCAATATTACAATATAGATAGAGTCTGTTCTTTTTGTTAAGTACGAAATTAGCTCTGTCATCCAATATTACGTCATCATATCTAGTTTCGACATATGGTTCAAAGAAAGTATTGGTTTTATCAGTTAACATTGAAAAATAGTTTTCAAATTCTGATTCAGACATTTCCAATAATGGAGAAAAGGCAATTCCAATACCGTAGTTTTCTAGTTCACCATTTAAGAACTTATTAAACACATCAGTAATATCCAATTCAATATTTTCATTGCCAACATCAAAATGTTGTCTACCAATTACAATTGATTCTTCTCCACAAGAGAATTTGTCATATTCCTTGGATAAGTGGTCATTAGTATATACACCTTCTTCATCCCAAGGAAGACCATTCATGCGTTGAAACCAATTGCAGCCATCAGTTGAAATAAGCCTTTGTGGGTCAATTGGAGTTGGAGAATAATATCCAACATTAAGAAAGTTCATTGAATAATCGAATCCCTTACCTCTATCCCAAGGTTTTGGTATTAAGAAGAAAATAAGGTCAAATGAGGTAGCTCTGATTGATTTGTTATCATTAATGTCGCTAGTCGTACAGTCATGGAGTTCTGTAAAGTCAAGAGAACCAGCATTGGTGATATGAAGTATGTGTTTCATTTTCGTCATATCACTCATTGTTCCATTTTCAATCAATTCTTTTACTTTGTTATGGTCAAAGTATATTAAACCTCTAGATACAATGGTATCTCTCCCGTATACTAACTTTAGTATGGGATTCAAACCAGTGTTAATTTTGCTATTGGAGATAATGCTACACGTTTTATTAATGTAAGTTTTAAATACCATTTGTTTCTTCCTCTTTATAGTTTATCATTATGTCTTCTTCATCGATTGGTTCATCCAATGATGATTCTGCAAGCTTAGTTCTATCAAATGCAACTTCTGGGTCGTAACCAACCAATATTACCTCTGAATCCTTATGCAAGTCATCTCTTGTGATTCTTACCATAATTTCATCACCTTTCAAGAACTTAATATCAGTTTCCAAGTCCATTGCTTCACCATTGACAATTAGTCTGAAATCATAAACATTGGTTGTTTCAACTGAATCAAGTACCACATCTTTATCTATTTCAAATGATAATTCTGACGTACAATCATCAAAGTTCATCATTATCTTTACAATCTTATTGTAATACTTATTTGGAGCTGGGTCACAACAATCAGTATTCCCACTAGTCTCTTCATAAATCTCAGATGGTCTATCCTTCTCATCAATTGGAATAGGTTCACAATGGTCATCCTTCTTTAATGTTTCATCTTTAAATTCTTGATATTGTAAGCTTTCTTTATATTCCTCAATAAATTTAACCTTATCTTCTTCTCGTCTATTCTTTCCCCTCTTATTTATAATTCCGCTAGCATCAGAATCATGTGAAGATAAAACTAATCTTGAAGGAATTCTTTCAACCTTATAATCCTCTCGTCTTATGATATAACCTCTTACCTTTATTTTATAAGATTGAGAATAATACTTACGGTCATCAATCGTATATTCTGATTCATCAGAAATATCTTCCAACGTCATTGACATTGGGTGGTCATTTGGAGATATAAAGCAATCAATTGCATTAAACTCATAATGCATCAGTTCATTCATTTTATTTATAATCTCCATTTTATTTGAAACAACTGAAACAGTATAAATAAAGTTAATCTGAGTTGGCTGTTTCATGGTATACTTGTCATATGCCTCAGTCCCATTCTCTTGTAATACAGGAACATAGAACATTGCAAAATCCTTATGTCCAGGAATATTGAAGTAATTTCCTTGATTTTCTCCTTTCTGTGGATTAAGTTCACGTGTAATGGTTAAGAAATTGATAATTGGGTTACCAGTATCATCTTGTTTATCCCATTCTTGAATATATTCGCTCAATCTTTGAGTGCTATACAATTTATATACTGGTAATCTCTTTCCATCGTAAACTATCTGTATATTATCCTCAACCCATTTATGCATCGTACTATCAATATCTGGATAGTCGATGGGCTGCGGTATTGGTGTTCCATGCTCAAGTATTAACTTGGACATATTCCTACGCTTTTCAATACCGTAACTGTGTCTTCTCAACCTCAATTTATCTCTATATGCCTTTGGTGATTGTTGCATTTTTGTTATATTTTTATATAAATATTGTTAAGAATGTAATATTTATTGAGAAATAATAGTTAAAATGGCGCAGCATTTCTTTATAAAACAAAATAGTGTTTTACCAACATTACGTATGGAACTAATAGAGGATGGTTCTACACATCCATACCATAAGTTTCATGAATGTATACAAAATGCAGACATTACATTCACAATGGTTAACGCTGATACAAATGTTACAAAAATAGCTAAGAATAAAGCTTACATTAAACTACGTGATATTGATAGTTGCACTGAACAATATGTCATATGCTATGATTGGAAAGCACGTGACACTAAAGAAGCTGGAACATATATTGGGACATTTGAAATCAATTTCAATGGTGGGTTAAAAAATGATGAATATACATATCCAAAAGGGCTTTTGATTGCACCAATTAGAGAACAATTAATGATTACGATTTTAAATTAAAAAGAAATGAATAAGAAGCTAGTACGAGAATATTATCAATTGGCAACAAACCAAAACGTTCTTAAAACAAAAAATGGAAAGGGATTCAAATTGGTGTATGTTGACCCAAATGCATCAACTGATAGCACTTTTGATAATAAGGATTTAATGAAAAAATATGGCATGGAGTATTTGCCATATAATCGCTACATTAGAAACATACAAGGAGTACCACAAGCTTGGGGATGGATTGTATGGGATGGAAGTGAACAAGAGGTATATCCATTAATTAAGAAGTTTGCGGAAGAAATAGGACAACAAGAGACGCCACCAGATGGCGGAAACAATAGAGATATCAATGAGGTTCTTTCTTCAATTGAACAATTGAAAGATGTTATCATGAAAGCAGAAGCCTCAAGTGGCGGAAGAATTGATGGTAATGGCATTATTGCTAATGCAGAAGAATTCAAGAAAAAATTGGCGCAAGGAGTTGGAAGTAGAGAAACTATGAATGCATTGGCTGAATTGTCTAGATTCAGAGCTGAAATGTCAAAACATAGGGGACATCAACTTTCTTGGTTGAATACAATTTTGATTTTTATGCAAAAGAGTAACGCTAGAGATGTTCGTTCAAAGGGAGAATGGAGGGATATGGGCTATACACCAAAACCAAATGCAGTTCCCATTATACTTGCAATGCCAGCATCATTTAAAAAATTGTTTGGCGCTCAATATGATGAAGTTGTAAGGCGTTTTCTTGAAAAAGAGGGAGTAAGGTCAATTAGCGAGTTAACCCCTTCACAGAAGCGTAGATTGGATAGAGAAACAAAATATCCAGACCCTAGAGGAGGATTTAAGGAATATCTTGCATACGATATTTCTGACTTGATTAAAGGAGAAGGTGCAGAGGAATTTCCAGAGAATAATTTCAAATGGTATGATGCTGATAGTGATGAAACTGAAAAGGAAAGAATACTTATAGATGCTTGTGTAAAATTTGGTAAGTCAATTGGAGTTAAAGAATATAACTTCGTAGGCAGTGATAAATTAGGTGGAGCTAGAGGGTCTGCTAGTAATAAGGGTATTGTTGATATTATTGACGATAAAAAGAATCATGGTTTGTTAAGCACAGTGATACATGAGACAGCACACCAAATCATGCACTGGGAAGTTGTAAGTACTACAAACCCAAATCTTAAGAAATTCTATCGTGGTGGAAGCTCACTTAGAGGAACTGATATCATTGAACAAGAAGCTGAACTATGCGCATGGATTGTTTTAAGCGGATTTGGATATGAAAATCAACAAGAACATTTTAATTATCTTGCAAACTGGGGAATGAACGTAAATAACTGTGCAAGCGTCTTCGACTCAATTATGAAGGTCGCAGACTTTATGTACGAAGGAATAATGAAACAAACACAACAGTAAACTATGGGACTACCTTTTAAAAATGGATTTGAATTAGCACAAGCTATGGGATATGGAAAAATGTATCAAGCATCAAAACAACAAGAAGAAAACAATGTACAAATGGAATCAAAAAAGCCAATACGAATTACTGAAAGTGAGCTTCATTGGGTTATAAAAGAATCAGTAAAAAAAGTATTAAAAGAGGTTGGTGAAACTGAAGATGGTCAATATTTATTAGGAAGATTAGCTGGTAAAAAAGCTTTTAATGGAGATTATAATGGCTATTCTGATGTTATGGATTACGCTAAACAAAAACGAAATGGCGATTTAAAAAAATCGGATATATACGCTAGAGGATTTCATAGCGAAAAAGATAAATTAAAGGAGAGAAATTAATTCCCTCCTTTTTCTTTTATGATTTCGTCAAATTTTTTCTTTTCTTCATCTGTACATAACTCAAAGAATTTTTGGTAATTCACTTGCAAATCATAATTTAGATTTTTTAAATCCTTCAATTCGTTAAACATTGCATCATAATATTCTTTGAATTGGTAATAACCTTTTTTGGTTATTCCTTTGATTATGCCCATATCGCCAGCAGTGCGGTTAATTATATAATCTCCTTTACCGAATTTTGGTTCAATCATAACTAATTAATTCTTTTAGAATGTTATTATCGTAATAACTTTTAACACCATTAAAACTATTGTGCCTTTCTTCAGAAAAATATATTAATTTAATTTTATTTTCTTTACATTTATTGCTTTTTTTTATATCATTATTTTTTATTTTATTAAATGTTTTTAAACCACCAAAAAATTCTATTGGCCTGTAATGTTGTTCACCTTGACATTCTATTCCAATATTATGATTTGGCAAATAAAAATCTAATCTTTGGTTACCCAGCCAATCAAATTTTTTTTGAGAAATATATTCAATGTGGTTTTTTTCTAACAGTAGTCTACATTTATTTTCTAATGTAGTTTCACTACATTTATTACAACCGTAACCTTTTAAATGCGTATGAGGTGTTTGCCAGAATTCACCGTGTTCTTTACATATAATACAAACAGGCGTATTATTATCTTTATAAATTATTTTCGAATAATCATATTTTTCTCCATGAATTTTTTTAGCTTTTTCTATGAATTGTTCATTAGTTAAACAATTACTTTCATACCCACATTTTTTACACCCCTTTCCTTGTAAATGGTCATACGGAAGTTGCCAAAATTCACCGTGTTTAGGACAGATAATACAAATCCTTGTGTGCATACCAAAATATTTTACTTTTGAATAATCATATTTTTCCCCATGAATCTTTTTAGCTTTTTCTATGAATTGTTCTAATGACAATGTTTGATTTTCTGCATTTTTATTATACCCACAAGGTTTACATCCGTGTCCTTGTAAATGATTATTTGGGGTCATCCAGAATTCGCCATGAATAGGACAGATTATACAAACTTTTGTATGGTTGTTTTTATATTCTACCTTTGAATAATCGTATTTATCGCCATGAACTTTTTTGGCTCGTTCAATAAATTGCTCTGTTACCATATATAAAAATATTAATTGGATATTAATCTTAGTTTATTATAAATATCTAATTAATCATTAAAATACCGCATTTTGCTAATTTTTCTTCAGTTTTTTCTAATGTCTCTCCAAATCTAAAGAAAAGTCTGCCCCTTTCATCTGGATATTCTTCATATCCATCAAGATTTTCTCCTGCAAGACAAACAAGACCGTCATAACAATCACTGATAGAGAAGCAACAGTTGTCTTGAATGAGGTCTAGCTTTATCTTGGTTTTTACTATATGCACTTCAGTTATATATTGTCCATCAACCATTAAATCATTAACCAAACATGCTGGTTTTTGGTCAAACCCTTCACCCCATACCTCATCGATGCTATCTGTAAATATGAATTCATATCTGTAGAAGCCATCATTTTCTTCCCCAATATATCGAATAAAACATAAATATACTTCATCTTTTATGTCATCGAAGTTTCTTGGGTCATTAGCCAAATTTGTCAGTTCACTCATTGTCTTCTTCCTTCTTGGTGTTAATCTTTGAAATTACATCTTTGAGATAGTTGATTCTCTTATCTCTATCACTAATTGCCAATGCCTTATCAATGTCATTATCGATTTCACCTTGTTTAACGTCTTTAGGTTCATCTTCTGACAGCTTTTCAGCAATCACACCTCTGAAAACTTTTGCTGTCTCGTCCATCTTTTCATCAAGCTTCATAATTTCACTAGAAGCCATTGCATTAGCTAATATATTTTTACTGTTATCGATTTTAATGTCTTGCTTCTTAATTGGAACGACAATATCATCTTTAATTACAGTTTCGATTGGCTCATTCTTAACACTATCCTTTATAACATCAGCAATAGAGGTATATTTCCCATCTACCATCTTAGTTAAAACTCCAGCATTATCAGAAAGTGTGATAAGCTTATTTATTTTTTGCACGTCTGGGTTACTTTTCAGCTCTTCAACTTTCTCTTCAGTTGTCTTCTCTCTCTCAACAATTGAAACATCTACAATTTTACCATCATCAATCGTGTATTCGATGAAAGTTGCATCATCCTTCTTGGTTACTATCTTAACCGCATTTGTTAAATCAATTTCGAAATTCATAATTTAAAATATTTTACTTGTTATTATTGCCTATTCTATCTCTTTCTTCTTTTAATTCTGTTGCATGATGGAACATAGATTTGTATCCTTCATAGCTCCTAGGAAGTGTTTCTATTTCATAGTGAGATAATAGCCCCCTTATTCCATTTAGATAAATTTGTTGATTAATTGCCATAGTCTTTTTATAAAAAATAAAAAATTATATGCAATATCCGAAGAATTATTTTTCTTTCTCAGTTAAAACTATTTTATTTATTACGTATTCTTTATTATGTATAATCTCTAACATTCTATCAAAGTAAGTTCCATTAAATGATTGATAATAAATTGTACAGTTTTTATTTTGCCCAATACGATACACACGGTCTTCACATTGTTTACAATCACTAGGGGTAAAAGAAAATGAGTTAAAAATAACAACTGATGCTTTCGTAAGAGTTATACCCACGCCTGAACTAACTATATTACCTATAAAAACTTTTATATTATCATCATTTTGGAATTTCTCAACAGCCTCATTTTTCTTTTTCTCATTTAGCTTGCCATTATGATACACACAAATATCGCCAAATTCCTCGATAAACTTGTTTATCTCATTGTCATATGCACAGAATATGATTACCTTTCTTCCAACATCGATACATTTTCTAGTTAAATCAATTGTCCTTGTTATCATTTTATCAGCAAGCCATTGTCTCATGAGCGAAACCTCAATTAACTTTTTGTTCTTTTCAGTTTTTTCCTTATCCTCTTGAAGTTCAAGATATTTATCCCATAATTCATCATATGATTTTTGTTCTTCATCTGTCATTTCATAATGAAGGCACTTAACAGTTTTCTTTGGCATTGTAGCAAAATCAGTCTTAAGTCTTCTAAGATAATAAGGTTTAATAATCTCTTGAAGTTCTTCCATATTGGTATCTTCTCCTGGAATACAAAGCTTCTTACATTTCTTTTCCAATAGTTCATCCAACTCCTTCTTCTCATCTTGAGATAAGTCATACCAAGTTGCTTTTTTCTTATCCTTTAAGAACATTGCAGTATATGCATTCCTTTCATTCTTCTTATAAAAGAACTTTGCACCACAATACCTTTCCATAAAGTATTGCCAATCTTTTGCAATAGGCAAATCAATCAGTTTAAGAAGATTTCTTAAGTTCTGTGTCGAATTGGTAATCATGGTGCCAGTTAACTCAAATATTCCTTTTGGATTAAGCCTTTTTAAAAGGTCAGAGATGATTTTAAAACGCCCAGATGTATTATTAGACAATCTATGAGCCTCATCAATGATTACAAGGTCGTAGTGACTCTGAAACAATTGACTCTTACTCATTGCCTCATCAATGATTTTCTTGCTCCTAGAGACGATTTTTTTCTCCTTATACTCCCTAATAACATTACCATCGTCATCAACATTCAATTCACTTGTTTTAACTATCTGTTCTGGTATTTCATAAAAATTATCTAAAATATCAAAGTTAATTATAGTAAACTTTGCATCATCCCATTTAGAACCTTGAACTATGGTTATATCTTCATCCTTAACGTAGAACTTCAGTTCTTTCTCCCACGTCTTCTTAACTGACGCTGGGCATACAATCAGCACATGTTCGTAATTACCCTCAAGTGCTGCTAAGATTGCGCTACAGCTTTTGCCACTTCCCATCTCATCTGCTATAATGCACCTCTTTCTAGAAAGCATAAACTTTGCAGCATCAACTTGATGGGGTAATGGAATCCTCTTTTCTGTTATATACTTTGAGGCATCAAACTCAACATCATGGTAGTCTTCCATCAAGAAGTCAGTCAGTATGCCCTTCTTTGGTGCAAATAGTTCAACAGCCTTGTCTTGTGACCTTCTATATATACAATAGAAATGATAGTGAGTATCAGTCTCACCCAAGAACCAAGTAATCTTCAGTTTCTTTGGAATAAACTCAATCTCCCACTTCTCTTGTAGTTTCTCCCCATACCAATCAGCAACCATAACCATCTTGTTAACTTCGAACGGTTCTCTATCCCAATTGGACAAGACATATTCTGACTCAAAATCATTCATTGACCTAGTTTGATAAGTAATGATGGTGTTCTTGAGTTTCGTGATATAAGAGTTATCGCCCTTGTATTCCTTTAACTTATTATATGCCTCTTCAATTTTTTTTAATGATAATGCCATTTTCTTATATTTTATACACGTATAAAATATAAGAAAATTTCTGTAAAAAACAAGTGTTTAAACGAAAAAAATGAGATATTTATATAATAAATTGTATTATTGTAATGAAATTAGTTAAAATAAATGAATCACAGAGAAAAAGGTTGTTTGAAGCATATCAAGAAGGGTTTTCACTTAAAGAACTATCAATGATTGCTGATAGCGCATTTGCAAACGAGGACAATAGTGTTCCTCAGATGGAATACTGTAGAAGGTGGTTAGGATACCCAGATTCTATGGGTAGCTCTAGATGCGTATTCACGTTAAATGATAACTTGGTGTTAAAACTTGCATACGGAAGAAGATATGAAGCTGGAATTGACCAAAACCTACAAGAATATACACTATTCCAAGTAGTTGATTCTCCATTATTAGCTAGAGTGTTTAACTATGATAAGAATTTCACGTTCTTGGTTTCAGAGGCAGTATTACCTTGTACTGAAGAGGATTTTGAAAAGATATTGGGAATACCATTTTATCATTTTTATCACCAAAATTCAGTTCAAAGTAGTGATGATTTTTCTAGAAATAATGGTGATAAAAAAATAGGCTTTAATAAGTATTTTGACAACATAAAAAAACCAAATGAAATGTCAGAACTATCAATGACTGATATATTAATGTATATTGAAGCAAATTATGTCTTGGGAGAAGAATATTATGATAAAAATTGCCAAGATGCAATAAATAAGTCACAATGGTTACAAGAGTTTATTAAGTTAGTAATAGATACCAAAATGAGCGATTTTGTTCAATTGGCAAACTTTGGAATAGTTAACAGAGATGGAAACCCAACGATTGTGGTTCTTGATAGTGGACTTAACCTAGATGTTTGGGAAAAACATTATAAATCCTAATAAAGGTAAAATATGGCAAATTTAAAATTTAACACAAATAGCGTAAGACGTGTTCCAATCAACAGAAACTCTCTATTCTATGATGCAGAGATGTTTGACCTAGAAAGAGAAATTGGAAAGGATTATATAGAACAAGATATGGGACAAACCGTAGTCCTATATCAATTTGATGCATCCAATACCCAAACCGATGCAGTCTATGGAGAAACAGAGTCTAATAATATACAGTTTAAAACCCCAATAGAAATACCGTGTACGTATAAGATAGAAGAACCAGAACTAAAGTCATATGACAAGTCAAAACAACTTGGCACTTATATGAAGCCAGGAAAGATAACAATTGGTGTTTACCCAGAGACATTAAAAGAGCTTAATGTTGATGCTAAAAAGGGGGATTATATTATGGTGCAAGTTACTCCAGAGCATTCTGAATATTTTGTTCTTAATGCAATTAATAATGGTTATGCCAATGCCCATAGTTTATGGGGTACGACTAGGTTATGGATTACGTGGGAAGGTTATAGTGTTGATTCTACAGAATTTACAGCATAATAAAAGAGTGAGGAACAAACCCACACTCTTTTTTCTTTTTAACCAATAATCCTATTGTAAGGAATTTTGCGTTCTGTACCATACCAATAAACCATTACACAAGGCTCTGCCATAAATGTAAATGGATTAATCGCCTCTATTACCTCAGAAACTAAAAATGTCCCCTCTAATGTGGCAACAATATCTCCTCGTTTATAATCTCTCATATCTTATCCTTTATTAACTATTGACTTATAAAATTCAACTCTGTCATTGCAAACCTTCTCCATCGAGTAAGTCTTCTCTACAAACTCTGCAAGGTTGTCTTGAAGCTTCTTAAGCATCTCTCTATCATCAGCAAGCTTGTTAATGTACTTTGCCCATTGCTTGTGGTTCTTTGACGAGTCTACAAGCAAAGCAGTGCCGTTCTCGTTAATCTTGCCACCCTTCTCAATCATTGGTACAAGGTCAATGGTGTATGCGCCAAAGTTCTGACCAATAAATGCCGTATGAGTAAAACCACATTCAGTCTCCTTAAGTTGAGACTTAACCTTATTGAACTCATTTTCCTTAAGCGGTGCAATTAATACATCAACATTCGCATAATGCGTTGCATACTTATTGATGTCTCTTGTCCACATTCTACGGTATGGTTCATTGGTAAATGGGTCATCAACATTTGGCATATATTTCATCAAGAACTCCTTATGCTCAGGTGAAATTGTGTTATAGTTATCAGTGAAAATCTTCTCATAATCACACCATACTGATTCCTCTGGGAGAATTGGACGTGTTGTTTTCTCTCCAGTCTGTTGATTATAAATGGTTCTATTTCCCCTTGTATCGAAGCCACAAAGCACAAACTGTACCTTATCCTTATCAACTTGTTTTGCAATGCCATCAAGCAACTGCAAGTCCTTTAAGTGCGAAGAACCACAAATAATACCAACTCTTAGCTTATCACCCATTGCTGTCTTGGGCACTGCAAACTGCTCTTCCTTTGGGTCAATTGCATTTGGAAATACTGCAACGTTCTTATTATGTTTCTTTATCACCTCTGCAAAAATTGGTGTTGTAGTTGTAACATAATCAGCCTTCTTTAGATGATTGATAATTGGCTCATGCCATCTCTCCTTTTTGGCTGTTAAAGACATTGGATGGTCGTTTCCCAAAAGGTAGTGGTCATCAATGTCAATGATTACTGGAATACCTAAGAACTTAATCATATCCATAATCTTACATTCCTTATCAAGCTGTTTGTGAATGTGAATCAAGTCATATTGACTCAAAAACTTTTCCAAATCACCATTCGGCATACTGTAAACAATGTCAACGTCAAACTCATCACCGTAGTGCTCTGCAATGTACTTGTGTGGACCTACCGACCTGTAAAATCCCACACCTGTATGGTCACTGGGAATGACCAACATTTTAATTTTTTTCTCCATAACTAGTTATTTCTTTTAATATTTTATTTTCTTCATTGTAAACTTTTTCTCCTAAAAATTCTGTATGCCCACGTTCGCTGTCATAGTATAATAATTTGACTCCGTGTTCCTTACATAACAACAGTTTTCTTCTATCTCTTTCTAGGCTTTCTTCGAATGCTTTATTCCCTCCGAAGTCAAGAACTGGTTCGAAGTGCTGTCTTCCTTGGCATTCAATTGCTATTTTGTATTCTGGTAGATAGAAATCTAAAGACATTGAAATCTTATGTTTTAACCAAGGTAATATTTTACTTCTGCAATCATGAACATATTTTCTTGTATTCTTTCTAATGCTTCTTGATTTGTTAATCGTTTTCCATTATTCATATATATAAAAGATAAATTTATATCAAAATAAGCAAACATTTAGTTATAAAAAGATATTTATAGGAAGAATAAATTAAAAGTCATGAATAAGAAAATATTAAGTTTTATAAATAAATGCGAGAAGTGGAAGGTAGAAATTAAGAATTTCCATTGGAGTGCTGATAATATGTCACAACATGAGCTTTGTGATGACATTGCAAGTTCTATCTCTGATTTTGAGGATTTGGTGTCTGAGGTTGAACAGTCCATCAGTGGAAAGATTAAGTTGAATGCATTAACTCCAGAAGAAGCTAATGAAACCACTTTGAAAGCATTTGTTGAAGATGTCATCTCAGATTCCAAGGATTTCTTAAAGGAACTTGAAGGGATGGGTGAGAATTATATAGGCATTAAGAGCGAATGTGAGAGTTTTATTGGTGATATGCAGAGAAAGTTATACCTTGTTAACTTCACGCTCAAGGAAGAGCTTAAAAATAGGCTTAGAGAGAAGTTAACAGAGTCTATGCCAAAAAACTTGGGAAGACACGATGAGGTTGATAAGTTTATGGGCAGAAAGCCAAAGTCAATTCAAGCAAGAATCAATCAAATATATAGAATTGTAAAGAAATATGGTATTGATTCTAGAGTTTATCATGATGAGAATTGGCAAGCGATATCAGATTATTATAGAGCAATATCTTCATTGGGTTGTGAGGTTGAAATGAAACCTTGTGGTCATATAGAAAATGCTGACAGCATGGAATCAGATGGCGGTTATTGTGATTATGCTGAAGATGGTATGCCACGTTCAAAGCAATATGCAATTAATATCATGTTCGATGATGGAATGAAGATTAGTGGTTATATCAAGTGCATGGCTTGTGGAACTGTTGAAGACCCATTTTCTCGTTATGATACTTGCATTGTGTTATGGCCTAAGAATAATCGAGTGATTGAAGATAAAGAAATAAATAAACAAGTTAAGTTAACCGAATCTGAACTTAAACAAGTTATTAAGGAAGCTGCAATGCAGATTATCAATGAGATTGATTATTCTCAAATCCCAATGGGTGATTTTTATGAAAGGAATAAATGGTTTAAACAGCAAACAGATACTGATTTTCCTAATCATGGGGTAAAAGACAGTGATAACTGGCAAAACACATATAGTGACCTAGCATCAAAAAAAGCAGAGCAAGATAAAATAGAGGCAAAAACTAAAGCAAAAGAATCTTCAGCTTTAAGGAGAAAGGAAGATGCTAAAAGACGTAGAGAAGCCGAAAAAACTAGACGTAAAGTTTCTAGAATGAAATATGGTGATGGACAATTGGTTGCTGTGTTAGATATGGCTGATTGTCGTGCATACTGGGCATTACTAGACAGTTATAAAGAGGTACAGAATAATGGTGAATGGGATGTCGAACTTTATAATGACGGTACTTGGCTTCCATATGAAGAGACATACGGCCCAGCATCAAAAATGCCATCTAAGTTAGAGCCATATTTAATGAAAATGTTTAAAAAACTAGGCATGAAAGAAGGTGATGGGATTGATGAATCCAAGAAGCCAATAAAAGTCACAGAACAAGAGCTTAAACAAGTTGTTAAGGAAGCTGCAATAAATATTATAAAGGAATATACCCAAAAGCAAGCCAACACTAAGGGTTTCATTAGGTCAACGCATGGTCACAGAAAGGGTTTTAAGAAACAAGTTGCGCCAGAAGAAAGAGCAGAAGCTAGAAGACGTTTGGGTATAAAGGATGAAGTTGAAGAGTCAATTGAGATTGACCCAAAGAATAAAGGAAAGTTTAATGCCACCAAAAAGGCAACTGGAAAATCTACTGAAGAACTAACACATTCAAAGAATCCACTTACTCGTAAAAGGGCTGTATTTGCTCAAAACGCCAAACGCTGGAATAAGAAATAATTACTAAAACAAGAAGCATGAGAAGAGAAGGTTGGAGAGACATAGGAATTAGGGATAAAATGCAAATCATCAATGGTACTGTATTAGTATTTGCGGCAGTCATACTATACTTCATAGCATTTATAGTAACGCTATCAATTGGGTATCCAGTTATAACAGCTGGAACGACAATGCTTGGCGTTGCACTTGCATTCTTTGGTATCACAGTGTTTATTAGAAACCAAATGATTGAATTTGAAACAACAATTGATAATAAACTAAGACAGTTAGAATATATTGAAAGAAAACAAAAAAGAACTAAGCAATAAACTTAGTTCTTTTTCTTTTTTTAGAAGTCTCCTAATGCATCTACTGTTTCAGCATAGTTATATTGGATGTCATCAAAGACAAATCCACCAGTAGATGGCGTTCTATCTGGCATTTTCTTGAAGTAGAACCTCATGTCTGCTGCATTCAGTGTTACAATTGATGCCAATGCTGTTGGTATTTTTCCTTCTGATTCAAATTCCTCAACCTCATCATTGGTAATCTCTTCAAGGATTTCGAGATACTTCTGATTTTCCTCTTGGAATAATGCATTGTTCTCTTCCTCAACCTCTTTTTTGTATTTCTCTACAAGACCATCCCAATCAATTCCGCATTCTTTAACAAATGGCGGAACTTCATTAATCTTAAGCCAAAATTCAATTTCTTTTCTCTCTGGTGTCATCAATGCCTCATATGTGTCTTGGTCTCCTTCCTTATTTGGATAACCGCTTACAAGTTTAGATTGCTCCTCAGTAAAGAATTTCTTATCCTTTGGATTGGTTATAAGAATTTGATTTCTTATATCTGGATGGAAACAAACCAACAATGGGGTGATTCTCTTATTGAATTGCTCAATGTATTTCTCCACATTGTATTCAAGACCTTCATATTCGCTGCAAAGCACATCCTCTTCCTTATCAAGGATTTCATTTGGTACTAACTTACAGTTAAGGATGATTTCATCCTCATCAAATGCCTTACTGCCATACTTTTCCTTTGCTAGTTCAATGCGAGATTTCTTTTCACCACCATTAAGTTTAACTTCCTTTGTATTATCCTTGTATAGTTTTTCAACTTCCTTGGTGATTTCTGTCTTTTCACCATTAAGATAATAATAGTAATGCGTAACACGCTTTACATCAGTATGACCTTTCTTTGTACCAGTGTTGATATAGAATACAGTGTCACCAACGTTTACATTAAGGTTTTCATTGATTGCAAGTTCATACCAAGCTTGACGTGATTTCTTTGAACCAGCCTTTGTAAGTGTTCCACAATCAGCAGTGTATTCCTTCAATGTCTTCTTGATGTTGCCCTTTGAAGCAATATCCTTAATTGGAATCTGATAGTTATAAATCTTGTCGATGTAATCATAATAATTCGATAAGAACTTATAGCCATTGTTCCTTAATAATAAGTCAACACCTTCATCAATAAATTTCTCAAGATAACCACTCATCTTACGAGACTTAATTGTGTTACCAACTTTCTTTGTCTTACCGTCTGGCATCAAATCGGCATAGTTCTTACGTGCGAATTGGATGCAAGCATCGCAGTACTCGTCTATGCCTAACCCCATTTTGTTGATGCCGCCGTTATAAGGTTTGGACAAGAACAAGTCTTCGAACTCAGCAACGTCGGCATCGACTCGTGTATATTCTTTACCTTTAACTGAGTTACGTCCTTCGCCAGTGCTGACGTATGGGTGTTCTTTTGTATAGCGGAAATCTTCTTCCTTTGGCATTTGGAAGTTGAAGCCATCGGTGTTGCTTATTACGTTCATTCCTAGGGCGTTAACCACAGTTCCGTCCAGAGATATGTCGTACACAACACCGATGCCTTGGCAGTCCTCCATTTTTTTTACGTTAATACTATTCATTTTATTATTTCTTTTAAAAGTTCTTCTTTATTTTCAAAAACTTGATACGGGTATTCTATACCTACGTTGCTATAGTACAACACTTTAATACCGTGTTCTTCACAAAGTTGTTTCTTTAGTTTGTCTCTTTCTTGTATAATTTCTAATGGTTCAAAGAAATCTCTATTTTCAAAGTGTTGTATTCCTTGGCATTCTATTGCGATATTATACTTTGGAATATAAAAATCTAAACGTTGTTTTCCCAACCAATTAAATTTTTTCTGGGACTTAAATGAAATATTCCTATCAGTTAAAAAATCAAATAAATGTTTTTCTAATGCGCTTTCATTACAAGTTGGGCATCCACAACCTTTTAAATGGTCATGCGGAGGTTGCCAAAACTCTCCGTGTTTAGGACAAATAATACAAACTTTGGCATGCGCATTAACATATTCTACTTTTGAATAATCATATTTATTCCCATGAACTTCTTTAAATTTATTAATTATTTCATTTTGCCTAATTTTTTTAGTTCCTCCACAAGTTGGACATCCATGATGATTTAGATGGTCATTTGGTTTCATCCAGAAATCCCCATGAGTTGGACAAGTAATACATATTTTGGTTTTGTTATTTTTATATTCTACCTTTGAGTAATCATATTTATCTCCATGAATTTTTCTTGCTTTTTCAATAAATGTTTATGTATCATCTTTTCTAGTTCCACCACAATATGAACACCCTTGTCCATTCAAGTGATTATTTGGTCTTATCCAGAAATCACTATGAATTGGACAAACTATACATATTTTTGTATGCGCATTTATGTAATTTACTTTGGAATAGTCATATTTGTTTCCATGTATTTTAATTGCTTTTTTTATAAAAGTTTCTGTATTATTCATTTTATTTTATTCTTTAAAAACATTATTCCAGCTTGACAAGTCTTGCTTGTATTAGAATAATCCCATCCTTCTAGTTCATTAAGAAACATCCTAATATAATCCAAGCTAACATCATTGAATAAGAACATTGGTACTCTGTCTAGTGCGCCTCTCTTAAGCATACGTGCTGTAGAGGTAATGACACTGCCATGAACCTTATGAGAACCTTCACCATGCCAAAACTTATCCTTATAATATTCTAATCTTGTGTTTTGGTTTATTTCACTTGGTTTAATCTTCTGCTGTTTATCATTAAACAAGCTGTGGTCTTCTGTTACTGTAACACTCATATTACCCTCAGAAATCTCGTATAACGGCTTATTTGTCTTGTGACGGTATATGTACTTAGGTCTCATCCAACCGCTTCTACAAAGAACTTTATATGGTTTTTCAGAAGTATCATATTCTCTGCCTAAAGCATCTGTTTCTGTCTTGCCAATTAATTCACATATTGGTTTAATATCAATTTTTCCATCTATATCATACTTAATGAATAAAGGAGTATCTGCCGTAAACGAATCACCTACGATTGGTTCATAACCAATTGACTTGAAGTGAGAAATCATAAGTCTCAGTGACATACGACTGATGCAAGTTGTCTTTTCTGCTGCAAGGATGTCTCCAAATGGGAATACATTTGGAGAGCCGTATCCTCCGAAGAAGCTATTAGCAAGAATCTTAAGAGGCAACTGTTTCTTATCGTTACCACTCTTCTCTGCTTTCCAATACTTTATCTGTTCTTCTATCTTCTTTAATTCTTCTCCTTCTGCCTTTTCAAGAAGTTCCTTAAACTTATCAACGTTATCTCCAGCTTCTGCCTTAAGTTCCTTGTATTTTTCTCGTTGCGTGAGGATATATTCAAGGAATGAAAGCATGACATTCATAACGTCAATTGGTGTTGAAACATGCCATGTAAGGATTACTGAAGGATAAAGTGAGTTATAGTCAAGTTTTACAATACGGTCAACGAATCCAGTCTTAAGGAGACGTGAAAGTCCACCAGTAAAGCGTTTATTTGGTGCTGCTGATGGTATTGCAAGGTCATTTTCATAGCACCACGCAAGCATGATGAGCTTCCAAATGCCAGCCGTACCCATTGTACAAGTTCTTGAGAAGTTGGTTGGTAACATCTTACCCACAAGGAAGTTAGACTCGTTTAGTTTATCTTCTACCTTATCAGTCTCCCATAAGTCATCTAACAAATATCTTTCAACTATATATCTGCCACTTACTAGATTATATCCTTTAAGTAATGGTCTTTTATCTGTTACTCTATACCAATCTCCATCATCTTCACATAGTCCAAATACTTTTTCTTGGATGTTCCAAGTTGTGGTGATTTTATCACCTGGTACATACACACGATTTTGTTTCTTCAGATTAAGATATTTGGTAACATATTTCAAGTTTGAAGATTTCATATTGGAGTCGATGGCTTGTGCCCTACGTGCTGCATGTAGTGAATCTAGAACATTATGTCCCCACATAATTGTTGGATAGTAGTATTCCACTTCTCCTCCTAGTTTAAGTACAGATTCTTTTTTCTTCTTATATATTGCGTGTCTAAAGTATTTAAGTGAAAGTTCTGAAAAATCTACCCCAAGCATTTCACAGCGAACGATAAAGAAGTTCCAGTCGAAGTTTTCTGAATTATGCCCAACTACTGTATCTGGTTTTAAGTCAGCCAATATTTCCAAAAACTCTTCGATTGCAGCAATTTCGTTTTTATCTAGTTCTTCTTTTGAATTGCCTTCGACAGATATTACCTTATTGTATCCTTTATTTGTGTGTATACCAATTTGCTCAATCCTATGTATTCTAGGGTTGAGTCCTTGTGTTTCCAAGTCAAAGATGAATCTGTTGAGTTCATCGTATGTGTCATAGCCTTTAAAGAGTCTTCGTCCAGTTGCAATCATATATTGTTCAACTGGTGTAACTCCCATGAACTCTTTATTTCCATTTTGTGTTTCACCTTTTTTCTGTCTAGGATGGATGGGTACTCCACCTTTTGAAAAGAAACTTTGAAACACTTGATTGCTCATTTTTCTAGTGGCATAAAAGAGGTATTTATATCCACTTTCTAGTCTTTCGTGTTCTTCTCCGTTATCATTGGAGGTGATTAGTTTTTTAATTGAGATTCCATACCATCTCAATTGTTTTCTAAGTTCTGCTCTATTACCATTGAATAGTCTTATTGCAGCACTATGTTTTACCCAAATGAATGGTTTGAAATCGTCTTGCTTAATACGTTTTTCACCTTTTTCATTTACGTAAATGATGTTAACCTTGTCTTCATCGAACCCACATTCAATGGAAATGATGTGTTCCATTGGGTCATGACCTAATAGAAAGGTGTTAACAACGTCAGTTGTAATTTGTTTCAACATAAAAGTTTAAATTGTTAGGTATTGTTATTTTTGTTAAACCTTAAGACATACCAAGATGTCATCAGTTCTTAATATATTTCCTATAAAAAATCATTCTGCGTAAAAATCGACTGTTTTTTGTATTCCGTTTAATTTGCTCATCAATGGTTTCACTGTTGCATGCCCAAAGTTATCTACATCTACAGCGTATAATCTGCCATTTGGGGCTTTGCAGATGTTGCCTATACCTTTTAGGTTTTTAACCATTGTTCTTCCATCTCCAATGAACAATTCATTGGTATCCATTCCCCAACATAGGACTCCTTCCTCTGGAATGTAATCCATTCCTCTGCCTTCTTTTAAGTTATGTCCTCTTAAAATTTTGTACTGCATAAAAAATTAATTTTTGCAAAGATATATAAAAAAAGTTAAAAAAGCAAATAAAAATAAAAAAAAAGAGTAACCGTTTAAGATTACCCTTTTCTATGAATTAAATATTCTCCCAATGGCATGCCACTACGTCTTGCGTCTCTGACTATGCAAAGACGACCCCATCTTCCCATACCATTTACAGCTTTGCTCACAAATTCAAGTTCCTCTGGCGTTAATTCATCCATACTAGGGACAGCAAATTCAGATTTTCCTTGTGGGTATGGATTTCCGACTGTTCCAAGTGCGCCTTTCATTTTTTGACAAAGGTCATCAGCCCAATCTTCGTTAAGAATTCTATTTACAGACTCTTTAATGATTCTATGAAGGTCTGATTCTGTTAATCTTATAAGTTTCTTAGGTACAACAGACTCATTCTTTGGGATTCTAAATTCTCTTTTCTTGGTTGTTGGGTTTATCCTTGATTGAGCAATAGTTTTACCATTTTTGTCAGCATATTCATCTCTCCATCCTTCGTCAAAATCATTATATGCATTACTTGGTTTTGGTTGTGGTGCATTTATTGTTCTAAAGTTTTTATTTTTACTGCCTTGATATGGTCTACTGTACTGTATAATTTTACCATCAGATGTTCTATATGCATCTTTCCATTTATCTTCATTCATATTTCTAGATTCGTTTTGATACCAATCGTCTTCTTTTTCCTTATTAGTCTTTGTTCCCCAACCTTTTTTATCATCATGTGGGTTTGGATTAGGGGTAGTCTTTGGTTTTTCTTGTCCTTTCTTTCTCCAATCCTTATTTTTAGGAAACGGAGACCATTCATTTATTATACTCATATTAAAATTAAATTTTTTTCTTTACTTTTATTATTTTCATCCAAGACTCCATATATCTTCCCCATCGCTATTATATATTGTTGCTCTTCCGCATTCTCCCATAGTAGAGTTATAGTGATTCTCGACATCAATCATATAATCTTCCAAATCATTAGGGTTATTACAAGGAGTCCAATCACCTTCATATTTGAAAGAGGCTGTATATGGTGGATTTCCATAAGTTTCTATTGTATCGTCAACATAACCTTCCTTTAATATCCTATTCACTGATTCTTTTACAATTCTATGGAGGTCTGCTTCTGTTAATCTGATTAATTTTCTATCCATAATATATATATATTTTATAATAAATATCGATATTTATTAAAAAAATAAAACAAAAAAAATAAAACAAAATGTTATTAACAGTAAACGAAATAATAAAAAGATTCCGAACTGAGGGACAATGTTATAAGTTTAACCCTAAAACCATTAGTTACATGGCAGTTAAACTTGGTTATAACTTGAAGCGTATTGGCGGCAAGGTTGGTTATGACTCAAGTCTAATTACAGCCATTACAAGACATTTTAATAAAGCTGTGGAGTATGACAAGAAGATAGGAATGAAAATGCCTCAGAGGGCTTTAAAACAAGCGAGAGAGGGTGATTACTATACCTACAATGGTGAGAGGGATAATAAAGATTATGAATGGGAAAAAAACGAGAGTTTTATTAACATAAGTAAGCTAATAACAGAAACCATCAATGAGTATTTAGATACGATGACAAGCAACGCTATGAGAAGTTTAGGGACAACAGATAGTCCTTCTGATTTAGCTAAACAAACTCATAGATATTTGCAAAAAGATTTGTTCAATCCAGTAAAGGGGAAAATAGGTTTGAACAAAAATTCTTGGCTAATACATATTACAACACAAGATGTTGGTTACAAAATAATGAAAGAAGGGTTTAAAAGTTGTATTACTGACTTAAATTTTAGAGCAACACAAGATATAGAAGTAGCCAAAGAATTATCTAGTAGTGGGTTGTGTTTTTCATGTCAATTAGACGATGATGATAATTGGTATGGTATAGTACAGCAAATAAAAGATTATGATGAAGAATGGTGTGGTGTAATATTCCAAGCAAATGGATTTAACGCTTGGTCTGCTTTTGGTGAAAAGAATGAAGTAATATTTAATGCTAATTCAGCTCATAACTTTTTGCTTTTATTACCAATGACAGATAATGAAAAAGAACAATATTTACAATATAATAGTAATAATATTGAGGATTTAGAATATTTTGAAGGTGTTAAAGTAGTTGATAAAAATGGAAAAACTTTGATGAAAGGTGATATGGAATCTCTTTTCCATGTAAAGGTAATAAATAACAATGGCAGATATGAAGGCGACCAAAAAATGAAAAGTTGGCTTAATAACAATCAAACCCAATATCGCCATAAATTTGGAAATAAATAAGTTATATGATATTATATACAAAGATAAATAATCCAAAAAGGGTTTATATAAATGAGTCAAAGATACTATCATTAGAGGGTGTAGATTGGTCTAAGACTGATGATGGTAAGATAAGTATGTCTATAAATCAAAATAAGGATAATAACTCCAATAAGGGTACAAATAGTGTCGATACTCGTGTATTTGGCACAAAGGATGATATTTTGCATGGTAAGATGTTATCAAAAACAGGTAAACCTCTTGGCACTTCCAAATCATTGGAACAAGATTATAATTCGAAAAGTGCTGCAATTAATGCATATAAAACAGTAATTAATTGGATTAATGGGGGCAGAGTTGGTGAGTGTAAGTTACCAGAAGGTTTGGATAAGGTTACAGAAACAGCAATAAATAGGTGGTTATCATCTAGATTTTCAGATAATAGGGTTATAGATTTATGCAAGAAATCTATAACAAGAATAGAATCTGATTATAATAGACTATCAATGACTCGTAATAGAATTTCAAATTCTGATAATGTATATAAAATGGTCATTGATTGGGTTAAAGGCGGTCGTATTGGAGAACTTGTTTTGCCTGATAATTTAGACCAAGCTACAAGAGTAACAATTAATAAATGGGTTACATCTCTTCCAAACGATAAAATTATTGATTTATGCAATAAATCTATGAACAAAGATGTCGCAAGATACATCACTGGTATTGTTCCAAATACCAATGTAAAGTATATATCTTTATTCTCTATGACTGATTTCAATTTTAGTGATGCAATTAAGCATGGAACAGTGAGACAAAATGGAAATACTGATGACATTTTAGGTATTGGTGAAAAGGATAGGGAAGTTGACCAGAATGGAAATCTTAAAACTTTGGATATAATGTATGATAAAACAATACAGCCAAATGTTGCTCAAAACTTTTCATTAAATGGCGTTAAAGATGGACACTTCAAACAACAATATGGATTAAATGGCGGTGGAGCATATTCTAGTGTTGCTCAGTTCTTGGATAAATCTGTTAATTATGCTGCATACGCATTAAGGAAAGAGAACTTTAGCCCAGATTTTATAGTTTCTGCCCCATCATCTTCTAGCTTTAATGAATATTACTGTAGAAACTTATCAAATAAGTTAGGTATTAGGTATATTAATGATTTCTTTAAGAGAAATGTTATTAATGTAAGATATGCAGATGGTCAAGATTTATTGTCAAAGGGATTTTCACCAAAGGATGTACTTGAGTTTGAAAGCCAAGCTAAAAACATAGCATACAATGAAATTGGCTATATGGTGTCTGAACCTATTCGTAAATTTATTTATAATAATGAAAATGTTTTTGGTACTATATCCATTGAGAGAAGTAGTAGAGAAAAGTTTTCTTTAAATGAAGTTTTTGATTGTGTCATGATTTATGCCTATAATACTATTCTTGAAAACATGAATGATGGTGACAACGTATCTTCACACTTAGTAAAAAATTTCTTAAAAGAAAAGAAAAAGTTATACTCAAAACAGTATGATTCAAAAAGAATATTTAATGAGGTGGTATTTAGAATTAAGACAAAAATAGGAATAAAGGTTTTTAATTCATTACTAATGGAAACAATGAATTTAGTATTGAAATATTCTGATATTTTGAAGAATAATGGTTATAAACTTAGATTCAATATAAAGAAATTCAAGATAACTAGCTTTAAAAAGATGTTTCGCCCTTTCTTATCGAATCTTTACATCATTGCTGACGAATATATGTCAAATGGGGAATTGATGAATAGATTCAAGAATGCAAAGTTTTTGATTTTTGATGAGGACATCAATAGTGGCGCAACTTTGAAGATAGTAATTGATGCATTAGAAGAAAAGTTGCCAGAACAGAATTCTAGCAACTTATTATGTCTTGTTAACGCATACTCCAATTCTGGTTTCTAATCATATAGTTTTTCTAATTCTTTAGAAGCATTTGTATATAACTCTTGGTCGAACATATCCCAGTCTTCGACTAAGGGTTTTCCATTTTTGGTATATGACTGTAATGTTTTGTCAATCGCTTCATCTACAGCTTTAAAATAAGCTTCAACATCTACATCATCATCACAGCCAAACTTATCACAGATTGCAGCAATATAATACTCTCTATCAAAATTTTCTTCCATGCGTTTATTATTTTAAAATTTGTTTAATAATATTTTAATTGGCTCTTCATTATTTTCAAATCTTTCTTTTGTAAACACCAACAAATCGCCACATTGCATTCTGACTTGAACTATTTTTCCTTGGATATATTTCGCTGCATAATTAAAGGCAACACCAATTCCCTTGCTATTTCCATCTGTTATTAATATAACATGGTCAGAATCCCTAATAAATGGTTCTTTTTCCTTTGCTCTATTCTTATTCCATTTATTTGGAAGCCAATCAACATAGTTATAGCCATTTTCTCGTATATATTTCATACAGAGGTTATCGCCACGCTCCCCAGTAGTGGCATAGAATAAGATATTTTCTTTATCTTGCTTGCTTAAGAAATAGTCATATACTTTCTTTAAGGTCTTGTAATCATTGAAATTTTTATAAGCTGCAACATATATTTTAACCATAGTCTAAAATGTTTTTGCAAAGATATAAAAAATTCCTGATAAAACCAAATATTTTCTAACTTTTTTTCTTTATCCTATCTTTAAGCATCTTCTTAAACTCTGCAACCTCTTTCTTTGTTGCTTCCCTAATTGTCTCATATTTGGGGTCTAATTCCCCATTGCTGTTGAATGCAACCTCATAGGCACGTTTCTTTGCCCCAAGATGCGTTGACGCTGAAAGCATCTTCCAAACTGACTTTCCATCCTTGTCAAGGAATTCACATTTCCAAAACCAATTTATCTTATTCATATTGCAAATATACTAAATATATATGGATTATCCAAAATATTTAAACTATTTTAACAAAAAAAAGGCATTAGTTGATGCCTTTTTTCTTTTTCATACCATTAATATTTGATACTTTCTTCATGGTGCACTCATATATATCCCCGTTTTTTGTTAGAAATTTAAAAGTTTCTCCCAATGCAATCGTATTCACTTGACTCATTGGCTCTTGTTTTCCCTCCGAAAGTATGTTCTTCTTAAGAGATACAGCATACTTTCTTACAATCTCTTCAACAATTGTTCTAATCATTGGATAGTCAATCTGTGCTGAAGGAGTATACTGCATTTGTGTGTGTCCACCCATTCCTTCATTCACAATTTGTCTAACATCTTGTGTTGGTTGTGTAATTTGTGGCTGCTGTTGTGGCATTGTTACCTCATTTAAGAAATCTAAACTACCATCTCCACCTCCGCCAAATGCACCGTATAAGCTAGACTCATCAATTGGGTTATTCATAAAGGCTTCTCTGATTGCTGCTGGAACATTGCTTGCATTTTCTCCCATTTCCCTTGTAATCATTGGGGCTTCAGTCTTTCTATTCCTTGCAGTTGTCATTAAGTCTTTCGTCATTATCTCACCATTCTCAAGTGAATTATTGATATTTGCCTTAAAGTTTGGGTCTTTAGCTATTTTATCAAGTGTTCCATTTGATTCCAACTGCATTAGTTTTGCAGCCCTAGACATTGCGTTTTTTACGACAGACTCTCTATTTACGTTATTATTTGCCATACTATCTTCTGTTATTGTTTAAAAATTCGTCTTCATTGAAGTCTACTTCATCTGAATCATAACTATTATTATTAATTGGTCCTTGCGGATTCTGCGCCATTGTTTGTTCAGCATCATTAAGGTCAAACAACTTCCAAAAATCATCGTCTTTTTTTGGCGTTGCATCAATATTTTTCCTTATGTCAGCATACTTCTTACTGTTTGGCTGAGAAGTATAAACATTCTTCTTCCATTGTTGTGTAACTCTTGGTTGTTGAATAGGTCCTTGGGGGTTGTTCTTTTGCTGGCCAAACTTAACATCATTTTGATAACGCATTTTCTCCCTCTCTAATGGGCTAATAAAATCATTAAACTTTGCATTATCAACAAATGTTCCCATTGTTTTATCCCCATTTGGGTTATAGCCATCTGGGGCTTGGAAGAACTTTTTATTCCTTAATGGTTGCCAAGATGTAATACGATCTAATCTGAAGAATTTCCACTTTGGTATACCTCTACGAGAGCCACCACCTTCTTGCCATGCTCTTACTACTGGATACCCTTTCTTAGTTGTACCAATAGCCATAGGCATGATGACACGGCTACCCTTGGAGTTACCGCCATTGTCCTCCATACCATCATCATAGCGTATCCTAACTTTATTCTTATTGCGAATCGATTGTAATACGCTATCACTATCGATTTCTTCGTTCAAGAAAGGTTTTATTCTATCTCGTAAAAGTATTTTCTTCATTATTATTGTCCGTATAATGCTCTTAATTTATTAAGGTGTGTATCATCAACTATAATATCTTGAAGTAGCTTTAATCTTCTTTGAACATTTTGGTCTGAGAAGAACCTCTTATTTTCATTAATTGCCCTTCTCTTCGCCTCTTCACTCATGTCAAAATTAACATCTTCAAGCTTCTTATCTTTTGCAGACTCATAAATTTTGTCACATCTTTTACTGACAACATCCATACCAAATAGTATGTTTCTTGCCAAATTTGCTAATCTATTGCTGTCGTAAAATCCCATAACATTATGTAATTATACTTTTTATTAATTTCTCTTTATCTTTAAAAGTTTTTATATTGTCTTCTTCAATATTTTTGTAGTTTGTATAATATAAAAGATTTATGCAAAGATATAGAAAATCTGGAGAATTCCAAATTTTTTAAGCGTTTTCTTGGCCAATCTGCTGACCCACGAAGTACTGACCGTCATTCACATTGGCTGTGGTATCAACTGAAGTAGGGCCATAAGACTCTTCATAATTGTAAATTGAACGTGCCATTTGTTCCTCACGTCCAGGAATTCCAGCTCTGCCCTTACGGTCATATAAACCGCCTATCTGGTCACTTGGGCTTGTTGCAAAGTTGTCATATTTAATCATATTACTTGCAGTTCCATTACAGTTTGGTAGCCAGTGTGTGTGACCTTTTATAGTAGGATGTCCTTTGCCTTGAGCTTCATCGTCAGAAATAGCATCTTTATGAGCACTTGAATACTGGTCTTCGATATTATAATCTGAACGTACAATTTCGTTATGACGTTCATTGATTCCTGCTTTCTCTAAACATGTCTGTTTTCCCATAATCTTATATAAAATTTAATATTTTATTATTCTATTATAAATAGTTCTTTTATTATTTTCCACCGTTTATTTTAAATTCAGTTTGAACCATATATTCTGATTCTATTAATGGTTTTGTATATTGCAAGTCTTTTTTCCATTCATTTCTCATTAAATGGTATTGTCTTGCTTTCATTCCATACATTTCTAGTGTTGTTGGTTTTCCATCTGCGCTTGCGAGGTTTCCGCCTTGTTCTTTAGTTCCTCCACCAAATATATAATCAATGGTATTACCTATTTTATTATATGTATTTTCGACTGTATTCATTTTTTCAATTTAATAACTTGTTTTTCAGTTATGTATATTTTTTTACCAATCTCTTTATTCTCATTATATGAGATAGTTCCGCTAGGAAGTTCTATTTGTTTTACCTTCACATCGCTTGGTTTAACGTCAGCATCGCTTGTAGGCTTTGGTGGCTCTACTGGAGGAATTTCTTCTTGTCTTCTTGCCTTTTCAATGCCCTTGTCATATAAATCATAAGCAAGTTGTCCACCTTGTGCCATTTGTTGTAATGGGTCATTTGGCCATCTGCTTTTTCTCATTTTTGCAACATCAATATTCACATAGTTAACACCTTGTTCTTTACCATTTTTCTTTGTTTCCTCACCTTTTTTATTATAAGTCTTATCAGTTGCAAGGTTTTTAAGGTTCTTGAGGTTATTTTTACCCATAGTTGGTTCTAGCGCATTATATAATGCACTAAAAACTTGTTGAGCATTCTTAGGAACTGGAATTTTCCTTTGTGTCACTTTCTGTGAATCTTCTATTATTAATGACATAGTTTAAACTGGTCTTGAAGCATTTTTACCGCCAATGAATCCCCATCCTTGTGGGCACATTTCATCAGCAAACTCATTGCTGTCTATTGGATTAGCCTTTTTAGGACTACCACCTTTATCTGTAATTGTTGGTTGAAGTTCAACTTGGTCTTTACTATCAAATTCTGGAACTGAACTTGTTCCAAAGTCTGCGTCAGTTACACCTTCAAACAATCTTCCAAACTGAGATTCATTTAAATTAATTACTTTCATAAGTATCTTCTTTTATTTCATATAAATATTTATTAAAGAGAATTAATTACATTATATAATGGCAAATTTAAAGGTAAACAACTATCATAATCTTAAATTAAGGATTAATAGAGATGAATATTGGGATTTTTATGTGAATAAAGACTCTTATGGCTCATTCAGAATAAAGGATGGGTTATATGATGATTGTTTAATATCATATATAGATTTGTCAGATGAAGATTGTTTTGACAGTAATAATTGGATATATAGTAAAAGTGGTTATACTTGGGATAAATCCATATCTTTGGGTTATACATTATATAATATAACATATACTGGGGTGGATAATGGTTTATTTACATTCCGTAAGGATAGAATTTCAAATAAAGACTTCTTCGAATTATTTCAAAAGAACAAGTTTGAAATTGTTGAAAATGACACTCGTTTAAAGCTCCATGCTGTGTCTGGAAATACCTTGCAGTATGACTACCCACTTCATATAGAAAACGGCTCTGTGAAACTTAATGGGGGTTTTTTTCAAGGCTTTTTCAAGACTGAGTGCGATAAGTATCAAGTATTACCAACGTCATTTGAACATGGAGACACATTGAATCTTGAATTCACATTAAAAAGATGTGACTTAGATAAGGAATCAAATAAGACATTGAATGATAAATATCCTCAGAATAAAGGTATATTCTTCTACATTGGAACGAGGGCAGAAAACAAGTGGATTTATATGTATGACAAAGACGATGTAGATGGACTTGAGGAGTGTTATGAATTGGGTGTTGATGATTATGTTGAAGGTGGAGAAATAGATAAGAAAGATTATATTATTGGAAACTTTTATAATCCAAATCCTGATTTTGATGGATGTGACCCATTTGAATTGGGAGATTATACCAACTATAGATATTATGATATTGATTTATTTGAAAGAGATGAATGTGATTGGGATGACATGTCAGATTATCTTGATATAGAATCAAATAGAAAGCCAAAGGTAATACCTTGTGATTCAGATTTACCTTATAAAACGCTTACTTGGTGTTGCGGTGAAAATGGGGGTGATGAAGATAATGAATTCATATTAATTCCATTCTTTCACGGATGTGGATGTCCAATATCGTATAAGAAAAAGAAAAATCCAAATTATAATGGAAATGAATTAAATGGATGCGATGAATTTGGTGACGATTATATATTCGACAATGGTGAAGTAATGGGTTTGGATGAAGCAAGGGATTATATTGAACCTGAGTTAGATATATCTGATTTCGAATATCAAACCAATGATGGCTTTAAGTTATCTGAAGCAAACCAATATTATTTTTATACTGATAATAAGTTCTTGTTCTTCGATAGAACCAAGACAGGTAAGACAGTTTCCAATTGGGTTGAAGGAACTCAGTTTATGTATATGGGACGCAAGAGCCAATTCAAAGGCAATCTCTTCATCTTGATGAATCGTACCAAGACTGGATATACCATATCCAATATTGATGCCTTAAGAGACCAATCAGCAAATGATTATAACCCATATAACGACCTATATAACAATGCCTTAGCCTTTAGAATAACAGATAAGGGTGAAATAGGTTATAGGATGCTTGTAATGGATTGTGAGAAGGAAGGAAGGGATAAGACAAATATCATTGAAGGATATTCATTCGAAAATGTAATACCAAGTTGTGAATGGTGTACAGTTAATGTTAGGATGACAAATGTATTTGGTAAAATGAAACTTTTCTTTTATGTTAATGGTAAACTAGTATATATAACAAAAGACCTCCCAATGATTAATTTAAAGGCATTGAATGAACTCTATGAGAAACAAGAGGGAGTACCGTATAACATATCCATTGGTGGCGGTACGCAAGGTCTTGCTGAAACAATACAAAGAAATTATATGCTGAATCCAACAAGGGTATACCCACTTGAAAAATATTTTGCAGGAACATTTATTGGATACCTTTCTTCATTCAAGATATATAATTGCTTCATGGAACAAATGATAATTGAACATAATTATAAGTATGAGAAGAATAAATCAAAATAGAGTTAAATCGATTATTAGGGAAACGATAGATAGTTATTTAAGACAAAATATAAATGAAAACTATCATGGAGAACTATATCATTATACTAGCCTTATACAAGCATCTTGGATTGTTGATGATGATTGTTTGAGAGCTAATGTCCCTTCTAGTGAAGAAGATATATCTAGCAAACCATGTATTTCATTTACAAGAGATAAAAATTATAACATACAAAGTAAAGGAAGTTCAGTTTGTTTCGTGTTTGATGGCGATATGATTCAGAATTTGCGTGGTGCAAGATTACAGCCTTTTGCTTTTGATGGAAAAGGTGAAGCAGAAGAAAGATTGTATAACTTGGATATATATCCTTTGCATAAGTATTTAAAAAGGATTGAGATTAAATTATCAAACAATGAGCGTTCTTGGTCTAGTGACCGTGATTTTGATGAAGAGTATGAACTTTATGATAAGTTTGTGAATAAATTTCCAAATTTAGATGATTCAAAAATAAACCAAAAAATATTAAATTTCTTAATAAATAAAATAAGTAACAATAAATTGTTTCATGATAAAATAAAAATCTCAATGGCAAATGATATGCATGATTATTATAGTGGAAAATCTAAGTATACCAAAGGAAAAGGATGGGAATAACAATAGAAAAAAGAGTAATCAATAATGGTTGCTCTTTTTTAGTTTTGTATGTAGTCATTAAGCATGAAGAAATCATCTATTATTCCTAGTTTTAATGCTGCTCTATATGCTGTTTGATTTCCCTTGAAGAATTCTGTCTTGGTATTATACTTCAATGCCTCTTCCTCAATATGTTTGTAAGTCCAATATCCGTTCTTGTGTTGTTTCTGTTTGACTAGCCAGTGCATTTCGTCTATGAAACCATATTTATACGACATTAAGAATGCCGTAAGGTTTCCTTTTTTAAACTCATCTTTGGTTAAATATTTCTTGGCTTCAGCCATCATATTTTCCCTATTTTTCCAATATCCTTTTGGGTGTCTCATATTTTTTTCAAAAATTTGTAGGATTTATAATAATATATCACCAATAAATAGATTATATCTGAAAGTTTTTGATATTTATTTTTAAAGAAAATAATAAAATAAAAAATAATAAAAAAATATGGCAGAAAGTCTTTTTTTCTATAAGGTTAATTCTAATTACTATGATGAGCATGGAAAACCGATCGATATTACAAAAAATTGTAAACTATCTATCGGGGAGATAGACAGTAACTTCCTTACTCTCAAGGATTATGACATCAGTGCTGCAACTTTTGTAAGGGGTGAAGACTGTACGAAGTCAGATGGTACTCTTATCATTACAAGAAATAATGGTCAAGAGATTAAAGTAGATATTGATACAACAATCGATAAAAACTTCACATATGATTTCAATACCGTTACTGAATGTGGCGACAAAAATGGTGTTACATTAACTATTACTTACAAGGATGACGATGGTGAAAAATCAACAACAATTGAGAACATCATCACAGCAGACAACCTCATAGATGTCATCGGTAATGATGTGTTGACAAAGGTTATCAGTGACAACACATTAAGGGGATTGGGTACTATGAAATCTCCTCTTGGTATTGCTGGAGTTGAGAAAACTGGTATGTTAGCTCCAGCCATAAAGGTCATTGACTTGACTGATGGTGGAACTTTGCCAACTGATGCTGAGAATGGTACTAGATATGTGACCAAGGAGAAGGTGAATGACTATGGATATCTTTACAATGGTAATGGTGTTAAGAAGATTCAAGAACTTCTTGACCTTGAATATGATGTGAATGAAATTTGCAAGGAAGTTAGTGATAGAAAGTATTACTGGCGTGTTCCATCTAAGGCTGATTGGGATAAACTATTGAATTCTATTGAACCTTGTGAATATAGAAACCACAATTCGGCACAATGTCATGTTGAGCTTGGTAAGGTGGCTGGTAAGTATCTTAAGTCAGAGTGTGGTTGGGTAGGACAAGAGCAATGCACTTGTAGTGGTACTAAACCATATATTGGAACTTGTTCATCAACAGCATCTAATGCTAGTGATGATTCTGATGATTATATATTCGATAACACTGATGTTACTCCAAATGAGAATCCAATTAATGAAGATGCAAAGGGAGTTGATAAGTATGGAATGAAGGTACTTCCAGCTGGAAGTGGTTATTATAAGAATGGTCAAAAATATCAAGGTATTACTGAGCAAGCATTCTTTTGGACAACTACTGAAATTGCTGAAGGTCAAGATACATATGTTAAGGTATTTGACTATGACAAGGGTGGTGTATGGCAAGTTGCTGAATGCCCAACTCCTTATTATAGTGTAAGGCTTGTGAAGGATTATGATGGTTCTAATTATCGTGATTCAGAATATATTGATGGCGTGCTGTATAAGGCAATATTAATGCCAGAGAGTGGACAAGTTTGGCTTGCAACAAACTTTGCTGACAAGAAGGGTTTTGAAACTGAAGGCAAGGATGCAGAGGTATTACTAGTGAATGGTGGGCACATTCTTGAATCTAGAGTTGAAATGTTCATTAATGAATACAACGGTAGATATTGGGAAAAGAAAGTGATGAATGAAGGTGATACCATTGTTATTCAGAATCCATGTTTTGACCCAGATGCTAAACAAAAGAATCTAGAGTATAGAGTATATGTCGAAAATTGTGATAAATATCTTAAGAATACTGATGACTTAATCACAGAGAGAATACTTGACATTGTAATTCCATTAATTGATGAAGAAAGAGATGCTCGTATTTCTGGAGACACCATCCTTCAATATGAAATTGATGAACTTTCAGCATATACCATTAGTGCAATCACAGACCTTGAGGATGCTCTTGAAGAAGAGAGACAGATTAGAGAATCTGCTGATACTGAGATTTGGGATGCAATTGATGCTATATCAAGTACCACTACTGAATTATTAGACATGCTTAGTGCTGAAACTGAGGCTAGAATTGAGGGTGATGAGATTCTAAGTGGCGCAATTGAAGATGAGAGAGCAGAGCGTGAAGCTGTTGATGAGGCTTTAAGTGGCGCAATTGACACTGAACGTGAAGAAAGAATTTCTGCTGATACAGCATTAGATGAAAAGATAGATGCTGAGACAGAAAGAGCAAAAGAAAGGGAGGATGAGATTAGTGGTTTAACCATAGATACTAGCAGTGCATATACGATGTCGGCTAGTGTTGAAAAAAATGACTTCAATTTAGTTCTTGAGTCAAAGGACAAGAATCCAGACCATTTCATAAAAGTTAAGTTTGATGGAAACTTTGGTGAGATTTAATAACATTGAAAGAAAAAATATATACAATGAATACGATTAATAGATTACAATTTAGACACCACAGTGATGTGTTTACTGCTCCAACTTTAGATAAAGCTAGAAGCGCAGCAAAAAAGTATATTTATGAAGATATATGGCGTAACGAGGTACTAGAAGGTGACGAGCCTCACTATGGACGTTCTCTTTTGGCAGAACCTACTATTCTTAGATATGCTATTGATGGTGAAGAACCTCATATAATGTTCTGTATCGGTGCAGACACAAATGAAGATGGGTGGACAAATGACTATAATAAATTTTGTATTATCGATATTGATAAAACAGAAGCTGAAATCGAAGACCTTGGTCAAGCTCTTGAAGATGCAATCAAGAGTCTTACTGTTACTGCATTGAGCAGTACCACCTTAAATATGTTTGCAGAAAAGACTGATGATAGTACTTTCATTAGCGGTGAAGTTAAGGTCGCAGAATCTACAATATTTCCAGAAGAAGGAATTGTTAGAAAAAATGACCTAAGAATAGTAACCAACCCTACTGGTGATAAAAAATATGAAGGTTTATTCATCTACATTGACCTTAATTATGATGAAGAAAAAGAAGAGTTTACTTTTAAGGTTAATGATGAAAGTGGAACTACTGTTCCTCTTCTTAATCATTATGTGACTGGTGGTACATATCATATTGAAGACCAATCAATATGGTTAGATATTAAGGATATTGATGAACCAGTTAAGATTGATTGCACTAATTTGATTGATGAATGGACAGTGGATGAAGGAACTAAAACTCCAGTTATTCTCACAAAAACTGAGGTAAAGATGGATAGCCCAGATTATGTTCATCATAAACCAAACCAAGATATATTAAGTGCTGACATTAGAATTAAAGATGAAACCATTAATCCTATAACTAAGCAATATGAAAAACTTGCCACATCTAGTAATATTCTCAATAGAACAAGTGATGGAAGATGTTTATATGTTGATGGAAAAGCAAGTAATATTATATACTATAAAGACGGAGAAAAAACTAGTGTTAAATCTGTTCTTGACGAGTTAACTAAACTAAAGTTATCTAATGATAGTAATAATATTATTGTTAATAAAGTTGATGGTTTTTTTGCAAGTTCAAAACTTGAATATATTTCCAATGAGAATAAACTTATTTTCAAAGTATCTAGTTTAAATGATAATGGACAAATTGTTGACAAAAAAACAGAAATTGAACTTAATACTGTTGAAGTGTTTAAATACATTTACTATGATACAGTCACAGAAGAACTTGTTTTAACATACACTGATGATAAGGGAGAAGAAAAAATAGTCAGAATCCCTATTGGGAAAATGATAGATGAGTGGGATGTCTTTAATGAAGGACATAATATTAATCTTTATAAAAACAGAGATGTTGCTGGAAAGGATAAGCTTTCTGCCGATGCTAAAATTGCAACAACAGCCGCACATAATATTCTAGAAGATAGAAACCATGAGCTTTATGTAAGGGGTGAAGCTGATAACATCAAGTATGATGTAACTGGAGCAACAACTGTTAAGAACGTCCTTGATACATTAAGTGGTAAGATTGATACTGAGATTGCTCGTTCTGAAAGTGCTGATACAAAACATGATAATGAGATTGCTGAACTTAGTGCAAACACGCAAGCAAGCTTAAAGACTATCAGTGCTGATTCATCAATCAACGTAGAAATTGGCGATATTGCATATCCTCAAGTAGGTAAAAAGGCTGATATTAAGGTTAACTTAAGTTCTCAAAGTGGTAATACAATCAGACTATTAGAAGATGGTTTATTTAATTTTATTGATTTGAAGACTGAAAATTATAGTGGGGGCACAAAGATTATACTTTACTATTCAGACTCAACTCAGTCTACTGGTGTTAATACTAGAGAGGCAGTTGTTGACAATATTTCATTCATTGATAGCATAACCTATGACCCAAGTGACGAGACATTGGTTATTGTCTACTATTCAGGAACAACTCGTAAAGAGGAGCGTATTCCTTTGAGAGGATTAATTAATGAATGGAAACCAGCTGATGACAACGATAACCAAGCAATTAAGTTAAGAAGAGTTAGTGCTGCAACTGGTTCAGACATTCTTTATGCTAGTGCAACAACATCACCAAAAGATGATAATATTCTCGTAATTGATTATGAAAACAATGCACTCTATGTTTCAAATAGTGGTATTACTAAGAATGCTTATGATATTAATCACGAGATACAACGTGCAACTAGTGTTGAAAATGAAATAAGAGATGTATTAAATGCTGAAATTGAGCGTTCTGAACAAAAGGACCATGAGCACGACAATGATATATCAGATATTAAATCAACGATTGGTAGCGGTTTCTCTAGTAATGCATTTGAAACAGTTACATATCAGTTTGGTGTATTAAATGATAAACTTATCCAAGAAGGTATTGATAGAGCAAGTGAAGATAATGCATTAAGAAATCTAATTAATGAGGAGATAGATTATAGAGTTAGTGCGGACACTGAGGAAAGAAATCGTGCTATTAGTGCTGAAACAATTCTAACCGATAAGATTGGTACTGGATTTACAACTGCTGACACTAATAATGTAACTGCTAAGTTTAACGCTTTAAGCGGAGCATTGAACACTGAGATTCAAGATAGAATCAATGATGTTAATGCAGAGGAAACTCGTGCGACTGGAGTTGAAAATCAATTGCGCACAGATTTAATAGCAGAAACTACTCGTGCAACGAGTGCTGAGACAACATTACATAATGAAATTGTAACTGAGACAAATCGTGCAATCAGCGCAGAAACAACTCTTAACACTAAGCTTGATAATGAGATTAGTCATTCAGTTGCAAAGGATAATGAACATGATACTAAGATTTCTGCAAATGAAACTGCAATCAGTAATGAGGTAACTCGTGCAACCAATGCTGAGAATGACTTAGATGATAAGATTACAGCAGAGAAGAATCGTGCTCAAAGTGCTGAAACAGCATTGAATACTGCAATTGATACTGAGAGAACACGTGCAACTAATGCTGAGAGCACATTAACTTCAAATCTTAATGCTGAGATTACTCGTTCAAGTAATAGAGATGACCAATTGCAAGCTGACTTGACAGCAGAAGTTACTCGTTCAACAAACTTTGATAATGCATTAAGTGGCGCATTAGAAACTGAGATTACTAATCGTACAACTGCTGATACAGCATTGCGAACTGCAATTGATAATGAAGTTACACGTGCAACTAATGCTGAGACAACGTTACAAACAGCGCTTAACACTGAAATCAGTGAAAGAAAGGCTGATGCTGTTCATTACGCTGACTATAACCCAAGTGGTAAAACCATTGATTTCAAAAATAAAAATGGTGTAATTATAGATAGCATTGATGCAACTAATTTCATTAAGGATGGAATGGTTAATTCAGTATATCTTGATAACACTAATAGACAACTTGTTATAGTATTTAATACAGATGCTGGTCAAGAAACTATAAAAATTGAACTTAATCAAATATTTGACCCAAGCAATTATTATACAAAATCAGAAGTAAATGCTATTAGTGGAAACTTACAAACTGCAATCAGCAATGAGGTAACACGTGCAACTAGTGCTGAAACTGAATTACAAACTGCAATTACTAATGAAATTAGTCGTGCAACTGGAGTTGAAAACACCATTAAGAATAGCACTTTTACCATAACACAAGGTTTGAATACTGTTACATTCCATCCAGGAACTAGTACAGCAATTACTATCACTGGAGTAACTAAAATAAGTGATTTGGACAATGACCTAGAGAAATTAACTTGGTCATTAGGTACACCGATTGCTGATTCTACTGGATATAATGGTTCTAGCGCAAAGGGTATTACAATTCCAAGCTCATTGTCTCATTTGGATGGTGTTGGCACTCTTACCTTAAAAGACCAAACTGGTGGAACTACTACATTTAATCCAAAGGATGGAAATGCAACATTTAGTTTACCAACAACAATAAAGGCATTCACAAATGACTTGAGTTCGCTTACTTGGGCTTTAGGCGCTCCATCTGCCGATGGTGCTGGATATAATGGTTCGACTGGAAAATCATTTAATATTCCAAGTAATTTAAGCCATTTGAGTGGAGTTCAAACACTTACAATTCAGAAGAATGGCACAAATGTTGGAACTTATAATCCAACTGGTGTTTCAACGATTAACATCACAGTGCCTACTAGTACGAGTGAACTTACAAATGATTTGGCAGCACTTACAGTACAAACTGGCGTTCCTAGCACAAGTGATACAACCTATAATGGGTCAACTGCAACAACATTGAGAATTGCAAATCAGTTGCAACATCTTACAAACTGGGATGCAGCTACAACAACTCTTAATGTTCCAGGTTCTTTAAACGTTGCTGGACAAATTACTGCAACTAGTGCAATCTATTCATCAGACGTTAACTTGAAAGAGAATATCAACAATGCTGACATCAACAAGAAGATTGCAGCAAGAAAGGTTGAGATTAAGGAATTCAACTTCAAGGATAATCCAAATAAGGATAAGGTCTATGGTATCATTGCACAAGAGGTTGAAGAACAAGGTCTTAATGAGATTGTTTTCACCAAGGAAGATGGCTATAAGGCAGTTGATTATACATCATTAATGATGCTTAAGATTGGCTATCTTGAGAATGAAAATGAAGCTTTGAAGAACACCATAATGGACTTGAAAGCAAGATTGGAAAATCTAGAGAATAAGCAATAAACTCTTAAATAAGGAAAATCCGTATTTCATTTAGAAGTACGGATTTTCTTTTAAACTATCAATTATGGTTTGAAAATGCTCGCATTCATCTTTGAACGCTTTTATATCATCGTCACTTAGTTCAAACCACTCTCCAATGACATTATTATTCTTGAATCTATTATGGAGCATTGTTTCCAACTTGAATGGACGTGATGTCTCATAGTATTCACGAATAAATAAAGGATTGGAATTCCCAGTTTGAAGTTGTTTCAACCTATTGTTAATGTCTTTGCATTTGGTTGAACCAATTTTATATTTGCTTTCATCATTTTCTTCTCCAATTAAATAAACGTATCCCATCTTTTTATAAAAAATAAGATATTTATATGAAAAAACAAATATTATGATAATATTAATAGATAACGGACATGGGTATAATACGCTCGGAAAGCAATCCCCGATTCTTGAAGGTAGTGACTTAAATGTTCCTTCTGACTTCGTTGAAAAGGGTAGATTCAAAGAATGGAAGTATACTAGAGTAATATCTGAAATGATAGTTGATAAACTAAAAGATATGAAATATGATGCTAGATTGGTTACCCCAGAAACAGTAGATGTTTCATTAGCTGAAAGGATTAGAAGAATAAACACAATTTGTAATAAGGAAGGTGCTTCAAATGTTCTTCTTGTATCAGTTCATGCGAATGCTGTTGGAGATTCATCACAATGGATGAATGGAAAGGGTTGGGAAGCATATACTACAAGAGGAAAGACAATTTCAGATACATTGGCTGATTTCCTTTATAAGAGGGCAGATTCCAATTTAAAAGGTAGAAAGATAAGGGAAGATTGGACTGATGGTGATAGAGATAAGGAAGCAGACTTCTACATCATTAAAAAGGCAAAGTGTGCTGCTGTATTAACAGAAAACTTCTTTTATGATAATAAGGAAGACCTTAAATATCTTACATCTGACGAAGGTGTTCATGGTGTTGTGAGACTTCACGTTGAGGGAATAATTGATTTTATTAATTATAAGAAAGGGAAATAATCATGTCTAGAATATATGGTGAAGATGATATAACATGGTCATCAATTGAAAAGTATATACCATATAATAAAGTGGTGTTTGGGATTAATAAAAATGGAATATCCACATATAAACTTTTTGATGAGGATGGTAGGATAATAGATATTGATAAGTATGTTAAGAAATATATTTCCCTTGAGGAAAATTAAATAAATGTTTCAAATAATAATTCAAATAAAAAAATAATTTTTATGGCTGATAATCGTTCGATACAAATTGATAGAAATGAACACAATATTGCAATTGTCTATAGTATAAGCGATGAATGTAGTGATGGGTCAATGCAAATTTATGATAGTTCCATAAATATACCTAGTACTGCTAGTGATTGGTTATCACTATCTAGCATTGCTGACAACAGAATAACTCTTAAAGCAAAATCAAACCCTAACGAAGCTGATAGGGGAACTATAGTTACAATTGAACCATTCATTAATGGTGAAAGATGTAGTGGATTTAACGCTGCTCAAGTGACAATTGTACAAAAAGGTTTTGGTGTTACATGTGCTTGCAGTTCTTTAACTAGTAGTTATCTTGATGGACTTACGATACCAGCAAATGCAATGCAAAGTTATAACATTTATAATTTTGACAGTGCTTGCAAGGACTTGTTTACTTTTGAGGTTGATGGAACCGTTGAGGAAACCATTAAAAATAGTAATTCTTTTAATATATCTGCAAAACAAAATACCTCTATATTTCTTGATAATAATATAACAATAAAGCCTTATTTTAATAATGAACTTTGTAATGATAAAGTTGTTAATATAAAGCAATTACATGCAACACCATTGTTGATTGATTGTTGCCAATTCTTATCTAAGGTTTTAAGTCAAAGTGATACTATAATTCCTTATAGCGGTAGAACGACAGATATAAACTTGTATAATATTGGAAGAAGCGGTTGTTCGTTTACAACATCTGTGTTTATTAATGGTTTCCAAAGCTCTACTGACGGAATAATAGATATAAATACTTCTGCCAATCCAATTAAAATCACAAAGATTTATGAAAACAATACAGGGTCTGATAGAATATTTACCATTAAGGCGAAAAATAATGGAATTGAATGTGAAAATAGTGATATAACTATTACACAATTGGCTAAAACAAGTTTCTCTTGTTCTTCTATTAGTCGAGCACAAGAAAAGTTCTATGTACCTCAAGCTGGCGGAACAATTACAGCATATACTGTACAAAATGAATCAGACTTTAACAATTTCGTTTTTGTAGAGACAGAAGGAACAATTAACAATGACGGAAGTCCATTTTTGGACTCAGATGGTAGGTCAGTCTTAATTAAGTTTAAAGAGAATAATACACAACAAACTATAAGTGGTACTTGTACTCCAAAATTAACTAGTTCTGATGAAGAGTGTGAAAGTGGAAAGACAATTTATATAGAACAATATATGGGAGCAGTTGCTTGTTCTGAATATTTAACATTTGAAATTACTGAAAAATTAACAGTAGACCCAGCAGATTGGGGAACTGCAATTTATTGGACTAATAGAACTACTAGTGGTAAGTTATATGCTTCTCTTGATAAAGGGGCAACTTGGCAAGAAGTGCCAAATGCAAGTACAGAACACGGTGAACAAAGGCTTAACGTTGATTCTCTTAATGTGGGTGATGTAATTTATTTTAAAGGAGAACTTATGCCAAATGAAGTTCCAGGTTATCAAGCATCTCCTGGTATAGGAACTTTTACTACAAGTAATTTAAAATTTAAAGTAAGTGGAAATCCATTATCATTACTATACGGAGATTTCTTTGCAGATAAAACAAAATTCCCTAGTAAGGCAAGTGGGACTGGGGAAATAGATGGACCATTTGTTAATTTATTTATGAATTGTACTGGTTTAACTGATGCAAGTGGAATTAAATTAGTTCCAGCTACATTGACTAAATATTGTTATTATGGTATGTTCTATGACTGTAATAACTTAGTAGAAGGCCCAGAACTTCCCGCTACCACATTAGCTGAGGGTTGTTATGGGTATATGTTTGCAGATACTAATTTGACAAGCCTTCCTATCTTAAGCGCAACAAAGATGGAAAAAGATTGCTATAGTAATATGTTTGGCGGATGTAGTGGAATTACAAGCCTTAGTTGGAATTATTTACCATCAACTGAACTTGCAAGTGGATGTTATGCTGGTATGTTTGGAGGCACTAAACTAACTAGTGTTCCTAGTGGATTGTTACCAGCAACAGTATTAGCAGACCAGTGTTATTCTAGTATGTTTGCTGGTTGTAGTGGAATTACTAGCGTTCCTAGTGATTTATTAGCCGCCCAATATGTGCCTATGTTAGCTTATGCATATATGTTCAATGGAACTAGTATAACAACGCCACCAAATCTGCCAGCAACTGTGTTAGGAAATTCTTGTTATAAACAAATGTTTGAAAATTGTAGGAATTTAACAGAAACTCCGAGTCTTCCCGCTACCACATTAGCTGAGGGTTGTTATACGTATATGTTCCACGATTGTACTAGTTTGACTTCTACAACTGCAACAACATTGTCAGCAACGACATTGACGAAATATTGCTATAATGGTATGTTCAAAGGATGTTCAGCATTAGAAACAGCGCCAGAACTTCAAGTAACTAAAATGGCAGATTATTCTTGTGGAGAGATGTTTTGCGACTGTATAAGTCTTAACTATATAAAGTGCCTTTCAACTGATATATCAGCATATCAATGCACAAATGATTGGGTATTTAATGTAGCAGAGAATGGTACATTTGTAAAGAAAAATGGTGTTACTTGGCCAATAGGAAATGATGGTATTCCAGGAATAGATGAAGATAATAAATGGACAGTTCAAAATGAATCATAAAATATGTTAAAAATTGGGGTGATAGTTTTGTCACCTCAATTTTTTTTCGTATATTTGCAAAAAGTGAAGTAAAAAATGTCTAATAAAGTAGTATTAAAAGAGCCATTTAATGTGGCTTATGAGGGAAGAATCCTTAACAGCATTGTTAGAGTATACGAGATTCGTTTGCTGAGGAGTGGCAAACCATATAGGGTATACGGAAAGGATGTTAACAATCCTCAAGAGCAAGCTGCTCCTTATGATTTTGAGTATCTTGATTGGGAGTCTCAAGAGAAGATAAATAATTTAATCCTTAATGGTGGTCTACCAATAATAGAGGTAGACTACAAAAACGAAAAGGTTAAGACCGCTCTAGCTGTCTCAGAAAACTGGGGCTGTATGTTACTGTCATCATGGCAGGGAGGTGTAATTGAAGTTAAACTTGAAAGAATAGATTGAATATGATTAATGCAGCAATGGCACGTAGCTATGCCTATAAGAGTGTTTGTATGGCTTGTACTCAAGATGCACTTGACAGTCTGTACAACGCAATTGACGCAATGATAGAAACAGCAGCAAAGGATGGGAAAATGTCAGTAGACTTTTCTGTCAAATATACTACTAAAAGGTACATGAAGGTTGAATTGTCAAAGGGACAGTTAGAAACTCTTGCAGACAGGATTAAGACAAAGTATAAGTCAAATGGTTTCGATGTCACCACTGTCACTTACAGCTACTGTAGGGATGATATAAGTGTTGAAATTGGTTGGTTATCATTGTAAATACACTTCATCAATTTGTTGGGCATTTGCAAGATGCCTAGCAATTTCTTTATATCCCCCCTTTTGAAACAGTGAGGACGGGTCTTCATCATTCTCCACAAGTATATATCTGACCTTACCGTACAGTCTACCATGATTGAGAAGTTTATATACCTCTTTAACAGTCTGATATGCATCAGAATCAAGGAAGATATTCACGTTGGCATTGGCCTTTGTAATCAAATCCCAATATAACTTGTAATCCTTATCCAATGCCTTACCCAACAATGGAATTGAGTTAGGTACAACTATGTGGTCAAAAGCACCCTCAACCAATGTTATGTCAGCATCCCATTGTATTTTATCCTCATTAAATATTATCTCCTTTTTTTCTGCTTTTGGATTGGCATATTTTGTCCTAGAAGGGAATTTATCACTCTTGGGTAGATAATCCCTACCCACCCAATAATTAAGGTCTCCTAGGGTATTATAAGAGGGTATAATGACACGATATGAATATTTCTTCATCTTGTAATCTTCCTCTTTCTCAGTATATCCAATCTTATACCTTTCAATTATATCCCAATCTATTCCTCTATCATTAAGATATTTCAATGCACCATAATTACATTTTTCTCCTTTCTTGAAGAACTTGAATGTTGATGGAAACTTAAATTCTTCATTTTCAACAATGGATGTATCAATGTTAAAATCACTGAAATGCAATTTATAGAGTTCGCTGTCCCTAATGGAACGCATTATGGACATATATTCATCAAGGAGTTTTTCATTTCCAAACGCCTTGATTAGTTTCTTGATTGAACCGTGCATAATGTCATCACCTTCTGATGAGCATTTCCAACAACTGTAAACCCCTTTTCCGATATTAACCTCTAGGTTATGTTTGCGTGCTTCTTGCCATCCGTATTTTTCAACACAGTGTGGACAAGGGAATTGATATTGGAAGTTATTCTCATCAAAACCTCCCTTTGATTCCCCAAGGAATATCGTTAGAATATTGTATAATTTTTCAAGTTCTTGTTTCATAATTGCAAAGATATGTTAAATTTTTGAAAAAAACAAATATTTATAGGAAATAATTCGAATTATGACAAAGAAATTTAAAGATAGTGACATCCTAAAGGCTATGGCAGCTAAATTGGATGAAGATTCAGTAGTATATGGTGCTAATGGTCATTATGCTGTTGGTGCTTACTATGACCTTACAAAGGTAAGTAGTGTCTTTGGTGACAAGGATTACAATGCTCAGAGCAATATTGATGATGCTGATGGAACAAAAGCAGCAGAGTTATATCGTACAGATAATGACACTCTAGATGAAGGACTTCAGAAGGCTGAGTGGATTAAAAATTGGTAAGAACATGGCTAATATGAACGAAATGGATTGGAAGACTTATGATGCTGCTGCAACGAAAGCAAAGCAGTTATCAAACAGCCCAGATATAACAACATATGAAGCTGAAAGAAGAAAGAATCAAGCAGAAGCTTTCAGAGACCATGCAATAGATACTTGTGATAAACAGTTTGGCGTTGATAAGGTTAAACAGAGGAAGGATAGTCACGAAATGGATAGAATGTTGGGTAAAACCAAGATGCCTTTCTCATATACTAATGGAGAGTTAAAAAGACTTGATAGGCAAGCAAACGATGTTCAAGATTGGCATGAGGGTAATCTTGAATACAGAGATGGCAAATATGTTAAAAAGGAATCAAGAAATATAAAGATGAAAAATAGAGTTATAAGATTAACTGAAAGTCAACTCCAACAAATGATTGGAAAGTCAGTTAAAAAGTGTTTGAAGGAATGGACATTTTCTCCAGACCAATTAGATGACAAGGCATATATGGATGATTATTATACACAAAGAGAGAAAATGACGAATGCTGATTGGGAGCGTAGAAATATTGCAATCAGAAAGAAATATCCTGGAAAGACTCGTGAATGGTATGAGGCAATGTTAGATATTGAGAGTAAGCATAATAACAAGCCTTTAACTGAAGAATCATTCCAAAACAATCAAGGTTATTCTCACTTTGCTGTTAACAAGGCAACCAATAAGATTGTAAATGGTTGGGATTATTCTGAATATGATTCTGATGAATTGAGACAATTTAAGTATGACTATTTCACAAGGGACTTGATTGATTATGACCTTGACCCAAAACAATATAAGATTGTAACTGGAAAGTTCCTTCTTCGTCAAGGTATTGACCCTAATGATAATAATAATTGGGCGAATAGTTAAAATTTTTAATGAAAAAACGTTTTGTAATAATACATTATAATACTCCTCTCCTTACCGAATGTTTGGTGAGGAGTATTAATTTATTTGTTGACGATGCTATTATCTATATTTTTGATAATAGTGATAAAGCCCCATTTACTGCATTCTATGATAATGTATTGGTATTAGATAACACAAAAGGTCAAATCATTAACTTTGATAAATGGCTTGAGAAATATCCCAATAGGAATAGGTCTGGAGGTAGAATTAATCAATGGGGTAGTGCAAAACATTGTTATAGTGTTGAAAAATGTATGGAATTGATAAACGATAATTTCATATTGCTAGATTCTGATGTATTATTAAAGAGAGATTGTTCCAATTTATTTGATGAGAATGTTATATATGCTGGGGAAGTAATTACACAACAGATGAGCACAGTTAAAAGAGTTTTACCATTTATAACTTTCATCAATGTTAAAATGTGTAAGGAGAAAGACGTACACTATTTTAATGAAAATTATATGCATGGCTTAGTTTGCAATAAGATAAATAAATATGCTGATAGATATGATACTGGTGGAGCTTTTTTCTTAGAAGCAGAAAAGTTTAAACATATAGACATAAAATTTGAAGATTATGTTGTTCATTACGGTAGTGGTTCTTGGAAGCCATTAGGTTCTAAAAGAGTTCAAAAACTAAGCCAAGAAGAGTGGATTAAAAAGTATAAGAGATATTGGTCTATGGAAAAAAACAAGAAAGTTGTTTATACTTGCATAACTGGTGGTTATGATGCCCTTATAGAACCAACATATATTACTGAAGACTTTGATTATGTTTGTTTTACTGATAATTCGTCTTTAAAAAGTGATGTTTGGGATATTAAACCATTACCAAAGGAAACAGAGAGTTTATCACAAGTTAAGAAGCAAAGATATGTTAAGATTAATGCTCATAAGTTGTTAAATGATTATGATATTTCAATATGGGTTGATGGCAATGTAGAACTTAAGGGAGATTTAAATGACTTTATAAATAAGACATTGAAGGATGATTGTTCAATATATGTTCCACAGCATCCACAAAGAGATTGTATCTATGATGAAGCTAGTGCTGTTATAAGTATGCGAAAAGATACAAGCAACAATGTTAATAAACAGATTGATAGATATAAGGAAGAAGGTTTCCCAGAGAAATATGGACTATTACAATCCAATATAATACTTAGAAAACATAATAATGCAGATTGTGTTAAGTTAATGGAGGATTGGTTTAAGGAACTTAAGGATGGTTCTCATAGAGACCAATTATCATTTAATTATGTTTCTTGGAAAAATCAAGATGTAAAGATTACATATATGGATAAAAAAATATGTAATTCTTCTTGGTTTAATTGGAAATGTTTACATAAAAAGAAAAATAACTTCACTGTTAAAACTATTAGGCCAACAATAATTAAAAAGTCTTCAAACATAGATGAAACAAGGAAAAAAATAGAAACAATTAAGAATAGAGTTAAACTTACAACAAATGATTTATCTTTATACTAAAAAATGTTAAAAATTGAATTAGTGTTTTGCTAGTTCAATTTTTTTTTGTATATTTGCAGCAGAAAATAACAAAAAATTGAAATTTTATGATTAATAAAGGCGAAACTTTGAAACTAATCAAAGAAAAGGTAGACGCACGTGCAAATGGCAAGATTAAGCTAAAGAAACGTGTTGAGACTGAGTTGAAGGTTGGTTTATTCAAACACACTGAAAAGAGAACCTTCAAGGAACTGTTCAAGAACGGGAATTCAACATTTTGTGTTGATACCAACTATGAGGTACATAACATTTCTGAACTAGATATCAAGGCTCTTAGAGTTATGCTATGGCAACTTCTTACAGATAAGGAGAAGAAAGAAATTGCAGTAGAATATATGAAGAATTCATTAAGTTTGGAGGATTAATAGTATGGAAAGAGGTGATTGCATTGTTTTTTATGACCCATTAGTCAAACGAGAGTTTTTAGGTTTGTTTCTTTACAAATATACAAATGGAACTGTTTGCGTAATGGATGGTGAAACTAATAAATTTTTTAAAGTATTAGATGCGCAAGTTAGGCTAGCTGTTGGGAATGAAATTAATGTTGTTCATAATGTATGTGGTGATATTTTGACATTACCACACAGTGAACCAATTAACATATGTAGAATGTAATTTGGAGTATTATGGCAAAAGTTAGTGAAAACAACTATATCATCGTTGATGGTGTTAAGATGACCATTAAGGAATGGAAGATTAGCGTTGCTGAAAAGCAGAAAACTCGTAGGGGTAAGAAACGTTTCCTTGACCTCAAACCAAAGAAGACTAAGAAGAAGGAAAAGGAAATCTCAATTGTTGCTGAACAGATTGAGAAAATGCTGAAGCCAATGATTACCTTGAAGTCAATTAAAGTGTATAAGAACCATGCATATCGTTCTTGGGGAACTATTGCCAATGAGATTCTTGCACATCGTGGAATAAGCAAACCTATGGCAGAGTATTGTGTGCGTCTTGGTGAACTCAATAAACTGATTGAGGATATTCAAGAAATGGCAAAGAAGAATGAAAAGGCAGCTTACCAGTACGTTGAGAAGATGGCTTGGAAGCTTGATGATATGAAGCAAGACATCCTCAATATCATTAAGGGTGTTGAGAATAGTGGAGTTTGCGAACGTTTCAAAGACCATGAGGCAATCTATGGTGAGGGAAGACAGCTTGGACTTAGGACAGTTGTTGTAAAGGCTCTTAAAACCATTGGAGAGCTTGAGGGTGTTATCGCTAGACTGAAGGAAATTGCTGACAATGGTGTTGACCCATTCAAGTATGGGGAACATATGACACCAAAACAGAGAGTAAGAGTATGGGCTTAATTTAAAAATTTAAATAATATGAAAACGTTAGAAGAAAGATTGTCATTAATAAAAGACTTTTGTACTAATAATAATGATTTGGAAGAACTAATTTCTGAAGAATTAAAAAAACGTGGTTTAAAATCAATAGATTGCTGTTCTATTGGACCATTAACAGATGAATTTGGTGATGGAAAAACACATGATACAGTATATTTGAAAGTTGGTTTTAAGAATGAGCATGGTGTTGATTCACGAAACAAAAGTAAAGAATCTTTATATGTTATAGGATACAATGGTATAACTTGGAATGATGAATATGATATTTTAGATAAACGTTATATGGTCTATCACAGAATATTCAGTAAATTTAATTGTCTACCTTTATTAACACAAGTTGCAATTTTTTATTCTGCATTTAATGGAGTTGAATACCCATATAATTATCATAACAGTTATAAAGACTTTTTGAAAGATTATTGCTCTGATGATTTAAATAAACTTCCTATTTTTGATGATTGTTATTTTGCTGATGAAAAAAATGCATTGCATAAAATAGCATTTACTAATAAGTGGGAGAAGGATGGAAGATACATTTTTAAAGTGGTTGGAGAAAATGACCCTAGGAAAGATACTAAAGTTACGCTGTGTGAAGATGATGTTGAAAGAATTATTTGTGGTGGAGTTTCACATTGGGGATTTGATTTTGCTTTATCATTTAACAAAGAAAGATTAAGAGGTATTTGTATAGGCGGTTTTAGTAAAGATTATACTGAATAAATTATGAATGCACAGATTATTACATTGATTATTGTTGCTTGTATTGCAGCATTGGTGATTATTAATCGTCTCTTGATTAAGGAGGAAGACCTTATCAAGAAGGCTGAGAAGAATTGGTTCTATCACGTCTTGGCAAAGATGACCTCTGCAAAGTATGAGGGTTATCTCATGGACGATGATGAGAAAAAAGCATTGGATGAGTTTGCATCCAAACCCTCACAGTATGATACGCATCCAATTGGAAGCTATTTTAAGCTGTGTGACTCTCTTAAAAGCACCCTTTCCACTTGTGCCAATTTCCATAACTATAAACTCAATTTCAACATGGGTGAGGTTGGTATTGGAGTGTGTGTTATGATAGCGTTTATTGGAGTGATAACACTTGGATATATCTATGGATAATGTAAAATATGATTTTGAAAAGGGTGAGAGTGCATACACAACACCCTATGTTTTAATAACCGCTAAAGATAAGAGAAAAAAATTAGGCAGAATACGTGTTTATACAAAAGTTGGTAAAGAAGACTATGCTGTCAAATTTGGTGTTGAAAATAAAAAACCTATTTACTTATCTTGTCTTTTTGTGGAAGAGAAGTACAGAAACCAAGGTGTCGCAAGTGGTTTAATTCAAACAGTTAAAACAAAATTTAAAAATAGAGCAATATTCCTCCATGCTAGAATAGATTGCGAGTCATTTGGCTTGTTTTCAACGGAAGAATTTACAATCATTGAGCTTCGTGGGGAATGGGCTTTAATGAGATTAATAAATTAAAAAATAAAAAGCGAGATTCTTAATTGAGTCTCGCTTTCTTTTTATACACTAACATATGTTCTTCTTAATTCTTCCTTATTCCAATATCTAACGATATAGTCGATTTCCCTTGTTCCTTTGCCATCGTTAGCCTCTCCAACAATCTCACTAGAGAATTCTAGTTCCCCATAGCGTTTCTTGTTTAGAAAGCCTAAAAATGCAATATAACTGTCTGAGGCATCGAAGTTTTCTTTCTTCAATTCACCCTTCTTGTTATACAGCCATTCAATGTCTGGGAATATCTCAGCAACTTTCTCTTGAAGAACTGTCTTCTTGTCAATTGTCCAAGGATAACTACCAAATAGAACTAACTTGCAATCTTTAATCTCCTTATGAATCTTGGAGAATTCATATTGCTTTTCATCCTTGCCATATTTCCTTATAGCCATAAGCTCTGGGAAGCTATACTCCCTTGCCTCATATGACGATATGTAGTTTGGTACAATCCCCAATACATTGTAGATACAATCTGAAATCATACCATTAAACCTCAATAATGTTGAAACAGTTAAAACATTGTTACTTCTCAAGAGTGGTTCTTCAATTACAACATGGTCAATGCCAAAGTCTTTATATTTGGTGATGAATTCCTCAAATATCTTCTTTTTCAAGAACAGTTGTTCGATACCTTTTATCTTGCTTGATACTTTGGGGTTGATATGGGTTAGTTCAACAATCTTACCGTAATCAGACCCATCATCTATAATAATACTTATCCCGATACATGCAGTACTTATATCTAAACCTAGATATACTTCTTTTCCTTCTTTATTCATAACTCAATAACTAATATAATATTAAAATAATATATTAAACTATAATATATAAAATATTAATATTAAATAATATTTTAACATTTTTTAAAAATTTATATCAAGAAATTTGTTTATTTCAATTATTTTCTATATATTTGCAATATGAGCAGATTGTATGTAAACCAGACGTTGGAGAGACAGATACGTCAATATTGTGAATTAAATGAGATTGAAGACATCAATGCTTTTGCAAATCGTTGTTTATCTCAAGGATTTAGTATTATCAAGTTTGGAACTTCACCAATGGATAATATAGAAAGGGAAAATAAAGGAATTAAAGATTTAAGTAAAGATGAATACAAGAAACAAACTAAACAAGAAACACACTCTTCAAGAGAAGATGAAGCAAAACGAGTTATTGAGGAAACAGTTAAAGGAGAATCCACAACCAAAGAAGAAGACATTAAAGAAAAAGAAGTAAAAACACCAGTAGTTGTAAGAAAAATACGAGTAATTAAGAAAAACTAACAATGATTCAATTAAAGGAAAAATCTAGAGTTAACATACATTGGAATGTATCACCATATGATTATTCCAAGGAGAAGGAAAAATCAATTATCGCCAAGTTCAGCAAGAAGTATAATCTTCCAAAGGATAAAATTAAGGTTATCCCAGAGTTCTTGATGGTTGATGAAGATGGAGAACAAATATCTTTGAATACTGACATTATTCAGAATATTCAAGACCCACAGTTCCAAATAAAGTTGTTTGAAGCTTACTTGAAAGCTAATAACATTTCAAATTACGATTTTGATTTAATAAAGAAAATAGACGCAGAGATAAATGGAAAAATTGATTATCAAATTTACGACAAGTATAGGAGATATTCTATCAAGTGGATACGATGGGATAATTTTCTCAGTTATGGAACCAGCAACTATTTCGATTTTACAAGTATTCATGGACTTACTTCCTTAAGTGGTCAAAATCAAGCTGGTAAGTCAACATTATCCATTGACCTCATTCACTTCCTATTATTTGGTAAAACGAACAAGGTAGATACTCAAGATAAAATCTTCAATAAACACTTACCGAAGGCTACCAATGTTGTTGTAGAAGGTTGTATTAACATTGATGGTGTTGATTACATAATCAAGAGAACGTTATCAAGACCAGCATTGGAGAGAAGAAGTGAAAAGAGTAAGACAACACAGAAGGTAGAATACTATAAGTTGGTTGGTGATTCCAAGGAAGAATTGGAAGAGTATGACGTTGAAAACCAGCAAGAGGAAAATGGAGTACAAACCAACAAAGCAATTAAGGATGCAATAGGTATTGAGAGTGATTTTGACCTTATTATGTCTGTTACAGATGCCACCCTTGATGACCTTGTGAATAAGAAAGAGGCTGATAGAGGACGTTTATTATCAAGGTGGATAGGTTTATTACCCCTTGAGGAAAAAGACAAGCTAGCAAGGGAAAAATTCAATTCTGAGGTCAAACCAATGCTATTGTCAAACAGATATAATGAGGAAACTCTTATGCAAGAGATTGAGGCATTTAACTTGACAATTAAAACCCTTGAAGAGGAAAATAAGAAGTTCAAGAAAGAAAACAAGACTCTTGATAAGGAAATAGAAACATTGGAGAAGAATCGTGAGACTCTTTTATCTTCAAAGACAGTTATTGATAATAACACTCTCAAGATTGACATCACTACATTGACGAGAAAGATGCAAGAGAATATATTTGAAGGTACTAAGAAAAAAGAAGAGATAGAAGTGATTACGAAGGAACTTACAGAAATTGGTGATGTTGACTTTTCAATTGAAGAATATGATAAGTTACAAGGCGAATTATCCAAGCTTAATACGGATATTGCAGTATTAAGGGAGAAATATAAAAATATTGAGCACAATGTGACACATCTTAAATCAAGTGAAATCTGTCCAACTTGTCATAGAAAATTGGATAATGTTGATAATTCGAAGAGAATTGAGGAATTAACAAAGGAACTTGAAGGAATTCTACTGAAAGGCAAGAATATGGGAATAGAGAAAGAAGCGTTAACAAACAAGGTTAATTCCTTAAAGAATAAGAGAGAATTGTTTAACAAGAGAAATAATCTAACGATTAAGAAAGCCGCATTGGAGGTGAATGTTGAAAAGCTTCGAAATGAATATCAAGAAAATAGAAATATTAAGAGAGAATATGATAAAAATAGTGAGGCAATAGACAAGAATAATTCAATTGACATTCAAATTCGTAATAACGATGTATTTATACGAGATAAGCGTAATACTAAGGAATTGAATACATCCTATATCAGTAGGAATGAAGCAGATATAAAGAATCACAAGAAGCAAATTGATGATAGAAAGGAAGTCATCAAGAAGCTTAATGAGGAGGAAAAGTTAGTAAGAAACTGGAAGATTTACCTTGAACTTGTTGGTAAAAATGGTATTTCAAAGATGGTTCTTAGAAAGACGCTTCCAATTATTAATGCAAAATTATCGAAGTTATTGGGTGATGTTTGCGATTTTGATGTAGAGGTAGCAATAAACCAAAAGAATGATGTGATGTTCAACCTTATTAAGGATGGAGTTTATTCTAATCTATCAAGTGGTAGCGGATTTGAACTTACAGCAAGTGGAATAGCATTGAGGTCAGTATTGTCTGAGATGTCAACAATCCCGAAAAGTTCTATATGCACTCTAGATGAGGTGTGGGGTAGAGTTTCAAAGGATAATTATGATAATATGAAAAATCTATTGGAAAAAATATCAAAACAATATGAGACTCTTATTTTGATTAGTCATAATCAAGAGGTTCACGATATGTGTGACCATCATATTTCAGTTGTGAAAGAGAATAATATTTCAAAGGTAGTTTTGAAATAGTCGATAAATCAATCAATATGAACAATCAATATGTAAATGATTTTAATAAAACAGTACAAGTATATTATGATGACTTAAAGAAATATAAACCTTTAACAAAGGCAAAGGAAAAACGTTTGTTAAGACTTTGCAAGAAAGGTAATATTAAAGCTCAAAATGAATTATTGGAGGCAAATCTAAAATTTGTTTTTGACATTGCAAAACATTATACTGGTCGTGGCATCCCAATTTCAGACCTCATATCTGAGGGGAATATGGGATTAATAAGGGCAATTGACAAGTTCGATGAAAATCAAGATGTTAAGTTTATATCTTATGCCGTATGGTGGATAAGGGTATATATGTTGGAAGCAATCAAGAAGAAAAAACTGTTGAACATTGTAGAAATTGAAAATAGTGATAATAGTACGAATGTATTGGAAAATTCAATTTCAGATAATGAAGATGAAATGGTTGCAAAAAATGATAAATCCTTTTCCAATGAAGCTGATGAACATAAGAGGGAAATGAATCAAGAACAAAAAGAAGTTATCACCAAATTGTTAAATGTTCTAACCAAAAGGGAAAGAGAAATAGTTGAGAACTATTATGGTTTGAATAATAAAAAGGAATTAACAATGGTTGAAATTGGAAAGAAATACGGAATCAGTTCTGAACGAGCTAGACAAATCAATAAAAAAAGTTTAAGGAAATTACGTTCTTCTATGTTAATGTATAAAAATATGGGAGATTTGCTAAGTTAATAATATTTATATAAATAGAAAAAGTTATGGCTATAAAGAGAAAATCAGCAAAGAAGACTACAGCTAAGAAGACAACAACAAATAAAGTTAAAAAACCAATTATAGATACAACTCCAAATGATGAAATGGAGGCTGCATTGGATGCAATTGAGGAAGGTGCAAAGCAAGCAGTAGTTAATGGAGACCCTTCAGTGTTAGCACCACTTGAGGAAATAGAGGAACAACTTGATAGTGATGATATTCCTTTTGAAAAAACAGAAGATAATTCTTGGAACGACCCAAAGGTATATGAGGCGAAGGAAGACTTCAAGGATGAAGATGATAAAAAGGAAACATTAGAGATTCAAAAGAAAATATTTATGGAAGCATACGATAAAGTTCATCAAGACCCTCCAATGGAGGCAATGAATGGTGATGCTTCTGTATTAACCCCAACTGAGGAAATTGAAGAGGAAGCCATGAAGGAGACCTTTAAGGAAAATAAAGTATCAAGAAAAGCTGACAATATGTTTGGTTATTCTTGGAATGGAATGGAAATTGATTACATACTATGACAGATAATATTACAAAGAAAATGCTTAATACCCTCAGAAGAGGAAGAGTAGAACAAGCAAAATGGGCAGCAGAACAGTTTGTAACTGAAGAGAAAGAAAATGATAACTTCTTGACAAGAAATAAGATTCTGATGCAAGAAGCAATTGATGGAAATAAAAAAAAAATCTTAACTGAGGAAGAGACTGATGATAACCATTCAGAAGTTTTTGAGATAGATAAAGATACACCACAGTTCGGTGATGTCAGAACTTCTCAAGAGAGCGCAGTAAGGAAAGCCATCAATGACAATGTTAAGTTTGGGGATAAGGCATTGAAGTACTATCCAAAGGCAGAGGACATGACATTGGATGGTAAGATTCCTTCATTGAACCTTAGTTTCCAATTCAGATATTCAGACCCTTCAGGAGCAGATGGACTCTATATTTGGTGTGATGCAATGCAGTTAAGCGAAACAAATGCAAGAACTATTGGCAAAATTAGGGATGCTTATATGAACTGGCGTGACAGCATAACTCAAGATGGAGACCTTATGGCAAAGCTTAAACAAGCATCAGAAAGAGATAACCAATGAAAAAACAATATGAGATATTAAGGGAAAAGTTTGCTTTTACAAAGGATGAATTTATCGAACGTGCTAGGAAAATTCATGGTGACAAGTATGATTATTCAAAAGTTGAGTACGTTAATGCTAGAACAAAAGTTTGCATAATATGCCCAATTCACGGTGAGTTTTGGCAAACTCCAGAAAAACACTTATTAGGAAGAGGATGCCGAGTATGTTCAAATAGAGAAAAAATAACGACAGAGGTTTTTACTAGTAGAGCAAAAGCATTACACGGAGAGCAATTTGATTATTCTAAAAGTGTATACAAAAACAAAGAAACTAAGTTAGTAATTAAATGTAATGAATGTGGTAGGGAGTTTGAAATGACACCACATAACCATTTAACTCACAAACAAGGATGTCCATACTGTAAAATATCTAAGTTAGAGAGAAATGTTGAACAAGCTTTAATTAATAATGGTATTGAATATGAACAACAAAAGGTTTTTGATTGGTTAGTTGATGGGAAAAAAATTAAAAGATTTGATTTCTATTTACCTAAGTACAATGTTGCTATAGAATGTCAAGGTTTGCAACATTTTAAACCAATTGAATATTTTGGCGGAAAGGAACATTTTGAGTTACAGAAGAATAATGATGAATTGAAAATCAAACTTTGCGAAGAACATGGAGTAACGTTACTTCATTATTCTAATGTTAATGTAGATTTTCCATATACAGTTTATACGGATATTGAAGAATTGATAAAGAAAGCCTCACAGAATAAATATTAATAAAAGTTAAAAGTTGGATTGATATTTGGTCAGTCCAATTTTTTTTCGTACATTTGCAGCGTAAAAATAAGTTATATGAGTATAGGTTTACACATAGAGGATTATTTCACAGCTAGGAGGGAAGACCTTTCTCTACCACCTTATAGAAAGCATGATAATGTGTTTCGTAAGCAAGAGGTAGGCAAGCCATTCACTGTATACGTAGTGTTCGAGGGTATCGGTGGTTTAATCCGAGACTATCATTGTGTCATAACACCACACAAGATTCTTGGAATAACCATTAAGGATGCCTTTAGAATCAAACTTTATCGTGGTGAGGATAATGGTGACTCTTATTATTTTGAGCTTTATAATAAGGTTTGTTATAATTGTGGTTGCATGTTCGATTATTCAACAATATTCCTTAAGGGTGATGGCAGTGGTGAGCGTTATGCTCATGGCTCATACAAGTATGTGTGCCTTGATAAGAAAGATGCAATCGCACAAGCCAAGAGCTATAATTCCGAAATATTCGATACTGCGAGATACAGCAAGGGTGAGATAACAAGATTCCAGATAAAGGAAAGAGAAGGCGATATAAGGGTAAAGGTTGATAACGAGGATTATACAGTCTGCCTTGAGGAAAAATCCTTTACAGTTGAGGAAATTCCCAATGTCACATTCAGCTACGATGATTGCAAAGCCTATAATGGTGTTGTGTGTGAGTATTTGATTGTAGAGTTAATTAAGAAACATTTTAAAGAAAATGGAACCAGTCAGTATTGAAGATGCGGCTAGAGTGCTATACGCAAAAGACAAACTTGTGAGTGAGGTTAAAGAGATTGAACGCTATTATCTTACACCAAAGGAGTACGGAATCAAAAAATTAGGTAAAAGAAGATAAATGGAAAAATTGGTTGTTAAAAATGCTTGTGGCTCAACTTATTTTAAGTTAGTTGATGACCAGACCAACAGATGTCTATCAAGTCTAGAGGTCGCTTTTCAAACATTTAGTTTGGATAGGAAAAGGAGGTTAGAATTTCCAGATTGTGACATATTCTATCTTTCAGACTTCACTACTAAGTTTGGAGAAAGGAAAAAAGGATATGGAAGACAACTTCTAAACCTCGTTAAGGAGAACACAAAGGGTAAGTTCATCTACCTTATTGTTCATTCTTCAGATGAATACTATATGAAAGATAACCAATTGGTTGAATTCTATAAGTCAATTGGTTTTGAGGTTCACGAAAAGAAGGATATGCGCAAGTCGTATACATGGATGGTCTTAGATAATAGATAAAGGGTGCTAGAAATAGCATCCTTTTTTTTGTTATTATGATATTTATATAAAAATAATGTTTTATGATTTCAGATGAAAGAATAAGAGAGATAATCAATGAGGAGATAAATAAGACTGAGGTTGAAGCAATTGTTTCCAACCGCATATCTTCTGCATATGATTCTAGAGACTTTAAGAAGGCTGTCAAGGAGATTACGGCAGAAGTCATTGAGGATTTATTTAGAACCTTATGGAATCGTAGCAGCACGTGGAAGGGAGGAGTTACAAGGTAATGAAGGTAATACACATCAATGAGTCAGCATATGGGAGATTGCTTGAGGAAGATAATAGAAAACCTCCATTCCAAGATTTCTATGAAGATGTCATAGAATTCATTAAGAACATTTTTAAAGACCCTATAGGCGCAGTTCCCAATGATAGGTTAAAATCTATGGGATTGCATAATGGAGAGCTTAGAAAGCGTTTATATGACCTTTCAGTAATAACAAAGGAAGAGAGGATTGATGAGCCATATGATGAGACAACTGGGAATCAGCAATCTCGTTATTATGTGAAATATGGATGGGCTGATGACGTTAAGGCAGCAATTAAGAACCCAAAGAGGATGAATAACCCATTAAAGGAAAGAATAAGAAAATTATATAATTCAATTTAATTATGAAAAATATTGTAAGAACTCTTGAAGACCACGAATATCTTGAGATTTATCCAATGGAAACAAAGGATGTTGAACCTTATAAAATGGCAATAATTTCTGAAATAATAGACGAAAAAACTAAATAATTATGATAGACTTTGAATTTGATAACTATGGTGAAGTTGCCATGATGGAAGCCAAGAAACAAGAAGAAGATAATCCTTATCAGTTTAAGGGTAATAAGAAAAATGGAAAAATAATCTATAAAATTAAGAAAAAATAAATATGAATAATAAACAAATTCAATTAACAGAACAAGACCTTCATTTCCTTGTTGAGGATGCTGTTAGAAACTATATGATTCAAGAAGGCTTTTGGGATTCTTTTAAGGGAGGTGCTCAAGCATTAGGACAAATGGCTGGACGTGGTATGCAGAAATTTGGTGGCAATGCCATGAATGCAGCTAGTGGTGCAATGAATAGAGCTGGACAAGCAATTGGTAATGCTTATAACACTGCTGCGAACAAGGTTGGTCAAGCATATGATACTGCAAGACAAACAGCCTATAATGTTGGTAATACAGTTAAGGCTGGAGCAGCAAATACAAATATTCAGTCAGCAAAAAACAATGCGATTAAAGCATTAAATAATTTCTTACAACAAGCACAAAGAACTCCTGGAGTAGCTGGCGCAACAACAATTAAAGCAGTTCAAAGTTGTATTAATCAACTTAATAGTGCTGGTGGACGTTCTAGCGCAAACTTTAATGCTTGGAAAAATCAAACAGTTGGTGCTTAATTTACCCAAATAGGATTTTAAATATACTTTTAGGTGCATTTTCAGTCTTTTTGAATGAGGATGCATCTACTTTTTTTGTAATATTTAAACCATATTCAGCATTTAATTTATTGGCAATATCCATAAATTCTTTATTATGCTCTGTAGGATTTTTAATTCCATTCCAAGCAAGATAATAGTGAATCATCTCGTGTACCATAAGATTCTCAAAAACGCTATTTTCAAAGTCAAAACAATCAGAAAACAAAATCTTTTTATGTTTGATTTTCTCCCCTTCTTTTTCTTTGAAGAATTCAAATCTTGCCAAAATACTAGTTTTATTAATTAAACCAAATTTTGGCATTGGAAGTTCACGATTGAAATATTTCTTATTACATTCGCTAAACATTCTTGGCATTGTGTTATAATCTGCTATCATATTTTTTTTGTAAATATACTAAATTTCCAATAAATAACCAAGAGATTTAACAATTTTAACATAAATGGAATATTTATATGTAAATAGCTGTCTAGATATATGAAGAAAATTATAAGATTAACGGAGAGTGATTTACGTAATATTGTTAATGAATCTGTCAAAAGAATATTGAAGGAGTTTAACGACCCAATGGATTTGTCAAGTGATTATAATCCATATCTTAATGGTGATGCTTCTTATATGAATGGCAAATTTGATGTTTGTGATGGTTATTATCACGTTGAGATAAACACAAGCATGTCATATATATCAATAGAAGGTGAACAAGGTGAGGATTATTTCTTGCAAGGTGATGAGGCAGATGAATTAATAAATCAAATATGTAAATATTGGAGTGAAAATGATTGTGACCAAGAGGAAGCAATTGGTACGGTAATTAATAATTTATTTTAAATTATGAAAAAGATTATAAGATTAACAGAGAGCGATTTGCATCAGATTGTTGCAGAAGCTGTGAATAGGATATTACAAGAAGAAGGTGGTGATGGTGCTACCAATAGTGCTGGACTTATGGTTGGTAATTCAGATTCATCTGGTGGTGTTGCATATCCTGCTTTTAGTGGAAAGAACAAAAAAAAAGGAGTGGGAGGAAACCCTTGGAAAGAACCAATTATGAGGCAAAAGCATAATCTTGGTGATGTTACCCAAGCAAAGACAAATCAAGTTGATATGAAACCAGCTTTAGAAAGAGGTGGTTCAATCTCAATGAATAGACAGAAGTAAACTATGATAGATTACGAAGCAAATGCAGATACCATTAAGAAGGTTCGTGAAATTGATGATAAACTTCACGAAGAAAAAATTAGTGGTAAAGAACAAACAAGGCTCATGTTTGAGCAGATGTTAAGAGGATTATACATAAATCAATTTTAAAAATAAAAAAGATATGATAACAACTATTAGCGTAGGAGAATTAAGAAGGATTCTAAACGAAGAGACCAAGAATGAATTCAAACCTGTTCAATTTGGTAATAAGGAATCAGCAGAAATTAATAGGAAAGCCTACAGTGACATCAAGAAAGAAACTGAAAAGTACGATGGAGGTTTGACAAGCAAAACCCAAAAGGTTAGTGGCGGAATTAATGCTACTGACAATAAGGGGATGCATGACTTGGAGTATGACAACATCAATAAGCCATTTAAGGACAGAGTTAAGTCCCAGATGAAGGGATATGTTTCAAAGGATGCTGAGGATAAGCACAAGAATGATGAGTTTGGAAACGCAGACTTTGATAAGGATGGTAAGATTTATGATGCAGCAAAAGACCATGCTGAAGCTGTGAAGAAAGGCAAGGATGCAGCAGTTGAAATTGGTCTAACAGGACGTGAATTAAATAAAAATGAAGTAGAAAAACAAAGAGAAACAATGGGAGAGTCAAAGAAAATCAAGATGTTAACCTTTAAGAATACTCAGTTCCTTTCTGAAGGACATATGATGACAAGAATACCAGATGAGTATAAGACTGAAGGCAATAAATTTATTATGAAGGATAGTTCAGATAACCAATACTTGGTAGAATGGCATAAAAAAGAGCCAATGGTAACTAAGAAAGTGAATATGACTTTGGTTAATGAGCAGAAGGAGAGAATGAAGCAACTTTGGGGTTATAAGAGTGTTGAAGCAAAGACATCAACAGCTAGTTTTAGAATCCAAGAAAACAATGAGTTCTCTGATATGGTCAAAAAGGCTAGAAAGTTAATGGATTAATAACAAGATTTAATTAATATATAATAGTAGAAATGAAAAACAAAGATGTAAATATTAATATAAATCCTAGTGGTAAAAAAGAACCAATCCATATTCAAGCTGCAAAATGGTTGACATCAACAATTGCAAATGCAAAGTGGACAAAGATTTTAAAAGTTTATTTCGTTATGTTTTTCTTTCTAGCCACAAGTTTAGCTGGTTTCTTCACATATAATATTGTTAAGAATGAGGTATTTTTGTCCAAAACTGCTGAGAAAATTGCAGATGACACAACAGAAGAAGATATAAGGGATTTTATTGTTACACCACAAGTTCAACATTTACTTGGTGCTCTTTTATATACTCTAGACGCAGACAGAGTATTCATATTCGAGTTGCATAATGGTAAGAAGAATATCAGTGGATTACCATTTAGATATGCAGATATGTCATATGAATTTGCCAATAGAGAAAAAGGAGTTAATAGATGCTATAAAAAGTATCAAGATGTTCCTTTGAACATGTATGCATATCCAAACTATATGTATAAGCATAAGTTCTTCATTGGGACTTCTGATGACATTGAAAAAATCGATTATGACTTTGCAAAACAATTAAAAGAAGATGGTGGAGAATATGTATCAATAGTATTCCTTAATGGTATTGAAGAACCTTTAGGATTCTTGGGTGTATCTTTTCATAAGAGTGGAAATTTACCAGATGATAAGTTGATTGAGGAAAAGATGAGAGAATGCGGTGGTAAACTAAGTGAACTTCTTGATTTGAAGGCACAATTAAAGCATAGGAGAAAGTAATATGGAGAAATTTACTAAACAAAAATGTTTCTATATTGTTTTAGTTTTATTCTTAATTACGTGCGGATTATTATGGTATTCTAATAGGCAATATAAGTCATCACAAAAACTTATAGAAGAAGTTGAATACTATGATAGTTTGAATAATTATAACAAGATTTATTATAGTAAAGCTTTCTCTGCTTTAAAAAAGGAAAATGCTGAATTATATGATTCTTTGAAGAAATATAAGGATAAACTCGATTATGTAATCCAATTTACACACCAAAAAGACTATAATACAGGCAATGTTACCACTAAACCAAACATAAAGGATAGTACGGTTTATGATACAATTCCAATTACTATTCCTCAAGTGGCTAGGACATATGAATATACAAGTGAACCAAACGATACATTTCAATATAAGTTAAACGTGAATTCATATACAGAACCAAAATGGTATTCAATCCAAGCAAAGGTTAAGAATAAGTTTACAATTGTAAATAAAGAAGAAAATGGAATGAATCACGCAACAATTGGAAGCAACAATGGTGGCACAATATCTGATGTTACAATGTTCCATAAGAAACAAAAAAGGACAGTATGGGATAGAATGGCAATAGGACCAGCAGTTACTGGAGGATATGACATTATGAATAAACAGTTTGGATTAATGGTAGGCGTTTCAGCCACATTTGATTTAACAAAGAAATGAATTAATTGCTTAACAATACTTTAATTGTTGAGCAATTTTTTTATATTTTATAAGGCAATAATATATTTAAATTAAAAAAAAAATATTATGATAGCAACTTTATTATTACAAATTAAGGTATTTTTATTTATAATGGCAATACTTACACTGATTGTTGATATATTCCATGTGGTTAGTGTATTTAGATTGAAGAGTGGAAAACTTGCAACACAGAATGAATTAATAGTATTTGGTGTTGCGTTTGCTTATATCCTAACAATGTTAATATGTGGTTTCTAAAATGAGAACGTTACAAGAGAGGATGAATGATATGAAGCCTTATTTTAGAGGTATTGAAATGTATAATGAGGCTTTAATGGTAAAGGTTATATACCCCAATAGGTGGAAAGCATACCCAAGTGCTGATGGGAGAATAAAAGTCACCGCTGGAGATAATGACAAGAGTTTGACGTATTATTATGCTGATTCCAAGGATACAACCTATGAGGATATGTTTGACTTAATTGAAGAAACGATTAGGGCAAACAATGAAATTGTGCTTAAACTTCAACTACTTAAGACAAAAGTTGAGGAGCTTAAGGAATTGTTCTCACAGCTTCCATATGATGAGCTTAAGACCATTAAATTTGTCACTGAGAGCGTTAAAACGCCCAAGGGTAGGAAGAAGACCACGAAGAAAGTGAAAGAGGCTGAGAAAGCTCAAGAAGCGCCTCAAATCGAAAATAATGAAGATATAAAAGAGTTAATAAAAGATAATGAAAAGAAAGACAACTGAGGAGTTTGTTGAACAAGCTAAAAATGTACATGGAGATAAATATGATTATTCGAAAGTCATATATGAATCAACTCAAAAACCAGTTGAAATTGTTTGTAAAATTCATGGAAGCTTTTTTCAACGTCCTTTAGACCATTTGCATGGTCAGAATTGTCCGCATTGTTCACATAGGAGCACTAAGTATACACTAGAAGAATTTATAAATAAAGCAAAGGAAATTCACGGTAATAGATATGATTATTCTAATGTAAATTATGTGGATAATCAAACTAAAGTATGCATAATTTGTCCTATTCATGGTGAGTTCTGGCAAACTCCACAACATCATTTAAAAGGTTATGGATGCAAAAAATGTTCTTTGACACATAATTATACGACAGATGAATTTATTTCAATTTGCAAAGAATTGTATGGTGAGAAATATGATTATAGTAAAACAGTATATGTAAATCAGAAAACAAAGGTATGCGTTATTTGTTCTAAACATGGAGAATTTTATACTTATCCTATGCATCATATGAGAGGTGTTGGATGTCCACATTGTCAAAACAGTATTTTGGAAGAAAAAGTTGCTAGAGAATTGGAAAAGAATAATTTAAAATACATATGGCATTGTAAGAAGGAAAATTTATCATGGCTAGGTAAACAAAGCTTAGATTTTTATTTACCAAAATATGATATAGCAATAGAATGTCAAGGTATACAGCATTTTGAGCCAATAGAATTTTTTGGTGGAGAAAAAATGTTTGAGCATAGAAAAAATTTAGATAGAAATAAATTGAAATTATGTACTGAGAATAATGTGAATTTGTTTTATATAAATTATAATGACAAGTTAGAAAATAAGATAAATGAATTAATTGAAATATGTACTGGTTAATATTAGTTATTTATATGATTGTTTGTTATGGTATTGCAAATACTATAATTTATGCAAATGGTCCATTTCATTGTTTTGTTAAAATGCACGAAATAGCTAAAAAGATTCATCCACAATTGGATGAAATGCTCTCTTGTTTTATATGTTCTGGGTGGTGGTTAGGATTTGGAATGTCAGCGCTTAATTTATGGATATTACCAAGTGTAATATTAACACCAATGATTATGATTGGTTTGCCATTAGAATATTGGTATGTAACAATATTTTTAGATGGAGCGTTTGTTAGTAGTAGTAATTGGCTAATAAATACACTACAAGAAGCGTTAGAAAGGAGTAATAACAATGGATAGTGAATATAACAGAGAAGTGACTACTTACGAAAGTGAGAAGAGAATGGACGCATTGGCTCTTAAAGGACTGCAATGGAATATTGCAGAACAGTTAAATGGTTCAATGGGAAAGGATATGCATGATGTGTTAACTGGAAAAAAGAAAGTTGAACTAACATTTTGGCAAAAATTTAAACATAAGATAGATTGTTTTTTGAATTTATTTAATTAAGGTTATGGAAGAAAATTTTAAGTTTGGAACAATGAGCATTTTTGAACTTGGTCAAATGGTTTCCTCAAGACTTAAGGAGGATGGGGTTGCTCAACAATCCAAACTGTACATCTATCTTAATGATGAGGAATTTAAAAGAGTTGACGAAGATTTGTTCTATAGGAATAGAATAAATGCTGAAGATAAATTTATACCATCAGAAGGAGAAATAAACATCAACTTTGGTGGAGTTATGATAATTGTTAAAAACACAGATTATGAACGTAGTAAAGACTAATATTGATGGCGTTGTGATTATAGAACCAAAGATTTTTAAAGATGAAAGAGGATATTTCCTTGAATCATTCTCACAAAGAGACTTTGAAGAAAAGGTTGGAAAAATCAATTTTGTTCAAGACAATGAAAGCAAATCATCATACGGTGTCATGAGAGGCTTACATTTCCAAAAACCACCATATTCACAATCAAAACTTGTAAGATGCGTGAAGGGAAAGGTATTAGATGTTGCAGTTGACTTAAGAAAAGGTAGTCCAACATATGGAGAACACGTATCAGTACTTCTTACAGAAGATAATCATAGACAATTCTTCATTCCAAAGGGATTTGCACACGGTTTTGCAGTGTTGTCAGATGAGGCTGTGTTCCAATACAAGTGTGATGAGTTTTATCATCCAGAAGTGGATGGTGGAATCAATATATTGGATGAATCATTGGGGATTGATTGGCAAATACCATTGAATGAGGCAATCTTGTCAGAAAAGGACAAGAACCATCCAATGTTAAAGGATTTTGATACACCATTTAAGTTATAGAATGTTAAAAGTTGAATTGATATTTTATCAGTTCAACTTTTTTTTGTATATTTGCAAAAAAAATCAATTCAATATGGAAGTTATTAAAGAAAAACGTAAAGGATTTGCAAATTTTAGAGAAATAGAGTATTATAGATACAAGCTAATTTCAGATGATGAAAAAGTTTTGTGTTCTATAGATGCAGATGTAGAAACAATTGAAGATAAAACAAAATACATCAATGAATATAAAGATAAAAAAGTAATATATCTAAACACATTTAGCACAACAGATGGAAATAGAAACAAAGGTTATGGGCGGTATCTATTAAATGATGTCATCAGACGTTTTAAAGGTAAATACGATTTAATACACTTAAATGCTTGCCCATATCACCATCCTTCTCCATTTTGGACTATTTATAAAGCCCCTAAAGATGGTTTAAAGACAAAAAGACTAGTAGAATTTTATAAAACATTTGGCTTCAAGAAACTTCGAACAAAATATTGTGATGGACATAGTGAAGTTGTAATGGTTTTAATGTAATCATATTTATCCACATGAATCTTTTTTGCTCGTTCTACGAACTGTTCTGTAGTTAATCTCTTTCTATTCATAATTCTTTCCTTTTATTATAAAAAGTGTCTATAACCAAAAAATCACTTATTTAAGTGCAATTTATTTTTTTATAATTCTTCATTCAATCTCTAGTAGATTTTCGTGTGATTTTCTTTTTATTCCAACCAGTCATATCCATTATTCTCTGTATCCATTCACCTTTATATTTGCTGTGCAATAAATCCCCCATAAATAGCACATATTTACACTTAGCCTTGCTAGCGTATGTTTCAAGCAAGTTGTAGAATCTTACAGAATCACTCTTATTCTTGCACATAATCATTTCAAGTTTACCATTACAATCAATTAATACCTTGTTATGATATACTTGTATGGTTTTGAACATATACTTGTTCTTTGAATCATTTAATATAAAATTCTCAAATATCCATTCAAATGTTTTTCTTTGAAGTCGTGGATGATAACCATATACCCAAAAGGTTTCTTCAATTTCATATGGCGCACGGTCAATTACCATCCAGTTATCCTCATCAGTTTGATAATTGACAAATTCACCAGTATCAGTCCTAACCTTATTTACCTTACCTTCAAATTCATCCCTACACTTTATAATAACGATTTCATGCTCAGATGGCTTCATAATATGTTCAAGATTGTTATATCTCATTGGAAATATAACCTTCTTGTTCTCCTTTAATATATCATTGAATTTCTTATATATTTCCTTTTCAGTCTTTGCACTGCAAATCGTTTCTTTCATCTTTCCATGATTGGTGTGAATGATAGAATATATCTTAACCTTATTCCTTTTTTTTGCCCTTTTTATCCTTGCCATACATAAAATTTAATGTTTTTTGAAAATAATTCAATAAATACTTGTTTTTTAACATTTTTTTATATATCTTTGCATAAAAAGGAATAATATGGAAAAATACATCCTATGCAGATTTGAAAATGATTTGGAAATACCAATAATGAGAACTACAAGTCTTGAATCAGCAAGAAAACAAGGTGAACAATTTAAAAATGGTTATGCCATTTATGAAACAAAATTAGTGGAATATGGAACTTAAAGTAGGAGATATAGTTGAATACATCGATGACTGGAAACCAAATCGTCAATGGTACTTATATTCCATTCAAAAAGGTGGACTATGCACTATTATAGTTATTAGAGATGGTAAATATACCCACGAAAAACAAGGACAAGAGTATATTAATGCAAATATTGTAAACCTAAATATTGAAAAAATAAAACCTATAAAATAAAGAAAGTTATGAAATTTTTTGAAACGTCAGCAGACATTGCAGAACTTGCACAAGATAAGTTCGAACAAACAAATTTACCTCAAATGGGTATTAACCTCAAGGTAATGTCAGTAACAAAGGCTAAAAATGTACTTAAAGTTGCAAAAGCAGGAGCTACCGTACAATATCTTACACAGAAAGATGCATTCTTAATTATCTATGAGGAAGCATTTGATAGACTAAGCAAGGAAATGCAAGATAGACTTATGGAAGGTGCTATTTCTAATATTTCCTATGATAGTGAAAAGGATAAGTTAAATGTTGAAGGTGATATTGCAAAGGAAATGTTCAGAATGCGTAGAAAGTATGAAAACTACGTTGATATGATGGAAGCCTCATATGCCGTAATTGAACAGATTGAAGACGAGGAAAAGAGACGCAAGGAAGAGGAAAAACTAAGGAAAGCAGAGGAAAAGGCTGCAAAGAAAAGAAACAAGTAACGTATGAGCAAAAGAATATCAGAAGCAAGAATCCAAAGGCTTAAGAATAAAAAACTTAGGGAAAAGGCTAAGTTGATGGTATTGAAAGAATACCCTAAACTTAAAGAAGATGAAGAACTTAGAAAGAAAACCTTTGAGGCAATCGATAATGCAAACGTAGCGGTAGACTCTAGTGGAAAAATACAAATTCTATTTGAACAAGATAATAACGATTTAAATAAATTAAATTAAAGCAATGAGAAATGATTATATTCATATCACAATGGTGATAGATAAGAGTGGTAGTATGTATACATCTAAAGAAGATGTAGTAGGCGGTGTTAAAAAAATCATCGATGAACAAAAAGCAAATAAGGAAGGTAAATGCACAGTTTCACTTTATACATTCAGTGATAGAGTAGATGAGGTGTTTGTTGGAAAGGACGTAAACGATATTGAGGAATTTAAGTATAACCCAGATGGAATGACAGCCATGAACGATGGATTGGGAGTAGCCATCGATAATACAGGAAAATGGCTTGCAGCAATGCGAGAGGAAGACAGACCAGGAAAGGTTCTAGTTGCTGTGTTCACAGATGGTAAGGAAAACGCATCAAGAGAATATACATTGAAGCAAGTACAAGATAAAATTAAACTTCAAACTGAGACATATTCTTGGGAGTTCCTATACATAGGCTGTGATATCACAACTACAAAGGCCGCTGATGATTTGGGATTCAAGTATAGGAGCTACAGTTCAAGAAGCAAACTTGGTGGAAACTATGACATGATTAATTGTGTAACAACATCATACAGAAAGTTAGCATCCGCTGGAGCTACAATGGATTCACTTAATGAGACATTTGCGCTTAATTTGGATGCAGCAGCAACCAAGAATACACTTGACTTTGAAAAGGAAATTGGAAAGAAATTGACAAATGAGTAAGCCTATTAAAAGGGGACTAACTAACTATTAGTCCCCTAAATAAAAAAAACTTAATCAAAATTAATCATTTTTATTCATTTTAATGATACTATATGGCAAGGCTTGAATTTTCAAACAAGGTAAATAAACGTAATGGTATTCGCATTACGCCAATAGACCCTAATGAACGAATTGGTATAACACCATTAGAATGGTCACGAGAATCACTAAAAGAGCAGTTAAATCAGTTTATTGGAGAACCAAATACAGAGATTACTAGAGCTGCAATACAAAGTATATTGTGTAGATATAACTTTGTTTATAATGAACACTTAACAATAGAAGACTTAAATATTTTTTAAAAGATATGGAAATAATAGAAGATTTTAGGAAGTTTGCAATTGATAAGGCAAACATTTCACCATCAGTTATTGATGATAAGATTAAGGACATGGTATACCCAACCATCATTGAAGAGCGAGATTCTGCTATGCGAGTCAGTGAGATGAACGTCTTCTCGCGCTTGATTCAAGACAGAATACTATTTTTGAGTGGACAAGTTGATAGTATCTCAATGGATACAATGGTTGCACAGATGTTGTATCTAAATTCAGTTGATAATAGAGATATTAGTTTATACATCAATTCTCCTGGAGGAGATGTTTTGGCTGGTCTTTCATTAATTGATACGATGAATTTTATTGAGTCTGATGTATCAACTACTTGTTTGGGTATGGCAGCATCAATGGGTGCAGTATTACTTTCTTGTGGAACAAAAGGTAAGAGGTTCGTTTTACCACATAGCAGAGTGATGATACATCAAGTGAGCAGTGGGATGCAAGGAGTTTTGAAGGATATGGAGATTGAACTTGAACAAACAAGACGATGCAAGAAGGATTTATATGAGATACTTGCAAAGAATACCAATAAACCTTTTGAACAAATAGAACACGATTGTGATAGAAACTATTGGCTGTTAGGACAAGAGTCTGTAGATTACGGATTGGCAGATTCAGTACTTGTTAAGAAGTCTTAAACATTTGTTTTTCTCAATATTTTTCTATATATTTGCAATGTATGAGAAAGAATAAAGTATTTACACCGCCCCATGACTATGATAACAGTAGGTACACCATAGATGGGGTGTATCCATTAAATGTGTTTCTTGGAGGAACTATAGACGATGGAGAAAGTTTGGATTGGCAGAGTGAGTTAATTCGTGAGTTGGATGAAAAGGATATAGTTCATCCAATCATGATTTATAACCCAAGGCGTGCTGAATGGAATAAGGATGCTGACAAAGATGAATTAAAGAAACAAATTGATTGGGAATTATATCATCTTGAACGTGCTGACCTTATTGCTATGAATATATTGCCAAATTCAAAGTCACCAATATCATTGTTGGAATTGGGCTTATTTGCGAAGGATAAGAAAATGATTGTCTTTTGCAATGAAAATTTCTATAGGTATGAAAATGTAAGAATAGTGTGTCAAAGTTATGGAATACCATTATTCAATACAAATGATATATTGGTAATTAAAAATGAAATCTTGAAATATGCTTGTTTCGACAAAAATTACATCTACAGAAATTACTTGAAAGTCACATGAAAATTGAATTAGGACTCACTGGATTATATCAACGATATTTAGAAAAATATGAACAATTACCATTATATTATTGTCATAGGCGTTTTCAGTATAACTGCATTGAAGGCGGGGTTATTTTTCTTAAAACCGTACACAAAGGTTTTTACAGATGTGAAGAAACTGAAAATGGGAACATAAAGGTATATGATACATATGTTGGTATAACGCTACAAAAAGACAATTTTGATTATTTTTTGAGAAACCAAATAAATTAAGATTATTTTTATATAAACATCATTTATGGCCATAAATTTCAGAAAATTTACAGTAAAAGAAAAAAGTTCATTTCCGTATTGGGTATGGCACTGGTTTGCTTTTAATTATACGGCTTGGAAACTAGGTGTATGGAAGCCAAAATGGTTATTGCATGACATTGAAAAACCTTGGCTTAAACTCATTTGGGGAGATTACCAGCGTGTTAGAATGTGGCATAAACACCATAACAGTCATCATGTAATGTATGGTAGAAGTCATGGATACAATAAGGTAGATTGGCTTGGAGCTGTAATTGATTGGGAATGTAGCCATCTTACAAAATGCGTGGCAGAACGCAATGGTAGGGAAGAAGTTGATTATCTTGTAAGTGACCATTCTAAGTATACAAAGGATGAAAGAGAGGAAATAAGAAAGAATTGTTATCCAATATTAGATTATTTAGGTTTATGAGTAAAGTTTGTGAACATTATGGAGAATGCAAAACTTGTACGCATTTTGAGAACATGGGAATAGTCAACTTTCACATCGGAACTGGATATGATGGTCGTTGTAAGGTCGATGGTCATGACACAGATAGTTTTGTGAAATGTAAAATTGGGGAATATAATCAGAAATGAGCATTTGGAAGACACTGAGGAATGAGAAGCCAGATTGTAGACGTGGTAGAATATTAGTTTTAACACGTGGAAACAAGGTAGAATCTGCTTGGTGGGTGGATGGCAAGTTTTATAGCAATAGAGGACTTGTAAAGCCAATATGCTATAAACGTTGGTGCTATGAGAGCGAGTTAGCTAAAGAAATATTGGAAAATATTGATAAATCTTGATTCTTTTTTCAAAAGATGTTATATTTATTAGAGAAATAGTATAAATATAGGCAATGAAGAAGATAATAAGATTAACTGAGTCAGATTTGCACAATCTAGTCCAACGTAGTGTTGCAATGGTGCTGCAAGAACAACAAGATAACAACTTGCTCTTGCAATCTATCGCCCAATCTGTAGCCAAAAAAGGACGATTGGATGTAATTCTTGGAGAAAATGATACAGATATTGAATTGCAAGGTGGTAGATTTGCTAATATAACATTTGAAGTTATAGGAGACCCATACATGAAAAGAGGTATGAGAAGTAACAGCTATGATGTGCCAGATGACCCAGATGAAATAATAGATAATCCAACAATTGAAGTTGGAAGTATTGAATACTGCAACAATGATGGACGCTGCATTCCAATACATGACAATGGAATTGTTAAGAAAGCTTTAGAAAGCATAATGGAAATTAATTATAATCCATTAGATATTCCAAGCGAAGAGGATTATTATTATACAGAAGAATAATAACGTTATTAAATAAGAAAAATATTATGGCATGCGGTTGTAAAAATAAACAGAACAATACTGCTGCAACACAAGCAGTACAGAGACCAAGTAACCCACTTAACAACGGAAGCGTTGGAGGTACTATTAGAAGAACAGAAAAACGAATAATTCGTTAATTCTTATTAAATAATTTGGTTATTTGAATTTTTTTTCATATCTTTGCATTACGAATTGGGTAAATACTAGTTTGTAATGCAATTTTTTTTCCGAGGGAGGGATTGGATGGCATGACCTTTCTGACGAAGGAATGCTGAAGGAGAAGAGACGTTGGTCAGACAATATGGTAGCCTCTTCGTGTAGGAAAAATATATTATATGGCTCTGTGGCGCAAATGGTTGAGACGCAATACACTCAAAATGTATAAGGCATTTGCCTTGTGATGGTTCGACTCCATTCAGAGCTACAAACTATTTGCCCTTGTGGTGGAATTGGCAGACACGCTAGACCAAGGATCTAGTGCCGTAAGGCTTGAGAGTCCGAGTCTCTCCGAGGGTACAAAATTTACTAGAGAAACAAATACGTAAGTATCTGTAGACCAAGCGGTTCGGTGTGGCGGTCGCACGTCTGGATTTGGCCCAGGAAGTGGGGTTTCGACTACCTCAATCGCTACAAAAAATCATAAAGAATGTCTAATGGAAATAAACAAAATACTCCAAAGAAGTATTGGAATAAATTGGGGAAGAAGGTTAAGTTCTATCATGCTCACGTGATGAGTAAGTCCCATAAGAAGTTCAAGTGGTACTTTAGGCAGAAGAAATGGTTTAAGGATGAATCTCTAGAGAGGATGTCGATGCGATTTCCTATGTCCCATGAAATATGGGGGTGGGATTAATAGCGTTGGCACACCATGAATAATCATATTTAACGATGCAGTTGCTTGTGAAAGTAGCTGCATTTTTCTTTTTTGAAAGTATTGTTATATTTATTCTAAATTGGATTTAGATATGGATATAATTAATAATAATAAGATTGAGTTAACTTGTGATGATTACAAGTTAGAGTACACATTGGCTGTATATGATGTTTATGGCCATTATATTGATGAGGTAAAGTTTTCAAAGGAAGAGATTAAGGATTTATATGATGCTTTAGGGAAATTAAATCTCTAAAAATTTGTTAATTTCATTTTTTTTACATATCTTTGCAAAAAAAATACAAAGATTATGGCAAATATGTTTTTAAAGAAGACTATGGCATCAATGTTGAATATGCCTAGTGACCAAGTTGAAGCTATATTAAATGCAGCAGAGGCATTTAAGAGCAATGAGATTGACAGAAACCTAGCGATTAAGTTATTTGATAAGTTTTCAAAGAAATCACCGAAGGAAATCAATGAGATTCTTAGGTATATTGACAATAATTTCTAAACTATGACAGCAACACAAGTATTTTATATGTTCTTGAAAAGAGAACTATCGCTTGATGGGCATATCTACTTTCACAGAATCCTTAAGGGCGAATACGCTGGGTCATATTGGAGAAATCAAGGAAGAATACGTAGAACCAATTTTCCAAAAGGTAGTAATACATTCGTTGAAGATTTCCTTAGTAAGGGAAGAGGCAGAACCCTTGATGGATTTATGGGTAATCTCTTAAAACACATAGAAAGTGGGTTAGTAACATTTAAACGTTATAATGGGGATTATCGTAATAGGGAAGTTAGATTGAATCCTTGGGGTAAATATACTAACGATATAGTATACGTTGATACCTATGTTAGATTATGGCATGATTTCCTCAAAAAGTATATTGAAAATAGTGGTAAGAGAATCTATAATGGAGAAATAGTAGACTATAAACTAAAGGATATAGAAGTATGATATACGTTTATAATAGTCATAACGAAGACCATACATCAGAACCTAACAATTTCTATGTTGCTAGACCTAGCCCATTAGGTAATCCGTTTTCTCATAATGGTGTTAAAAGCGTTTTTAAGACCCTCACGTTCAAAACTAGGGACGAGGCAGTAGAAGCCTACGAGAAGTATTTTGACGCAGCCTACGGCAAAAATACAGAGCTTACAAAGGCATTTGATGAAATATATGAACACTATAAAAATGGTGAGGATATATACCTTCAATGCTTCTGCAAACCTAAATGCTGTCATGCAGAAATAATCGCAGACAGATTACAAAGAAAACTTATAAAGGAAAAAATGGAGGAAAGAAAAAAGCAGCATGAAACACATGGCAATGAGAAGAAGAGTTAAATATGCTCTCACAGAACATTGGACTACTGATGGCAGAAGGTTTAGTAAAACTGATAGACAACATTTGCTTATCAAGTATAGGAAGCGTAGCATGAGAAGATTCATACAGAGAAACGCAGAAGATGAAATAAACGAGGTAATATAAAACAGCAATAAATGTTGCTGTTTTTTTTTATATAAATTACACTTTACTAGGCGCACTTTTTAGTAAACCTTTATATTTATATATAAAAAGAAAATATTATGAGTAAACGATTAACAATTTTAGAAATGATAGAGCGAGCTAAAAAAGTTCATGGTAATAAGTATGACTACTCATTGGTGGAGAATGAAGGTTTATTTGCTAAAAATAAAATAATCTGTAAAAACTGTGGAAATGTTTTTGAAATGCCATTTAATAATCATATTAATCAAAAGCAAGGGTGCAAATATTGTAATCACAGAAGTTTCGCTTATACTACAGAAGAGTTCATAGAGCGAGCTAAAAAAGTTCATGGCGATAAGTATGATTATTCAAAAGTTAAATATGTTAATGAAAAGACTCCAGTGATAATAATATGCTCGATACATGGAGAATTTGAGAAAACTCCAGAAAAGCATTTAAGAGGTCAAGGATGTCAAATGTGTTCTAGAGTGGCTAAATTAACTAACGAAATTTTTATAAAAAGGTCAAAAAAGGTACATAATAATAAATATGATTACTCAAAGGTAGAATGTAAAGGGACTGATGATAAGGTTTGTATTATATGTCCAGAGCATGGAGAATTCTGGCAGTCACCACATTCTCACATGACTGGTGTTGGTTGCCCTAAATGTCATGAGGAACATAATATTAATGAAATGCTGTTATTTGACATATTAAAGAAATATTATGGTGAAGAAGTTATTTGTCAATACAAAACAGATTGGCTTAAAGGACAAAGTATTGATATTTATATACCATCTAAAAAAGTTGGAATCGAATACCAAGGAATACAACATTTTAAACCCGTCAAATATTTTGGTGGAAATAAGAAATATGAATATACTGTTAAAAAAGATAAAGAAAAATTTGAAAAATGTAAAAATAATGGGATAAAATTATTTTATTTTTCTAAAGAAAAAGAAATACCAAATCATTATTTAGATACTATTTATAGTAATAATAATGATTTAATAAATGAAATAAATAAATATGGTACTTAGTCAAGAAATAAAAGACTTATTTAAATTAACGAGGACACTTTTGGGAAGTCCAGTGCGTAAGGTTCAACTTGAGGACGAGCAACTTTGTGACCTCTTGGACGTAGCAATAGGCGATTACTCAGAAAAGGTACAGAATTGGGTGCTAAAAACTCAATGGCTTAATATCCAAAGCAAGAACACATTCCAATTCCAAAACGCAAATGAACTTGCTTATGCAATGACCGTGCGTACAATGGATTGGAGTAGGGATTACAGTTATTGGTTCAGTAGAGAGGTAGGTTTACAGCAACGTGGTAACTATGAACTTAAAAAAGATTTCTTCAGAATTGAAAAAGGCAAACAAGTGTACGTTGTTCCAGCTGGACGTGAAATCAATAAGGTTTTATATATCACGCCATCAACAACCAAGGCTGCTTTATACGGTAACTTGGGTACACTTGATACTGGTATTGGTGGTGGTTTTGGACAACTTGGCAATCTATCCTACATGGGTGGTTTGACAGGCTTCTATGTGGGCAATGTCTATGACACGGCTTTAATGGCAGCAGACTTGAAGTATAAGAACTCCATGCTAAGGGGTGACTTAGCTTATAAGGTTACAGCTGGTCCAGATGGTACACACTTGATTCACCTCATGTCCGTTCCAGGTTCACCAAACATGATTGGTGGTGTTGCTGCTGATGACACATGGGGGTGGCGTAAGTACCACAATTGCATTTGTTGGTATACCTACTATGATGTTAGTGGAAGTGCAGAAGATGCTGACCTTTGTAGGATTGAGAACAAGGATGATGTAATTATAACGCCAGACCAAGTGCCGTTGGACAAGATGAGGTACGAGTTGATGAACAACCCAACTCAACAGATTATTAGACGTTTGCTTGTGGCAGAAGCGAAGATTCTATTAGGTATAATCCGAGGGACTTTTTCGGGACAAATTAAGATTCCCGAAGCTGAAGCTCAAATGGACTACAACATGTTGCTTGAACAAGGGAAGGCTGAGAAGGAGACTGTATTAAATGAGTTGAAGGAGAGGTTGGATGAAATGCTCCCGTGGAATCTCATGAAGAATCAAGCTGAACTCAATAATCAGCTTATGGAAGTGTTGAAGAAGAAACCTTTGGGAATGTATATAAGATAAAAGAATAAAAATCTGGGGATTTATTTGGAATTCTCAGATTTTTTTTATATCTTTGCATTATGGCAAAACTCATATATTTTTTAGATGAAAAATATAATAAGTTCATGAAAGATGATGATTTATATTTTAATGATATAGATAGACTAATAGAGTATATTCGTTAAAATATATTAAAGATTGGAGTAGATATTTTGTCACTCCAATTTTTTTTCGTACATTTGCAAAAAAAAAGAATAAATATGAAAGCGATTATAAGAGAAGCATTAGTTAAACCTAGTTGGTCTCGTAAGACAGTTCTTACCAAAACGATTATTGGCTGCAAAGACAACATCATCGATAAGGTCAATAACTATATTTCCGAAAGAATTTCTAAGGAGAACTTGATAAAAGTTAAATGCTTCAACGTGGAGGTGTATAACAAGTATAACAAAGTGATAGATAGGTGGGAATATAAACCAACGTACAGATAAAAATATGAATAAAACAATAATAACATTTAAGGCAATTACTAGTGACCGTAGAATTGTTACTAGAAATATTACGATTGAGAATGAGTTTGAGGTAATTCCAGCTCAGAAGTGGCATGGTATTGACTTACCCCCAACGTCAATTGAGGAACAAGTGATGAATCAATTGGATGAAAATGATAAGAGCCAAATCATGTTGGATTATGATTTTGACATTATTCTTGATTATTGGCCTAAGAAGCATCGCAAGAAGAAGACTGATGAGATTGCTGAGTTCATGAAGTATTGTCTACCAATTTTTGAACTACATCCTGAATGGAAGAGAGCATATGAGGCGATTGTGTCTGAATATAAGGATTCATTATTTGGTAAGAGGAAGTCCAACAAGACCAAGTTGAATGAGGTAATGAAGATTCATGAGATGATTATGAAGGCAACTCTTGGAACTATGGATATGATTCAGAAGATATTTGACAAATATGATGATAAGAAGTTGTTAGAATAAATAAGAAAGGCTAAGTTTTGTTTCTTAGCCTTTTATTCTTTTCCAACTTTTTCAGTATTAAATTCATCTTTTGGTGCTTTTCCATTTCTTTGTGCCAATATTTTTTCTGAGTAGTCGTTAAGTTTTTTAACGTTGTCTTTTCTATTTCTAGATTTCATTTCTTTATCTGTAACCCATCCATTTGTCTTTAGTGCATTCATTACACTATTAATTTCCTTGGCTGTAAATAAGTTTTTGAGTCCATTTGCAGCTACAGCACCATGATATTTAACATAAATGGTGTATGGTGTTCCAGTCTTATTTGGGGCAAAACAAACGCCACATCTATCGCATTTAGTTTCTTTATTACTGCAAGGGCATTTATAGAAGAATTCGCCATTAGGTTTTTGTCCTAGTATTGGCTGTTGGTTTTTAACCTCATTACCACCTTCTAGTGAATTAAACTCTGCATCACTAACAGCTTTAAATCTTCTTGGTAAGCCACCTCTTGCATTTCCATCCCCTTGATGTGAATAGTTAATGGACATATCTTGTGATGCTTTTGAATAATCAAGATTTCTAGCTGTATAAGCATGGGTATTAATGCCATATTTCTTTTTAATTTTTCTAGCGAATTTAGCCCATAGGTCTACTGCTAGTTGGCAATGGAAATCACCGCTTTCATTCAATCTAATATCGGTAATTTTACTATCAGATTGTTGAACTCTTAATAGATTTTTTTCTTCTTGGGTTAATTCTCTTCCATATTTGTATTCCATCTTTTCTAATTCTATCTTATATAAGTTTTCAGCATATGCATTTCCCAATTGTATATATGTTTCTAGAATTTTGAAAAATGTTCTCATTGGTTTTTTATTGCCATGTTGATATTGTTGTAGCATTTGGGTATGCATAAGGTCACGTTGCCAATTGTTTCGAAGTACAGAACCAACATCTACTCTTGAGTATTGGTTTTCATCTCTCATTGCATAACAAGCGCCATTTGTGATTTGGCAAACACCAAGGTAGTATGATGGGCACATTAAAGCGGAAGACATGTTCACAATTAGTACACTAGCTGGAAGTTTATCATTTCCAGCTGAGAACATATTATTTGGTATCTTTAAGAAATCTCCTTTTGGTTTTACTCCCTTCATTCTTTTTTCTTTGGCAACTGTAATGTCATACATTTTTTCTGACAATTCACCAAAGACCTCTTTATAAAGTTGTTTTTGTTTCATGTCAATCACTTTCCAAATTCGCTTTAGATTGGCATCCTTAGCATTACTTCTTTTAAAAGCAGCATTTTCAGTTTCAACCAATACAAGGTTATCATATTGTGATTCAGTTATTTTGATTTTCATTTTTTTAAAATATTTTTCAATAAATACCTTTTAAATTTGGTTTTTAACAATTTTTTGTATATCTTTGCAAAAAATAACTGAATATGGAAAACTTTAAAGTTATCATAGCTGGGTCAAGAGGTTTTAGCAATTATCGTTTATTACATGAGCAGTGTAATAAGTATCTTCGTGAGAAAAGGAAAACCCATAATATCATCATAGTTAGTGGTCATGCACGTGGAGCTGATTTACTTGGAGAAAAGTACTGTGAGGATGAGGGATTTACGTTGGAAATATATCCAGCAGATTGGAAGAAGTTTGGTAAGAGGGCTGGATTTCGTAGAAATGAACAAATGGCAGAGGTGGCAGATGCCCTTATTGCATTTTGGGATGGTAAATCTCACGGAACAAAGCATATGATTGATATTATGAATGAAAAAAACTTACAAGTTAAAGTGGTAGAATATGAGACAACCAATTAGGAAACGAATAGCAGAAGCGAACAATATAGACATAACAAAATACACGTATACATTATTGATAGATGGCAATAACATCATGAAAATGGCTTCTGTAGACCATAAGATGAATAATGATGGAAAGGAATATGGAATTATATTGACATCATTAAGGATGATAGGTGATATTCTTAGAAAGAAGGATTTCAATTATTGTATTGCCGCATTCGATGGTGACGGGAGTGGGGTGCTCAGATACCAAATATACAAGGATTATAAGGCAAATAGGGATAAGAACTATGAGAACCATGACCCCAATATGACTGAATATGATAAGAAACTGCGTGACTTTGCTAAGATGGTAATGAGTCATTCTAGGGAGAAGTCTAATAGGCAAGAGAGTGACGATGAGAGTTTTGCAAGACAAAAGCCTATTCTTCAAGAAATACTTGATGAATTGTGCATACGGCAATATGAGTTTGAGAACGTTGAAGGTGATGACATTATAAGTTATTATGTGAAGAACAAGAAAGCAGATGAAAAGATTGTGATTGTTTCGTCAGACAGAGATTTAACGCAATTGATTTCAGATACCGTCATTATATATAATCCTAGATTAAGAGAGTTTATCACAAAAGAAAACGCTGTTGAAAAGATTGGCATATTGCCAGAGAACATTGTTCTTGAGAAAATGATATGCGGAGATGTATCTGATAACATAAAAGGCGTAAAGGGCGTTGGTAATACCACATTGGTTAAGTTGTTCCCACAATTAAAGACTGATAGACTTAATTTGGAGGCGATTATAAGTCGTTCAAAGGAGTTATTGGAAGAGAGGAAGCAGAACAAGCAAAAGCCTCTCAAATCGCTTGAAAACATCGTTAATGTGGTTACAGATGGATGCCAAGGTGATAGGCTTTATGAGATAAACGAGAAAATCATTGATTTATCAGTTCCATTATTAACAGATGAGGCGAAGGAAACTATGGATGAAGAGTTATATGCACCAATTGATACTAGTGATAGGAGTATAAAGAATGTATATAAGATTGTAAGTGAGAATAAAATAAATGAAATATTAGATGAAGAAAAATTTGGTAACATATTAGAGCCATATTCTAGAATTATTTTAATGGAGAATAGACGTTATGAGCAGTATAGAAAAGAAAATTGAACAATATAAGTGTTATTGGTTAAAGGAGTATCTTAAAAAACTAATATCCAATAAGGATTTAAAGACTTATAATAGGCTGAAATGTATGATATACTATTTCCCAGATATGCTTAATGGCTTAACACCATCTGACATTAAAGCTGCATTAAAGTATTGTGATGAGACCTATATTTGTCTTGGTATCGAAGATATAAGATATAAAGCCTTTGATGAAATATACAAGAAAAAAAATGATGGAAAGGAGTTTGAACCATTAAATTGGGGTGAATGTAGATATATCACAATTGGAGATGTTTTTAATTATTTTAAAATTTAAAACATTTTTTAACATAAAATTTGGAATTTAACATTTTTTTATATATCTTTGCATTACGAAATTTGAATTATGAACGATAGATACAAAAGTAAATCATTTAAAAAATTTGCTCAAAAACTTAAAAGGGAAAAGTTATGGGGAAAATTTAGAATATTAGAATATTATTTTGAACTTTGTGACCAAAGGAAAGGCAATTCTAAAGAAAAAATTTATGAAGCATTAAATAATCCATCCAAGTTCTCAGTGGCAAATAATCGAGGTTATAAAATATTTGGGGAAGGAAGCATTAAATTATCAGAAGTGTTTGATTATTATAGAGTTTAGTTTATATATGTTTAACTTTTAATTATTAAAAATTATGGAAAATAAGGAAAGAGATTACAAAGAGGAGAGATTTGAGTTTACTATTTATGTGAATGACAACATTATCTGTAAGCGAAATTTCAGAATTTACAACTTCATTGAGAACAGTATGAACACGTTGGAGTTCAAGGAGAAGGTAGATGAGATTGTTCGTTTAATCGATGATGATTTAAAGTCAAAGAGTCGTGTTTATTCGTGGTATTACTTTAATCCACAGTTCCCAGAAGACAATGAGGAATTCATTTCTCCCTTAATTGAACCTTGGGCTTGTACGTTCAAGATTGTAATATCCGACAACAAAAGAGATGTGATTACTAAGATTTGGGATGGATATGCTTATCCAAAGTATATTCGTGACAAGGTTGATTTAAGTAATAAGAATGTGAAGATTACCAATAAGGAAGGTCAAACATTCTCTTATGAAAAAGAGGCATTCTTCAAGGCAAATGAGGATAGATTGTCATTTGAACATGAGGTATTGAAGGGCATGATTATTGATAAACCAGATGTATTGCTTCAAATTACAAAGAAAATCTGCGAGGTTTGTTCCCCATCAAAGGAAGAACTTAAGGAAAATGGAAAGTTTGACCCAAGGGAAAATTCCAAATACTTGAGCAAGTATACCGTTATTGACGATTATGGCAAGGATGGTAACGGAAAGAACAAGAGGTATTCTTATAGCTTGTATTTGGCTAACAAGAAGATAGAAAAGGATTGGGAACGTGCAGTACAAGCAAAGACCAATAAATACTTTAAAAACCTATATTAATTGGAAAATAATTTGAGTAAAATGACCAAGATTAATGGCTCAACCTAATAAAACAAATCTAGGATTCTTGGGTGAGAAGTTCCAGTATAAACTCACCCATGAATTCATGGAAAATCACACCTTCTTTGAAGATTTAAGTTCAATAATAGACCAAAATATGTTTACAGACCCAAATCTGAAGACATATGTGGGCGTGATGAAGAACTTTTTTGAAAGAGAAGGACACGTGCCATCATACGATATGATGGAAATTGAATTGCGAGATATATCACACTCTGAAAAAGAGATTGAAACATATCTCGCAATTATTGAAAAGATTCGTGAAACCCAGACTGATGGGGTAGATAGAATCAGAGATATGGCTGAAAAATTCTTCAGACAACAGAATATAATTAAAACGGCCAATGAAATCCTTAAAATTGCTGGAAAAGGCGAAGATGACCAATATGACAGATGCGTTGGACTTCTTAACGATGCCATGACACAAGGTATCCATAATGACTTTGGAGAAACAGTATTCGAACATATAGGAGAAACTTTATCAGACGATTATCGTACCCCAATTCCAACTGGCATTGGTAAGATTGATGAAGCCCTTGAAGGCGGTCTTGGAAAAGGAGAACTTGGAGTTATTATCGGGCCTACGAGTTTTGGAAAGACATCGCTGACTACAGCGATGGCTTCTCATGCAGCTTGCAGTGGGTTTAAAGTGCTACAAATTGTGTTTGAGGATAGAATAAAGCAAATCCAAAGAAAACATATTGGACGCATTACTGGTATTGAAGCAAAAGATTTATCAAAACCAGAGAATATTGAATTGGTTAAAGAAACAATTGCAAATTTCCCTGATAAGGATAAATTGGATAAGAACTTAAGAATAGTTAAATTTCCAAGTGGAGAAAAAACAGCAAGACAACTTGAAAGGTTCATAAGGAAACTGATTAATAGTGGATTCAAGCCAGATTTAACCATTATAGACTATTTCGAATGTCTTGAACATGAGAATGATAGAGCATCATCAAATGAGTTCTCACAAGAGGGTAAGACAATGCGTAAATTTGAAGCTATGGCTGGTGAACTTGATATGGCAATTTGGATTCCTTCCCAAGGAACAAAGGATTCAATCAATCTTGAACTTGTAACAATGGATAAAATTGGTGGCTCTGTGAAAAAAGCACAGATTGCTCACGTAATTATGTCAATTGCAAGAACAGTTGATGATATTGCAGCAAATAAAGCAACAATAGCAATCCTTAAGAATCGTGCAGGAAAGAGCGGTAAAGTCTTCCATAATGTTGAGTTTAATAATGGAACTTGTCGCATAAGTACTGATAATACTGATGAATTCGATAGCTTATTTGAACTGAAAAAGAAAGAAAAGGATGATACCTTTAAACTACAAACTCAAATAATGAAAAGTATGACAGAAAAGAAAAAGTAAATATAACAACAATACATTTTTTTGTAGAAAAAATTAATAAAAAAAAAATTATTTTTTTTATCAGTTGGCTATCAAGTAGTTGCGAAAAATGATAGCCATTTTTTTAATTTTTGAGAATTTTTTTAAAGACTTACTCTATATTTATTCTTACATCAGATGTTAAAATTAAAAAATGGTTAACCGAATTTAATAAAATAATAGAATAAAAAAGTTTTGCTTTAATGGAAGTAAGAAAAAGCGAAGGATACTTTGAAGAATATGACCCTTCAAAGGTAAAACACGGGATTTGTGAAGCATATACATCTGTCAATGAGGTTTGTCCAGATGGTTTAATTGAGTCTTTAATCAGTAATCTATTCATTTATGACAAGATTTCTTCAAATGAAATTAGAAGACAAGTAGAAGAAGCACTTATGTCTGTTAATAAGAAAGTTGCTAGAGAATACATTAAGAAATATGAAGAGAAGAAAGACAAGGACAAAACCTTAAAGAAAGACAGCGATTTCATCAGAGACTATATCAATGCATCTAATGCCTCCACAGGCTCAAAATATGATTCCAATGCTAATGTGGAAAACAAAAATGTAGTTACATTAGGTCAAGAACTACATAAAGGAAAGAATATTCAGCAAAATAGATATATAATGCATAATAAAATTAAAGTATTGTATTCTAAGAAATTAGCTGACCAATATATAAAAGACCTCGAATCACATGTTTTATATAAACACGATGAAAGTGGAACTCCAGGATATCCCTATTGTGTTGCCATTACAATGTATCCTTTCCTTGTAGACGGGCTTAAGAACCTTGGAGGACAATCTAAAGCCCCAACAGACCTAAAGTCATATTGTGGCGAATTTATTAACTTAGTTTATTCAGTGTCATCACAGTTTATGGGAGCTGTTGCAACACCAGAATTCCTTATGTATATGGACTATTTCATTAGAAAAGATTATGGTGATGACTATCTTAACATTTTGGATAAACAAGTTGAATTAAATAGAAAAGGTAGAACATTAGAGCAAGTAATAGAAAATTGCTTCCAACAAGTGGTACATTCCATGAATATGCCCGCAGGTAACAGAGGTTACCAAACTGTATTCTGGAATGTTGGATACTTCGATAAGAATTATTTCGAAGGCGTATTCAACGATTTCAGATTCCCAGATGGAACTGCGCCAAAATGGGAAACGCTTTCTTGGCTTCAGAAGAAATTCATGAAGTGGTTCAACGAGGAAAGAACGAAATATGTATTGACATTCCCAGTAGAAACAATGGCAATGCTTACTGATGGGCATGATATTGTGGATAAGGAATATGCAGATTTCACAGCAGAAATGTGGGCTGAAGGTCATTCTTTCTTCTGTTATTTGAGCGATTCACCAGATAGCCTCTCAAGCTGTTGTAGATTGCGCAACTCTCTTAAAGATGTTGAGGATGATGAGCACAATCATACAACACACCAATTCTCAATGGGTACGGCATCTGTTGCAACTGGTTCTAAGTCAGTTATGACAATTAATCTTAACCGTGTTATTCAGAATGCTACTAGATTATATTTCAGTGAGTTCGAGGGTATTGAGCTTGAAGCATCAAAACAAGTTAATATTAATGAAGTTAAAGATAAGGAACTTCTTTATAAATATATTTCAAGTGGTATTACTGAAATGACTGAGAGAGTTCATAAGTATCAAAGAGCTTTCAATGAGATTATTAAGGACTTCCTTAATGCAAATATGCTCGATGTTTATAGAGCTGGCTTCATTAATATGCGTAAACAATATCTTACAGTTGGCGTAAATGGTCTTACAGATGCAGCAGAGTTTTTATCAATAGATGCAAACCTCAATAAAGATTATGAGGAATTTGTAAACAAAGTACTTGAAACCATCAACATATCAAATAAGAAGGATAGAACTAGAGAGTGCATGTACAACACAGAGTTTATCCCAGGTGAAAATCTTTCCAACAAGAACTATAATTGGGACAAAAAAGATGGATATTACGTATCACCAAAGCATATAATGTATAGCAGCTATTTCTTTAATCCAGAAGATACTAGTCTTTCAATTCTTGATAAGATGAAATTACATGGCAACAACTTTGTTAAATATCTTGATGGAGGACAAGCTGCTCATTTAAATTTGAATGAGCACCTTTCATTCGACCAATATAGGCAGTTATTGAGAGTGGCATCAGAATATGGATGTAGTTATTTCACGTTCAATTGCAAGAATTCTGTCTGCAATGAATGTGGTTACATAAGTAAAGATACATTGGATGTTTGTCCAAAGTGTGGAAGTAAAGATATCGATTATCTAACAAGGATAATCGGGTATCTTAAACGAGTAAGTTCTTTCAATGAAGCAAGGCAAATAGAGGAACATATGAGATATTATAATGTAGAATAAAAAAATAAGGTGGCTTACAGTGTTTGTAAGCCACATTTGGATAGTATACTGTTATGAGGAATAGAGAACCATTAACTAATTGTTGTATTTGTGGTGAAAAATCAAGAGCTAGATTCAAAGGAAAGGAATATTGTAAAAGACATCTAATGCAGATGTGGCGTTATGGTAAAGTATTGGAAAGGACGATATTCGATAGAAATGAATGGATATTGAACGATAACTATGCTGAATGTATTACATATGATAAAAATTTTGAACCAAATGCTAAGGTAAAATTTGATTTGGACGATTATGATAAGCTGAAAGACAAGAAGATATATATTTGTAGGCATAATAGTAAAATATATGCCATAATTTCAACTCCACAATTGCATAAGATACTTGCTCATAGATTTGTTATGGGGGTTCACAATGAAGAATATTCAATAAAAAGAGTTGTTGACCATATTAATGGGGATACATTAGATAATAGGAAATCAAACCTCAGAATATGTTCTCATAGAGAAAATATGACGAATATAAGGAAAAAAGGGAAAATTACTGGAGTTAATCGACTTAGAGATGGTAAATATTCTGCAAGGTTAATGAAAGATTATAAGACACTTGACCTAGGAAAATATGATAGTTTTGAAGAAGCTGTACTAGCAAGGATAACAAAAGAAAATGAATTATGTGGGGAATTTGGTCCAAATAAGGATTTGTTCTATATTCTTGAAACGAGTTCTCCATTAGAAGAATTAATAAAGGTTTTAAAAAATGATACAAATATTACGTAAGCAAGGTTGGAAGTTAAATCCAAATGACAAGGTTGTGAATGCAATATTAAGGAGATGTGAGAAATGTGATGGGTTATGCCCTTGTACGCACGATTCTGAGGATTATGAGGGTAAGGACTTGCATTGTCCTTGTACAGATTATAAGGAGAAAGATGTGTGTGAATGTGGGTTATACGTATTGGATGAGAATTATTTTAAGGATAAGGGAGTATGAAGTATTATAATGCGATGGTGGTATTTGAAGAAATACCGAATGAGATAACGTTAGCGATTAATATAACCAACTGTCCTTGTCATTGTAAGGGATGCCATTCTAAGTTCCTTTGGGATGATGTTGGCACAGAACTTACGGCAGATGAGCTTGATAGGTTGATAGACAAGAACGATGGTATAACAACTGTATGTTTTATGGGTGGTGACGCAGAACCAGAGACAATTAATGCACTAGCTGAATATGTACATGAGGTAAGGCATTTAAAGGTTGGTTGGTATAGTGGTATGGATAATTATTATAAAAACGTTGAGTTTAATTGGTTCGATTACATCAAGTTGGGACACTATGATGAAGAACTTGGTGGTTTGAATAAAGAAACAACAAATCAGAAATTATTCTATATTAATCACGAGAAGCTAGAGAATGGAGATAAAAAACTTGAGTTTATTGATATTACAAATTTTTTTTGGAAAAAGGTGGCTGTTTAGTCACCTTTTTTATATTTATAGTGAAATAGTGTTATATAAGTATGACTTTTTTAAATGAAATATTAGATAGGATAGAGTTTGAGCAGTTGTTAGAGGAAGGCAGAGACCCTAGGGAGGTTCTTCATTATAAATATCAAAATGTTCCTTCTGATGTTATTGACGCAGTTATTGAGATTGACCCCACAAAGAAAAAGAGTTATTCTCAATGGCTTTTAAGCAAGTGGGATAATGAGAGTGATGAAATTACTAGAAATTTGAACAATGGTAGAATCCAAAAGATGTTTCAACACTATAAAGAACATCCAGAGGTGCAAATTCAGCATTGTCCTTCAGTTGAAGCTGGGTTGAGATTTGTCCCAGAGGAGGATACTGTTCTAACCAAGAGTGATGAATCTACTACTACGTTGATGAATAATGGTTGGGTTGAAGAAGTTCCATCAGAGCTAGCTAATGATTTTGACATTGTTTTCGATGAAGATGATTGGATAATTGCCGTTCCTAATACATATGAAGCAGATTGTAAGCTTGGAGAGAATATGTATTGGTGTACTGCTGGTGGTCGTACTGACTTTCGTGGTGGTAGACAATATTATGACCATTATCTAGAAAATGGTGATGATAAATACTATGTTAACTTTGATATGTCAAAGGGAGAAAGCAGACTTGGTAAAGATTATCCATTTACTCGTTATCAGTTCCATTTCCCTAGTCATCAATTTATGGATAAGGATGATGAACCAGTTACATTGACTGAGATTGACATGCCAGATAGTGCCTTTGAATTCTATAGAAGTGAGGGCATTGATGACTCTGATTTTGAGGATATGGAGGCTAAAATAGAACATTATGAGCAAAGAAGATGGGAACACGGATATAGTATAACAGATGACTTGTATCTTTTGCAAGAATATGACGATAACTATGAATACACAGAACCAGATGAAAATACAAGTTTTTATCTTTATGATGTAGATAGAGATGACAGAGACCCAATAGGATGGGAAGGAGTTCCAAATCCAAATACCAATGATGTTATTATTTCTAACAATGAAGATGTTCCTTATGTTATTTTGAGAGGTGAAAGCTCAACATTACTCGCCATTAACGAACAAAACCCTTCTTCTAGTTGGGCTAATTCTAGATGGGAGATGTATCAAATAGCGGAATTCTTAGAGTTACCAAGCGGTCTTGGTGTTTTTGCAGTATCTAATGATTCGAGTCATTTTTTCACTTTTTATTCTCCTTATGGTGAGAATGAATATAAGCATTTAGATGCTACCAATGTAGAAAGTATGGTAATAAACAAAGTTTGTACCCAAGCAGATGAAGGAAAATGGTATAGAATCTTTATTGAGACCATTTGTGATGATTATCATTCACTATTTACTGTTGGCGGTGATAGTAATAATGGGTATGATTTAGACTGCATTGTACATAGAGACACACCTAGAAATGGCGAATACTATATTATCAGCGAAAATGGTATCGTTGAGGGTATGTTTGGTAAATATAGGGCATATGATGATGGAAATCCTTCAGAGGATGGACAAGAATATCCAAATTACCATTTGGAGAGAGAAATTGCAAATGGGTGTTATGTTGTTACAGTAAACGAGAAAGAAACTGACAGTTATGGTGATACTAGTACAAAAACACTAAAAAATATTGTAACACAATGGGGTGGTGATTTATTACTTAAAGAATGGGTAGATGACTTCATTGATGCCAATCAGTTAATAATTGTTGCTGAAAAACAAGATAAATTTGGTTATTTTGACTATAATGGCCAACAAATAGGAGAATGGTATGACAAATGGGGTTATCTTGACATAAAAAAGGGTATTGCTTGTGGTGTTAACCAAGGCAAGAATGTTCATTTCATAGATTTGCAGCAAAAAGACGTATATGCAGAATTCCAAGGATTAGGGAGCAATAGTCCAGTTAACAACAAGGTTGTCGTTGGCGTTTATAATCCACGAATTGCGATGAACACTTGGGTCATATATGACTACGTACAGCGCAGATTGTGTAATGAAGAAATTGAATCAACAGTTAAACTTTATAGTGCAAATAGCCGTTACTTGTATTGCTATTTAAGAAATAGTGAGGAGAAAGCAATATTCGACTTTAAGAAACAAGAATATGTGGCAAGAGGCATTAGTGATGTCACACGACCAGACAGTCACAGTGATTTAAGGGTGTTGCAGAAAATGGATGGTAAATTCAATGTATTTGGATTTAGAGACAAAAGCTATGCAGCAACCAATATAGATGCAGAAGAACTATTACCAAATAATGTTGATAGTATTGTGGAAGCTGAAGAATGGACATATATGATTATATATACCATAAATGGCAAGTATTTTGCATATGATTATAAAACCAATTTATCGCTAGTTAATCCAAATGGCGTTGATTATCCATTGCAACTTAATTACGATAATGGTTGTATAGATTGTTTCAATGGTAGTGGTATTGGATTAGAATTTAGGAAGAACTTTGATAATAATGGTACTGTATTAAAGAGATGGGTTATACAAAATGGTTCTGAATATGGCGGTGGCGGTTCTGAAATTGACCATAATACACCACAAGAGGTTATAAACTTCTATAATCAAGTTGTTGGTCAGCCACAAGTTCAAACGCAGCAACAGCAAGCACCCCAAGGAGAAAATGAGTTGGCTTATTCTGTTGCTGAAGAATTCAAGAAATTAATGAATAGAATTAATGAGGCAAGAAAACTATCATATAGAGAATTTATAGATTAAAAGCGAGAGGCAACATCTCGCTTTTTTTATTTAAAATTTGGAATAAAAAGTTATTTTTTAAATAATTATTAGAAATAATTTAGATGTTAATAATTTAATAAAACACATAAAAAACGATGGCTAAACGTCAGTACTTTGGTATAAAATACCCATTCTTAAGAGATGACTTCCAACATTTTTATGTTGATGTTAATAACAATTTAAATGAAAAAGTTAGGAGTCAATTAATGCATATTGTCTTCACTCCTAAAGGCCAAAGATGCAGAATGCCAGAATTTGGAACAGATTTAATCAAATACATATTTGACCCAAACGAGAATGTGACTTGGGAAGCAGTTAAGAATGAGGTTAGAGACTCTGTGAGTAGATGGGCAACGAATATCACGCTTAATAACTTGCAAGTTGTTAAGAATGAGGAAGATGAGGCAGAAATTTACGTTAGAATAGATTATAGCGTAACAGAAGGAAATAAGGTAACTAATGACAGTGTAGTAGTACAGATATAAAAATGGAAAAAGGTATAAATTATTTGAGTAGGTCATTTGAAGATATTAAGGGTGAGTTGCTAAAGTTTAGCAACAAGTATTATCCAGAACTTGCAGATGATTTCAATGATTCAAGTGTTGGTGCATGGTTTATTGACCTTGTGTCAGCAGTTGGTGATGATTTGAACTATCATATTGATAGAATGTATCAAGAAACCAATATTGATAGTGCAAATCTTGAAAGCACTGTGTTAAATATGGCTAGAACCAATGGTTTAAAGATACCTGGACAGAAGGCATCACTTTGTGAGATAGAACTTAGTTGTGTTTTACCTCCTAGTACTGGTGATAGTATATCTCGTCCAGATTGGAATTATGCTCCCATTGTTCAGCAAACTAGTATTGTTTCTGCTGGAAACTATAATTTCCAATTAACTGAAGATGTTGATTTTTCTGAACAATTCAATAAGAATGGTTTTTCAAATAGAAAAATTGTCCCAAGTAGAGATGGAAATGGAAATATTACTGGATATACTGTTTCCAAGTCTACTATTGTAGTTAATGGTAATTCTAGAGTATATCGTAGAGTTATTAGTTCTACTGATTTAAAACCATTTATGGAAATTGTATTACCAGAAGAGAATGTAATGGAAATTGAATCCATTATATTTAAAGAGACTTCAGATTATACTTCTAGTCCTAGTATTTATGAATATTTTATTGACGCAGAGGAATATAGAATATCATCAAATGCAGTTAAAACATATCGTTTCTTTGAATGTGATTCACTAGCAGACCAATGGAGGTTTGGTACTGAATCTAATTTAACAGATGGCATAATCGATACATTAAATCCAGACAAATATGAGGATTACACTGAAGGAAGTAATAGTGCATCTACTAGAACAACTAGATATTATGTTGGAAAGTGGAAGCCATTAACCCAAAAGTTCATTACAGAATTCACTGATAATGGATATTTGAAGATTATATTTGGTGCTGGAAATGGTTATGAGCCACTGCCAGAGGGTATAAGCACATATGGTGAATATATTATGTCAAGACAAGTGAATAATAACATGCTTGGCATATTACCAAAAGAAGGATGGACAATGTTTGTTTTATATCGTATTGGAGGGGGTGTTTCTACCAATTTAGGACCAGATTCAATTAATAAAATTACTATTGCAAATATTGATTGGGGTGGTAATGTGGTAGAAACTGATGGGACTAGAAGAGGAGAAGTAATCAATTCTCTTAAGGTAACAAATCTGTCTCCAGCGTTGGCTGGTAAGGATGCACCTTCTACGGAAGAGATAAAGGCATTAATGAAATATAATACCTCATCTCAGAATCGTGCTGTTACTGTCAAAGATTATAAGGTAAAATTGGCACAGATGCCCCCTAAATATGGTGCTCCATTCAGAAGTTGTGTGGTTGAAACAAACAATAAGATTGAGATGGATTTATTAGGTCTTAATAATGAAGGTAAATTAGATTCTGCTTTGCCACAAACTCTAGTAGAAAATATAATCGAATACATGTCTCATTATAAACAAATAAACGATTATATTGAAATTAAGAGTGGTAGAATATACAATATAGCCTTTTTAGTTGATTTATTCATAGATAAGAACTATAATGTGGCAAATGTTACTTCAAATGTAATTGAAAGCATCCGTAGTTATTTTGATGTTAATAAGCATGATATGGGAGAAGACATTTTTATTGGTGATTTAGAAAAGGAGATTACCTTGCAAGATGGTGTTATAAGTCTTATATCATTAAGAGCTTATAAGGTTTGGAATGGCGGTTATTCACCAGATAAATGTCCATTACCAACAAAGGTACAAGGAGGAGCTTGTGATGTGGTTACTGATAGTGGATTTATACCAAAAGACCCAACAGCGAATAGCGAGGAAATAGACCTCGATGCAATTGATAGAGTTCTATATTCTGACTACAACTCACTCTTTGAAATTAAGCAACCTAGTATTGATATATCTTGTCGTGTAAAAACTCGTTAGTCTATTTCAGTTTTTGTGTGCTTTTTTTAGAGATAAATTGAAAAAGGAATTATGTGAAAAGCATGGAATAAAAATGATTTATATTGATTATGATAAAGATGTTTTTAAACAAATCGGTGAAAAATTAATAAATGGTTATGGCTTGTAATTGTAAGAAGGCTAGAAATTTTGAGGAAAAATATGGTGTTCCTCAAGAAGAGAGTGTTATGAGGAAAGTTACGAGATATTCTTATAAGGTGTTATTTTTCGTAATTGCAGTTGGATTTGCTATAGTGCTCACGCCAATCATAATGTTATGGGCAGTTTATGCAATATTTTTTGGGAATCATAGAATAGTGTTACCTAAGTTTTTGGGAAAGTATTTAGAAAATGGAAAAAAATTATAGAATACACACAAATATTGTAAGCGATACTGTTTTGAATGTTAATATGTCACAAGACTATGAGTTTCTTAACGTATTAACCATGAGTTTATCTCAAGTAGATGCTTACAGATTACACTCTTCCAATTATGGTGTTATAGTTGGAAGAGTTCTTGCAAATGATGCATTTGGTATTCCAAATGCAAGGGTTTCTATATTCATTGAAAGAGATAAGAATGACCCAACATATATGGAATCGCTTTATCCATATCAAGAAGTGATGGATAAAGACAAAGATGGAAGAAGATACAACCTTCTTCCAAGTGACAGTGACGATGATTGTTACAGAATTGTTGGTACGTTTCCAAATAAAAGGTTAATACTAGATGATAATGTTCAATTAGAAATATTTGACAAATATTATAAGTTCACCACCGTTACAAATAACGCTGGTGACTATATGCTTTTTGGTGTTCCTAGTGGAAATCAGCAGTTACACGTTGACATGGATTTATCTGATATAGGCATTCTTTCCCAAACCCCTACTGATTTTGAATATAAGGGTTATAGTATGACAATGTTCGATAGTCCTAGACAATTTAAGGAAAGTACTAATTTAGATGGTTTGGCACAATTGTTCTCACAAAACAAAAGTGTGTTTGTCTATCCATTTTGGGGTGATATGAACCTAGATAATGGTATTGCGGCTATTACACGCTGTGATGTTCAGATTCAATATAAGTTTGAGCCTACTTGCGTGTTTATGGGTTCAATTATATCAGACAATGAGGGTAATTCAATTGGTCATAGATGTTCACCAAGTGAAGATAATGGAATGAATAGCCAACTTATTGCTGGTGAAGGTACAATTGAGATGATTCGCAAGACACAAGATGGATTGGTTGAAGAATATTCTATCCAAGGAAATCAGTTAATTGATACAAATGGAGTATGGTGTTATCAAATTCCAATGAACTTAGACTTTATAGGCACTGATGAATATGGTAATATTGTACCAACAGATAATCCAAATAAGGGTATTCCAACTAGAACGCAAGTAAGGTTCAGATTTAGTAAACTAGAAACTGGAGACGAGGGGCATTCACGCCATACTGCAAAGTATCTAGTTCCAATGAATCCTACGTTGATTGGGGATAAACCAACAACAGTGGAAAATAGTGAATATATTGAAAAAATGTATACCTTTGGTTCTTCAACACCAGAGGATTGTTTCCGTGACCTTTATTGGAATAATGTATATAGTGTAAAGAACTATATTCCTAAGACCCAAGTTGCACATAGGCCCCATTCGCCTAACTATACTGGTCTGAAAGGTAGTAACTTGGTAGATGACCAAAATCCCGTACCATTTAATAAGTTAAGAATTGACATACCATTTATGTATGCTGTTGTGTGTATTATATTTAATTTAATTGCACTTATTGTATGGTTCATTAACAAATTTATCATTGGTGTAATCAATACTATTATTGACATTTTAAATTCGATACTTAACATTTGCATACCTTTCCTTGGGTGTGTGTTTAATTGGGCGCATATAGGATTAATTGGGTGCATATCATTAGGCGCTGGACTTAGTGATGATAACACTGCATTCTATCCAGGATGTGGTGATGATAGTCTAGACGCATCTGATTGTCCAGAAGGAATGGAAAACTGCAATAAAAGAGCAAGTGTGTCTGTTCTTATGGACTTAGTGCAGCAAAAATTGGCACAAGATTATAAGATTGTTAAGTTAGATTTCTTCCAAGATTGGATTAATGGGTCTCTTTATATGCCATTGTGGTATTGGAGAAAGAGAAGAAAGAAGAGCTTCTTGTTTGGACTGTTCTCTACTCCCGCTAGTAATGAATTCTGTGATTGTAATAGAAGTTATTCTAGAATGAAGTCATATCTTACTTGTAGTTTCATTTATAACAACAAGAAACTTAAATTAAGTAGTGGAAACATCCCAGAAAGTGATGATGAATGGCATCGTGGAAAGTCTCATGCTACTATGGTGGGGTTTTCAAATGGTCTTATTAAAGGTGTGACAAATAAGGATGGCTTGACTGCATATTACTATACGGCATTAAATCCTACCAATGAGGCAATAGGAAAAGGAGTTAATGAGAATGAAGGGTTTGAAGCAATTAGATTATTTGCAACAGATATAATATTATTAGGTAATTTAAATGAGGATAACTTATATGGATTACCTCAATTCTTTAATGCATTGCCATCTACAACTGCTAATATACCTCCAATTGCAACAATACATGATGCAGTAGATGATACTGAAGAAGAAAAAAATTCTAAAAATACATTGTCTGACTCTGGCGACACAAGTGGTCCTTCTATGACAACTGGCATGGATTGGGTTGATTGGGATGAAGGTGGACCTCCTAGTTATAAGAATGGTCTATTCATGAATCTTGAATGTACATATGCTGATACCAAGGCGAAGTCTTGCATAAATGTTGAACGATTGAGTGAGCTTGGAATGAATTTAGATATGTCATATAGTGTACAATATCCCACATCATCTGGTTTTAAGGAAGGAACATTTGAAACTGATGGGCTTATCACCAAGTATGAACTTGATGATACGGAAAATCGTGCAATGTTTGCAACAATGAACCATCTAGGTTTTATTCCACAAACTTATCAAAACAAACTCAGAAAGAATTATGGAAATGATAGTTTCTATACAACACAAGTATTAGACGAAAATACCAATTACTATATACCAAAGTTTAAGTATTTGTATCCAACTGACTTAGATGGAAGAATGAAGGTACTTACTGAACGTTATAAGTATGGTAATTTTAAACAAGTAATGAGTGATGATGCTGATGAAGCATATATTAACTTTAGATTGGGTGACGTTCAAGGTAAATCAAATTTTAATGGTGAAGGACAGTTCTATATAGATGATAATTCTATGCCATTATATAACAACTCATTCTATTTCTATTTTGGTGTTAAAAAAGGTAATACTGCAATTGAGAAGTTTAATAAGATGTTCTCAGCTAGATGTTTCAAAAATACTAAATACCCATTTACATTAGAAATAGAGAAAAGAGGTGCATCATATTGTCCAGTAGAATACAAGAAGGAAGATGATGCAATAGGATATATAAAATTTACTTCAGATGATATTGAAATCCCATATTCATATCGTCTATATACTTCTCTTGGCAAATTGGTTAATTTTGGAGATGATTATGAGACCAATGAATATACAATATCAGCATATACGAATGGTGAACTTCTAGAAAATGGAACATATAACTTACGTGTTGTTGATTATAATGGAAGGTCATTGATAGAAAGAGTCAGATTGGAAATGCCAAAAATAACAATTAGTGCAATAGGCACTCCATTAGGTACTAAATATTATGAAGATTTGGCAAAAGATGCTGTCTCAAAACAAGCTCAGATTGAAAGAATCTGCGAACATTATAATGGCACTATAGAATTCAGTGACTTATTTATTGACAATTATAGATTTGACATTACAAATGTAGAATATGTGACAACTAGTGAAGAACTAGGATACGGTATTGGTAAATTCTATGTATATGGAAGTAATGAATTATTTAAAACAGAATACAAACACATTGCCAATATCTATGTATCAGTGTCTAAAGACGATAATGAAGAAAGCACAAATACTGTTGAACTCAATATAAATGAGTATCTGTGCAGTGATGCATTCTATATGCATCGAGATGGACTTTATGTTACAGATTTTGGTTTAAGAGTTCACACGCCAGCTACGTTTGATATTAAGATTGCACAGATTTGTGATGGTAAAGAAATGGAAGGTGATGAAGAATCATATTCAGCAAACATCACAACACAAGCTGTTACTGTTGATAATGGCGAAAACTTCTATGCTTATCTGAATACAATGCCAGTTAAATTTATGATAGATAAGGGTAATGAATATTTCTATCCACCAGTTACGAATTATGATTCTACTAATTATATGCCGCAATTAAAACATTGGATAGATGTACAAGACCCAGCATCTTATGTGTTCCCAAATGTTGGAGAAACAAAAGTTTGGCAAGATTTCATAGGCGGTTTCGTAGATGAAACCCAATTAACTGATGAGGAAGATAGAATAGAAACACTTTGGACTAATAGACAGAATATTCTTCTTTATAAGTTTGAGAAGTTGTTCAACTTATGTAAAGCAACATATGTAGTTGGACGAGGTGGTGAAAACACCTTCCAATATACTGCCACTGGTGGTATACAGCCTACATTGTATAGGTCATTAACACCTTGTTATGATGATACTGATTTAATTTCAACTAATGTAATATATTCTGATAATAATTCAACAACAGTTAACGCCATATATCCAAATATTGTGGGGTATAACTATAATGACGAAACAAAAGAACAATATAAGGATACAATCAGAATAAATAATAATTACATTAGAAAGATTAGAAATTATATTGGTAATTACTTTGGGGCATTCTCAAGCAATGGCATGTACAATGGAAACGATGAGGGAGATTGTAACATATTCTGTGAAGCAATACCAACGAATGCAACACCAAACTTAACAAATAGATGGAAAGAACTTGGTGACGATGAAGAACTAACAACTGTACCAGCACTAGCATATCAAAGTGGCACTGATATTTGCAAACACTATACAAACCCATATTTTAGGGCAATGTTTGTTGACAGAAGACTTGATTATGACCTTGTTGCTCTAGGACCTTTTGGACCTGATAGATGGCCGTTAAAGCTAGTTGAGGCACTTTCATCAGACACTTCAAATGAGAGGGTTGATATTGAACTTGGTAATCCAAGACCAAATGGTGGAGGAAATGATACTCCAATAGTAATTGATGTTACAGAAGACCCAACAGTAGACTCAGCAGATTTGAAAACAGCAAAAGAAGTAAGTGATAAAAAGGTTCAAAATGTTGCTTTGTTTGGGTATTTCTATAATGGCATTGAAATGTCATATGAGGATGAAACTTATAATGTTATATCTAGGACTGAGATAGATGAAAACACTAATGAAGAGATACATTATAATTATGAATATGACTATGTTCTTACTGAAGATAAGGCAGATGCTATCTTGACACCTAGCTCTAATCTTACTACCATTAAGAGATATTATGAGGCTAAACTTGGTACAGCAAATATTGTAAATTATTTTGTATCTAGTGAAAATTATTTAGGTAACCAGTTCTATATCGATAAGTTTGGAAATAGAACTATTCAAGATGATGAAAAATTTGCACTAGTGTATACTACTAGTGGTCCAGTTAATGGTTGGTTTAGTGGGGAAAACTATCCAGCAAAGAGGTATATCAACTTCCGTGAAATTGATGCAAACAATGAATTACGATTAAAGGTTTCATCTTGTAGTTTTAATATCAATTTAAAACCAAATTTTGAAGCAAATGAATTTACTGGAATTGTATCAAGAGGAGAAACTCTAGATGTGAAACTTAAGTTTAATCAAACATTAGTTCCACCACCATTGTGGTCAACAACTATGCCAAATCCTAACTATAATATTAAAAAGAATATTGCAGAACTTGATTATGGACACTTTAACTATCATATTAATGGATATGATGTTAAATCTAATTCTAGTGCATCTGGAACCGAATATGTTTATATAGAAAAAATTGGAACTTTGTTTGAATATCAAAGAGACACCAATGGTAAGTATGATGTTTATGTGTCTGTACCAAGATATGTGTCAATTGGAGATTTAACCTTTATGAAAAAAACACAATCATATGACCCATCTATGATAGAAGAATGGTGGAAAAAATTAAGGAAAGCGGCTATTATACAGCCATCCTTCTTAAAAAAAGATGAAGGTGAGGAATATGGCACTTATGGCGAAAACTCTGATGGGTACATAACAATGAATGGTCATGAGATTAGCATTTCTGATGGAGCGTTTAGAAATATACACATAAGCAATCGTGGTTTTAGTAATAGGACTTGGCATGACAATGATAAAGGTAAGGGTTTAACAGTACAGCAAATGTATGAGAACAGCCAAGGTGATAAAGAAGTTAGTGCTATAAGTTATACATATAAAGCTTTAATAGATTCCTATTATTCTCAATGTGGTGGCTTAGTCTATCAATATGATGTTGGCAGTTTAACTGATAGTAGTTTAATTGTGTATAATAAAGACATTAGCTATTATATGACTGGTGAAAACTATCTTGGAATGTGTTATAAGAAAAAATATGTTGCAAAGGGAGAAACTAAGTTAAAAAATAGTATCGTGTCATATGAATTTACCAAATTCTATTATTGTGGACCTTTAGAAGTTGAGTATAACATTGTAAATGAAGGAGGAAATATAACAATTAAACAATTTGATGTTTATGAGACCAAAAAAAGACACACACAATATGGAGATGTTTTTGATAGAGGTAGAAAAATAGAAGGTACAATAAGTGCCAATATCGTATTTGAAGTAAATGTTAACTATATGCATATAAGTCAAAGATATTACTTTACTCAAACATTGTCTATTGGGGAAGCTAGTACAATTACGTATGACGGTGTATCAATCCCAATAATTGTTGTTGGTCATAAGTGGGTTATAAATATAGATGACATAAGATTGACTGAACTTTTTGTTTATTTAACAACAGACGATAATATTAGATATAGGTTTGCATTTGGAGAATCTAACATTTAAAAATCAGTAAATAATGGATAATAAAATATTTTTACAAGGGTTTAATAGTAAGAAGTCTGTAAACACTAGTGAGGGACTAAACGTCAGACTTGTGGGTAAAAGGAGACTTTTACCCACAACTGACATGTCTGAAACTATTAGTCAGAGCGATGTCTACAATGAAGAACGTAAAAATTGCAACAAAATACGTCTAACTTGTCAAGTTAATCCAGTTTGTACAAATGTTCTTTTTAACTCTATTACTGAGATTGTTAAGGATGAGGGCAGTAGCGAGGTGTCTTTTCTGAATTACAAGGTTCTTAGTGGAAAGATTGCAAATGATGAAGATGTCATTAGTGATAAGATATATTACAAAAATAATACTATTAGTGGTTGGGTAAATAATAATTTTGGAACTCTTGAACTTATTAGAGACACTCAAATTACTAATGATGAATATGTTTATCATTGTGGAAAAGACATTTTTAACAATCATTTAATTAGAAGTAATACATTTAAGGCTATTTGCAGTAAAGGCTCAGATACAACTGATATTGCTAATTTTAATACCATAAGGGATGATATGCGTAATGCTGAGGGTGGAAGAGTAAAGGAAAGGATATATTATCCAGTTGATAGTGGTTTTGTTAATAAAGGTAGAACTCCAACCAAATTGCATGTCTATAAATCTGATGATATATATTCATTTGAAGATTGTGTTGAAAATAGGCTAATAAATAATTTTACTGGTTGGGTTGGTTTTAAAAATAAAGCCAAAATATCAACTTATAAAGATTTTTGGAATGATGATTTCCCAATGCAAATCAACAAACCTATAATGTATATGAACGGTGGTGATTTTGTTGATATGTATCCAGATAGAAGTTTATATTCATTCGTTCCTAAATACAATCCTTATAGAAATAGAATAGAGAAGAATTGGAATTACTGTCTAACTTATCCTAGTTCATCAATTACTGAACCATTTACTGATATTATACAACCCAATAATAACTCATTAAAGGTATTATATTTCAATGAGAATACAGTGTCAGATGGCGGTGTAAAACAATTGGTAATATATAGCATTGCAAAACATGGTTTATCCAAAGGTGATTATGTCAATATATATAATACTATAAGTGGAGAAACCTCGTTAATCTTGCAGAATGCGGAGGTTACAACCATTGTAAATGATTATATATTCATCGTATTTTCAGATGTTCAAATAAGCAAGAATTGGATGGAAGTGTCTAGTGAAGATTCCACAATTAACATTAATGATGATACATATGTCCTCAATGGCTTATATTATATCAAGAATGGTGAAGAGGATGGATATAAGTATTATGTGATAGAAGATAAATACGTTAACTTAGATGATGATGCCCAAGAATTGTCATATAAGAAAGTTGTTAGTGGAATAGAATGTGAGTATTATGTAAGGATATTTTCAAAGATACCAAATTTCAAGTTTGCAAGTGCCGATACTTCAAGTGAATACGCATTATATAAAGATAATGGTAAAGTAATAGATGAATATCAAGATAGCAAATATGATTTTGAAAGCCATCCTTCAAGGCTTGCATTTGCTAAGAATATATATTCTGATGATATTGGCGAGATTGTCTTTACTGATGATATAGATATATCTAATTTAAAGGATAATTTAGGTAGACCATTATCATCTATATATCTCACATTTGTTAAGAATAACAAGGGATATAAAGAGTGGTATGGATTCGGCTATAATACAGAAAATCCTTGGAGTGAAACAATGATAACTAGTGAAAATGTTGAATTTTCTCATTGTTTTGGTAAGATTACTTGTGGTATAGAAACTAGTGAAGAAACTAGATTCAATAATGATATTAACTCAATTAATCGAATTAATAATAACACATATGATAAAACAACACCAAGAGGATATAAGGTATTCGATAGTGATGATACTGAAATAGATTTTGGCGCTAATAAACACTTCTATGGAGACTTATGTTATTATGATGGATATCACGCAATTGAAAGGGTTATACAGCCAATACTGCATAGATTCAATACAGCACAAAGGGAATCAAAGGATGCAGCATGTAATAAAATTTATAAAGGCAAGGATGCAATGTACTTCGAAAAATTCTATCACGATGAAATTAGGTCTGATGATTACGACACTGCAAGTAAATTTAGGGTAGCAACACAAAAATATGATGAACTTTGTAATGAGAAACATGAGGGTTATTATTATAATCCACATTATGAGATAAAAATTAAATCGTTTGATAAACTGCAAACAGCTATGCCAGATTTCTTAAGTGTTGTTAGTTTAGTTATCAGAGGTGAAACCACTAAATTTACAACACTCCAATATCATTATCTTTCAATTGGTGATAAGACTGTGATATATGACAAAACCAAAAAGAAATATTATCATTGTATAACTGTTAAGGGTAAGGATGACGATTATCATACATATACGTTTAAAGCATATGATGAAAACGGAAAATTCATAACTCCAAATGAAGTTTTCAAAAACGATGAAGGAGGAATGAGACCATTAAGAGAATTTAAGGTTTTCAAGATGGATAATTTAAATATTCCTAGTTATGCGCAAATACTTAAGGATGGAACTTGTAGGTTAATATGGCGTAACATTGTCAATAATGGGCTAAACATGAATGATGATACTATTGAAGAATATCCATTCACAAATGGCGCATTCTATATTAATAAAAGGGTTGATATTTATGTTAAGAGACAAGACCCATATGAGGTGTGGGGATTATATTCATATGGCGATATAAGAGGTGCTGAACTATATGTTGGAAATGAAGATAATTATGTAAAAGACAAAGAAATAGAATGTTAAACTACAGAATAAAACTTACAGATGGAGATATAAAGGCTGAAGAGTTGGTTTGGAGGGAGAAATATCTTTCTTCAGACCTTTCTTTTATTACTGGAGTTACCTCTCAAGATTATCACTTGGAGAAATTTAATAAACTAGCTGTCTCAAACACTAGTCTATCTACACCAAACAATATTCTTCAATTGGAAAGCAAGAATGTTAAGCGCCAAGGCTATGCAGTAATAATTGATAAGGAATATGCAGTAAATAGTGGCACTGTAATTGATTATTCAACCGAAGATAGTGGAACAACAATTGAGTACAAATATATTTTTCTAAATGGTAAATATTACTATTCTGACAGTGCTGATACATTCCAAATTGATAATTGGCTTGTTGAGTCTGGGAATATCGTTGTTGAGACATCAATATCTGTTAGTGGTACAAGTGCAGTTACAATAGACACAATTGCTTGGATAGAAGATGGAAAAGTTGTTATTGATGGTAATGAATATATTTATGATTTTGAAAGAGAAGGGCTAAAATACTTCGATGATGGTAGAATTCTTTTTCCATCAGAAATAACTGCTTGCGAGGACATTGAATTTAAGCCATATGTTGATTATGTAACTAAGTTTAAACTATTAAAAGGAGAAGACATAGAAGAACCATTTGAAGCAATATCATTTGTAAAGTATTATTATTTTATAAAATATAAAGATGAATATTTAAACATCTATAAGGTGGGTGATTATTTTTACTATGATATTCCAAAATATCTTATGGATGGGTCTGAAGATTTATCTCCAATTAGTGGTAGAGTATTCTATGCAAACGACACAAATGTTGATGCTTTAACTGAGGATATTGAGATTAGTGGCAGAACATTTGATGCATTAAGAGAAAACACGTGTTATGTAAGAATAGAAGGTACTACATTTTTTGTCGAGAATGAAGTGTTAAATGCAAACGAGGGTAAAGAAATTGCAATATATTTGGAAGATGGAGAGAATACAATTAATATTGGTGATAGATTGTGTTTGGTGAGAACTTTTGAGGAGAGGTATCCAGAGGAAATGCATACCATTAACGAAGAATTTGTCATCTATGGGGAAACAAAATACAAAGTCGAGCCTAATATTTGTGATAGAGCAATAATAAATGGAAGTGAATTTGATATAGACTATATTAATGGAAAGACTGAAAGCGCAGATTGTCTTGTAATGATTGATGGTGAAGCTGTTCCAATGGAAATCATTAAAGAGGAAGAAAACTTTAAATTAAAACGTTATGGCAAAGTTATGACACCTATTGAAGAATCTATTGGATTAAGTCCAACTACAAACCCTTATGTGGCTAGAGATGCTAGATATGATATTTTACAATATAGCGGAGTTACAATAAATGGAAATAAATATAGAATAGAAAATGAAAGTGGTGAGACAAAATATATTATGATGGATTTACCAAAAGAATATACTTTTGTCGTATCAAATATTATTGGAAGTTCTATGTTGATTTGTAGTCCATATTTATCTTTATTTGACTATAATGAAGAATTTATAGATGAAATGTCAAGATATATGTGTGATGATGTGGTAACTAATCAAGTTCATTTTTCTGTTTATGGTAAAAATAATGTTTTTGGAAATAGGGAAATAACCAAAGAACTAGCATTTAATGTTACTAATACTCCAATATCTAGTGATGACTATTTCAATTTATTTGATAATTTTACCATTTATACAAATAATGGTTATATACATATTCCTTTATCTTTAAATGCGCCACAAGGCGGTAATCCTTTATTGGATGATACCGTACAAAGAGATTTCTTTGAAGCAAAAAAGAAAGAGGCGATAAACCCAATAATCGACATGGAAAAGGATGTTTATATACCAAAATCATTTGAAGGGGGCTATAATGGTTCTAGTACAGATTTTAAAGAAATAGAGGAAATAAGAATAAATCTTCATTTCAGAACTAGAAATCTTGAGAATTGGAAAATTATTGAAGATGGGAACTGGTTCATTACAGATTATTTCCCTTATGAATTTGAGAACCATTCAGATATAAGTAAGTCTATTTTAAATAAAGTTTGGAATCATTCTGACTTGGTTGGTCTTTTGAATTTTACAAACAATGACGTATATTATCAGAAATCAAAAATTGCTAAATCTTTTCTAAGATTAAGTTTCTATGATAGTACTGATAAACAAAATCAAACGTTATTGGCAACATCTACTGTGTTTATGGATGAACATAGAATGTTTAAAAGATATGTAGATAATTCTAGAAAAAATGAAAATAACTTTATAGCAGTTAATTCAAATGATGAAGTAAAATTCAGAAACAAAATTTCAGTAAATAGTGAGCTTTACAACGGAGAAATTGATGATGAAACAGAATATAATTATGAAGATTTAGTAATTGATGATGACCATAGAATAGGTTCTGAGTTTATCATTAAGAATAAATACGAAACTGATACTTCATCAGAGGGATATTATTTGTATATCTTTAGAGAATATTCAGAAAATTTGTCACCAAAACCTATTTATATGAAAGTTGAATTTAACCATGCTGGAATAGGACACATAATTCCATTTACAATACCAATGCTATGGAGCGAAAACGCAGATTCTAATGGCTATATTTATCCAGAATCAGCATTAACGCCAGCAGATTTAGATGTTCTTAAAAACGGAACTAATCTAGAAGATGCGAATGAACAAATGTATATTCCATTATATGCCGTATATGATTTTAAACATAAAGAATATGGATATGTATTTGATAGTAGGTATGTAACAGTAGAAGATGGAAATATAACCATGAACTTGTTTGAAATGAAATTCAATGAAGGTAAAATACCAGCTGATATTGATTTGAGTACAAGAACTAATATTCTTAAAGGCGTGACATATGGAACACAACCTACAGCGAAAATAAATGTTAATACAAGTCAGTTCCCATCTCACGATAAAAAATGTGGTGAATAAAAGACATGAAAAAAATACAAAAAACAATTTCATTAGAGCCAATGACTAGCAGATTACCTAGTGTATGGCCAGCATATAAAGATAACAAATTATATTTCTTCGATGACAATTCTATCAAAGAAAGACAATATGAATACCCTAGTAACTATGGTATGATACCATTATCTTTCTCATTTAGCAATTTCAAATCTAAGAATTATAATCTTGAATGTAATAGTGCAGATACTATATCATTCGAAAGAATAAGTGAATGGTATGCTTTCTTTAGAAAGTATTATCATTTGCTTAATGATGCTGGGCATTGTGGTAAAATTTATTCTTCTGCAACTGAATATTATGATTATGAAATCAAAACAAGATATTCTGACGAATTGATATATGGAAATGAAATAGAAACATATGAAGAATTAGATGCAAAATTTGATGAAATTGGTGGGAATAGTTTCTATGAATGGTTGTGTAAAAACGTGATACCAACATATATAATATTAAGTGGGTACACAGAATATTGGAAAACAGAAACGTTGTTTTATCCAGATGTAATTAAATGGATTGGCTGGCTTAAACAAAGAGAATATTATGAAACTGAAGCAAACTTTACAAGTGGTGACACTGAGCATTGGAATTGTAAAAACAGTGGTATAACAGATTGCTGTGATTGCGAGGAGTATTTTAATCGTGGAGGCAAGAGAACATTAGATTCAATGCTTGAATGGTATAATGCTGTTCAAGACAATATTGCAATAAACAACTCTAAAGTCAAAAATGATGAAACACTTAGGAAATGTCTAATTCCAAGTTTAATAGACCAAATCGAATTAGAAAATTCTTTAGAAAATATTGGAGAATATTCAATACTGTCACCAGAATATGAATTAGGAATAGATTATCGTGGGGCGATTGACTATAATGCGAGTGGGAACACAAAAGGCGGCACTACCGTAATCGTAGATGGGAAAACTATGATTCTTAAAAATGAGGGAGGTATGGGATTTTGTTTCTCACAATACTATATGGATAAATTCTATAACAGTTTTGAATGGGAAGATTACACCAAACTATATATTAACGCTAATCCACAAGAATTTGTTTCTAGCGCATACACATACTATGCTTTTGATAATGATGATAGATTTTATAGTGCAAGCACTAGCGGTGATGTGATTTCTGCAATGTCAAGTGGCGAATCTTATTCTATAATTGAAACAGATGCCATATTGTTAGGCAACACTATAATTCAAGTTGAGAAGACTGAATATGGAACATATAGTGTACCTAATGACTACTTAAGTGGAAGGACATACTTTGTTTATAGGGAAAAAGAAACGAATACACCATATACCCTAATTAATGGTAAAAAAACATATGGTGAATGGTCTATAGAAGACAATTCCTATCATTTTCCATTCTTTGACACGAAATATGGAAGAAAACCAAACGATAATGAATTGAGTTTTATTACATATGATGGAAATGCTTTAATAGTAGAAGACAGTGGAGTAACTATCAATGGTGTTGACTATATAAGAATTGATGGCTATTGCTATGATAATGATGGACATATATATTATGTCTCAGGTACATCAATATTAGACGAAAGCCTAAATGAAACAGAAAAAGCAACCATAAATGAAAGTGATGATAAAGTATTGTTTGATGCATATAATGAAAATGTTATAATTTATAATGCAGCAGAATTAACTGGACGCACATCATCAAAACTCGCTTCTTTAGCAGCCACCAATACATTAGTTGATGACGTTGGAAATAAGATAAATGGCATTTATAAAATCACTAACAATAATAAGTACAACCATCAACCATTGGCAGAAACAGAACTAGAACCAATATATCAAGTTGGGAACGTTTCATTAATAGGAAAATTCAAACTTACATCTGGCATAACTGAAATTGGAGATAGCGCTGTAAACTATTTTATAGGCAATATTATTACCAACATGGAATTCTACTATAAAGACATAGAAGGTAATAAAACTAATGCATCTGCTGAATGTACTAGCGAAATATCATCTTTATCAGCAATTACACAAGCAACATCTAAAATGAAAGCATCAGCTAATACTCTAATGTTTGATGACTCTTTATATTGCGATATGAAGTATTATATTGGAGCAACATTAAGTAGAAATAAAGGCGAATCAGTCTATAGATTAGCTGAAAATATGAACTATGGAGTAGAATATAATGAAACGGTTAAATTCGTTAAAACTCCAGTTCAATATCAATTAAGAACAAAAACAAATGGATTAATTATACCAAGTGAAGAAAATAATCCATTAAATCATTCAATTAGTTATATCGTCTATACATATGAACTTGAACAAATAACCGAAGATATAGTACATGATGCATATGGTACAATAACTAAAGAACCAATGGCTATTTTTAAAACAGAAATAAACCTTATAAATGAAGATTTAACTTCTAATTTTAGCAAATATTCTGATATGAATGAATATAATGGAATAAATGTTTCACCAATATTTAAAGAAGAATATAAATTAGGTATTTCTTCTATGGAAAAAGTAGAAGGTGATATTTATATAGACAGAGGCATAAATGCAGCATTTGAGAAACATTTAAAGCTTGGTGAGGTAACTAGCTTAGAAGCACTAGAAAACTTTGGGAATAATTTTTTCAATATAATGAATAATTAAAAAACAACAATATGGGAAGTATTGGGTCTTATGGGTTAAATATCCCAGTATATATTAAGGATGGAGATATTGCAGATTTGGTCGATATATCTTTCTGCTATCACGAAAATAGAAGCTTTGATTCATTAAATAGAACCTCTTTTAAAAAATTGGATAGTTCAATACTAACCGTAGCAAAAAGAGATAGTAATGAAGATTACGTAGATAATTACGTTGAGGGTATGTATAACCTTCAACTGCCACTTAGTGAATTCAATAAAAAAGGATTCTATACCGTTTTTATAAAACCTAGAGAAATAAAAGCAGTAATCACCGATGTTGGTAATCTAACAGCATTCCCAGAAGTGAAAGGACTAGTGATAGATACAGAACAAATAGATAACGCCTATACACGAACAAAAGCAAGAAAAAATAATGAACTAGTAGGCTATAGAATCATTTATCTCGATGAAAGCGGTAATAGACAAGACTATTATAGAATAATAACCTCATCGAATAAGTGCGAACCCGTAATTAGTTCACCATCATCTTCTAGTGATAAATCATATACATATCGCTATGAGGATAGCTCTAGCTTGACATTTATAACTGTTTCACCTTCATCAGCTCCAACATTTAAGAGTAATTCGCTGCCGTATATTGGAAAACCAACACAACGTATATTGCTTGTAAATACACTATTCGAACCGATTCAACTCGATATAGAATTAACCACTCATGATGCTGACACAATCAGTTATATGTTAGAAAACAGCCAGCTTAGAGACCTTGATAATGGCTTGGTTACAACGTATAATGAAAACGATGAGATATATAGTCAAAGTGAACATTACACTCTGAAAGACCAGTATACGGGAAAGCCTGTCTTTGAGGTTAAGCGTAACAAGGGTAATAACATAGATTTCTCACAAACAATTGACAATAAATAATGGCGAATTATATTAAGTCACATAGCAATTATGTCTTGCAACAGAAGCATCAAGACATTAAAGATGGAACGATATTTGAGAGAGACATCACAACGATTGGTGGTGTTGACCAGTTTGCTCCTGGGCATACTCCAACTTATCGTTCCAATAATTTCATTATAACAGTAAGGAATGATGGTAAGCCATCTAATCAGCACAATAGTGAAAAGTGGCAAGAGAATGAGAGTGGAACTATATGGACACTAGAAACGATTAGTGGAATGTCAGCATCTAATGATGATGAAAATGACACCAAGATTGTTTTAAAGCAAGACTATTATGACCTTAATGACTTTGCTTATTATGGTTCTTTGACTGAGTTGTTTAGGGCTTCTGTAACTGATATATTGAAGCGTTTTCCAGGAGAATTATATATTTCTTCTTCTCAAACCAATGCTTATTATACTTCAGCAATAACTGTTGATTTTGAAAGAATTGAAGAGAGAAAACAATTAGGTGAAGCTAATGTTACTAATTATGTTCATAACCCATTTGGTATAAACATATATAGTAAAGTATTACCTAACGATGTTGACCCACTGAAGTATTTTGCAAATGAAGGGTATAAAAACTATGAAATTAGTAATAGTGAACAATCTAGTGGTATAAGTTCTTGGGTTGTAACACCACTCAGTTCAAAAATATGTCCAGGGAAAAGAATAGCAAGGGTAAAGTTAAATGATGAAATTATAACAATAGATGTTTGGGTTGGAGATAATAACGAAATTATCTATTTGTCAAATAAATCTGGGTATCATATTCGTCCAAAGAGGGAATTGCAATTCTTGGATAAGTTCTATAATGAGTGTGATAATTTCCAAAAGCTCTTAATGAATGAGGACACTCATTATAAGGCAGTTTTTTCTGTTATACGTGAGAATGACTATGGTTATTATAGAGAGTTAGTTCCATTCCAATTCCCAATTGGAGAAGGTGGGTATAACATTGATGCATCAGATTATGGTTTCAATGATTATACGCAGAAGATGGTTGAAATTGGTGAGTTCTATGATGAACGATTCACTGATAACTTATGGCGTTCAATGACACATGAAGCAATCAAGAACTTTGATTGGACATATACTCGTGAATATAATGAAGGTGATGAAGAGGAATATGTATTCGGTGGTCAAAGAATCCAAAAGGCATTAAGGATATTTGGTAGGGAATTTGATGAAGCCTTATCATATATTAACAATATCAGATACATCAATAGAGTAACATATGATGAGAGAAGTAACTTGCCAGATTATTTCCTAACAGACGCTGTTAGAGATAGTGGGTGGGATGTTAAACTTATTTATCCTTATTCCCTTACTGAGGAAACAATATCTGGGATGGTAAGTGATTATAGTGAAGAAAGTCAGTTAATAAACTATTTTGAAGGTAATAAGATAGTAAGAAAGTTTTCACAAAATGCCAAAACCACATTAAATCCATACACTAAGGAATCATTGGGTGATTTGAAGAATGGATATTTCATTATGTGTTATGATTCAAGATACTGTAGTGGTGGTACTTGTGAATATTTGTATATTGATGGAGAACAAATGGGAAGTGGCGCAACATATGTGCAGCCATGTGGTGTAGACGCAGGAAAATTTGTGTATCGAGTTGCCAAAGAAGATGAAGTCATTTTATCGGGAACAAATAGGATTAAATCATATACAGATGAGAGTAATTGGACTTTCCAAAGGTCAAATAATGAATTTTTGAGAAGGCTTAAAATCAATTCTCCTTATATTTGGAGAACAAAGGGAACTATCGATGGAATAGAGATGATTCTTGGAATGTTTGGTCTTAAGAGTGAAAGGTGGACTAATGAGGTTAAAAAACATTCTTGTGAAGCCACTTATGAACCAGACTTTAGTGTTACAGAATATACTTCATTTACTCATAGAATAGAGGAGACTTGGGATGCTGTTCATCAAGACTATAGAATTAATTGGATTAACTCAACAAAGACTACTTCATATGACAATAGATTTATATCTAACTATAATAGGTATGGACTTGATAATGGAAGAATACAGTATCAAGGAATTCCTGTAGCATATAGAGATGAATATTTAAGCAAAGGAAATGATGCTTATTTAAGTGGATATACTAGAAGGGATGGTTCTAAAATTTTAAAGAGGTATTTATATCCTAGTTTCAACTCTAATGAACAATTGGATGGTAATCCATATTATCAAATGGATGGTGGGTGGTTATCAAAGATAATATCTTCTGATGTTAATAAATATAACTTCCAATTTGATGTTGATGATAATATAGTTTATTCAGTTTATCCTAGTGGTGAAACATTATATAAGGAAAGTGTCAGAAATATAAGAAGAGTTGATGATATTAATGGTTTATTATCAATTCCTACATCAAATCTACATAACGGTGTTATATGCTATGTAACAAGAATTGATAAAGATGCTGCTATGATTGGAGGTGTAGTATATCCAGTCAAGAAGGAATGGAATGGTAGTGGAGAAAACAAATATGTGTCCTTAATTAAAAGTGATGGGTTCATAAGAGTAGGTGATAATAATTTCTTTGATACTGATATAATCGTATATGATAAGGATGGAAACCCAACAATGTATGATATTGAAGAGAAATCTGATGGTTATGAATTAAAGGCATATATAAATGATTGGGATGGCTGGGATGCTGATAAAAAATTTATTTGTCAGCAAGATGAAGATGGCAACTATTCAATATCTAGTTTCTTCTTGTTTAAAGATTGGGATAGAGAAGATAAACCATATACCAACTATTTTGTATTAGATGATATTAACTATGCAAGTGAAATATCGGTATATAGTAGCGAAATTAGTGGCTATACTAGTGGTTGGAGAAGATTAACAGAGGATGATGAAGAATACATAAAGATAAATACCATTATTAACTATTATGAAGGTAATAATCCTCATAACGGAAATATGGTATATGATAATGGTCATGAATACTTCACATATTTCAATAGAATCTTCAAGTATGCTGCTGATAATGAACTATTTGACACTAGATGTTATGATAAGGATTTCTATACATATTTGGACGAGGAAATTAATCTATATGGTTTCAGTGGATTAATTGAATCAAGCGAAACAATTGTTCAATATGATAAGTTCTTAAATGAAGATTCTAAAATCCATTTCTTTGGAAACTATAAAGCCAAAAAGAATGGTGATTCAGCTACAACTATAGATAAAATATGGATATATGGAGAAGATTCAGAACGTATAACTTCTGGCTTTAACTATATCTATAGCGGAGAAACATCAAATATCAATAATTATATTCTTTCTGATTCTACTGGGTGGTTAGAATCATACAATCCATATAGTGGTCAAACTCTTAGTGGAACTGTAGATGAAGTCACCAATCAAATTCTTAATAACAAGAGATTCTTAATAGATTTCAAATTGCATAATAAATGGTATACTAGAGAAGGTTTAGAGGAAATAAAATATATTGATGACATCGTTATGAATTATTTAACCCAAATGATTCCATCGTCAACAATTTTACAGATTCAATATACGTCAAAATAAAAGAAAAAGCTGATTAGAAATTAATCAGCTTTTCTTTATCTTCCTCAATATCATTGATATTATCTATCTCAATATCATATAACCCATAATCACTATCAATATCTATAAATTCATATTTCATTGTTTCAACATCCCATACGGCAAAACCGTGTTGAGATACTGTCTCTCCATACGTTTGTTGAATTAAAGAACCTGGATATACAATTTCAGCATCTCCCCTCTTCAACACTTGACGTTTATGAAGATGTCCAGCCATCACACAATCACATCCCTCAAAGGCATCACCATCTAAACCACTATCTGACACATAACCATTGTTCAATGTAGAACCAATTACTTGACCATGAAATAAACCAATAAACCTTGAATTTGGATGAGATTCCTTTATTTCTTCAATAGTAGTTGGACGTAAGAATTCCTCATATATTGAATATAAACACCATACCACGTTATTGTCTATGGCACAACCACTCTTATAATCAAGTTCCGAATCTAGGAATATGCAATTACTAAAGTTGGCTGTATCAAATAATGCGGTTAGAGTGTCTGTACGTGTTTGATTTTCAACAATTAGGTCGTGATTACCAGCTATTACGATAACCTTTGCAATCTCTTCAAGTTGTCTTAAGAAAAAACTAGCAAATACAATTAACTCATTTGAAATGTTGTTCTTGTTATTAAATAAATCTCCGCAAATTACAATACGAACTTCTTCTTTTTTGTAGCCTTCTACAGTTTTTTTACATTTTTCAATAAAGTTCTCTAAAATTTCACCATATTCCTCTAGGCGTTGAAATTGACGTATGTGGATGTCAGCACATTGTATAATTAATTTTACCATAATTTATTATTTTTTGCAAAGATATATAAAAAAATATTAAAAAACAAATATATTATAAAATAATATTAATAAATTAAATATTTATATATAATTAAAAATATTAAATAATATATATTATAAAATAATAGTAATTATGACTGAATGTCAGAGAATAATAACTCTTGGTTATCTTGATAGTTTCATTAACGGATTGATTCAATCTAGTGCTAATGGAACTATTCTTTCTGTCAATTACGGTGGTAAATCAGCAACTTATTGTCCAACTTATTCTGAATTGACTGGAGGAACTTATATTCAAGTTTCTTCTCAGAATACGTCCCCAAACTTGGATACTGATGGCATCTTTGTTAATGGTACGTATACTAATAATCAGAATGTAAGGCAACAAGACTTATATGAAGATATACAAGATATAGTAGTTTAACAATTGGAGCAAACCAAACTACTAATATATCTGCATGTGAAACTGCTGTTACTCTAAACTATACATTGACATATACAAGATATGAGAAAAAACTAACTGGTAGTAATTGTGAAAGTAGTACAACAACAAACACTGCTGCCACAGATGCAATTTCTTCCGTTGCATGGAGTCAAAACCCATCAATAGGTACAATAGCTTATCCAACATTTACTATTAATAAGAACAACACTACTTCCAACAGAAGCACTAATGTTGTTGCAACCAACACTTTTAGAGGAACAACTAATTCTAGTAACACAATAACGTTAACACAAAATAGTCTTGGAGGCGCTTGGGAAAACATTGGTACAAGTTCGCAAACTCCAACATATAGTGACTTTACATTAACAGTGTATGAATTTGGGTGCGATGGTGGAACAGCAGTTGGTACTCTAAAACAAAGTATCAATATTTATGACATCCAACAGTTTAGAGATACTTGTGGAGATGTTAGTGGAACTACTAGAACCGTTTTCAATAGAACTGAAACTGCAAGTACTCCTTGGAGTGAGGCTGTTGCAAAAGCAGATTGTACTGATGCAACATATGTGAGTGGGGGACAATACCATAGACATTGGTTTCCTCAAGCTAGTGGTGTTACAGCTAATAAGGAAATAGACCAGACGTGTACTTGTAGTTCTTGTACTTGTTCCCTATTTACTTTAGGTGCTAGCCAACTTTCTTTCAATAGTAACGAGATAACTGCTAAAAGTGTTACATATACTGCAAATACTTGTATAAGTAATATAAGTGTTTCTGTCAACAACACACACTTCTTAGTAGTGTTAGACGCAAGCAATAATAGAGTGACAGTAACCCCAAACGGTGAAAATACTGGAACTACAAACCAAACAGGCACAATTACAGTATCTTATATGGCAGACTCAACATCTTGTATGTCAACATTTGCAGTTGTTCAGTTAGCCAAGGTTTGTACTTGTGATTCATTATTCTTAGAAGGTAGCTCTATAAGTTGGGCTGGTGCTAGCACAGAAGAGAAATATATGAGATACAGTGCTGAATCTTGTATCAAGAATGTGCATTCAAGCGTTAACCCAAATACTCATTTTATGACTATTGTCAATCAAGACAATAAGATGATTTATGTACAACCAACGAGTTCAAATACCGCATTAACAGAAATAACTGCAACGGTCACAGTTTCCTATGAAACTAGTACTACAAGTTGTACAAAGACATTTACTGTTAAACATGAAGGAAAGGATTGTGATTGTACTTCAATGGCGTTAGATAATGACCAATTGACTTGGGATACTAGTGGAACTAGTGTACAAACTGTAGGTTATACAATAGATGATTGTATTTCTGGAATTACTGTATCTAGTAACAATTCACATTTTGTAGCAAGTGTAAACACTGGAACTAAACTTATAAGTGTCAACCCAGTTTCAGCAAATACAACATCAGATGATATTATTGGACGAGTTAAAGTTAACTATAAGAGTCGTGAAAAGGATTGTAATCAATTCATTGATGTGACTCATAAAAAAAAAATAGTAACTTGTGATTGTAATTCAGCTAGTGTACCACAAACACCTTTAACTTTTGCATCAAGCGATAGCGGAAGTACTAGAGCACAAAATGTAATAGTATCTACTGCAAGTTGTATAAGTGATATTTCAGCAACCACTACAACGGCATTTAGTGCTACCGTAACTGGAAATATAGTTTCAATCTTCCCTAAGACAACTAATACTGGAGCGTCTGCTGTGACTGGTACTGCTTCAATAACATATAAGGCAGATGGAAGTGCTTGTACTAAAGTAGATATTAGTTTAACACAAGAGCCAGTAGGATGCGGTTGTGGAGACTTTAGTTTAAGTACAACCTCAATGACGTTTGCTAATACTGATAGTGGGTCAACTAAGAAACAAACAGCAGCAATAAGAAGTGGTGTTTGTATAAGTGGAATTTTTGTTTCAGCAAGTTCAACTGCATTTACAGCAATATTAAATGGTAGCAATGTTGAGGTCTATCCAAATAGTGCTAACACTGGAACTAGTGCAATAACTGCCACAGTAACAGTGAGCTATAAAGCTGGAACAAGTGGTTGTACCGCTAAGACCATAGCAATCACACAGAATGGAACAGCTTGTGATTGTACCAACTTCGCAATTAGTACAACTTCAATGGTATTTGCATCAGATGCTAGTGGCAGTAGTGCTGCAAGTTCATCAACAATTACCACAAGTGGTGCTTGTATAAGTAATGTTCAAGTTTCAGTAAGTTCAACTGCATTTACAGCTTCAATTGCAAATAGTGCTATTACAATATATCCAGTTAGTAAAAATGAAGGGACTAGTGCAATAACTGCAACAGCAACCGTATCATATAGCGCTAATGGTAGTGGTTGTGCTAGTAAAACAATATCACTTACACAAAATGGTACTGGATGTGAATGTAGTAACTTTGGAATAACTCCAACAGCATTAACGTTTGCAAGTTCAGCAACAAGTTCAGTAGTAAGTTCAATTACGATAAATAATAGTGGAACTTGTATAAACAGTGTAACGTTAGACCTTCCATCAGATTCTAAGTTCTCTGGAAGTGTTATTGGAAATACAATTAAAATTTGTCCAAAGAGTGCTAATACAACAGCCACAACTGATATTGTTGAAACTGTAAATGTTAATTATAAGAATTCATCAACAGCTTGCACGCCAATATCAATTAAGTTAACACAAGAAAAGGTAGTATGCAAGTGTGAAGATGTTTCATTTACTCCAACAGCATTAACGTTTGCAAGTTCAGCACAAACTACTAGTGGCGCACAAGAAATTACTATTTCTGGAAGTGGCGTATGTATTAGTGATATTGTAGTAAATGTTGGAGGTAGTGGTTCTAAGTTCTCAGCATCTACTCCTAGTGGAAATAAGATTCAAGTATGGCCAATAGCTGAAAATACTGGAACTAGTGCGATTACTGAATCTACAACTATCAGTTATAAAGCAAGTGGCACATCTTGTACAAAACCAATAGAGTTGAAACAAAATGGTAAGGATATACCACCTTGCGATTGTGATGACATTACCATAACTAAGACAAGTTAAAATTCTAAATAAAGAATGCAGTCAGCAATGGCTGCATTTTTTTATTGATTTATTTGTTTTTTTATTTTTTTTTATATATCTTTGCAAAAAGTGTAGAAAATGGCTAAAAAACTAATAGTAAAAGGAGAACCAAAAGAAGTAACTGAAATAAGGAATAAGATATTAAACGAGTTTAAGGATTTAACATTTATTGAAGATGGTCACAAATATTTCCTTAATGGGCAACAATTACCATCAGTGTCAGAAGTAACGCACAAGTTCTGTGCATATCCATTTGATTCTGAGACGCAAGCTGAAAGATATGCTGAAACACATGGTGAAACAGCAGAGTATTGGATGGATAAGTGGAAGTTTACCAATCTTAAAGCAACGACTCAAGGCACATTAGTGCATTCATATGGAGAGTCCCTAGGTTGGTTAAGAAATGGGCATCCAGAGTTGATTACGGAAGAGAATAAATGCAAGTATATTAAGGATAAGAATTGGTTGATACCAACAAGACCAAAGGAAGAGGCAATATTGAAGTTCTACGATGAATTACATCCAAACCTTCACTTTGTATTGGCTGAAACTAAGGTATATACTGGAAAAAATAAGGAACTAACTAACCTTAAACAAGATTATTGCGGAACTTTTGATATATTATTCTATTATAAAGACCCAAATGACGATTCGAAAAGTGGCTTGGTAATTATGGACTACAAGACGAATCGTGAATTAACAAAGGATTTTAGTCGTGAAATGGGTAAGTTTTTATTACCTCCGTTTGGGGACTATTATGAAGAGCCGCTTTCATATTATACAGCCCAGTTAAGTTGCTATCAGCTTCCATTGGAAGATATTGGGTTAAAGGTGATAGCAAGGAGAATAATATGGCTTAAGGACGATGGAACATATGAGTTAATACCATTAAATGATGTTACAGATAGATTAAGAGATGTGTTATGAAAAAGAGAAATAAATATATATTGGGAGGATTTATAAGTGGTTTGACATTGTCTTTATTGGCATCATTACACTTGTATACATATAGCAATAGAATGATAAACAGAATTAAAGATAATAATTGTTGGAACGATGAAGGTTATTAATTATGAAAAATTACTCACAACGTTTAGTAATGTGTTTAAGTACAAGGTTGAAATAACTTTGCTTGAAAGACCAAAGAATGCAGAGTATTGGGCATTGAATCCAAATGGTAATACTGTGTATCAAGTGTACACAACAAGTTGGAAAAAAGATTCACCTTGTTCGTTTGGATTTTGGAAATATGATGAGGATTTAAATGAAGCTTGTAAAAAAGCATTTACGCATTTAATCCCTTCATTAAAGTGGGAGTATAAAACAAGATTAAAGAAATGGCTGAAGTTAAAATAGAAGTATTATCTCAGTTTCTCTTTGATGAGAAAATGGAAGAGATGGGTTTGAATGATGAAAATGTTGAGAACGCCAATATGGCATTTATATCCATTATTGGCACTCAAGAGTGTTTAAAATATTATCTTGACGAAGGTAATACAAAACATTATTTCAAAGGCCATCCTAACGTATTGAATCTTGATTTCGATGATATTGGAGAAGATGTTATGTATAATGGACATCACTTCAAGACAATGCGAATGGAACAAGCTGAAAAGACTGTTGATTTCATTGAAGATATGATTGAGAAAGGGATAGATACATTTGAAATACACTGCAGGGCTGGATATAGTCGTTCTCGTGCCGTAGGAGAGTTTATATACCGTTACTGTTAGAACATGATATAGAGGTGGAATACGCTGATAGAAATGAATTTACAACATTTGTGAATCAAGGGGTGTTAAGAAGATTAAGTCATGCCTATTGGAAGAAACATAAGTTAGAGGAATATTCTGAGGAAGGGAAGGAATATCCAGACGACCTCGTGAATATTCAAATAAGAGAAATAAATAGAGATGAGTATTAATGGAAGAAACGTTAGGATTTGAAGATATTGCTGAACATATAGAGCCTTGGAGTCCAAGTGAAGAATTCTTAAGGGATTTTCAAGCATATATGGAAGAATCAGTTCGACAATCTAGGTTGAATGAAGCAAATGCTTGGTTATCAGCAAGAGATATTGTAATTAACATTTAAATAAAATTATGGGAAAATTTGATGGAATAATAGACGAAGTATTATATTACAGTGAAAGGAGTGAAGATGGTAGATGGATTATTCCAATTGAGGTAGATTGGGATTATACATTAACAAAGTGTTCCTCTTGGGAAACTGGAGAAATGCACCTTAATGAACTTGCATTTGAAGTGATGAAACGTTGGACTAAAGAATACAATGTTGGTTGGATTCTTAATTCAATGAGACACGATGAAATCTTAAAAGAACCATTGAAAATCCTTGAGGAAAAAGGAGTTAAGATATATGGTATAAGAAAGAACCCAATGCAAGAGAATGAGGGAAATTACAATGAAGTGACCAAGAGTTTTGCTGTAATGTCGGTTGATGACCGTAATATCGGTTGCCCTCATCAATGGTTAGATGGTTGTAATAGGCCACACGTTGATTGGGAGGAAGTGGATAAAATAATGTCACCCATCTTAGAGGAGATGTGTGAAAAGCTTAACAAAGTTAAACTATGAATGAAAAGTATGTTTTAATTAAACCTTTTGAATGCCAATATGGTACAATTCCAAGTGGAAGTGAAATAATCTGTTTTAGAGGGCAAGTATGGGTTAATGGAGGTCCTATTCCTCCTTCTTATAATAAGTTATTTCTTGACCTAATTGGAAATGATGAATATGTTAGAAAGGTGAAGATTCCAAAAAATATGTTTTAAAATTATGAAACTAACAATAAAGCCTAATTATAAGAAATTTACATTTCAGCAATTAATTGATTTTTATAATAAGTATCTTGGTATAGACCATCGCACATATCTTATTAAGGCAGATGAGGATTATGCTGTCTTATATAAATTCGAAGATGGTAGTAAAATTGATGATATATCAGAATATACACTGAGAATGTATTTTGAAGATGAAGTTAGTGGTGAAGATATTTCTTGTTTTGAATTCTTTTATGAAAAATAATTTAAATTAAAAACTATATAGTTATGAGAACAAAGTACTTTCATGTTTATGGCAAGGCTGTAGACGCAAATGGAGAAGAACATTATGTCACCATCGTTGGTGAGTTTAAGCAGACACGGAAGAAAACAGAGGTTAACGAAGAAGTAGATGTAGAAGCTATGAATGGTTCTTTCGTAAAGGGTAAGCTGACATATGATGTTAAGCTACTTAAGAGAACATTAACACTAGGTATGGCAATTTGTCACCCATCAGATGAATTCGATGAGGAAGTTGGAGTTGAAGTGGCAAAGAAAAGAATCAAGGAAGGATTTAATCTTGGAAAGCTTGAAACCAATAACGTTACAATGCTCACAGAGGATGCAATTATGGCAGAACTACTTGTTAAGTTGAATCATATCGTAGGAAATATCGATGACTATCTGCCATCAGAGGATGATTAAATACTTGAATGTTTTTGTTAAAGATTATTAAAAGTTGGGACTATTATTTGGTAGTCTCAATTTTTTTATGTATATTTGCAAAAAAGATAGAAAGGTTATGCCATTTTGTCAGTAACGCCATGACATGTGGCATATGACAAATTGTCAGTATTATAAAAAAATTGAGTTTTGGCACACATATTGCAGAGTAAAGGCAGAGCGAAGGAAATATATCTCGCTGATGCGGAAATAAAAGATTCCAAGTATATTCTTCTTGTATTTGAAGATGGGTCTATTAAGCTTGAATGGTGTTATGAAGACCTTATTGAGATTCAAGTGAATCCAGTTTTAACAAAACTTGGAAGACGTATGATATTGGAATTCGGAGAACCAAATCTCTTTAATCTTAGAGAAAGAAAACCTTTCCAAGATGAACAAGGAAATTTGGATAGTATGTGGGAAAAAATAATGTAATTAAATATAATAAGTAAAATGGGAAAAGTTATTGGAATTGACCTAGGCAGTACATTGTCAGAGGTCGCAGTAATTGAAGGTGGTAAAGCCACTGTAGTTGCAAATGAAGATGGAAGTTATACAACTCCGTCAGTAGTTTCAATTAATGAAGGTGAACGTAAGGTGGGTACTGCCGCTAAACGACAGCAAATGGTTAACCCAAAGAAAACTGTTTACCTCATTAAGAGATTTATGGGTAGCACATACGAAGAAAGCGCTGAGGCAATTAAGCATGTTCAATACGATATCGTTAACGAAGGTGGTAAACCTCGTGTGAAAATTGATGATAAGACATTCTCTCCAGAAGAGATTTCTTCTTACATCGTTGGTAAGATGAAGAAAATCGCAGAAGATTACCTTGGACAAGAGGTAAAGGATGCTGTGATTACAGTGCCTGCATTCTTCAACGACAGTGCTAGACAAGCAACAAAACAAGCTGGTGAACTAGCTGGCCTTAATGTTCTTCGTGTAATCGCAGAACCTACCGCAGCTATTCTTTCTTCTAACATCGACATGCAGAAGGGCGGTAAGTATATGGTGGTAGACTTTGGTGGTTCTACCCTTGATAACTCTGTCGCAGACATTTCTGATGGTGTGGTAGAGATTCTTTCTACCAATGGTGATGTTTACCTTGGTGGTAGTGATATCGATAAGCTAGTAGCTGACTATGTTGTGTCTGAGTTTAAGAAGACATGTTCAGTTGATATCACAAAGGATTCACAAGCCATGACACGTGTGCTTGAGGCCGTTGAAAAGGCAAAGATTGAGTTGTCTAACTCTCCTTCTACTGACATCAACATTCCTTATATCACGATTGCTGATAATGTGCCACAGCACTTGCAGATGACACTTTCAAAGGCTAAGTTTGAGCAGCTAATTGAACCTATTGTTAACAAGCTTATCAATTGTGCTAAGAAGGCTGTAGAGCTTGCTAAGATTGAAGCAAAAGAGCTTGATGGCATTCTCTTGATTGGTGGTTCTTGCCGTATACCAAAGGTACAAGAGGCTCTTACAAACGAGTTTGGCGTAACATTGCTTAAGAGTTCTAATATGGACTTGGCTGTTGCAGAAGGTGCAGCTATCCAAGCAAATAACATCGTTGGTGGAGAAGGCTCAACTGATATATTGCTAGTGGATGTGAATCCAATTGCATTAGGTATAGAAACGATGGGTGGCGTTTTCACAAAGCTCATTGAAGCTAACACAACAATCCCTTGTACAAAAACACAAACGTTTAGTACGGCAAGCGATAATCAAACGGTGGTTACGATACACGTACTCCAAGGGGAACGCCCAATGGCAAGTGGTAACAAGTCGCTTGGACAGTTTAACCTAGAGGGAATACTTCCAGCCCCAAGAGGCGTACCACAAGTAGATGTATCGTTTGACCTAGACGTTAATGGTATTCTGAAGGTTTCTGCCAAGGATAAGGCAACTGGTAAGGAGCAGTCAATTCGTATTGAGGGAAGTGGTAAACTTTCTGATGATGAGATTAACCGTATTAAGGCTGAGGCAGAGAAGTATGCTGAGGCTGACAAGAAGGCTAAGGAGACTGCTGACGCAATCAACAAGGGTGATGCCCTTGTAATTGCCCAAGAGAAGCTTATTAAAGACCAAGAGAGTAATCTTACGTCTGACGAGAAATCGAAGCTTGAGGGGCTTGTAAATGACCTTAAAGAGGCTGTTAAGGATAAGAACGTTGACAAGATTAACTCGCTTGAGGCAACTATCAATGAGACTTGGCAAACAGTATCTCAGAGAGTGTATGGACAGCAGCAAGCTCAAGGTGGTGCAGAGCAGCAACAGCAGACAACTGAGCAGTCAGACTTCGATGCTGCAACTGCAAGCACTGAAAACGTTCAAGATGCTGAATTCACTGAAATAAAAGATTAATTTTTATTAAAGTTCTTTAAAAAAAGTTTCATATGGTTATATTTATTATATATGAATAATGTATAGTAAATATAACTAATATGAACAGAGAACAATTTATTGATAAAGCGAAAAAAATACACGGTGACAAGTATGACTATTCTAAAGTAGATTATAAAGGGTGTCAAATTAAAGTGTGCATAGTTTGTCTTAAACATGGCGAATTTTGGCAAACCCCTAATAACCATTTGAATGGAAGTGGTTGTCCTAAGTGTACTAAATATAGAAATAGATATACTACTGAAGAATGGATAAATAAAGCAAAGCTGATACACGGTGACAAGTACGACTATTCAAAAGTAAATTATATCAATAGTAAGACTAAAGTTTGTATTGTATGCCTAGAACATGGTGAGTTTTGGATTAGTCCAGACAATCATTTTATTGGTCAAGGGTGTCCAAAATGTAGATATATAAAATCATCGTCAGCCATAAGAAAGAATTTAAATGATGTGATTGATGGCTTCAAGCTAATTCACGGTGACAAGTATGATTACTCAAAAGTGGCGTATAAAAACAACAAAACTAAAGTGTGTATAATTTGTCCAGAGCACGGTGAATTTTGGCAAACGCCAGATAACCATATGAAAGGAAAAGGGTGTCCACATTGTGCTCAGAGTAAACTAGAATCTAGCACTAGGGACTTTCTTGTTGAAAATGGTGTAAAGTTTGTTGAACAGAAAGGATTTGATTGGCTCAGATACAAAAATCCTATGAAGCTTGATTTTTACTTACCAGAATATAATGTTGCTATAGAATGTCAAGGTATACAACACTTTGAGTCATTTAAACATTTCGGTGGTGATGATGGTTTGAAATATAACACAGCAAAAGATATAAAGAAAGCTAGTTTGTGTTCAGATAATAATGTGAAGTTGTTATATTATTCCAATGAAAAATATGATAATTATCTTGGTAAAAAAGTATATCATAGCTTAAACAAATTATTGAAAGAAATAAAACAAAATTAAAATTATGATTTTTTACGTTAAGCGGTGAAGATAAGCTTGTTAAAGATTGACTTGACAAGGTTGAATAACGCAAATCTGAGGGGCTTTTAATAAGTCTCTCAGATTTTTGGAAAATTTATCTTAAAAAATTTGGATATTTCAATTTTTTTTCATATCTTTGCGAAAAGTATAAAATAACGTTTTTAAATTAACAAAATTTTATGGAATTACAAAAAAATCAAATTGTAAAGTTGCGTAATGGTAATTTTGGTGCAGTAGCAGCATTTAATGATAAGGCGTTTCAAATTATCTTTACAGCGTTTACTTCTCCATTGAGGAGATATGACGAGAACTTGAAAGCAAAAAACAACAACTATGACATCGTTGAAGTATATGATGGTTCAACAGTTGAGAATGTTACAGATGTATTCAAGAAGTCATTCAATGCAGACGGACTCAAACTTATTTGGAAAGAAGCTTAATTTAGATGATTGAACCTATTAAGTACGAGCCAACTGAACAAGATTGGATTCATGTTGGCGAAATTAGAGATTTTCTAAACTCAGAGGATATCCCCTTTGAGGAAGATAAAGACGTTTTTGGGCTGTTCTATGTCAATAATAGAACAACCCAATTGCGCTATGTGGATTCCTTCTTCCATCAAATGGATAATACCAAACGATTTGGAGAAACACATAAGGGAATACCACATAACTATTTCATAGATATTTCACATGAGAACTATGATAATGGTGTTAGAACCATTTGGATCTTCGACTTTGAGATGACTATGGAAGTTCCAGAGTTTACATACGAGGGCGAACTTAAAAAGAACTACCGTAGACAATGGGAAGTCATTAAGAATACCATTAGAACAGCTTGTGGTAGAATTCATTATAGATTCTATGCAAGAGATTGTGAAGTAAGGGAAATAAGCAATAGTGAAGCAAGACCATTCTTGCAACACAATTGCTTTTATGGCTACCGTTCTGCAACAAAGACACTTGGTTTATTCTTGAAGAAAGATAAGAATGGTCTTAAAAAGGGTACTCTCTTGTTTTTGTACAGTTTCGGAATGAATTTCTACGGTAACAAGAAGCATCAAGAAGACCCAAAAGTTGAGGTTATTCGTGCAAGCACAAAGATTGAATGCCAAGTCATCGGTGGTATAAGCAAATGTATCAAGCATTTCTGTGAGAACAATCCAACATTAATAGTTGGTGGTAGAGAAGTTAATGTTGACCACATAGTGTTCTATGTGGACGCTAGCCATAATGATTCGAGAGGAATGACCAACTCAAACAGTTCATTTAAATTTGTTAGCTGGGACGGATGTGGCTTTGTTAATATGTTCACAGAAGACTTCGATGATGGTCAAGGTCTTAAAGGAAAAAAGAATGAGGTGTTCATGCGTAGACCAATGTATCATAAGCAGATTATGAAAGCCATTGGTGATAAGAAAATAATTTCCATAGCTAATGCAGGAACCATTGTCTTTGAAATGTCTCGCAAGGAGTTTGTTGAGGGGTTAGCAAAGGGCACAGCAAGTGTGGGAGATATGCATATTTAGTTTGTAATGGGTAGTTAACAAATGATATAGTAATAGAACGTTTAAAAAAAGTACATGATGAGATAATTTTTCGTGACAAACTCAAGAAGCAGTTATGCGAGGAGCATGGTATTGAGGTAATATATTTCACTCATGAGAAGGTTGAAGAGCCTTATTTAGGTAAGGTATTTACAGATATTAATGACTTATTAGAATATATAAGAATAAAGGGAAAATAATATGGCTGAAAGGAAAGATTATTACAAGATTCTTGGTGTCAAGAAGGATGCTAGTGACGAAGAGATTAAGAAGGCGTATCGAAAGATTGCATTGGATGCACATCCAGATAAACAGCAAGGAAAGTCCGAAGCTGAAAAGAAGAAGGCAGAGGAAAGGTTCAAAGAAGCTTCAGAAGCATATGAGACGTTAAAAGACCCTGATAAGCGTAAGGAATATGACAATCCAAAGTCCACGTTTGAGTTCCATTCTTCAGGACCTAATTTTGGCGGGATGAATATGGATGACATATTGCGTCATTTTGGCATGGGTGGTTTTGGTTTCAATTCTCAGCCACAGCAGCCTCAGAGGGGGAGCAGCATTAGAATTAAGGTGGAATTGACTCTTGAGGAGGTATTAAATGGTTGCACCAAGAAGATTAAGATAAAGAGGAATGAGCCTTGTAAGCATTGTAATGGAAGTGGTATGACCACCAACAGTCGTAAGAAGACTTGTAAGACTTGTGGCGGTACTGGAATGGCATTTTCTCAGCATGGTTTTATGTCCATGCAGCAAACTTGCCCAACTTGTGGTGGTAAGGGTTATGTAATTGAGAATCCTTGTCCTCATTGCAATGGTTATGGTGTTGTTCAAAATTCAAATTCTGAGGTCCAGTTTACGATACCTAGGGGTGTTGAAAATGGTATGCAGATAGAATATAGTGGACTTGGTAATGCAGCTCCTCATGGAAAAGGACAGAATGGCAGTTTAATTGTTGTTATTGAATTTAAGGAACACCCAATATTTGAGGTTCAAGGTAGAGATTTGGTATGTAACTTAGAGGTTTCAGCGATAGATGCAATATTGGGTTGTGAGGTTGAGGTTGGCACTTTAAGTGGTAAGACCATCAAGACCAAGATTCCTCAAGGAACTAATAGTGGGCAGATATTTAGATTCAAGGGTTATGGTTTACCAAGATATGGTACAAGCATTGGTAATGCTGGAAATATGATTGGTATTGTAAATATCATTACACCAAAGAATCTTAATGACACTGAGCGAGAGTTGTTGAAGCAGCTTAAGCAGCAAGAACATTTCAAATAATGATTAATGTAATAAAAGATGTAGATTTATATGACCATTTTAGTGAATATGATGTCACATTAGTTGGTACTAATTTGTACCATAGTATGGGGCAAGGTATTCAACTGAAAGTAATGCTTAATTATCCGTATGTTTATAATAAAAATCTTGAAACTAAATATGGAGATTCCAACAAATTGGGGACTGTGTTGGAATGTACTTCAGATAATGAACCAACATTCTGCTTGTGCTTCATAGTGAAGGGTAATTTTAGACCAGATTTACAAAAAGACTATCTTTCATATGAATCTCTTGAAAAATGTTTGAAACTTGTTAATATTTTATATAAAGGCAAGAGAGTTGCTTGTACATTACTAGGGGCAAGTAGATTTGACGGTAATGGAGATAGGGATAAAATTCTAGAGATATTCAACAATTGTATAACTGACCTTGATTTAACCATATATGACTATTTTCAGAAATCTAGAGATGAAGAATTGATTGAAATATATATTAAGGAACAAGAAGTTAAGAAAGTTGATAGAGAGGCATATCGTGAGATGGTTAAGAAAAGACGTGCTGAAGCAGAAGAAAGATTTAAGAAGAATGGGCATAGAAGATACTAAAATAAGAATAAAAAGAAATAATTTATGGCAATTTTACATTTAAACCTAACAGAAGACCATTTGAAATTGGTCAGATTTTTAAACATTGAGGACAAGGATGATGATGTTCTCACCATTAACAAGAATGTAATGCTGACAATGCAGACGCATATTCTTGATGATGTAGCAATGATTCTTGGATTAAAGGACAAGGCAATTAAGGGTACTGAGGAAGATGCAGATGGGGCAGCATATCCAGATGATGTGGAAAAATACATGTTGGACACCTATCATTATGTGTCTGATAATATGTATCTAATTGAAACTTTGCTGCATCAGAAGGTGTTTGAAGGTGTGAAGCCAACAAAGTACAAGGCAAAGGACAGCGATATGGTTTGGGAAGAAGAGGTATGAGTAAACGTTTAAGGAAATTTAAGAAAAATAATTTGGCTGAATCAGAAGATTTCAGTATATTTACAACTGATAATGATGAAGAACCATCAGCATTAGCAATAGATAATGGCAAGCCTATTCCTACATTAAAGGGTAAGTCTGCCATTAGATTCTTGGAAAATGCGATGAAGACTGAAGAAGAGGCTGAAAAGATGAGGAATCAAGAGCCTCCTCTTGAACAATTAAAAACGGAATTGTCTTATGCGAAGTTAGTCCTTAGTATGGAAAAGGACAGCATTGTTATGCGAGAAAAACAAATTGAAAAGTTAGAAAAGAAAATAAAAGATTTAGAAAGCAAGAATGGCAAAACAGAAGAAAGATGATTTCTCTTCAAAGTTCAGAGTGAACGATGAAATTCGATTCAATGGAAATGTTAGAATCGTTGGTAATGACATTGAAAGCAAGATTGTACCAATGTCAGAGGCAAGAAAAATTGCTGAAAGTATTGATTTAGACTTGGTGGAGATTCAAGGCAAACTTGATACCCCTATCATCCGTATCTGCAATTATGAAAAAATGATTTATGAACTTAAGAAGTCTGCAAAGAAAAACAAGCAAGTTGCCAAACCATTAAAGGAAATCCAACTTAGTGTGAATATTGCTAAACACGATTTGGAGACAAAGGCAAATAGTGCTAGAAAGTTCCTTGAGGATGGAAGTAAGGTAAGAGTCATTCTTTCCATGAAAGGAAGAGAACTCTCTAGAAGGGAGGAAAATAAGAAATCAATTCTTGAGTTTATTGTGTTGTTAGAAGACGTTGCTGTTCCAGAAGCAGCGCCAAGGGATGATGGCAATAAGACAAGCGTTATTTTGAAAAAGAAAAACAATGTTAAACAATAAAATCAATAAAAATTTTTAATGGGACTTGTAATTAATCTTAAAGCAGAGACTGGTCTTGTAGACCGCTCAGAAAACACCACTCGTTTCTATAATGATATTAAGGATTTTCCTACATTCACAAGGGAAGAAGAAGTCGCATGGTTCAATCAGCTTCATCACGGAACGAAGGAAGAGAGAGAATTTGCAAAGGAATATATCATGATATGTAATCAGCGCATGGTAGTAGCAGCAGCCAAGAAATGGGCAACAACTGATACACTGATGGATTATGTGAATGAGGCAAATTTTGGCTTAAATGAAGCAATTGATAGTTTTGACATAACAGTTGGTACTAAGTTTGCTAGTTATGCAATGTGGTACATTTTACGTGCAATCAATAACTATAACAATGGAGACAATCAATTGGTACGAAAGACAAACCTTTCAAAGACATTCCATGTTATTTCAAAGGCAACAAATGACTTTTTGCAAGAGTTTGAAAGAACTCCAACCCCAGAAGAACTCCTTGAGATTGTCAACACAAAGTATAAGAAGGACATCAATGATAAAACTGATTTGATTGCTACTCATTATGCAAGTATTGACTTGGGCGAAGCAAATGATGACGAAAATTATCAAGGAAGCGATATGGCTGATTATAACCGTGTGAGTGCTTCACATAATGAATATATCAATAAGGAAAACGATGAATTCAATAAGCAGTTGGTATCTTCATTATTGTATAAACTTTCACCTAGGAAGAAAGAAATCATTAAGATGCGTTTTGGTCTCTATGATGACAATGGTCTCAAAAGAGAATACGAACGAGAGGAAATTGGGGTAAAACTTGGACTAACAGCAGAAAGAGTTAGACAACTTGAGGGAGAAGCATTGGACGAAATGAAAAAAGAATATATATCTAGAATTGGTAAACTAATTTGACAAAAAAGAGGAGCTTAAAAACTCCTCTTTTGTTTTTTCTATTCTACAGCGATTTGTCCAGCTGAAATCATCTTGTCAATCTTTGCTGCAATCTTCTTCGACATTGGTCTTTCACCATTCAAAATCTTTCTTAACTGAGATTGAGCACCTTCCTCCGTATGGTCTGGAAATAACTCTCTAGCAATGGCTGCAATATTGGTCTTCTCCATATCAACCTTGCTACTGATTGTTGATGCATCACCCTTGGAAATCTTCTTATTCTTTATCTGATAATCATCATAATCATAATATTCTTTACCACCACCCTTCTTCTTACGAAGTTTCATGGTTGGACCTTTCTTCTTCTTTTTCTTATGCCTATGAAGATAATTTTTGATTAAATCACCAACGCCATCATCATGTTTCTTCTCTCCAAAGAAATCCTCATTTAACGCCCTTTTTATCTCTTCACTAATAATAATATCAATCTTATTCATAATAATTTGTTAATTACTACTATAAATATCATTTTTATTGAAAAAAAGTGTTAATAAATTTGGTTATTCCAATTTTTTTTTATATATTTGCAAAAATAATTAATGTTTAATACAAAAAAAACAAGAGAAGATGAACACAAAGGCAAACGCATTTATCAACGCAGCAAACTTTAAGTCAACAACACTGACAGAAAACGGGGCAACAACACTAATTTCTAGTGGGTCTGCAATCGTAGACCAATTCGGTAAGGCTGGAAACTTTCGTGGTCGTGCCATTGGAGAGGTGTTTGCTGAACAAGCAAATATTTGGAATGAGAATGCAGAGGCAGCTCTTCGTTTCCCATTCTACCTTCGTATGGTTACTCGTAAGGTCAAGGTGAATGCTGACAACGAGACTGATAAGGTTCAGAATGGACAAGGTGCTCGTGACGAGTCATTCAAGAGATTGCTTTGGGTTGCATTGGAGCATCCAGAGGCGTTCTATAACAACATTTGGGCATTGCCACTTGTTGGCTCTTGGAAGGACTTGTGGACAATTATGTTCTACGATATCAAGGAGAATACCAATTGTATTAACCAAAAGGCTCTCTTTGAGGTAATCGCACAAGGTCTACTTTGCGACACCCATGTTGACTTGATTAAGAAGTACATGCCTCGTATTAAGTCTCAGAGCAAGTGCAATACTGATTGGACAAAGATTACCAATGACCTCGCAAAGGCATTCGCTAGTCAAATGGGTATCTCCTACAAGGAGTACAATAAGATGAAGGCTAGCGGTAAGGCTCACGATTTCCAGAAGCTTATCTGCTCAAGGAACTATAAGGACTTGAATTGGAATCACATTCCAGGACGTGCTCTTAACCTTCTTGTGTCAAGCAAGTTCCTTTCAAACCACGATTTGAGAGAGAACTATACAGAGTGGATATTGCAGCAGCCAGTTGCTAAGTTCACTGGCTATGTCTTTGAACTTGCAAAGCGCCTACGTGAGGCTCGTGGTAGTAGGTATGGTTACTATCGTGGTGGCAATGCAAATATTCCCATAGAGTTGAAGCACACTCTTGATGCACAGTTCAAGGGTCTTGTTGATAAGGCTCGTGATGGTGGTAAGATTACAGAGAATGTATGGTGCTGTCTTGATACTAGCGGTTCAATGAACCAAGCTGTTAGAGGATTGAAGGACATCTATTGTTCTGATATTGCATCATCGCTTGCATTGTTCTTCGCTGACCTTAATACTGGTCCTTTCCATAATAAGGTTATTATGTTCGACAATGTGTCAACACCTCACGATATGGTTGGCGAGTCATTCTGTGATAGAATTATGAACCTTCCTAGCGTAGGCTGCGGTGGAACTAATTTCCAATCAGCAGTTGATGAAATCATCAAGATTAGAAAGGCACATCCAGAAATTCCATTGGAGCAGTATCCAAAGACCATACTGGTTGTATCCGATATGGAGTTTAACCCGTCTAATCGTAGTTGGTATGGTGGCAACTATCGCCAAACTGAAACAAACTTCGAGTACTCAAAGAGGGCGTTGAAGACTGTATTCCCAAGTGAGTTTGTGGACAATATGAAATTCATTTGGTGGGATTGTGTTGCAAGACACGGTGTAACCCACTTTGAGGGTACTGCCTTCGAGAGTGGATGTACGTTCCTTTCGGGATTTGACGGAAGCATTATAACAACCCTATGTGGAGAAGAGTCGAAGGTTATTGATGAGGTAACTGGAAAGGTACGTAATCTTACCGCAGAGGAACTTGTAGCCAAGGCACTTAACCAAGAAATTCTGTCTTACATTAAGTTGTAAGCGAATAGATAGTTTTTCATACTTTTACTGATGACCGTTGACGAAAGTCGATGGTCATTTTTCTTAAATATCGTTAAAGAATTTTGTTATTTTGAATATTTTTTATATATTTGCAAAAGTAGAAATATAATAATAGTAATATGTTTTTTAACTTTTTCAAAAAGAAAAAAAATAAGAGTAAGAAAAGATGTAAGTTTACCTCTTCATCATATAAAACAAGTTCCATTGGTGTTAAACAAATGGAAGCAATTGCTAATACTGTTATTAGCAAGAAAAGACTATTCGTATTTACAGAAAGTATGTAAAACAAAAATATAACTAAAAAATGATTGATTCTAAGAAATTAATTGAAGAACTAAAGGAAAGAGGACTGATGTCTAGTGTCAGTGGTGATTTGTATGAGGTTTTTAGTAAGCCAACTACATTCTATGTTGGTACAGATCCTACAGGAGATTCACTTCATGTTGGACACTTATTGGCGTTTACTACTGCTAAGTTATTGCAGAAATACGGTCATCGTCCAATTGTATTGGTAGGCGGTTTTACTGCTAAAATTGGTGACCCGTCATTCCGTGACACTTCTCGTCCATTGATTACTGATGAACAAGTTCTTCACAATTCAGAGTGTATTAAGGCACAAGTAAGCAAATTAATTGATTTCAACAGCAATGCTGAGAATAAAGCCATTATGTTGAATAATGATGAGTGGATGGGTAAGATGAATCTTTCTGACTACATGAAGGATGTCGCTAAACTTACTACTGTCAATTATATGATGGCGAAGGAGTCAGTAAAGAAACGTCTTAATCGTGAGGGTGAAGGAATATCACTTTGTGAATTCCTTTATATGACAGCCCAAGGTTATGATTTCTTGCATTTGTATAAGGAATATGGGTGCAGATGTGAAATTGGCGGACAAGATCAGTATGGTAACTGTACTATTGGTTTGGAATTTATTCGTAAAGCTCTTGGAAAGACTGATGCTTGTGCGTTGACTTGGCCATTGGTTACTCGTGCAGATGGCACTAAATTTGGTAAGAGTTCAAATGGCAAAAACATTTGGCTTAGTGCTGAAAAAACAAGTCCTTATGAATTTTTCCAATTTTGGTTGAACCAATCTGACGAAGATTCTGAGGCATTCATTAAGAAATTTACTCTCATTCCACTTGATGAGATTAACGCAATGATTGAGAAGCATCGTGAGAACCCATCAGCACGTTATTTGCAGAAGGAGTTGGCAAAGTATATGACTTGTCTTGTACACTCTGAGGAAGAGTACAACAAGGCAATTGAAGCTACTGAAATTCTCTTTGGTAAAGGAACTACCGAGCAGTTGGCAACAATCGATGAGAGTGCTCTTCTTGCAGCTATGGATGGTGTTGCAAAGGTTGAGGTATCAAAGGATTCCTTTGTTAGCGGTGTGTCTGTGGTTGACCTTGCTGCAATGCACGATAAGGTGTCTTCAAAGTCTGAGGCTCGTAAGTTGATTAAGAGCAATGGTTTCTCCATCAATAAGATTAAGCCTACAAGTGAGAAGGAAACTGTTACAACACCTTATCTGATTCAAGGTAAGTATCTGTTGCTAACCAAGGGTAAGAAAGACCATACGCTAGTAATTGCGAAATAGTTAACTAATATTAAAAAAGTGGGATAAATTTGGTTATCTCACTTTTTTTTGGTATATTTGCAAAAAAGTAAATAGAATATGGGTGGATTTATATTTTTATGTGGTTTTGTTCTAATGATTCTTGCTGGTATGCTTTTGGGAGAAATGCAAGAAAAAGAAGAGGAAAAGGAAACTGAAAAAAGACGCATTGAAGGTATTAAGAACATGGTTACTTCAGCATTTGATGACATTCTTGAAGATGCAAAGAGATTTGGTGACATATATTATGTGTCCTTAAATGATTTTGTCAAGAAGATGCTCAAGCTAACAAGTTCGATTGTTAAAACAGACTTAAAGGCATATGATATATATAATGTTAAATTGCTTTATGATGACCCAAGAAGTCCGCATCTTGGAAGGATTGTAATTGACAAGGATTTAACACCTAGATTTATGTCTAGTGCTCCATCGTTGGATAGAGAGCAAGCTGATATAGAATTAAGTGCAGCATTGAATGTGGTTGAAGTTGAAGAGTTTGCGAGGAAATGTAGAGACATTAAGTTAGGTGTAGATATTGAAGCATATAGAAAAGAAAAAGTAAGAAAATTGATAAATGGCAAGTAAAGTATTTGGTGATTTAAAGGGTGTAATAGTTTCTCCCAAAGGGTCTACTTCACTTTCAAATTACATTAATAGATATTCAAATGTTAATGATTTCAAGATAAATCATTTGGGAGACCCAATATTCATTGTTGACATAGAAAATGAGACAATTAAAACTTATCTTGTTAAAATTATTAAGTGGAGTTATGATGATTATCTTACGCTTAAATGCTGCGAAAAGGGGCAACACAGAGAATATATTCCAACAAGCGCTGAGGTAGGTAATTATACCAAACCATTTGAAGATTTTATAGTTGTTACTGTTAAAGGTAATAAGTCATCTCAAGGTCTTGTGTCAACAACGCTTGGTGGAGCGATTAAAATATTGGATGTCTACAAGAAAAAGGGGTGTTTTGCTGCATTGAATGACGGTGATTGCCTATATGTGGTGAATAAAGATAAAATGGCACTTGACACATTAAAGATATTAAGAATCTCATACAATGTAGACAGTGGAATTTATAATTTCCGTTGCGATGATGATACTAGAATTGAGTTGAAACGCTCGTACTATGAATATAAGGTCTCAGCTTATAATGATGAATATTTCAGATTCCTTAAAAAAGGAAATTGGGTAAGTGCGTATGGTTACGTTGTCTTTGTAACAAAGGAAGAAGCTGAATCTTATTTGAAAGAAGTCATTGAGAAGGATAAAAAGAAGAATACCCTTCCAAAAAAAGGCACTGAAACCAAGTTAAATGATAGCATGGGCAATCCAATCCATATTGGTGATACCGTAGCATACATTAATGGTAGTGGATTTAGCATAAAGATTTCAACTGCAAAGGTCATCAATAACACAAAGAAAATGGTTGTTATATTTGATGCTGAAAGCAAAGAAGCTCTTATCCAACAAAGAGATGAGTATAATCAGAGAAGAATCAAAATGGGTCAAAAACCTTATGAATATGATACAAGTAAATGGGGAATAAAAAACATAGGAACAAATAAAGTATTAGTAATTAAAAAATAAAAACTATGATTGAAACAATGGTGGAAAAGAACTTTTATTGGATTTTTAATAAGGAATTCGAAAATGGATAAGATTGAAGAATTAACAGCAAAGCTTAAAAAAAAGGATGCTGAATTAGGAAAGCTTCAAAAAGAAGTAAGTATAACTAGAAGAGAACTTTATGAAGCAGTAAAAGAGAAGATTCTTAAAAAGTTTAAACTTGGTGATTACATAACTTGTACATCTAAGCTTGGTAAATGCATTTTTAAACTTAGAAAAATCAATGAAATTAATGGGCATGCATATGCTGATGGTGATTTCTATAGAGGTGAAGGTGTTGTGAAAGACATAAAAGACTGTGAAATACAAGTATGCACTGCTTTTGATGTATTAGAAACTGGGGAACTGTCCTCAAGTGATGAAATTAGACTATTAAAAAATAAAAAATTAAGATTTTACTTTTAAAGAAATATAATCAAAAATAATTCTTTTTTATGTTTTTTTGTGACTAAGGAGATATTTATATAAAAATGTAAATATTATGCCTAAAAAAATAACAACAAAAGATTTTATAGAAAAAGCTAAAGAAGTACATGGTGATAAGTATGATTATTCAAAAGTAGAATACACCAATAACAGAACTAAAGTATGCATAATCTGTCCTACGCATGGCGAATTTTGGCAAACACCAGCCAATCATATTCATAAAACCAATCATAGGGGTTGTCCAAAATGTAATGGAGGAGTTCTATTGACTTCCGAAGAATTTATAAGTAAGGCTAAAGAAATACATGGCGATAAATATGACTATTCTAAGGTAGAATATGTGAATGCTAATACTAAAGTATGCATAATCTGTCCTACGCATGGCGAATTTTGGCAAACACCAGCCAATCATATTCATAAAACCAATCATAGGGGTTGTCCAAAATGTAATGGAGGAGTGCCATTAACAATGCATGAATTTTTAAATAGAGCCAAAGAAACGCATGGTGATAAGTATGATTATTCTAAAGTTGATTTAGAACATCGTGACGAAAAGGGAAGAGTTTGTATTATCTGCCCAAAGCATGGCGAATTCTGGCAACACCCATCAAGGCACATAAATGGCGCAAAATGCGCATATTGTGCAAATGTTGGAAAATTAAGTACAAAAGATTTTATAGAAAAAGCTAAAGAAGTACATGGTGATAAGTATGATTATTCAAAATCAAAATACACAATACAAGCTAATTTAATTACAATAACATGTCCTATTCATGGTGATTTTGAGCAAACAGCGAATTCTCATTTGTGTGGCGCTGGGTGTCCTCATTGTAGAATGTCTCATTTGGAATTAGCGATAAAAAAATTATTTGATGATAATAATATAGAGTATATTCATGTTGCGTCTAAAAAAGATTTAGAATGGTTAGGAAAATTTAGTTTAGATTTTTATTTGCCAAAATATAAAGTAGCAATTGAATGTCAAGGAATACAACATTTTAAAAAAGTTTCTCATTTTGAAAAGGGAAAATATGGCTTTAAATATGTTATTAAAAATGATAAAATTAAGAATGTATTATGTAAAAAAAATGGTATAAAATTGTTATATTATAGTGATTTGGGTATAGATTATCCATATTTTGTTTTTGAAGATAAAAAAGAAATGTTAAACGAAATTTTAAATTGTTATGGTTGAGACTTATAGAACAAGCCCTCTTGATTATAAGAAGGTTCTTGATAACATTGTTAATGGCGTTGCTGAATATTTGGTTAAAAATCACATTAAAACACAAGTTCTTGGAATTTCAGGAGGAATTGATTCAACTTTATGCGCAGCTATTTGTAAGATGGTATATGATAAGACGAGTATTCCACTAATTGGTGCTAGTCTTCCTTGTTCAACAAATGAGGAAGTTGAAATATCAACAGCCAAACTTGTTGGGATGGAGTTTTGTAATGATTTTAAAGAAATAAATCTACAAGAGTTATTTGTTAATGTAGAAAATGTTTTTAATTCATTTGGTTTAATTAGTACCAATGTTTCACAAGGTAATATTAAGGCTAGGCTAAGAGGTAATTTCTTACACAATTTAGCTAGTATCACTAATGGTATTGTGATTGATACCGATAATTTGACAGAATGCTTTTTGGGATTTTGGACCATTGCTGGAGGTGATGAAGGAGAATTAAATCCAATTGGCGGTTTATGGAAGCATGAGGTTTATGACCTTGCTCGTTACCTAAAGGAAAATCATTTTAAGGATTCAAAGGCTCTTGAACAGTCTATTGCATTGATTCCAACTGATGGTAATGGTGTTAAGGCTGGAGGCGATTTGGCTCAGATAGCCCCTGGAAAGACCTATGATGACGTTGACGAAATCCTACAAGCTTGGGTTGGGCTTGATTCTAGAATTAAGGAGCATGTGCTTCATAATTATTTTGATTATGGAGTATTTAAGGCACTATGTGAAAAACATGGTTATGAAACCGTAGAAGCTGTGATTATGCGTTCTGTACGTTCTGAGTTTAAACGTAAGCATCGTCCAATTGTGATTGATATACATCGTGGATTAATTTGTGATAAGAGTGGAAATATAATTGGGTAAGAGGTATGATAGATAATGAATTTGTTCAGAGTTGTATTGACAATTTCAATATGCGTATTGATATGTCAAAGAATGAGGTAAAGAAGACTGATGGTAGTTTTGACTTTGCCATTGCCAATATTCGCCAAACTGATGAGTGCATTAATGCCTTGCACCATGTAATAAGTCAAATGAAGCAAGAGGCACATGACCTTACTCAAGATGTGTATAACAAGTTCAAAAATAATGGATACGTGAGTACAATCAAGTTTTAAGATATGTTTAAAAAATCTGAGATTATTTGATAGTTTCAGATTTTTTTTCTTAAAATATTTGGAATTTAACTTTTTTTTTCATATCTTTGCATCACGAAACATAAGTGATATGACAAAGAATGATTTAAAAACTCTTTTAAAAGACAATTCATCTGAGGAGAAACACAAGTTAAATGCATCGGCATTTATCAATATTGCGTTGTTTACTGATGTTGCCTTGAAAATGGATGAAAAGACATTTGACTATTATTATGAGATTGATATAGATAGTCTAGTGAATTCAAAATTACCACAAGAGGAATATGAAGTAATCAAAAACCAAGGATGGAGTGTTAAAGGAGAAAAACTAATTTTATATATAATCTAATTTTTTAACTAAACCTTAATTAATCATGGTAAATGTGAACTTTATCGGCAGATTAGGAGCAGATGCCGAATTGAAAACTGGTAAGAATGGAAAACAGTTTGTGTCAATGAGAGTTGCCACAGACGAGTTTAAGAATGGCGAGAAGAGCACTGCATGGCTTAATGTTACTTGGGTTAACGACAGAGGCATTAAGATGCAAGAGTACTTGAAAAAGGGTAGTGCTGTTAGTGTGATGGGTTCAGAGACTGTTAGTACCTATCAGAGCAAGAATGGCGAAACAATGGTTTCAAGAGATATTCTCGCTGACAGAATTGAATTTGTAAATCTTGGAAAGTCTGGTGATACTGCATCAAATGATGCAACCACAGACACAGGAAAGTTCCAACCTAAGACAGATGAAGCTGAGATGGCAGCAGCAACAACTGCTACTAATGATGCAGATGACCTACCATTCTAAAGAAATTATCGCCAATCTAATCGGTTGGTGATTTTTTTTATTTTATTAACATTGAAAATTTGGGAATTAAAAAACTTTTTTATATCTTTGCATAAAGTTGAGAAAATATTTAATAACTTTAAAATAGAATAAAAATGGCAGAAAAAACAAAAGCAACAGTTGTAGAAGCTGAAGTAACGGAAGTCAAGAAGCCTAGAAAGAGGGCTGCAAACGCCACAAAGCGTAAGTCACCTACTCGCACAAGACGTGCTGTAGAAGAGATTTCAGCCGAAGCAGAGGCTGAACTCACTAGTGGTGCTGTAATGAAGCGTGTAGAGGACACTGGAGAGATTAATACATCGAATCTCACTCCAGCACGTAAGGCTTATTATAAGGAGATTGCAGCAGTCTTAAATGAGAATGACATAACTAGTATCTCAAGTTATGGCTCTGACCTTCAGAAAGCAATGGATAGTTATTCAAGTGACTTCCTTAAGCAGTCATTTGATTCTAAGGCTGGTATTGAGTCAGCAGAACTCATTTCTAATCTATTGGGAGAGTTGCACGAGGTTAATATTGATGACCTTGAAGCACCTAGTGGAATCAAGAAGTTCTTGAGGAGAATTCCTGGACTTAAGAAACTTGTTGTTTCTGTTGAGCAGATTAAGGCAAAGTATAATACCATTGAGAAGAATATTGATGGTATTGTTAAGAAACTTGAGGCAACTCGTCAGATTGCAATTCGTGATAATAACCTATTGCAAAAGCAGTTTGAAAACAACTGCGACTATGTTGACCAACTTGAAGACCTTATCGTTGCTGGTAAGATGAAGTCAGAAGAACTTGAGAAACTCATTGAGGATATGAAAGTTCGAGCTGGAGAATATGAGGATTATCAGATTAGTGACATTGAGGAATATAAGAATTCACTTGATAAACGTTTGAGTGACCTTGTTGCACTTCGTTATGCATTTAAGCAGTCACTTACTCAGATTCGTATTATTCAGCGCACGAACATCTTGCATGCTAATAACACAGAGTCTCAGATTGCTATGACAATTCCTCTTTGGAAGAATCAGCTTTCACTTGCTGTTGCATTGTTCGACCAAAAGCAAGCCATCGAGGTTGGTACTAAGGTTACTGACACAACCAATGAGTTGATGCGTAAGAATGCTGAAATGATGAAGACTCAAGCCATTGAGGTTGCAAAACAGAGTCAGCGCATGGTGATTGATGTTGAGACCCTTCGTCTATCTACACAGAAGCTTGTAGAGACCGTAGAAGGTGTTCAGAAGGCACAGAAGGAAGGCGCTGAGAAGAGACGTGCAGCCGAGGCTGAAATCGCAAAGCTTGAGAAGGAAATGCGTATGAAGGCTATTGGTGTTGCAGAATCAACACAGCGAGTAATCGCTAGTGAACTTCAAGGCAAAAAGCTTATTGAGTAATAATGGGAAAGGTAACACCTCCTAATATTCCAAGACCAAAGTCCCAAGTGAGGAAAGTCCCTCACTTGGAATTTTCACATGTTATTACTGATAATGAAGGGAATATCATTATCAAAGAGGATAACGCAAATAATATTAACTTTAAATTAGATTTCACCCCTATGAGGAATAAACCAAGTGTTGCACAAGCAATATTCGAAAGTATTGCAGACATGGTTAATGCTGATTATAACTCTGCAACAAAAGTGACAAGACATAATCCAACATATCGAACAGATAATAGAAAGGTTGAGAACCGTTTCACACTTCCAAAGGAAATGTTTGAGGCGGTTGACTTTAGTGATATGGGGGTAATCGAAGAGTCAAAGGACTCAATGCCAAATTTCATTGTTGGCGAAAATTATGCACTAAGGGGAGTATCTTGTGAGGGGTTTGAAATGCCAGAAAAGGTGTATAAACTTGTGGCATTACACGATGAATTTGATGGCATCGCTCTCAATTCATTGATTGTCAAACAAATTAGTGGAGACCAAGATAAGATATTTACCTTGTCCAAAAACGATTGTGACCATATTGGCATCGAATATGAAAAGGGGCTACAGTTGTTTCCAAAACACCTTAATTGGAAAAGGGTAAAGGAAATCGTTCCATTCAATAAGGCTGACTTAGGTACATCTCCATTAAGTGATGTTGATAATACCATTAGATATATTCTATTGAGACTTGATGGATTCAAGGACTATGAAAATGGTTTTGTGGTAACTCCTAGTGGCAGACTTATTAAGGAAGATAGATTTGCACAAACATTAAGGATTATCAGTAATGAACCAATCGTCTACTATAGAGACGAAAGAGGACAGCAGTTTGCAAAGCCAGAAAGAACACCATTAAACATTAAATTGGTATATCCAAAGACTCTAAAATATAATCACGGTAATTTCATTTCAAATGATGATACTGTATATGTATTGATTACGTTAGCAGAGAGAACAACTCTTGAATCTTCTATTGATGGGTATAGCGGTGTTCCAAAGATGTTTCTAGAAGGATTTAACCCAAATGACCATTTCTCAATCTCTTGGGATGAATTGGGAACATATACCGTAGAGGAATATGAACTTGAAAAGGCTAAGAAAGAACAAGCTAGACTTGAAAGAATAGCTAGGGAAGAAGCTGAAACTAAGAAGCGTATTGCAGAGGAAGAAAAACGCATTAGGGAACAAAGAAGAAGAACTGAGGAAGCTGTGGCTAGAATGAAAAACTACCACATTGATGTTCCACAGTTCCCAAAATTTCCAAACTTTAATATGGAAAACGGACTTAGTTCACTTAACTTATATATGGATGGACTAGACATCTATTTCGATTCTCTAGATACTTCTCTAAGTAAACTGTCAAAAGACCTATCACAAATGTCAAGAGAAATTGGAATAAATATTGATAAAAGAATATCTAAAAATTTAAGTAATTCAACGTTGTTTAATATGTTTAAATTATAAAAAATTAAAATAAATTATGAGAATAGTAAACGAACCTGAAACAATTGATGGGCTGAGGGTCATTCAAGACCCATATGAAATGGAACAAGCCTTAAAAAACGGTGAATCATTCTATCATTGGGAATTCGGGGATAGTCTATCTCCTTTAATCCGCAATCGTGAATATTGTCTAGTTCGACCTTGTGTTCCAATTGATGTTAAACGCGGTGATGCAGTTTTCTGTGTGTTGCGTGGCGAAAATGGAGAATCTTGGCCAATGGTGCATCAAGTGTGGGAAATCTCAGACGCAAGCCATACTGGAGAACTTTGGTTTAAGATTGGTAGTACTGGAACATCAATCTTTGGATGGACAAAGGAGGTTTATGGTATCGCAAAGGGTACTGACATCTTTCAAGAATTTACCAATAAATGGAGAGAAATTCTTGAAAAAGAAAGAGAAGAAAAAGAAGCTGCTGCAAGAAGTTAAAACTTTTTTTCATCGTTTTATTGATTTTTTTTTGATAATACATTATATTTATAATAAAATAGCATTAATAATATTATGATTACATTTAACCTACATATAGAACAGCCACGTGAGCTTGGGTATGAATATCCAAGCCATAGAGGTATGTACATAGGTTAAGTGTAGATTTACATCATCATATTATTATAGTATATCAGACTTTTTCATGGTATTATATATAATGTATTGGGTGAACAATCTACAGAATGTTCACCCTTAAACTGTTTAATTTTGTTAAAAGTTGGCTAAAAATTTGGTTATTTCAAAAATTTTTCATATCTTTGCATCGTGAAACATATAAATGCAATAAAACATGGAAAGTAAGAATTATAAAGAGTACCAAGAACTTCTTGAAAAATGGAAGAACTTTTCGAAAGTTCATGATGCAATATCTAAGGCATATAGACTTGGGTATGATGAAGGAATAGAAATAGAGAAGTATTGCAAAGAAATGAGAAAGGCAGAAGCGATGGATATTCGCAAAATGCCAAGTGCAATATAAAATATGGCGTTATAGGCGAACTGATTAAGCCGCCACCCCCTCAAGGTGGAGATTGCGAGTTTGAGTCTCGCTAACGCTACAAAGGTCATCATTCGAGGATGATAGTTAGGTTTCGAGACGCATGGTGTACAACATGACTCACTTGGAAACGAATAGTGCCTCTATCAGAGGATAGTGTAAATCCGAATCGTAATAACGAGACTATCTATGGTGCTCTGACCTTTTTACAAATGTTGGGTTGTACGAGTGGTTTAAGTAGCAAGACTTTCAATCTTGTAAGAGTTTTACGAGACTCTTCAGGGGTTCGAATCCCCTACCCAATACAAAGCAGAAAGTACTAGGACAGTCTCAAGAACGGACAGTGCATGCAGATACGTTTAATGTGTAAAGTCATTTGAGTGAAATCTAGCAACCCTGCTATCAAATAGTGGGAACATACAGCAATGTATTTAACATCGAACTGCAAATTTGGATAAGTTAAAAATGTTCCCTTAAACTTGAGGCTTCGTATAATGGTTATTACATGAGATTCTGGTCCTCATTATGAATGTTCGATTCATTCAGCCTCAACATGGAGCTTATTAGTCCCTGAGAGTTGCCAAGCAACACTCAAACTAGGTAAGCCTTGTTGGAGAGCAAGTCTTATTAAGATGTATATCTTGATGCCGATTGGTCGAAGGTAAATGATAGATTGTATTATGTCTTTAACGACTCTAGAGATTTACTTAATTAGATACTACTCTCCTTTATTTTAATAACATACAATTATAGTTATGAATATAGAAAAGAGTTTTGATGCAGCTTTCAAAAGAATGAAAGAACGCAATTGGGAAAAGATATATGTGCTCGTGGATATTCACGATACAATCCTTAAGGCATGCTACCATAATGAGGAAACTCATGAATGGTTTCCATATGCCAAGGAAACACTTGACATCATGTCACACGCACAACAAATATCACTCATATTGTGGTCATCAACTCATAAGAATGCCATCAAGGAATATCTTGAGTTTTTCAAGAATAATGGCATAAAGTTTGATATGGTCAATATCAATTCAGAAACTGGAAATACTGACCTCTCAGACTTTACAGAAAAAACTTATTTCAATGTGGGAATAGATGATAAGTTTGGCTTTGATGCTGAAACAGATTGGAAAATAACGTATGATTACCTCGTAGAGGGAATAAGATTAGGAAAGTTTAAGTAATTTAAAATAAAGCTATATGGAAGTAATTACGAAAGAACATCTGAATGCCAAAGACCCTTGCGGTATGGGTATTTATTTAGAGTGTGATATTCCTATTTGGGAAGAGTTTGCATTAGGACTCGTTACAAGCGGAGGTATTGCTATAAACAATAACTTTAGGGGTATGAGGGCAATGTTCTGTCATACGGAAGATAACTCATTGCAAAAGGTGATTTGTATTGTCACGCAGAATCCAAAAGAGCTAGAAGTGTATCGCTCATTTGAGGATGGATTCAGACTCGATGAAGAGAAAGGACGTATTGAGAACCTTAACATAACAAGATTCGATAGAAGAGATAAAAATGTGTTTATAATTGAATTTAAATATAAGTGAGGTATATGATTACCTCGTAGAGGGAATAAGATTAGGGAAGTTTAAGTGAAATGATTAACGTAAAAGGATTAACAGAAAAATATAATAAAATGGTGGAAGAGAATAAATTCGGATTCTCAACCATACAAGCAAATGAAAGAGTGGTAAAACAATATCTAGGAAAGTATCCTCAGAAAGAAGATATAGATGAGGATATATTAATTAAAAAAATGGCATTGTATTTTCATTATATTGCATTTGATTAAATAAGCATACACAGCTCATCACTGTGGTCAATTCGAAAGGATTGTGGTTAGGAAACCTATGCTTAAAGGGAAGGTAACGTCAACTGACTGTAAATCAGTCCTGCATTAACAAATGGGCGTATTGGTCTCGCAGTAGGGGGGTTCGAATCCCTCCCTTCCCACAAAGTGCTCATTCATAGTAATATGAGTCTTTAGGCAACCTCTCTAAGAGCAGCATAAGACTATAGAGGATATAATGCAAGAATTCTAGAGTATTATCTATGGTGGCACAAATCTAGGTGTAGTTCAGTAGGTAGAATGCGGCATTTGGGATGCTGTGGTCGAAGGTTCGAGTCCTTTCATCTAGACAAAACAGGTGGAAACGGCATCATTGTTCTGCAAATATAGCCGTGTTGATATAGCAGAAGTTCGTAGGTTTGAATCCTACCCACCTGACAAAAAGGAATCTAACAGCAATTGATATAAACTTCAGACGGTTAGCTTAGTGGACTAAAGCCTTGGATTTTACCAAGAGAACGTAGGTTCGAATCCTGCACCACCTTAGTTTTAATGATTCCGTTTTTTAACATGGGCTGTCAATGTGGTAGGGAAACGCTGGTCGGTTAGGCGCACGAAGACCATACAGAACGATGGGTTCGAGTCCCATACAGTCCACGCATTGGGGGATTGTAGTCACCGCTTCGTGCAATGTAGGGAAGTCTACACAGAAGAACAGACTTGATAGGAAGTAGGCAAACAATAGTCATATAATAGTAGTACTGTAAAAATGATGACGATATGCTGAGGCAATTGATAGTAACTAGTAATGGTATCTGCTCGTAATGGCATATACTACTGTTCGTTTTTAATATGGTGATATTCGTCTAGAGGCCGATGACGCCAGATTGTGGTCCTGGTAGCGAAAGCTCACGTTGGTTCGAATCCAACATATCACCCAAATGATTAATACTGTAATTTGTTATGAAAAAGTTACGAAAAATTTCCCAAGAAAGCCCAATGCCTTTAGGCGTGAGAGTATGTCAAATACAAGGTAAAACTAATAGAAGAAGGAACAATAGATTAAATGGATAAAACAATTAAGCTAATAACCTATAATATTGATGGTTTGCCAAGTGAATTGGATTTAAATGACCTTCCTTGGATATTGAAACCAATTGCTTGGATATATAAGTTATTTAAAGGAACAACAATTATTTCAATTAATGACAATGGAAATAAGAAAGAAGATATTGAAAACATAAGCAAATATCTATCATCCTCTGAGGCAGATATTATAGGAGTTCAAGAAGACTTTAATTATCATGATGAATTAATGTCATCATTGAAAGATAATTATTCTTGTGGCAAATATACAGGAGGATTTGACCTTTCAAAGTTATTTTCAAATACAGAATGGCTAACTTATTTTCCATTGCCTAGATTTAAATGTGATGGTATTAATATCATTGCTAAGAAAAATAGAATTGATGTCATTCAAAAAACAGAAGACATTAAACGATGGAAAAAGTGCTATGGGTACTTTACGCATGCTAATGATGCATTAACTCATAAAGGATTTAGATATTATACTACCGTTATAGATAACGAAATTCCATTGGATGTGTATATGTTACACATGGATGCTGATTTTTATGATGCAGAAAAATGTCCAAATATATCTGGAGATTTGGAAGCAAGAGAATCACAGTTAAAACAATTGGTGGAATATATAGATAAAGCCAAATCATATAACCCAATTATCATATTTGGTGACACAAATACTTACGATAAGTATGAATGGGATAAAACAAACATTCAAGATAATTTGATTAATGCCATTAATAATATAAATGGATTAAATATTCAAGAAGCAATCCCAACAAATCATTCAGATTGTGATAAGTTGTTCTATGTTAATAATGATAAGTCAAAATATCAATTGTCATTGAAAGAATGTTCTTTTGATACTAATATAACATCATCAGACCATTATCCACTTATTGCAAAAATAGACATAAACGAAAAATAAAACGTCAAAAATTTGGAAATTTAAAATATTTTATATATCTTTGCAAAAGTACAAGGAAACACACAGCAAGTTAAAAAATGATATAGTATAAAATTCGGGATTTTAAGGTCGTTGGTTCAAGTCCAACTCACGCTACCAAGATTGGCGTGATAGCTAAGTGGATAGATGTTTCCGAATAATTGGCGCAGTATAACGGTAATTGGTACCCGCCCACTTTTGGGAAGTGGATTGTGCCCGTTCGAGTCGGGTCTGTGCCACAAGAAAATCACATACGAAGGAAGAGAAGGTATGTGTGACGAGATAAGAGACATTATAACAGAGTTTTTCAACAAATACCCAAACGGTAAATTAGAGTATGGATAATTGTATTTTTTGTAATATTGATAAGAGTAGAATTCTGTTTGAGACTACAGAGTGGGTTGCCGTTTACGATGGTTATCCTGTAACCCCTGGACATACGCTACTCATTCCGAAGGAGCATCACGAAACCTTCTTTGACCTACCAGATAGGCTGAGGGAATCATTGAGTTTTAGACTGAATGATGTGAAAAAGATACTGGATGATAAGTTTCATCCTACTGGTTATAACATCGGTACTAACTGTGGGGATAGTGCTGGGCAAACAGTTAAACACTGTCATATCCACATTATCCCAAGATACGATGGAGACTGTGATAATCCTCGTGGTGGTGTAAGGGGTGTTATTCCAAGCAAACAACAGTATTAAACAATTTATCATGGAATCAAATAAACAATGAAAAAGGGAAGGAAATGATGAAAGAGAAAATAGATGCTTTTATAAGTTTCTATAACTCTTTATAAAATAAATTAAATGGACTGTTCAGTAAGTTGGAATGCAGCGAAGCACTTGGAGGAACAAAGGAGAGACCCCTTTGCACATTATGGTGATTAACATAATGATGTTTCATATGTAATGTGAAGCGGCTAATCGGCAACATTGGTTCGAATCCAATACAGTCCACACAAGGATGCTTACAGCAATGGAAACTTCTGTTTCTACGTTGGTTCGATTCCAACCCTTGCCGTTTGGCAAAGTCGCTTAGTGGTTTAGCAAACAAAAAGAGCATCCGTTTTTTATAGAATTTATGGCTGAATATAAGAAAATAACAAAAAAGGATATTGATTTTCCTAGGTATTGTTTATTTTTCATAAGGAACATTCAAGATTGTATAAACAAGAATGTGATGGATGATGAAGAACCACTAGAGCTTAATGTGGAAACAACATATCCATACTGTTCAGATGCTTTTGATTTAATAGTCAAGACATTTGAACGTAAGGGTATTAATGTTAACATACCGTCATTTAAGATTAGTTATAAATTTAACGTAAAATATTATACATATAGGTGGAGACTCAGAATAGCAAAGGAGCTTGATGACCTCCCCTTCTAATAACAAATTAAAAACAAAATTAAATTAAAAAAAAATTGTTATGAAGAAATTGATTTTAATGTTGGCACTGTTTAGTGCCGTAGTGATGGGTGCGAATGCACAGATTGCAACTGAGAACAGCAAGGTTCTCGACAACATTAGCCTTGGAGCAACCGTAGGTGTAACTTCACCTCTTGACATGAATAGCGTGTTCCCAGTAAACACAACTTTCGGTCTTGTTGGTACAAAGGGTATCACTCCTTGGTTAGATGCACAGCTTGAGGTTTTGACAAGCCTTGGTGACAACCATTTTGGTGATGTAAAGACTGCCTTTAGGTCTATTAGTCTTGGCTTGAATGGTGCTTTTAACCTTCCTAACATCTTCTTGGGCTATAAGGGTACACCTCGTGCATTTGAGACATCTGCTGTACTAGGTATTGGAGCACGTCATGGTTTTGACCATAGCGGAAATGACCTTGTTGCAAAGACTGGTTTCGATTTTGCAGTTAATTTTGGTAAGACTAAGCAGCATTCAGTTGTATTGACTCCAGCAATCTATTGGGGACTTAAGAACGGCAGTGCCTTACAGTTTAACCACAACAATGCAAATCTTAGCTTGATGGTAACTTATAAGTATCACTTCAAGACCTCTAATGGTACACGTCATTTCAAGACTTATGATGTTGGTGCAATGATGAACGAGATTAATCGTTTGAATGAGGAACTTGCAAAGAAGCCAACTGAGGTTATTGTTGAGAGACACATTACGCAGCCTAATACCGCTACTGTATTCGTAAATAACACAGAATGGATTGTTACATTTGCAACCGCTAGTTCAGAACTCAGTAATGAGGCAAAGACTATTCTTAATAGCATTGGTAATGACGCAATCGTTGATGTTGTAGGTACTGCATCTGAGGATGGTACTGCTGAGTTTAATCAGAAGCTTTCTGAAGACCGTGCAAAGACCGTTGCTGAATATCTTAGCGTTAATCGTGGTGTTAGAGTTGCTAGTGCAGTAGGTAAGGGCGTAGACAAGGTACAAGGTCGTGCTGCAAAGGTTACAATGGCACAGTAAACATTAACAACATTTAGGAGAATAAGACTTAAGCTTTGGCGGTGTTAATGCGAAAAAACCGCAAGTTTGTCAGTCATCAAAATCGTCTACATTCTCCTTTGTCTTCTAGATGACTAGACAAACGGTTGCTGCGAATAGGTAAACAGCTCAAGACTAATACCAAACCAGATAAACGCTATTTAAGGCATTTATCACGAAGTTAGTTACTTGCGTCATTGGTGTTCAATGGTAGCATGAGACCCCTCCAAGGTTTAGGAGACAGTTCGAATCTGTTATGACGCTCTTTTAGAAAATAATTAGTGTTTCGACACACATTAAAGGATAATAGGAAGAGATATTAATTGACGGTGTAGCACAGTGGCTAGTGCGTTTGCTTGCCATGCAAAGGACGCCAGTTCGATTCTGGTCATCGTCTCAAAATACTTTTTAAAATAACTAAAACTAAAAACCTAATTTATGATTACAACAGCATTATTTACTGAGGCATTTTGGTATTTTGCACCAATTCTTGCTTCATTGACTGTTACGATTGCAGGAGCAATTAACGGAAAATTTAACATTACAGAAGGATTTTGGCCACAGCTTGTCGCATGGATTACAGGTTCTGCACTAACCGTAGGAGGTTATTTCCTTGGCTTGATTACATGTATTGGAGAACCAGTATGGCTAGCATTGATTTGCCTTTGTGCAGTAGTGGGACTTGCAAGTAATGGTATCTATGATATTCCTTTCATTAAGAATTTCATCGATAACTTGCCAATATTCCTACCAAAGAAAACCGAATAAAAATAAAATGGGGAACTCTTCGTAGTTCCCCTTAAAATTAAAACTTAACAATATGGAAAAATGTATGCGATGTAAACATGATTTGATTCTTGAATCAAATTTCATGTTAAGCGAAATTAATGGGGAAGAACTTTCAGAAGACGATGATGCAATGGTTACAAACGCACATTGTCCTTATTGCGGAGCAAGGTATGAACTTATTGATACACCAGAATCTGAAAAGAAGAATTATCCATATTGGAATAACAATATTTTAAACTAGTGATGTATCGGTCCTGTCTTATATACAGTCGTTAAAGCCGTAATTGGTGTATGGGGGTTCAAGTCCCCCCTTCACTACCATAAGGAAACGTACAGCAATTGATAAAAATGTTCAAAAGGGAATTGCTAACCGTAACGGTTTCGTAGGTTCGAATCCTACCCACATGACAACTTAATCATTAAACATGTGGTGGTGGAGTGGCTAAACACGGCAATTAGAATATTAAATGTTTCCGAAAATGCCCTAGTGGTGGAATTGATAGACATCCTAGAATTAGAATCTAGTGCGAAATAATAGTAGCGTGTAGGTTTGAGTCCTACCTAGGGCACACAAATTATTTTCTTAAAAAGTCTTAATAAATTTGGTTATTAAAAAATTTTTTGGTATATTTGCATTATGGGAAGGTTAATATTGTTTATGATAATATGTTTCTTACTAGGTGTCATTATTGTACTGATTGGTAAGATTAATTCCAAAGAAAAAAAGTCTCATGAATACAATAGAAAGGTATTTGATGGAGAAATTGAAAAGGAATTTAAAAAACAATAAGTTATGATTCTTAAAATTATTGCAATTGTACTTGGCATTATGATGGGATTAGGAATTTCTATATTCCTATATGAAATCAAACACGCACCAATTGTTGATGAAAAAGAACCATTCCTATGGGATGACTATGACGAGAAGAAAGATAAAACGTTGAAATAATGGTGGGGTAGCTCAATTGGACAGAGCAACAGCCTTCTAAGCTGTAGGTTGAGGGTTCGAGTCCCTCCCTCATCACAACCGCAATAAACCAAAGACGTAAATACTCGTGGAAGTCGAGCGTGTGCGCATTAACAATGGCTCACGAGGTTTAAAGCGGTATCACAAGGTGTATCTAGGAAGCCCAGTTGCGCCTAGCTGCATCAGTAGGAACGTACAGCAACATTTACTTTATTTTAAAACATTTGTATTAGATTCAGTAAATGAAAGCAAGAGAAGCGTTAAATCATATTTGCGAGGCACTTGCTTATGCTCTTAGGAGCGAATGTCGAGCCAAGACATAAAATTGGTCGTTCCTTTTTAATTTGAGTGTGTTTTTCATAATTCAAATAGAACTCTTAGCGGAAGCGTACAGCAGTTGGATTAATAATTTATGTTACTCTGAAACTAGGCAAAGGGCTAAGTACCACATGCGTTTTACTGCGAAGAATAGTAACAGTTCTCCATGTAGAGGAAAATAGTCATAATAAACCTACGCTTCCTTTCTTGCACCCATAGTTCAACTGAATAGAATAGGTGGCCACGAACCATCAGATTGGGGGTTTGAGTCCCTCTGGGTGTACAAACTTTTAAAACTATTATTGTTATGTTTATTGAAATTGACAACTCCAAGGTAATCCAAATAGTTGAGAGATGTTTGGTTATTAAGGATAAGAGATTATATAATACTGTAACCAAGGAATATGAAGCAATTGATGGTGATGGCATTACTTTTTGTTATCTCAATCAAATTGGTGAGAAGTGTTGGGCAAGTGGAGTTGTTGAAGGATATACTTGTGATAGACGAATTAAGTTAAGAGGAGTTGGTGGATTGTATGCTGTTGCGGTTGGAACAAAGAAGGTTATCAATAATCTAGCAACAATTACCGATTCAGATTGCGAAGAGGAAGTAGAAGAAGTTAATGAAGTTGATGAGGACTGGGAAGTAATTTTAAGTGCTTAATGAAAAAAAGTTGCTTAAAAATTTGGAATTCTCGAAAATTTTATATATCTTTGCATTGTAAACAAGAAAAAATAAAAAAAATTTAAAAAAATATCGAAAAAATAAAACTTTTTGAGATTAGTAATATAATTATAAGTAAAAAACAAACATTTTAAATACTATTAAATTATGAATACAACGATTAAAAATATTGCCAAGACAACATCTAGTTCATTTACTGATTGTAAATGGAGTGATACCGTTGTATTTAATTCTAACTCAAAAGTTGGAGGGCAGCTTAAGGGCTATATAGAAACGTAGTATAAAAATGTGAAAAAATGAAGGCACTTACTTCACTATATATTTCCCAAGCTGTTGAAGAACTCCAAAAAAGTCTTTAGCAGCTTTTTTTATGTGCTTAAGATTAATTAACTAAATAAATTTGGAGATTTAAAATAAATTTGGTATATTTGCAACAAAATATAAAATGGTATATGGATATAAAAAGATATAAATGGCATTTTCAAAGATTTCTTATCGAATATAAAGTTTACAAAACATTTATTGATAATGTAGAATCTAAAAATAACCAATTTAAAGAGGAATTTGGAATACTATCATTGAAATATTTGTTAGCTGAGCTTAGACCAAAAGAATGGATTGTCCATGCATTTAATTGGGGAAAAACAAAGCAAGGAAGTAAATTTTGGGATGATGTAAATGAAGAATGGTTAGCTACTGTTAATGATTTGGATAAGTTATAAAATGTGGGAATAAAAATGCGGCAATAGTGTAAGGGGTCTGCAAGTCAGTCTGAAAAACTGAAGGAGGAGCGTTCGAGTCGCCTTGTCGCACTTGAAATTTCAAAAAAGTTGGTTCAACTCTTGATTTTTTAATAACGAGATGACGAGGTGGTAGAGTGGTCAATTACCTAGGTCTGCAAAACCTTTGGCTGAAAAGCACGTGAGTTCAAATCTCACCCTCGTCTCAAAAAAAAAATAATAGCCTCTGGGGATGCTAGGTGTGTCCGTCACTCTGTCACAGTGTTCAAACAGGTCGGTTCGAATCCGATAGGGGCTGCGAAATGTAAGTTTTTTGAAAAAAGTCTATGAATTTAGCGTAGTTTTTGGTTTTCGAAGATATTTATATGTAAATATAATAAATTATGTATAATATCGAAGAAATTAAAAAAGCTAAAGCAACAGATGAATTTGAATTTATCTGTGCTCATTGTGGGGAAAAGTTCACAAAGACTAAGCGAGAACTTAGTAAAAATAGTTATATACTACCTAAATTCTGTTGTCAAGAATGTCAGAAAGAATGGTATAAAGAAAACTCATATATAACTGTTAAATGTGAGGAATGCGGTAAAGAGTTTAAAATACTTAAGGGTGAGTATAACAAAAGTGAAACCAAACATTTCTTCTGCAATAACTCTTGTGCTGCGAAGTATAATAATAGGCATAGAGAACGTAAAGCTAGTAATGTCATTTGGTTAGGAGAGAAAAAGAAAAAAGGTTATGAGGTATGTCCTGTATGTGGTGGGTTAAAACGCAAAGGTTCTAAACTCTGTAAAACATGTAGTGATAAAAAGAAACGCAATAATATCAAAGAAAGAACACTTGGGTCATATATTGATGGGCATAAATATCTTACAACCAAATGTGGTGACATAAGAAGAGACGCTAGAAAAACCATAGAAGAGAGTAAAAGAGAAAGGGTGTGCGCATATTGCCATAATCATGAGTTCGATGATATATTAGAAGTACATCATTTAAAAGGTATTCTTGAGTTCGATAGTAATGCAACAATTGGAGAGATAAATAATGAAAATAATTTAGTTTGGTTATGCCCAAATCATCACAAAATGTTAGAAATGGGATTAATAAAACTAGAATAAATAATACAATGAAATATAAAATTTATAAATTATGGTATAATGGTGGGAAACAATTTATAGAGGATTCTACTAATGGAAAATATATTGACAAACGTATTAAACATCTTAACAAACAAATCCCAAACGAAGCCGTAAAACCATTAAAATATATATTGGAGACAGAGTTATGAAACAAAAAAGCCACAAAAAAATAAATCAACTTCTCGTAAAACTTTGCAATATTTGTACTTGGTGGAAAGGAACAAAATGTATTTTACCTTGGTATGGGACTTGCAATGACTGCTGTCAAGGTAGTTTAATTAAATGTAAGGTACTGTTTAAACAAAATAAAAAAAATGGATGCGTGTAAGGACTCCTCTGGGGAGTGACCA